>JAABUX010006383.1_pt1 | contig 14102 bp, 23 predicted proteins | sample 5561851 | NCBI WGS metagenome assembly JAABUX01 (sample SAMN10711883, study PRJNA513361) | rock metagenome | isolation source: Antarctica rocks | place: Antarctica: Victoria Land, Richard Nunatak red sandstone | collected 2016-01-03 | reverse complement strand
ACCGCGGAGTACGTAGGAGCAGGGCGGGGGGGCCCGCAGGGGCGCGCGCCTGGCTGGCGAACGCGGCCAGGCTGCCCTTGAACAGCGTGGGTGTGTAGGGTAGGGGCAGGGCGGGGGGGCCCGCAGGGGCGCGCGCCTGGTTGGCGAACGCGGCGAGGCTGCCCCGGAACAGCGTGGGCAGCATGTTCCAGACCTGGCTGACCGCGGAGTACGGCGCGCCGGTCGGCGACGTCAGCGTGACCAGCCAGCCGGCGGGCACGGTCGTCGCGCCCGTGTTGGACACGACCAGGTTGACGGTGTTGGAGTAGACGCTGCCGCCGGTGGTCCACGGGACGCCCAGCTGCGGGCGCGCGCGCGCGCGGGTCAGCCGCTCTCGAGGGTCAGAGCAGCCGTGGGGCAGACAGGTCCCCGCACAGCAGCCGCGGGGCAGGGCACCGCGGCCCGGTCCAGAGCGAGCGGGCCGACTCCGGCAGCAAGCGCGCTGAGCGCGGTTGGTATTGTGAGCGTCAGCGGTTGGTCACCATGCGCTGGCATGCACCGCATGCGTACTTGGTAAGACGCGGAGCGCGCCTGCACGACCGCGGAGCACGAGTCGGGCTTGGTGAGCGGCGTCCCGACGACCGGCGAGGCTGTGGGCGCCGACGTGGGCGCCGACGTGGGCGCCGACGTGGGCGCCGATGTGGGCGCCGATGTGGGCTTTGACGTGGGCGACGAGGACGGCGCCGACGTGGGCGAGGATGTGGGCGCGGACGTAGGCGCGGACGTGGGCCGCGATGTGGGCGCCGACGTGGGCGCAGTGGTGGGCGCCGGTACCGGCGGCAGGGCGCCGGTCGGGCCTGCGATATACAGGCAGCCTGCTTGTTGCCGGACAGTTGCCTGGTGGGAAGGGCTCGCTCGGGGCTATCATGGATGCAGGCGCGACGCCATGCTTGGCGCGACCAGGGCTGCAAGCACTTGCCAGTTCCCTTGGACCAACAGACCAGGTCGGCGGATGCTGCGAGGGTTGGCGAAAGCGGGGCAGGAGGCATAGGCGCCTGTGTGGCAGCCAGGCCTCAGGCGGATGGGCGCCTGGGCAGCCATCACGGCGCGCAGGCCCTTGCTGTGCGACGGGCGCACCGCAGAAGCCGCACTGGCCGGCGGTGCTGCAGGGCTGCCAGAAGTAGGGCACGCTCGGCTGCGCGCCGAACACGGCCGCGTCGCCGACCGTCTGCAGGTACTGCGCCCAGGACGGCATGCCCAGCGTGTAGGGCAGCACGTACTGGTTGCCCGTCATGCCGCAGCCTGCGCGCAGCCCCCGGCGCAGGTTGAGCAGGGCCCTTGCGGGCAGCCCTGGAGCGCCCGGTATGCAGTGCATGAAGGCCTCTAGGGCTGCTCTGCTCAGCAGGGGCATGCGCTGCGTCTGACCTTTGGAGGGACGAGACGGCACACAGCACCAGACGACACTCGCCTCATGGCAGGGCGTCGGCGATGGTGCTGCGTTCGTGAGGCTGTTAACGCACGGCGGCGCGGCGCGGCACCGCTCGGGGGGACACGAGATGGTGGACGCGACCATGAGCGCCTCCAGGTAGGGTAGGATAGGGTTTGTTTGGGGGCGGCACCGGAGATGGTGGACGCGACCACGAGCGCCTCCAGGTAGGTGCCCGCCTCGCTCGGGTGGTTGCCATCGTTCGCGAACAGCGCCTGGAACACGCTGTACCTGCGCGGCGCGGGCGGCGCGCGTGACGGGGGGTGCGCCTGATTAGAGTATGGTAGGTTCAGGGTACCCCCATGACTCGCGCTGTGCGAACCAGTGCGTCTGGGGTAGCGACAGGGTCGCACCGGGAGCCGTCCTTCTAGGGTTAGGGTACACCGACTGATGTGGTGATACCCAGGGCACCTGGGGTCGCGACAGGGCCGCACCAGGAGCCGTCCTCCTTGTGCGCGCTGGGGTGGCTGTTGACGCCAAACTCCACCAGCTGCGGCGCGGGCCCGGGCGCCTTGGCCGCGCCCAGGTTGTTGATGGCCTGCGCGCGCGCGCGCAGGTCTGGCCCGCATTAGGGTGAGGGTTAACGGCTCGCACACGGAGCAGGTCAAATCGGGGCGCGTCCCTTGTACTGCCGCGCAAGCGCCGTTGCCGCGCCCAGGTCGGGGGTGGCCCGTGAACGCGTACGCATAACGCTGTGCCCGGGTTCTGTGCCCCGGCGGAGAGTGCAGAGGGAGGGGTCAGAGCGGTGCGCGCGGCGCGCCTGCAGCCCAGAGGCGGGCAGCTGGGTCTTGGGGCGCGACTCCGCGCTGCCCGGCCATGCGGCGGTCGCGCCGTCCCCGTGCAGCTTGGCGGGCGGCTGCAGCGTCTCGCCCGCCGTCGCGAACGATGCGCCGAACAGGCCTGGCGCACGGCGCGTCTCTGAATAAGCGTTCAGACGAGGTGGACACCATGAACACCCTGAACCTTACTGCCATTGTTCATTTTCCACGCAAGTGAGAAGATCTGTCCAGTGAGTTAGCAAGCTTAAATGGCCTGGCCGTAGCAGGGCTGCCGGCAGCACCGCTGACGCGGGCGCGCACCGAGCGGCATGGCGGCGGACAGGGCGGTCGTGGCGGACAGCGCGCTGCCCTCCTGCGCCGCCAGGTTGTATATGGACTTGAACGCGTCGCCGGCCGGCGCGATGGACACGGGGATGCCCGCGCCCGACAGGTTCTTCGCGTAGCCGGCGATGCCGGCGTCCACCGCGTTCTGCGCGCGGCGCCGCGGGTTAGGTTGACCGCGGATTAGGTACATGGCGTTGATTAGGTTAGGTGAACCGCAGGCTGGGGTCAGGGTATTTTCTGGCTGCGCGGCCGCTCGGCCGACTACCGAGCAGCGTCTGCCAGCTCGCATGCGCAAGAGAATCACACTGACACCTGCGCTGCCTGAGGCTGTGGTGCATGCTTTGCTGGCTGGCTGAAGGCGACACGGCAAGGTGTCGGGGAGAATGCCTCAAGGAAGGGGGGACCGAGGTGCGCGGGCGCCGGCGGGCGCGCCTGCATGGTCAGGTAGTTGGCAAAGTAGGGGTTCTTGCCGGTGAGCCAGCCCCACGTCTGCAGGATCACCACGCGCGCGCCCTTCGCCTGCGCGCGAGCCGGAGACATGTCACATAGCGGCCCCGGGCTGTTTATAAGATCCCTAACAGCGCCACCCAAGACGCAGCCCGCTCTTGCATCACTCGCATGCGTCAGCCTGCTGCGTACACCAGCGCGGAGCGTCGTGCAGCGCGCGTAACACAGGAACAGCGCACCGGCGCATGCGCCACGGCACAGCGAGCGCTCCCAGACTGCCCAAAGCTGGCCTCCTCGGGCCCTCTACACCAGCAGGACAGCTAAAGAGGCCTGGGGGCAGCACTGCATGCGGGCGCGTGGCCATGCGCTGCAGCGCCACCAGGCTGCTGCGCTTTGCAGAGGCCGGCTGCGCTCTCAAAATAAGCGGGTGATTGTAGCATGTCAGGTGCAGGGTTTTGTCAGCAGGAGCGCATGCTCCCGGACTGGGTCCGCAGGCGGCGTCCTCTGCGCGCAAGCCCCGGGCGCGGGGAGTGCAGGTCACGGGCCCTAGCCGCTCACACCTGTGCCATGGATGCGAGGCCGTTGAGGGCAGCCAGGCTGGCGGCATAGCTGGCGCCGCCCAGGCCGGGCACCTCGGTCTCCTCCTGCGCGCGCGCGGCCGTGCAGCGCGCGTCACGCGCGCCCCATGGGAGCTAGGTCTTTGACCTCAGCTTCGAAGCCGGCACGGCCTGCCTCGTAATGTGGGTGGACTTCTGTTCATCATTTGTAGAGGTCTGCTTTTCACATGTGCATGTATCAAACATTTGTACAACAGCAGCTGGCACCGGCTGGTGTGCAAGCCTGCCGCCCCGAGACATGGCACGCAGCAAGCGGCGTCAGACACGTCTGGGGCAAAGCCCCAGGCGCGCGGGACCATGCAGTCTCATCTTTTGGTATCACATGTTGTAGGCTGTGTGTATTGAGCGAGCATCGAGGCCCCTCACACAAAGCACCGGCGGTGCCTCGTCAGCGCGGCTGGTGCGGGCGGGGCCCGCCGCTGCAGAGCCGGGGCGGGCAGCCCGGGGCGCCGACGCGCGCCTGCAGGACCACAAAGTCCCATGCCTCCGTGCCGGCCGCCAGGTGCATGTTCTGGCATGTGCCGGTCGTCTTGGCGTCCGCCAGGTGCTGCGCCCAAGAGTAGTTGGGCACCGCGCAGCGGATCGCGTAGATCGCGTTCATGCCCGGCTCCGACACCAGCAGGCCCTTGGTCACCTGGCGCGCCGCGCGGCGGGCTCAAGCATGCGGCAGGCTGAGTCGCGCAGCGCGGCGCGCTGGTCGGCGCGCGCGGCGCCAGCAGCAAGCCGGCAGCGTGTCCGCAGTGTGGGAGTGCGCGTGTTGCTCTGGAGGACCCCGGCCTGGCCGCCGACTGGAGGCCAGCGCCGCCCAGCCCCAGCCCCAGTCGCCTGCTCCATCACAGGTCTGGGGCTCTGCACAACCACACGCTGCTGTCGCAATGCGTGACGCTTGACAGAGGTCCCGTGCGAGCGCAGCAGGGAGTTTGCTTCACACCGCTGCCTGGTCACCCGCTCCAGCGGGCAGTGACTGAGACCCCTGCCTGTGCAAGTGGCAGCGACAGCACGATGGCAGCGCAGGCTGAGCTGCATCACCTGCACAACTGTGCGCTACTCGTGTCACAGGCATCAGGCGCGGCCGAGCGCCGCCGCAAGCAGGCCAGGGGCTACGTGCGCCACAGGCGCCCTCGTCAGCACTACTGGAACCAGGCCGCTTTCACCCCGCGCACTCACAGCTGCACAGTGCCGAGTCCAGAACTGCCGGGCACAAGCTTTTTAAGGCTGCGCATGCAGCGGCTCGGGGCGCGAGCGCTCCATCTGATCAAGGGCCTACACTCGAGGCATGGTGGGTGGCAACGCATGTATTCTTTAGGCACAGCCCGCGCTCGTAGCACTGCCACAGCTAATTTGATGCTCGCCAGTGCTCGTCGCGCTAGCTTGGGCCACGGCGGCGGCGACCCCGCATATGCTCGCATGCCAGCCGCGCGCGGCCTGCACGTGCGTGCGCACCACATCCAGGCCCGAGTTGTAGTAGGTGATGCTGTTGCCGATAAAGAGGATGTTCAGGGCGGCGGCAGCGTGCAGCTGGCTCAGGGTGAGCGCCAGCAGCAGCGCGGCGGTCACACGCGCGCCGGCAGCCATCCTGGCGAGCAAGCGGCTCTGCAGGAAGCTTTAAGCCGTACTCTGGGGTCTGCTGCACTCACCGTGCTGGAAAGCGGCTGCTATGGCAGATCCACTTTGCAAAGATGCAGGTCCGTTCAAATTTGAGTTCACCCAGGGGTTTTCAGAGGTTCCAGCCAGCTACATGGAGCTCTGCAACATTCATGCTTAGCTTCACGCGGCAGCGGGACATAATTCGGATTGCTTGCTCCATCCTGGCATGCCTCGAGCTGTTAGTGGCTTACCTGACACTGCCTGACTGGCAGTGACTGCCTTCATGCCCTGCTTATATATTGCTTTCTGGGTAACCCAGTTGTGGTCTCTGTCAGCGTCGAATCATGAGGCAGTAACAAGCAGGCAGTTGCTTTGCCTAGGTTGCCTACACTCGTAAGCACAGCTGCCTGAATGCCCTCATGCATGTGAGTTGTCGTGCAACTCCGAGTTGCCCGCCTGAGCAGAGCCCAGCTGGCTGGCTGACACAGGCTTGTTACACTCGTATACATGCGCTTATGCCTTCATTCCGCCACTCATTCAGACACTCATTTCTTTGAATGAGCAAACACTCTTCATCCAAAAGTTGGGCGCAAGTGGCACGCAGCTGCAGCCAGACTTCCCCACGTTTGCTTCCAGACAATCGGGGACGAATGTCCCGGCGCGGCCTACAGCCCGCGCGCGCTCAGCGCGCGGCAGCCGTACGTCTCCCTGACCTCCGCCTGCGCGCTGGTGAAGATGGACGCCCAGACGCCCTTGGTCGAGTGCGCCGGCACGGCCTCGCCGGCCTTGTAGCGGTGCGCGCGCGCGCGCTCCTCCGCGGCCGCCGCCGCGCCCTCCGCCGCCCGCTTCACGCCGCCGCCCCCGCCCGCCCGTCCGCCCGCCGCCGCCGCTCCGTCCGCTTCCCGGGCGCCCGCAGCAGCGCCGCTCCCCGCTAGCCCTGCCGCGGCGCCGTCGGCCGGCGCGGCGGCGCCGGCGACCGCCGCGGCGACGTCCGCGGGCAGGCGCTTGCCGCACCTCTTCTTCTTCTCCGCCTTCCTGGCCGCCACCGCCGCGCGGCTGGCCTGCAGCGCCTCGCGCAGCGCAAACACCTCCTCGCGCGCGCCGTTCAGCGGCAGCACGTCCTCGGGCGCCCACGGCCCGCCGACATGCTCCTCCACGGCCGCCGGCACCTGCCGCGGCAACGCAGCGACGCCATGTCAGACAAGTAAGGAGTCGGTCAGTAGTAAGAAGTACATAGCAATTAATCCGCCGACACAGCAACGTTCGGCCGCTTACGTTTACAGTCAGCAGGGAGCTGCACGAAAGCAGCCTCCCAGCAAGGCAGAGCACCACCAGATGCCAGGCAGGGCATCTCTAGAAACCAAAAGCACTGCGCACAAGCAGAAGCTCCCACAGCCACATGCACCAATGTGGGCGCGCGGCTGGCGCCGGGCGGAGCCGCGGGCAGCACCTCCTTGAGCGCCTTCTCGCTCACCACGTGGCCGCCGCGCCGCAGCACGACGAAGCGGTACCGCCCGTTCAGCTCCAGGCCGGTCACCGGGCAGCACCACTCGGCACCGTTGCCCGGCTGGAAGTCCGCCGCGCTGGCGGACGCCGGGCCGGCGTAGGTCGGGTTGCGCGCCAACGTCAGGTCGATCAAGTGGCGCAGGGCGCTGATGTGGCCGAGCGCCGGCGGCAGCGAGCGGGTCACCAGCGCGGTGACCACCGCGTCCTTGTTGAACAGCGAGCCGAGCTCGTCGGCAACCACCGGCGGCGCCAGCCGCTCGCCGGACAGCTGGCAGGTCGTCCAGCGCGCCAGCTTGTTCTCCAGCGGGTTTGTCTGTGCGCGCGCCCACGGAGCCGCGTCGCTGCAGGCGGCCTGCCTGGGATCTCATGGACCAACATATACGTCAGACACAAGCACTGACATGCGGTGAGGCCTGTGCGCACGGCCGCGGAGCCGCGTCGCTGCAGGCGGCCTGCCTGGTATGCGAGGTAACCAGAGGCGCACCTCAAACTTACGTGCTCAGACACCGTGCAGCACACAACCTGGGACGACAGTGCGTGTGAAGAATGGTGCACCTCGCCAGCTGCGAGGTGATACAGTCTGCAAGCAGCTGCTTCTGTTGTTGTGCGCCAGGTGAGAGGCAGTGTTCACGCTCGTGAGCCAGTACACCGCTGGCCTCACAGACGCCCCGCGGTGCCCACGCAAGCCAGGTTTGCACCAGCGCAGAGGCGCACAGGACGGCCTGGGCGCGCGCGCACCTTGACCGTCTTCTTGCGCGCGTACATCTCCAGGAAGCTGGAGCGCGACTCTGCGCCGGTGGAGCCGCCGTCGCCGCCGCCGCCGCGCAGGCGCAGGTGCAGGTCCAGCATGCCGCCCTCGCGCAGCCCGGCCGCCGCCAGGCTTGCCTCCTCGGGGCAGGCGCGCCCCGCGTGCGCCAGCCACTGCCGTGCAGCCCCGCAAGCAGTGTCACTGGCTGGCGCAGGAGGCTTTTACCGGCGTCGCAGTGTCCTGTGCACAGCAGTCGGGCACCCAGTGCGCCTGCGAGCCCTGCGGTTCGTCGGCCACTGCAGAGACGCACCCCTGGCCTGCGCGCCTGCCGGCAGCAGCCTGCCCTCCGCGAGTCACTCGCACGCTGGGTGTGCCTCAGTGGTTCCGGACGGTCCGGCTGGGCGGACACCATGCACCACCAGCCACTGACAGTCTCGCTTGCAAGGCTTGGTGTTGAGCAAGTCCGCGAGTCTGCGTGAGGCACGTACCGCGTCGCTGCATGTGTCCGACGCGCCAAGCCGGCGCAGCACGTCTCGCTTCGCAGACCACACAGACTGCCACGGGTCCACATCCAGCACCAGAGTGCCGTGGACGCCGCCGCAGCGCGCGAAAATTTGCATACTGGCAAGCAGCGCGGGGGTAGTGCTGTCGATCAGCGCAAGCAGCCAGGCGCAGCAGCTGGAGACCTCCTAGTCCAGATCGAGTGCAGGTGAGCTTGCGGGCGCTGTTGGAGCCTGGATGACCTAACCTAGCCCTCAAGCACTACGGAGGAAAGTCATTTGCAAGGCCAAGGTAAGTGCATGAATACCCATGTGGCAAAGCTGCTGAAACATGGGTTGTGACTGTGAGTGGCCCTCTTCTTGATTACATTAGCAGATCAGCGGGCACCCAAACACCATTGAGCTTGCAAGCAGCACAGTGCGCCAGGCGCATGCGTTTGACAAACGCCGTTTGTGGGTACTGTCCAGGTATCTAGCTGTCTGCCTCGTTGCCAAAGCAGTCTGACTACCCCGTTGCCTACGCAGCACTAGCTGGCTGAAACCGAAATTAAATCCTACACGCCTTGCGCCAAAGGGCACGCGCACTTAGAGCCCTTTCTTTCCTAAATGATACAGTTGCGGCGCACGACCGCAGCATGCGCCTAGTCAGTGGGATGCGCTCAGCACTTTCGAAACACACCTGAATAAACATTAACAGCTTCACAGCGTCTTCACCGCAGTAGTGCACCGCAATGACACCATACAAAGTGTTCCATGGACCCAGCAATCCCATGGCTGGACATGTACTGCTGGGGGCATTGCACAGACCGCAGCCTGGCTCAGTTCAGCCTCCTGCCTGCCAAGCCCGAAGGTGGGCATGGTCAGGCTGTGACGTGCTGCAAGTACAAAAGCAGTGAGACGAGCATGAAATGCGCGTGCATTGCAAAAGCATCATCCGAAGCCTCGCCATGGCGGCACCTGTGCAGCACAGGACAGCGGCATTCTAGCGCTCCCAGGCGCGGAACCGAACAGAGCAGCTGATCACCACATGGGCTGGGCGGAATGCGCGCCCTGCCCACCGGCCTGGCAGCAGGCTGTGGCTGGGACCCAGGAATTCGTGCAGCTCTGCGCAGATGGTGCAGCAGGGAGGATTGATATAGCCCGCGCTACGCTGCACAGAGACGTCAGCCCACACCATAGCACCGAGCATTGCAAGTTTTCAGACTTCACGACTGTGCAGGAAGAACAACACGACCAGTAGATGCACAAGCCGCTGTTCAAGCCTACCTCCATAGGGCGCCGCGGGGGTCGGCCGCGTGCACCCCAACCTCTTGAAACCATTTGGTTGATGTGCGCAAGGGAACCCAGTCATATGACTTGCATCGGAGTGACGTGCAGGTGTGAAGCCCCAAGGGCAGCCGCCAGTACATGGCGACAAGCGTTCCCGCTGCCCCACCTTGCCGCTCACAGCGGCGCCTGGCAGCATGCATACCATGCCCGCCTGGATACAGGGCCTCGCGCGCTGCAGGCTCTTCGCCTAGCGCGCGCCACTGCAAGCCCCCGCATGCAGACTGCTGCCCGTGTGGCCAGTGCTTGGCCTCCGCCGCCCGTGCACGGGCACACCCTGCGCCGGCCTGGCTGCCAGCAGGTCGGGCACGCCTACGACTGCGGGCGGAGCGCCTCCAGTACGTACCCCATCTGCGCGCGTCGGGGCCTGTGAAGACCCTGCCCGCCTCGTCGGCGGGCGCAAATCCAGCACAGAAGGCGCACCAGCTCCTCCCGGCCAACCTCCTGGGTGGTGGCGAGCAGCACCACCTTTATCTGCGGCGGAGACGCGTGCGGAGGGTCGCTGAAGATGGTGTTCAGCTGCGCCACCGCTGCGGGTCAGCGCGGGAGCCGCCGCTCGCTGCAGCGGCCTGGCCGGGGGCCGGAGCGCGCACCGAGCGGCGCCTCTCACACGCGATCTCGCGTGCGGCCCGGTAGAGGGTCGGGCCGTCCAGCCGCGCGACCGCGCGGCCGTTAAGCTGGCGCGTAGAGGCCGGGTTGGCTGCTGTGTACGCCGTGGCGAAGTCGCCGAAGGCATACCCGTGGTCACCGACCTGCGGCAGCGGCGCGCGTCAGCCGCGCGCCCGCCGCGGGCGGGCCGGGGGAGCGCCAGGTCAGGGCGCCGCGCCTTCGCGAGGACCTCCTCGCCCCTGTCGTGTGCAACGACGTCGTTCACCAGCAACCCCATCATCGCGAGCTCAGGGCTGGTTCGGGCCCAACTAGAGCCGCCGTGCCGGCAGCGCCGCGGCCGGCAGCAGCGGAGCTCTCGCTTTTGCCGCCGCGCAGGCGCAGGTGCAGGTCCAGCGTGCCGCCCGCGCGCAGCCCGGCCGCCGCCAGGCTCGCCTGCTCAGGGCAGGCGCGCCCCGCGTGCGCCAGCCACTGCCGCGCAGCCCCGCAAGCAGTGTTACTGGCTGGCGCGATAGAAGTTCACCGGCTCCGCAGTGTCCTGTGCACATCAGCCAGGTGGCCCTGTGCGCGAGTGAGCCATGCGGTGCGCCGGCCACTGCAGTAGCGCACGCCTGGCCTGAGTGTCTGCGGCAGCAGCCTACATCCTCCGCGAATCACTCGCACGCTGGGTGCACTGTGGTGGTGGCCGGACGGTCCGATTTGGAGGACACTGGGCACCACCAGCTACTGACAGAACCGCTAACAAGGCTCTGTGCTGACGAGTTGGTGTTGAGCGTTCCGCCAGTCTGCGCAAGGGCCCGCACCGCGTCGCTGCACGTGTCCGGCACGGCCAGCCGGCGCAGCACGTCCCGCTTCGTAGACCACACAGTCTGCCACATGTCCACATCCAGCGCCAGAGTGCCATGGACGCCGCCGCAGCGCGCAAAAATTTGCATATTGGCAAGCAGCACGGGGGCGATGCTCTCGGTTCTGGGCACGCAGCCAAGCGCAGCAGCTACACAGATGAGACCTGAGTGCAGTTAGCTTTTCAAAAGTTTTTTTCCCCAACCCTCATGGTGCTTTTCAGGTGGAGGCGGATCACCTGCAGACCTGCAGTCTACCTGGACATCTATGGCAAGGCCGTGTCGCTTTGACCAGTGCATGATCGCTCAATCAGCTCAACTGACTTTGCAATGCTGCTGAAACATGGGTCGTGGCTGTAGGTGGCCACTCTTTCTTGCCCACACTGGCAGACTCGCGGGCACCCAGACGCAGTCGAGCTTGCATTTAGCAGAATGCCGCGGGCGCATACATTTGTATTGCAGTGTAGCTGGTACGAGTTGCGTCGCATGACCTCAGAAGAATGGGTTACACCCGTTTATGAGCATGCGTCCAGTCAATGGAATGCGTTCAGCAAATAACCTGAATAGAAGACACCTGAATATACTTCACTGACAACTTGCGGTGCCCCTATGGATGCCACAGCGTCTGCACCGCAGCGGTGCAGCGCAGTGATGCCACAAACAATTACCCCATGAGGCCAGCGCTCTCACGGCTAGATACAAACTGCTGCTGGGCCGCTGCGCAGACCACAGCCTGGCTCAGCTCAGCCACGTGTCTGCCAAGCCCAAAGGCGGGCCTGGTCAGGCTGTGACGTGCCGAAAGTACCATGCAGCAGGACGAGCCACAGAGCTTGTAGCACAGTTGCAAAAGCATCACCGAGACTCGCAGCGGCCGCGCGTGCGCAGCGCAGCACAGCGGCATCCTAGCGCGCCCAGGCGCGGGACTGAACAGAGCAGCTAAGCACCACATGGGCTGGGCGGAACCCGCGCCCTGTCCACCGGCCTGGCAGCAGGCTGTGGCTGGCTCACCCAAGAAAACATGCAGCCCGCGCAGGCGAAGCAGCAGCGAGGACGCATCTTACCCCAGATGTGAGGCACTGAGACGTCAGCCCAGACCAGAGCACCAAGCGTCGCAACTTCTGACACTTCACAACTGAGCAGGAAAATCAACAGCACCACCGAGTAGCACAAAGCCGTTAATCAGGCCCGACACCCCCAAGTGACACCCATATAGCTACCAGTGAGTGAATGCCGATGAGCAGAGAAATCCAACGTGTGCAGGCCCGGCAGCAGACAGGCTCCCAAGGGCCTGCATGACCTCCGCGGCGGCACAGCGCCCAGAGGCCAGCGAAAATAGCGCTCTCCACAAGGCTTTGCTACATGCATTGGCTATGCGGCCGCAGCGGGCAGAGCGGGAGGGATGGAGCATGCGTCCTGAGCGTCCTGCGGCCCGCGCGCAAAGCGGAACCCCAAGCGCACTTTCCAGCCCTCCGCGCCGCACACGACCTGCCGGCGCACGCCGTCAAAGGCCTCGTCCCACTCGAGATCCGTGTAGGGCTGCTCGCCGTCCGAGCACGCCCTCCAGACGTCCACCGGCACCGCCACCGTGCTGTCGAGCAGCTCCAGCTCGTCCTCCCGGCCGGCCACCACCGCGCTGAAGCCGAGCGTGGCCAGCGCGCCCCGGTCGGGCGCCCACTGCTGCAGCGTCACGAAGGGGACGCCCGGCGCTTGGCGCAGCGCGCGCCGCGCGCCATACGTCGGCCGCGGTTGGTAGGTGCCGGTGGCGGCGCGCCCCTCGTCGCCCGCCCACAGCTCGCCGTGCACGGTCACGTTGCGGCCCAGGGACGAGCTCCACTCGCTGGACACCAGCGTCAGGTCCGCGCAGGCCCAGAAGCCGGGGTCCTCGGCCGCCACGCGCATCCCGCAGGCAGCCAACGCCCAGCACAGGGCGACCGCCAGCCGGCCGCAGGGCGCCCCCCTGTCCTCCTGCGGGGTGGCACAGGCCGTGGGTCAGCCCGGGACGAGGCGCGCGCTGCTGTACGTGCCGGGCAGGTCGAAGAGGCGGGACAAGCCGAGGACCCGGGTTCGCACCCACAGGCGGTGCATCGCAGACGTCCTTCAGTTAGCTCGTGACGGCTTCTGGTGCCGCAGGGCGCTGCAGAGCGTCCCTGGCGTCCCGCTGGTTGCCCGTGAGGGCGAGGCTCCTTCAAGGAGTGGAGGCTTTAGTAGCTCGTGGTTGCAGGCCCCAGATCGGCAGCGGGAGTGTGCTCGCAGATTGCCTGCGATACACCTTCAGGCGCCTTCCATTGCTGTTAAACGACGGCCAACTCCGTCGTTATAGAAGCCCAACTGCTTCTTTGATTTGATTTTCAAAATCCACGGCCCTTGTTATTCGCCCGCTTAGCGCGGCTGTTTACATAACCTAAAAGCCGAGGTTGGCCTGCTGAGCAGCAGGTCAAGAGTCAGCAATGGCGGCGCAAAGGGCGCAGTGCGCCGCCGCGTGCTGCGACGACCGGTGGCTGCTCGAGGCCTGCGTGGACGCCCTGCCCCGCGAGCAGCAAGGCGAGTGGCACCGTTTGAAGCGCGAGTATTTGAAGAGCGTGCTTGCGTCCAGGGAGAGGGAGCGCGCTGCCAAGGCCGAGTATGAGCGCGTGGTCAGAGAGGTGGAGGCGAGGAAGGAGAGGGCGCGCGAGGCGCTCCGTGCGGTGCTGCGGGAGCTCGGCGTCCGGCCAGAGGCCTTGGGGAAGAAGCACTCCGCCAACAGTTGTACCGCCCAGGGCGGGCTGCAGGCTAGGGCTGATCACGAGCTGGGTGTGCACGGGTTTGCGAACAGCGTCGCTGTTGTGTATGCGTCGAAAGCTGGGGGGAGGGGGACTTCCTGCTCGCCAGCCAAGACAGGAGCGCACCAGCGGGCGGGCAGCCTGAACCCCGTGCCGTGTATATAAGGCACATAGTATGATGTGCCTGTGTGCCACCAGCCTCTGCCTGTGATAGTGTGCCAGCTGACACTCGTCTTCTACACAAATGCCATGCGGTTTTGCTGCGTTGGGAGAGCTCCAGCCTGATACTGTGGGCCATCCACCACGCCCGCCTCCTGCTTTCACAGGCACTGCTGCACTTGCATGCAGCCTTGCATGCATGCAACCATGCATGCCAGTGCTGCTCATACCGTTCTCCTAACAGACACACTGGTGCTCCCTTTACGCCTCACATGAAGCAAACGAACGCATCAAACAATACGTGGCACATGGGGCAAGTGGGTTGGAACCAAAACATTGTTGAAAGCAGGCTCAACCATGCAGCACTGGCAGCACATACACGGCTGAGCGGTGTGCAGCATGCAGGCTGCAACACCGCCGCTGTGAGCACTATGCGT
>JAABUX010006382.1_pt1 | contig 14103 bp, 11 predicted proteins | sample 5561851 | NCBI WGS metagenome assembly JAABUX01 (sample SAMN10711883, study PRJNA513361) | rock metagenome | isolation source: Antarctica rocks | place: Antarctica: Victoria Land, Richard Nunatak red sandstone | collected 2016-01-03 | reverse complement strand
GCCGGGAGGAGCTTCCGCCACGACAGGTCGCCCGCGGCGCCGAAGATGACGAGGATGCACGGTTGCGGGAGCAAGGTCCGCGGCATCCCCAGGGTCAGCGGGTTGACCGAGGGCAGGGGGGCCGTCGCGATTTCGCTGTCATCAGCCATGAGCGGTGCGCTCCAGGACCCGGAGTGGGCGGGAAGGAAGAGGGTGGGTCCGGTGGGAAAACTGGGGACTTGCCAGCCGATCAACCGCCGGTGGCGCGCTCGACGTGACCGCCGAACTTTTGCCGCATCGCGGAGAGGATCTTTTCGGCGAAAGTATGCGACTGCCGCGACCGGAACCGGGTGTAGAGCGCTGAGGTTAGAACGTCGGCCGGGACGGCTTCCTCGACGGCGGCTTGCACGGTCCATCGCCCTTCGCCCGAATCCTGGACGAAGCCGGAGTAGTTGGACAACGTCGGGTTCTCGGCCAAGGCCATCGAGGTCAGGTCGAGGAGCCAAGACCCGACCACGCTCCCCCGGCGCCAGACTTCGGCGATGTCGGCGATGTCGAGGTCGTACCGGAGGTTGTCGGCCAGTTCCGGCGAGTTGGCGTTCCGGAAGATGTCGAAACCTTCGGCGTACGCCTGCATCAAGCCGTACTCGATCCCGTTGTGGACCATCTTGACGAAGTGGCCCGCGCCCGACGGACCGCAGTACAGATAGCCCTCCTCGGCCTGGCCGGCGCGGTGCTCGCGTCCGGGGGTCGCGGCGACGTTCCCCTTGCCTGGGGCCAACGCCCGGAAGATCGGGTCAAGCCGGTCGAACGCCTCCTTCGGGCCGCCGATCATCATGCAGTAACCGCGGTCGAGTCCCCAGACCCCGCCGCTCGTCCCAACGTCGAGGTAGTGGATCTCCCGACCACGGATCGCCTCCGCCCGCCGGACGTCATCTTTGTAATATGAGTTCCCGCCGTCGATGATCGTGTCGCCCGGCTCCATCAGCCGGGCGAGTTCGTTCACCGTCGACTCGGTCGCCTCACCCGCCGGGACCATGACCCAGGCGGCCCGCGGGCGACTCAGCTTGGCGACGAAGTCGGCGAGCGAGCCTGCCCCAACCCCCCCTTCGGCGGCCAGCTTCCGGACCGAGTCGTCGCTGTGGTCGAACACCACGCATTCATGCCCCGACTTCATCAGCCGACGGACCATATTACCGCCCATCCGACCCAGACCGATCATCCCGAGTTGCACGCCGCCTCCCCCTTCTTCGACTCGTTGACCGAGCCGACCGCGATTCGCTGAACTACCGCACCAGATCGAGACCGTCCGGGTGAGCGATCCACCAACCGAGACCGGAAAATCTCCAGATCCACAAGGGTAATCCCACCGGAGCGACAAGTCAAAATCGTTGCACGGCGGCCGATCTTCCGTCAACCATTCTCGCTTTCGAGACGGTCATTCTCGAATCTGGGAATCGCCGACAGGTTCCAAGAATCGCGCGTTAATCATTCGAGGTCGATCGCGGTTCTTGAAGCAGACCCAAATTCGCCTTTCGGCTGCTGCAACTTCGCTCGGATTTTCTGGTTCTTGTCTTCGATCGAACCGGGTGGAATTTGGTAGACGTCGCCCGGACCAGCCGAGGATGGGGATACCGCACGATTTGCGGAAAGCCAGGGTGGGATGAGGCGTGGACCCTTGTGGGAGCGAGGTCGGTTCCGTTAGGCTCTCGAAGTGACAAGCGGGGCGATGAAGACGACCCGTCGCGTGGGCCGCGGATGGCGAGCCGAGCGTGGGGCACTGTTTTTGCGTTCTGATCCCAGTCGATCATGCGGAAAGACTTGCCGTCTTTTTCATAGCCCCGCGGGTCGCTGATTAGTCTCCGCCCGACTACACTATTGATTAGGCCCGATTCGAGCCGAAGGGGCGGGATGTCCCCGCCCGCGATCGCGGCGAGGAAGGATAAGGGACTCTGATGGCCCAGGTCTTTCGTCGGAGCATGAATACCGTTTCACGAGTCGCGATCGTCGCGGCCGTGATGGCGGGAGGGGCCGTTCCGGTCCTGGCGTATGTGATCAACAAATCGCCGAACGAAACATTAGTCCGGGTGGTCCGCGAGCAACCCGTCCCGTTCAGCCACGAGCACCACTCGCGTGGGCTGGGGATCGACTGCCGGTACTGCCACACCTCGGTTGAGGTATCGGCCAACGCCGGGATGCCGCCGACGTATACCTGCATGAGCTGCCACTCGCAGATCTGGAAGAACGCGCCGATGCTTGAACCCGTCCGGGCAAGCTTGCGGGAAGACAAGGGCATTCCCTGGAACAAGGTCCACCAGCTTCCCGACTTTGTGTACTTCAACCACGGGATTCACGTCCAGAAGGGGATGGCCTGCACCGAGTGCCACGGCCGGACCGACCACATGCCGCTGGCCTGGAAGGAAAAGCCGCTCACGATGGAATGGTGCCTGTCATGCCACCGCAACCCGGAAGCGTTCATTCGCCCGAAAGAGTATGTCTTCGCGATGGACTACATGGCGAGCGACAAGGTCCTCGCCGACAACGGCGTCAAGACAAAAGAAGAACTGGGTAAGAAACTGGTCAAAGACTACGGAATTGAGGTCGGGCGGCTCGATAACTGCTCGATTTGCCACCGATGAGATTGCCAAGCGCAGAGTCCACGGTCGACCTGACCGAGATCCGTGACCGACTGGCTTCGTCGACGGCGCCGGAGTTCTGGCGGAGCTTGGAGGAGGCGGCGGGAACCGAGGCGTTCCAGTCGTACCTCCACCGCGAGTTCCCCGACCACGCCGCCGATCTGGCCGACCCCGAGAGCCGCCGGACCTTCCTGAAGGTCATGGGGGCCTCGCTGGCCCTCGCCGGCGTCTCGGGGTGCGCGATCCGGACCCCCGAGAAGATTATCCCGTGGGTCAAGTCGCCCGAAAACGTCGTTCCCGGTCGCCCGCAGTTCTTCGCCTCGGCGATGACGGTGGGTGGACTTGGGACCGGCATCCTGGTGGAAAGCCACCAGGGACGGCCGACCAAGATCGAAGGGAATCCCGAACACCCGGCCAGCCTTGGCTCGACCGACATCTTCATGCAAGCGGCCACGCTCGGGTTGTACGACCCCGACCGCTCGCAAGTGATTCTCCACGAGGGGGAAGTCGGGATCTGGGACGACTTCATCCAGACGCTCACCGCCGAGATGAACCGCCTCCGCCCCAAGAAGGGGGCGGGACTGCGGATCTTGACGGAAACCGTCGGCTCGCCCAGCCTCGGTGGGCAGATCCGCGAATTCCTGGCCGCCTACCCTGAGGCGAAGTGGCATCGCTACGAAGCGACCAGCCGCGACGCCGCCAAGGCGGGAGCTAAGCTCGCCTTTGGTGAGTATGTCGACGCGGTCTACCACTTCGACAAGGCCGACATCGTCCTGTCGCTCGACCACGACTTCCTCGCCTGCGGCAGCCCCGGTCGGGTTTGCGACGAGCGCCACTTCGCCGCTCGCCGCGAGCCGAAGCTCGGCGTGATGAACCGGCTCTACATGGCTGAGGCCGCCTATACTAACACCGGCGCCACTGCCGACCACCGCCTGGCGATCCAGGCGACCAAGATTGCCGACTTGGCTCTGGCCATCGCCAAGGAAGTTGGCGTCGAGGGGGCCGCCCCTGCCGCGCCGCTTGCAGGGCCGGCCGCCAAGTGGGCTGTCGCCGTTGCCAAAGACCTCAAAGCGAACGCGGGCAAGGGTCTGGTCGTCGTCGGCGATGGGCAACCCGCCTATGTCCACGCTCTCGGCCACGCGATCAACGCCAAGCTGAACAACCACGGGCCGGACGGCACCGTCACCTTCATCGAGCCGATCGAGGTCGACCCGGTCGATCATATCGCGTCGTTGACCGAACTGGTCAACGACATCGAGGCGGGCCGGGTCCAAACGCTCATCATCCTCGGCGGCAACCCGGTTTACACCGCGCCGGTGGACCTGGGAGCCAAGCCTAGCGCCGACCTCAAAAAGCAGGATGAGTTCCGGTCGAACTTCGCCCGGAGTTTGAGCAAGGTCCCGCTCTCGATCCGGCTCGGGCAGCACGACGATGAGACGTCCAACGGGTGCACCTGGCACATTCCGGAAGCCCACTTCCTGGAGACCTGGAGCGACGCGCGGGCGTTCGACGGCACGGCCTCGATCGTCCAGCCGATCATCAAGCCGCTCTACAATGGCAAGACCGCGCACGAAATCGTCGCGGCCATGATGGGGCAGTACGAGCGGCAGCCGCTCACCGTGGTCCGCGAGTTCTGGCGCGCCACCAAGCCCGAAGGCGACTTCGAGCAGTTCTGGCGGCGGGCCTTGCACTCGGGCGTGGTCGAAAAAACCGCCGCCCCGGTCAAGACCGTCACCGTCAAGGCGGTGGCTGACTTTGGCCCGGCCCCCAAGCCGTCGGCCAGCGAGTATGAGGTCGTGTTCCGGCCCGACCCGACGATTTGGGACGGGCGGTACGCCAACAACGGCTGGCTCCAGGAGTTGCCTAAACCGATCACCAAGCTGGTCTGGGACAACGCCGCGATCGTGAGCCTAAACACCGCCGAGCAGCTCAAGCTCAAGAACAACCAGCTCGTCGAGTTGACGTACAAGGGGCGGATGATCAAGGCCCCGGTGTTCATCATCCCCGGCCAGGCCGAGGGGACGGTGGTGATCCACCAGGGTTATGGCCGCTGGCGAGCCGGTCAGATCGCGCTCGACCACGGCTTCAACGCCAACGAGCTGCGGACCTCGGACGCCCCCTGGGGCGCGGGTGGCCTGAAGATCTACCCGACGACCGGTTCGTACACGCTCGTGACGACCCAGATGGAGCGGAACATCCAGGGGCGCGGGCACATCCGCAAGGCGTCGCTGGTCGACTTCGTGGCGAACCCGGAGTTGTTCCACGCCGAGTCGCACCACGAGGAATCGTCGCTCACCCCCCTCTACGAGTATGACAGCTACAAGTGGGGGATGGCGATCGACCTCAACTCTTGCACGGGGTGCAACGCCTGCGTGATCGGGTGCGTGGCCGAGAACAACAGTCCGGTCATCGGCAAGGAGCAGATGGGCATCGGCCGGAACATGCAGTGGATGGAGATCGACACCTACTTCAACGCTCCCAACGGGCCGGATGGGGAGATCGATACCTACTTCCAGCCCCGGACCTGCATGCACTGCGAAAACGCGCCGTGCGAGTTGGTCTGCCCGGTCGCGGCGACGGTCCACGACGCCGAAGGGTTGAACGTCATGGTCTACAACCGGTGCGTTGGCACCCGGTACTGCGGGAACAACTGCCCGTACAAGGTCCGGCACTTTAATTACCTGTCGTACACCGACCAGGTGACGCCCAGCTTGAAGTTGCTCAACAACCCCGACGTGACGGTCCGGTCGCGGGGCGTCATGGAAAAGTGCACCTACTGCGTCCAACGGATCAGTGGGGCGCGGATCAACGCCAAAGAGCAGAACCGGAAGATCGAGGATGGCGAAGTCATCACCGCGTGCCAGGCGGCTTGCCCGGCGCAGGCGATCCACTTCGGCAACTTGAACGACGAAAACAGCAAGGTCGCGCGAATCAAGCGGTCGGAGCGCGATTACCCGATGCTTGGCGAACTCAACGTCCGCCCCCGGACGACGTACCTCGCTCGGATTCGCAACTCCAACCCCGAACTCCAACCCACCGAGGCCTGACCCAGTGCCACCCAAAGACATGAATCAGGTCGCGGTGGAAGCTCGCGAATTTCCGGTGATCGGGGCGGATCAAACGATCACCTCAGTCAACGACACCATCAGCGATGCCGTCCTCAAGCGACCGTATGGCAAAGGCTGGCTCCTGGGGGCCGCGATCGGCTTCGCCTTGGTCCAGGTGCTCTTGATCTCGATCGCCTATCTCTTGGCGATGGGTCCGGGGATCTGGGGGATCAACCGGCCGGTGATGTGGGGCTTCGCGATCATCAACTTCGTTTGGTGGATCGGGATCGGCCACGCCGGAACCTTGATCTCGGCGATCTTGCTGCTGATGAAGCAGCAGTGGCGAACGTCGATCAACCGGTTCGCCGAGGCGATGACCCTGTTCGCCGTCGCCTGCGCCGGGATGTTCCCGCTTTTGCACATGGGTCGGCCTTGGTGCTTCTACTGGATGATGCCGTACCCGAACACGATGGCCATGTGGCCGCAGTTCCGCAGCCCGCTGGTTTGGGACGTCTTCGCGGTGTCGACCTATGCGACGGTGTCGCTCCTGTTCTGGTACGTCGGCCTGATCCCCGACCTGGCGACGTTCCGCGACCGGGCCAAGAACCCTTGGGCCCGGATGATCTACGCCTCCGGGGCGCTCGGTTGGACCGGCTCGGCGCGGCACTGGAAGCGGTATACCACGGCTTACCTGATCCTCGCCGGGTTATCGACCCCGCTGGTCGTCTCGGTGCACACGATCGTGAGTTTCGACTTCACGATCGGGATCATCCCGGGTTGGCACTCGACGATCTTTCCCCCTTACTTCGTCGCTGGGGCGATCTACGCCGGGTTCGCGATGGTGCTGACGTTGATGATCCCGCTCCGGAAGTGGTACGGCTTCGAGAAGCTGATCACCATGCGGCACATCGACAGCATGGCCAAGGTCATGCTGGCGACCGGGATGCTCGTCACCTACGGCTACGTCATGGAAACCTTCATGGCGTACTACGGGGCGAACAAGTACGAAGGCTTCATGATGACCAACCGGCTGCAAGGTCCGTACGGCCCGTTCTACATCGCCTTGCTGGTCTGCAACTGCTTGATCCCCCTGACACTCTGGGTCCGCCCGCTTCGCCTCAACCTGTACTGGCTTTGGGCCGTGGCAATGGTCGTCAACGTCGGGATGTGGCTCGAACGGTTCGTGATCGTCGTGATGAGCCTGCACCGCGACTTCGTCCCGGCGGCGTGGGGGATGTACTACCCGACGGTCTGGGACTGGGGGATGTATGTCGGGACGATCGGCCTGTTCTTGACCTTCATCTTTTTGTTCGTGCGGTTCCTGCCGGCCCTCGCGATTTCGGAAATGAAAGAACTGGCGCACATCGTCAACGAGCCGGGCCACACCCCCGACGACAAAGTTCCGAGAACGGCCAACACGAGCGGAGGTCACTGAGCATGAGCATCCACACACAGCCAACGCATGGCGAGGTGGAGACGGGGCTTTACGGCTTGATCGTCGAGTTCGACACCCCCGATGAACTCCTCGCCGCGGCCAAAAAGGTCGCCGCCGAAGGATACAAGCGAATTGACGCTTACACCCCGTTCCCGGTCCACGGGGTCGACAACGCCATCGGCGCGAAGACGCACCTGCCCTGGTTGATCTTCGGTGGCGGGCTGACCGGTGGCTTGACCGGCTTCGCCATGCAGGTCTTCGCGACGAGCGTGCACTACAAGATGAATGTCGGGGGCAAGCCGATCGACTGGCGGAGCAGCTTCGGCTGGCCGTCGTTCATGCCGATCACCTTCGAGTTGACGGTGCTGTTCGCCGCCGCGACGGCTGTGTTCGGGATGTTAATCTTGAACGGCCTCCCCCGGTTATATAACCCGCTGTTCAACGTCCCCGAGTTCGCGGCGGCGTCGCAAACCAGTTTCTTCCTTTGCATTCAAGCCGACGACCCGATGTTCGACCCCGACGACACGTCGCGGTTTCTCGAAGGGCTGGGCGGCAAGAACATCACCGAAGTCCCGTTCTGACTTGGAAAGGCCGCGATGCCGACCGGGAATATCTCACCAACGACCGCCCGACCCGCGCGGGGGATCGTTCTCCTCGCCGGGGTCTTGGCCGCGACCCTGCTGTTCACGGCCGGGTGCCGGCGCGATATGTACGACCAGCCGAAATACGACGCCTACGATCCCTCGACCTTCTTCAAGGACGGCTCCTCGTCCCGTCAGCAGATCGACGGAACTGTCGCTCGTGGCGACCTTGAAGCCGACTCTCTCTACTACACGGGAAAGATCGACGGCAAGGACGCCGACGTGTTCCCGTTCGCGGTTGACCGCGAACTGCTCGAACTCGGTCGCGAACGCTACCTGATCTACTGCTCCCCCTGCCACGGGCGGGCGGGGGATGGCCGGGGGATGGTCGTCCGCCGTGGGTTCTCGCCGCCGCCGACGTTCCACTCGGAGTACCTTTACAAAAAGCCGGTGGGCCACCTGTACAACGTGATTACCCACGGCTACGGCGCGATGTACTCGTACGCCGCTCGCGTCCCGGTGCGACACCGTTGGGCGATCACCGCGTACATCCGGGCCATGCAGTACAGCCGGCAGGCGTCGCCCGATGACTTGACCCCCGACGAACAGAAGTTCCTGGCCAGCCCCCCGCCCGCCGGTCAGACCCCTTCAAACTCTGATGAACACCGCGCCAGCTCGGCCGAGGCAGCGAAATGAATCCGAATGGAACCGCCCTCGCACTGATTGACAAGATTCGGAGCCGGGCGCTCGTCGTCGGGATCGCGGGTGCCGCGCTCAGCCTCGTGGGAGCGATCACCAACCGGCACCAGTTCGACCGGGCTTACCTGTTCTCGTTTGTGTTCGTGCTTGGGCTTTCGCTCGGCTCGATGGCACTGCTGATGTTGCACCGGCAACTCGGCGGAGCGTGGGGATTCTTGATCCGCCGCCCGCTCGAAGCCTCGGCGATGACGATCCCTCTGGTGGCCGTCCTGTTCATCCCGGTTCTGGTCGACCTCGACAAGATCTACCCGTGGGTCAACCACCCTCCCGGTTCCGACGCCCAGGCGACCGAGCACCCCGACCCCAAGCCCACTTCACCCGTCGAGGGGTTCCCGGCGGTGAAGACTGAGCTTCATCCCGAGGGAAAGCCGGAAGCCTCGAAGACCCCCATGAACGTCGATGCGGGCGGTCGGACGTCGGGATCACTCGGCGTCCGCCGCGACCCGCTCGAAGCCGAGACCGCCGAGTTGATCGGCTTCAAAAAGTGGTGGCTCGATAAGACGAGCTTCACAATCCGAGCGGCGCTCTACTTCTTCGTCTGGATCGTGATGGCCGCGATCTTCAATATCGGCTCGCGGCGGCAGGATGAGACGCGGTCGGTCAGCCTCGCCTACGGGTTGCAAGCGTTCTCGGCCCCTGGCTTGGTAATCTATTTCTTGACAACGTCGCTCGCCCTGGTCGACTGGGGGATGTCGCTTGAACCCGACTGGTACTCGTCGCTCTATGGCGTCCTCCTGATCATCGGGCAAGGGCTGTCGACGATCTCGCTGATGATCATCATGACCGCGATCCTCTGTCGGCGTGGTGAGACGGACGGGCTTGACACCAACGAGACGTTCAACGACCTCGGGAACTTGTTGTTGGCCTTCACCATGCTCTGGGGCTACTTGAGCTTTTCGCAGTTCCTGATCATCTGGTCGGGCAACTTGGCCGAGGAAATCCCCTGGTACACCCGGCGGTTGTCTTACGGCTGGGTGAACATGGGGCGCTTCCTGATGGTGTTCCACTTCGCGATCCCGTTTTTGATCCTGCTGTCGCGCCCGCTCAAGCGGAACATCAACGCCCTCTGGAAAGTCGCCGCGTTGATGCTGGGTGCGCGCTTGGTGGACGTCTACTGGCAGATCACCCCCTCGTTCAACTACGACGGGCCAAAACCGTTTTTGCAAAGCGTGAGCTGGCTGGATTTGGTCGTGCCGGTCGGCGTGATTGGCCTCTGGTTCTCCTTCTTCCTCTGGCAGCTCCGCGGCAAGCCGCTGCTGGTTGTCCAGGACCCCGAGCTTCTGCCCGCCCTCAAACAAGCGGGAGGACACTGATCATGAACTACTCTTCCGAACCCACCGGACCGCCCCCCGATCCTTCCGAGGGGCACGAGCGTACAGACATTGCGGCCAAGCCGATTCTCTACTTCTTGATCGGCCTTGTCGTTTTTGGCGGCGTGGTCCAAGCTAGTATGAGCGTCCTGATGGTTGGATACGTCAAGCAGGACACCAAGGCTCCCGTCCCCAAAGACGACATCCTGCGAGACAGGGGGGCGACCGACCGGCCGGCCCCACTCCAGCAGAACACGACGGCCGACATGATCCGGATGTACCGGGAAGAAGACGAGATCCTCACCTCGTACCATGTCGACCCGAAGTCGAAGGAAATCCGGGTTCCCCTCGACCGGGCCATCGACGTGATCGCCAAGAAGGGGCTACCGCACCGTGATGTCGCTCCCAAGGATATGCCAACCGCCGACCCGATCCCCCGAGCCGGCAAAGCGTATCAGACGACTAACTGATTAAGGAACTCCCATGAATCGCGTCGAGACCCAGCCTCAGACTTCCCGGAGCCGGTGGATCTCCCGCCGCCCGGTGACGCTGGCGCGGGCGGTTTTGATGATATTTTGGGTTGGGGTCGTCGCGACCCTGATCCCTTCACCATCGCTGGCTCAGCCCGGCGGCATCCTCAAAGACATCGGCTTCGATCAAAACCTCAACACGCAGATCCCGCTCACCCTGCCGTTCCGCGACGAGCAGGGTCGCGACGTCCGCCTCGCCGATTATTTTGGCAAGCGGCCCGTGATCCTGATCATGGGATACAAAAACTGCCCGATGATGTGCTCGCAGGTCCTCCAGGAATTGACCCGCAGCCTCAAGCCGTTGGATGAAACCATCGGCCGAGACTTCGACATCGTCAACGTGAGTATCAATCCCAAGGAGACCCCGGCGCAGGCTGACAGTCAGCGACGGATCTACCTCAAGCAGTACAACCGGCCCGGTTCCGACGGGGGCTGGCACGGCTTGGTGGGGGATCAGCCTTCGATCAGCGCGTTGGCCAAGGCAATCGGTTTCCGATACAAGTTTAACGAGAAGATGGGCACTTACGTCCACACCGCCGGGTTCATCTTGATGACTCCGACGGGGAAGATTTCGCGGTACTTCTTTGGTGTCGAATATCCTGCCCGGGAGCTGAAGCCCGCCTTGGCGACCGCCGCCGAGAGCAAGATCGCTTCGCCGATCGACCGAGTGGTGATGTTTTGCTACGAGTACGACGAAAAGACCGGCAAGTACACGTTCGCAATTATGAACGTGATCCGTGTTTGTGGGGTAGCCACCGCCCTGGTTTTGGGGGGTTATCTGTTCACGATGTTTCGTCGCGACCGACGGATGAGCCGGACCCCGGCTCCACACACACCGAACCTCCTTCTGGACTAGTGACCCCTTAACCATGTCGAGCATTCCTTTTTTCCCAGACAGCGCCTCGACCTACGCGCCGCGGGTCGACGCGGTTTTCTTCGTGCTGATGGCCATCACGGTCTTCTTCACGGTTTTGATCGGCTTCCTGGTCACCTACTTCGCGATCCGGTATCGCAAAGGTGCCCAGGTGGATCGCTCGCACGCGATCAGCTCCAGCTTCGCGCTGGAAGCCGCGTGGATCGGGATTCCCCTTGTTGTCGTACTCGGGATCTTCGCGATCGGGACGCAAGTCTTTTTCGAGATGTTCAACCCGCCGAAGGATGCGACCCCGATCTATGTCATCGGCAAGCAGTGGATGTGGAAGGTCCAGCACCCGCAAGGGCGGAGCGAGATCAACGAGATCCACCTGCCCGCCGGTCGGCCGGTCCGGCTGATCATGACGTCGCAGGATGTCATCCACAGCTTTTATGTCCCGGCGTTCCGGATGAAGCAGGATGTCCTTCCTGGTCGTTTGACCTCGGAGTGGTTCGAGCCGATGAAGCCGGGCAAGTATCACTTGTTCTGTGCTGAATACTGCGGCACCGAGCATTCCAAGATGGGCGGCTGGGCGTATGTCATGGAGCCAACCGACTATGGGCGGTGGCTCAAGGGGACGACGACCGACGCCACCGGAGCCACCGGTTCGAGCGATGCCGGCCCGTCGATGGCCATCAGTGGTGCCCGCCTGTTCGAGAAGTACCACTGCTCCGGGTGCCACGGGGTCAACTCGCAGTTCCGGGCTCCCAAGCTGGCCGGCGTCTACGGCGGCCAGGTGCCGATCATGGCGAGCAACGGAACGGACGTCAATTTCGTCGTGGCGGACGACAAGTACATCCGCGACTCGATCTTGCTGCCCAAGTCGCAGGTGGTCGCGGGTTATAATCCCGTCATGCCGTCGTACAAAGATGTTTTGAAAGAAGAAGAAGTGCTCCAACTCATGGAGTACATCAAGTCAATCGGGCGGAAGGAGGGGACCGAACGATGAGCCTGCTTGAAGATGTCCGCCAACAAGGGCTTTCCCCCGCCACCGCGCCGGTGGCGGAGGGGAAAAACTACCTGCAAGCCGGATCCACCGTGCAGTCGTGGTTACTCACCACCGACCACAAGCGGATCGGCATCCTCTACATGTTCTCGATCACCGCGTTCTTCTTCCTCGGAGGAGCGGCGGCGACCTTGATGCGGTTGGAGTTGGCGACGCCCGCGGGCGATCTGCTGCGCTCCGACCTGTACAACCGGATGTTCACGCTCCACGGGATCGTGATGGTATTCTTCTTCATGGTCCCGTCGATCCCGGCGGTCCTGGGTAACTTCTTGTTGCCGATCATGATCGGAGCTCGCGACCTCGCGTTCCCGCGGCTCAATTTGCTGAGCTGGTACATCTACATGGTCGGCGGGATCTTCACCGTGGCCGCCATCCTCTGGGGTGGTGTGGATACCGGTTGGACGTTCTACACGCCGTATAGTTCGATGTACTCGAACAGCAACGTCATCTTGACGGCGATGGGGGTGTTCACGGTCGGCTTCTCGTCGATCTTGACCGGCCTGAACTTCATCGTCACCGTCCACAAGATGCGGGCGCCGGGGATGACCTGGTTCCGGATGCCGCTGTTCGTCTGGGCGGAATACGCGACGAGCATCGTGATGGTCCTCGGCACCCCGGTGCTGGCCGTGACCTTGTTGCTCTTGGGTCTGGAACGAGTGATGAAGGTTGGGATCTTCGACCCTGCCCTGGGTGGCGATCCGGTCCTGTTCCAGCACTTGTTCTGGTTCTACTCGCACCCGGCCGTTTACATCATGATCATTCCCGGCTTCGGCGTGATCAGCGAGATCATCCCCTGCTTCTCGAGGCGGAAGTTCTTCGGCTACCGCTTCTCGGCGCTGGCCATGATGTCGATCGCGGTGCTGGGGTTCCTCGTCTGGGGCCACCACATGTTCGTCAGCGGCCAGTCGATGTACGCTGGGATCGTGTTCTCGGTAATCAGCTTCTTGATCGCCATCCCGTCGGGGATCAAGGTCTTCAACTGGACCGCGACCCTGTACAAGGGTTCGATCTCGGCTGAAACTCCGATGCTCTACGCGATGGGTTACATCGGCTTGTTCGTGATCGGTGGCACGACCGGGTTGGTCCTCTCGACCTTGGCCCTGGACGTCCACTTGCACGACACCTACTTCGTCGTCGCCCACTTCCATTACATCATGGTCGGCGGCACGGTGATGGCTTACCTGGGTGGTATTCACTTCTGGTGGCCGAAGATCACCGGGCGGATGTACCCGGAGATTTGGGGTAAGCTCTCAGCGCTCCTAGTGTTCGTCGGGTTCAACTTGACGTTCTTCCCGCAGTTCATCCTTGGCTACCTCGGGATGCCCCGGCGGTATCACGAGTATCCGGTCGAGTTCCAGGTATTCAACGTCCTGTCCTCGGCGGGTGCGTCGATCCTCGCGGTCGGCTACCTCTTGCCCTTGATCTACATGCCCTTGTCCCTGAAGTTTGGCGCCATCGCCGGCCCCAACCCCTGGGGGGCGACCGGCCTGGAGTGGACCATCCCCTCGCCGCCGACCGTACATAACTTCGAGGAAACCCCGGTCGTCACCGAAGAACCTTACGAGTACGAGATCCAGCATGGCCCAAGTATCTAACGCCGCGGTCACAACACCCGCCCTGTTGTCGCACTTCGACGACTTGGAGCAGCAGGACGATACCACCAAACTCGGGATGTGGACGTTCCTTGCCACCGAAGTTATGTTCTTCGGTGGCATGTTCCTCGCCTACATCTTGTTTCGCTGGAAGTACCACGGCGGTTTTGCCGTGGGAAGCAACCAGCTTTACAAGTATGTGGGCTTTCTGAATACCTGCGCCTTGCTCTGCTCCAGCTTGTCGATGGCTTTGGCCGTCGACTACGCCAAGCTCGGCAAACTGCGATTGGCGGTCATCAACATGATGATCACGAT
>JAABUX010006381.1_pt1 | contig 14103 bp, 13 predicted proteins | sample 5561851 | NCBI WGS metagenome assembly JAABUX01 (sample SAMN10711883, study PRJNA513361) | rock metagenome | isolation source: Antarctica rocks | place: Antarctica: Victoria Land, Richard Nunatak red sandstone | collected 2016-01-03 | reverse complement strand
GACGCCGCTCAACCCCGGTGATGATCTCCATCCCCAACCGCCTCCGATCTTAACAGCACTCGTACGAGCACCCCTAAGATCACCAGGCCTGGTCAGATATGCCAGGCGCTACTCGCCGGATGGATACTGTTCGACGACAGGACCGTCGGAAAGACGAAACTTCTAATTGAGCTATTACAGGAGAAGGCGTTGGTGCCGTTCGTGCCTCGCACGGTGCTCGCGAACACCGCCCTCGCCAGGAAGCGGACGAAAACTCCACCGGGATTTAAGGATGATGATCTGGACGGAGACTTCTACGTCTGGTCAGACCTCCTTCTGGGGCTGGCTCAGCTCAGGGGCGAAATGCCGGACCTCGAACGGGTAATCCTGGTGACCTTGGATAAGAAGATTGATTGGAGTAGAAATGGAGTGCCTCATCCAATCCTAACTTCCGAGATTACGGCAATCTGCGGGGCGACGTTCGAGACTGTGACAATCGACGCACTCGCCAGGAGGTTACTGGATTGAGAGCTGCAAGGTGTAGTCGCTAGCTCAAACGCTAAAAACGTCCGGTAGCACCGCATTCTGGCTTGAGGAATGGCAACTCTTAAGAAACAGCTCACGATCCGCGAACGGCTGACATGGGCGCTGAACCGCCTACCGACCAGCTTCTGCTACGACTGCTTTTGGGACAAACTAGTCAGCTCCCGAGCGGCCACCTTGGGTTGAAGCCCAAACTCAAAACGAAACACTACCCGACGTTCAGGCCGTCAGGCCGGATTGGCGCCGGCCGCCGCCTCGCTCGGTGGCGGCGCGTGCGGGTCGTCGATGCGATCGAGCAGCGACGCCCCGTGATTCCGCACATTGTTGACCGCCTTGGACACGGGCCATAGCTCAAGCACGTCCGCAGCCGCCGGGCGCATCAGGGCAGCGGCGTCGCATTCCGCCTCGCCGAGCCAAGCCGGCCAGTGCTCCGCCTCCAAAATCACCGGCATGCGCTCGTGCAGCTGGCGCATGGTCGCGTTGGCGCTGGTGGTCAGGATGGCGAAGGTCCGCAGCGTTTCACCCTCGGGCGGCTGCCAACTCTCCCAGATCCCGGCGAACGCCAGCGGGGCGCCGTCACGCCGGGCGATGGCATAGGGCTGCTTGCCGGACGGCAGCGCCTGCCATTCATAGAACGCGTCCGCCTGGATCAGGCAGCGGCGGGATTTCAAAGCCCCGCGGAACATCCCCGAACTCCCCGCCGTCTCCGATCGCGCGTTGATCGGCTTGCGGGCCGCACGAAGCTCGCCCTTGTGGAAGTGCGGGACCAACCCCCACCGAAGTAGATCGAGGCGCCGCTCGCCGGTCTCGGGATGGCGGCGCACGACCATGGCGGCCTGCGTGGGCGCGACGTTCCAGGACGGCGCGAAGTTCGGCGGCGGCCCGGCCGTGTCGAACAGCGCGTGAACCGCGTCAGGCGGAAGCAGGGAGGCGAACCGGCCGCACATCCGTCAGGGCAACGCTTCAGCCATATCCCTTGCCGAGCGCCTCCTCGGCTTGGGCCGGGCTCTCCGTTTCCGGCGGCTTGGCCGACACCTGGCTGCTGCTGGTCTCGCCCGCATCGCCGGCGTCGGCGAGGTGGAAGTCGAATTTCCCGTCGCGCGATTGCCAGGTCTGCACCGTCAACACCTTCGCCCCGCCCCGGCTCTCGTGCGGGCCATGCACCACGCCCGCGGCATGGGTCAGGAACGCGCCGGCTTCCAGCGTCTCGCCCGCCTCGATCAGGTCACCCTCCAGGACGTAGTGCATTTCGCTGCCGGCATCGTGGCGGTGCGCCGGAATCCGCCCGCCGGCCGGCAGGTGGACGATGCTGGTCACCACGCCGTTCGCTTGGTCCTCGTTGAGAAGCTGGATGCGGAACTCGCCGGTGGCCCCGGGAATCTCGAACGGGGCTGCCTCGATGCCTGTAGCCAGAAGTTGCACTTTCTGCGTGTCCATGAACCTGCCATCCTCGGTGATGCCGGAAAACGCGTTCTCGCGCGCTTGGTTGCGGCCCGGAGCGCGCCCGAGTGTCGAAGATGGGGCTGCTGAAGCATGGTGAGGTTGCACATGGCCGACGATCATCCGCCGACCGACACGCCGCAGGGCGAGCTGACCACCCGCATCATGGCCATGCCGGCAGACACCAATCCGTCCGGCGACATCTTCGGCGGCTGGATTATGGGCCTGATGGACCTTTCGGCGGGGATCGCCGCCCGGGTCCAGGCAAGCGGGCGCGTGGTGACGGCCTCGGTGTCCAGCCTCAGCTTCCTGCACCCGGTGAAGGTCGGCGACATCGTGTGCTGCTACACCACCGTCACCGGCACCGGCCGCTCCTCGATCACGCTGGAGGTCGAGACCTGGGTGGTGCGCGACCGCCGGACCCACAAGTTGAAGGTGACGGAGGCGAAGTTCGTGATGGTCGCAGTGGACCAGGAAGGGCGTCCCCGCCCGATCGAGCGCCGGGATGCTTGAGACCAGCGCCCCCGGCCTCGTTCACCGGTTTTCGCCGCCCTACAGCCCCGACGACGCGGCGCTGCTCCGCCCGCTGCTCGCGCAAGCCGGCTTGCCGCCCGAGCGGGAAGCACGGGTCGACGCGACCGCCCGGGCGCTGGTGGCCGCCATCCGCTCGCAACGCGGGCTGGGCGGCGTGGAGGAGGTGTTGCGCGAGTACTCGCTCGACTCCCGTGAGGGCCTCGCGCTCATGGTGCTGGCCGAAGCGCTGCTGCGCATCCCCGACAGCGCCACCGCCGACCGGCTGATCGAGGACAGGCTGGGTTCCGCCGAGTTCGGCCCGGCGCGCGATGGGTCGGGCGCGCTGATCAATGCGTCGGCCTGGGCGCTCGGAGTGTCGGTCCGCATCATTCATCCCGGCGAGACCCCGGACGGCGTGCTGGCCGGGCTTGCCAAGCGGATCGGGCTGCCGGCCGTGCGCGGCGCGACCCGGGCGGCGATGCGGGTGATGGGCGGGCATTTCGTGCTGGGCCAGACGATCGGGGAGGCGTTGGGCCGCGCCGGATCGCGGGCGGGCCGGGTGTACCGCTACTCGTTCGACATGCTCGGCGAGGGCGCGCGCACCGCGGACGACGCCGCCCGCTACGCCGGCAGCTATGCCGACGCCATCGCCGCGATCGGCCGCGCGGCCGGCAACCGCCCCCTCCCCGACCGGCCCGGCATCTCCGTCAAGCTGAGCGCGCTGCACCCGCGCTACGAGGCGGTGAGCCGGGACCGGGTGATGGCGGAGCTTGCGCCGGTCCTGCTCGGCCTGGCCCGGGCCGCCCGCGCGCATGACCTCAACTTCACCGTCGACGCCGAGGAGCAGGACCGGCTGGAATTGTCGCTTGAGGTGATCGGCGCGGTTGCGGCCGACGCGGCGCTAGCCGGCTGGGACGGGTTCGGCCTGGCGGTGCAGGCCTACGGAAAGCGGTCGCTGGCGGTGATCGAATGGGTGGCGGACCTCGCCGAACGGCTGGACCGGCGGTTCATGGTGCGGTTGGTGAAGGGCGCGTATTGGGACACCGAGGTCAAGCGGGCGCAGGAACGCGGCCTCGACGGCTACCCGGTGTTCACGCGCAAGGCGGCGACGGATTTGGCGTACCTGGCGTGCGCGGAGCGGCTGCTGGCGTTGCGGGGGCATCTGTACCCGCAATTCGCGACCCACAACGCATTGACGGTTGCGAGTATCCTGGAGCGCGCGGACGGGACCGGAGGCTACGAGTTCCAGCGCCTGCACGGGATGGGCGACGCGCTGTATGCCCAATTGCTGCGCGACCGGCCCGGCGTCGCGGTGCGGACCTACGCGCCGGTGGGCGGGCACGCGGACTTGCTCGCCTATCTCGTGCGGCGGCTGCTGGAGAACGGGGCGAACTCGTCGTTCGTGTCGATGGCCGCCGACCCCGGCGTGCCCGTCGAAAGGTTGCTGGCGCGTCCGCACGACGCGATCGGCTCGCCAGAGGCCGCGGCCAATCCGCAGCTCAAGCGCCCCGGCGAGCTGTATCCGGACCGCCGCAACAACCGTGGCGTCGAGTTCGGCAACCGGGCGGCGCTGGATGGCCTGCTGGAGGAGGTTGCGATTGGGCGCGCGATGGCACCGGCGGATGGCGATGCGCAGGCGTCCGATGCCATGGCCGCAGCGCATCGCGCCGCTTCCGCCTGGGATGCGACTTCGGCGCATGACCGCGCCGCGGCGCTGGAGCGGGCGGCCGACCTGTTCGAAGCGCAGCGCGGCCGGTTGCTGGCGTTGCTGGCCGACGAGGGCGGCAAGACGCTCGACGACGGGCTGGCCGAACTCCGCGAAGCGATCGACTTCTTACGTTATTACGCCGGGCAGGCGCGTCGCCTGTTCCAGCCGGTATCGCTGCCTGGGCCAACCGGGGAAAGCAACATGCTGACCCGGCATGGCCGCGGCGCCTGGGTGTGCATCTCGCCGTGGAACTTCCCGCTCGCGATCTTCACCGGGCAGGTCGCGGCGGCGCTCGCGGCAGGCAATGCGGTGGTGGCGAAACCGGCGGAACAGACGCCCTTGGTTGCGGCGGAAGCGGTTCGCCTGCTGCACCAGGCCGGTGTTCCTGCGGAAGCGCTGATCCTCGTGCCGGGGGCCGGCGACGTCGGGGCGGCGCTGGTCGAACATCCGCTCGCCGCGGGCGTGGCCTTCACCGGCAGCACCGAGACGGCGTGGCGCATCAACCGGGCGCTCGCCGCCAAGCGCGGGCCGATCGTGCCGTTGATCGCCGAAACGGGGGGCATCAACGCGATGGTGGTGGACGCGACCGCGCTGCCGGAACAGGTGACCGACGACGCGGTGCTCAGCGCGTTCCGCTCCGCCGGGCAGCGGTGCTCGGCGCTGCGGCTGCTGTGCGTGCAGGCGGACGTGGCGGACAAGATGGTGGCGATGATCGCGGGCGCCGCGGCGGAGTTGCGCCTGGGCGACCCGGCCGACCCGGCGACGCAGATCGGCCCGGTGATCGACGCCGCGGCCAAGCAGCGCCTCGATGCGCATATCGCCCGCATGAAGCGGGAGGCCCGCGTCCATTACGCCGGAACCGCGCCGCCGGGCGGGCATTTCGTGGCGCCGCATCTGTTCGAGCTGGACCGCGCCGAGGACCTGGCGGAGGAGGTGTTCGGCCCGGTGCTCCATGTGGTGCGCTGGCGCTCGCACGAGCTGGAAGCGGTGCTGGATGGGCTTGCGGCCAGCGGCTACGGCCTGACCTTGGGCGTGCAAAGCCGCAACGAGAGTTTCATCGCCCACGTGCTCGCCCGCGTGCCGGCGGGGAACGCCTATGTCAACCGGAGCATGATCGGCGCGGTCGTCGGCACGCAGCCGTTTGGCGGACGCGGGCTGTCCGGCACCGGGCCGAAGGCGGGCGGCCCGGACTATCTCGGCCGGTTCACGGTCGAGCGCGTCGTCACCGTCAACACCGCGGCGGCGGGCGGCAACGCGGCGCTGCTCGCGACCGCCGAGGGCGCCGTGCCATGACCGATTTCAACGAGCAAACGATCACCCAGGCGGTGTTGGAGCGCTTCGCCGACACGCCCGACCCGCGGCTCAAGCGCGTCGTCGGCAGCCTGGTGCAGCATTTGCACGACTTCGTCCGCGACGTGGAGCCAAGCTTCGCCGAGTGGCAGGCAGCAGTCGAGTTCCTGACGCGCACGGGCCAGATGTGCAACGAGGTCCGGCAGGAGTTCATCCTGCTGTCCGATACGCTCGGCGTGTCCATGCTGGTCGACGCGATCAACCACCGCATGCCGGAGGGCGCCACCGAGACCACCGTGCTCGGCCCGTTCTACGTCAAGCACCCGCCCGAGCGGCCGCTGGGCGCCGATGCGTCGCCGGGCATGCCGGGCGAGCCTTTGCTGGTCGAGGGCAGCGTCGCGTCGGCCGATGGCGAGAGGCTGGCGGGCGCGGTGGTGGACATCTGGCATTCGGACCAGGACGGGTTCTACGACGTGCAGCGGCCGTGCCTGGACGAAGCGACGGGGCGGGCCCGGTTCCGCACCGACGCGCAAGGGCAGTTCCATTTCTGGACGATCCAGCCGGCCTGCTATCCGATTCCGGCCGATGGCCCGGTCGGCGACATGCTTGCCGCCACCAAGCGGCACCCGTACCGTCCAGCGCACGTCCATTTCATGATCTCGGCGCCGGGCTATGAAACATTGGTGACGCATGTCTTCGTGGCTGGCGACCCTTATCTCGGCAGCGACGCCGTGTTTGGGGTCAAGCGGTCGCTCATCCGCGATTTCACCCACGAGGCAGCGGGCACGGCGCCGGACGGGCGGATAATCGGCAGCCAATGGCGTCATCTCAGCTATGATTTCGGCCTCAAACCAACGTGCTCGACGCCTAAGCCCACAGGTTAGGCGTCTTTGCGCGTCGCGTGGCCGTCGAAACGGCTAATTGCCGCCCATGCCGTTCCCGCCGGCAGCCGGAGCGAGCGGGTTTTGGTCATTACCGCTCGCAGCCGACCCGAGTTCGCTCTCGGCGTAGCCGGTCGTGGAACTCGTCGGGCCTATGTTACGCGCCGCGGCATCGTAGATCCGGGCAATGGCGACGTGGTTGCGGGGCTGTGACACTTGCAGCCGGGTGACGTTGGCGTTGCCGTGAAGGTTCAGCGCAGACAACGTGCCGCCTTGCCCGCCGTCCGCCGCGTAAGCCGGCGCGCCAGCGAGGATGAAAGTCGAAGCCAAAAGAATTGAACGTAGCTGCATGATCAAGGCTCTCCCGAACCGTGTTGTTGGCTAGCGCTGGGATTGTCCTCGCGCTGCAATGAAACCTGAACCAGGCAGAGCAGGATTTAAGTGAATTAGCTCACATCGGAACGCATATTGCGTGCGGCCGTCCGCGATCGGGTTAGGTTGCTGGCGCCGTGAAGCAGATCAACCGTCCCGGCAGCCGGACGCTCCGCTCGACGCGGCGGCGTCACCAGCGCGCGGGAAGGCCGTTCAGCTAAAGGCTTCTCGCGCCGACCGCCGGGTCAGGTGGTCTGCAGCGCCTTGTAGCTTTCCGTCTCGAACGCCGTCAGCGTCTGCAGGGCAGCGGGATCCGCGAACGGCAGGAACTGCATAAGGATGACACCGGCCATGCGGCGCTTCGGATCGATCCAGAAATAGGTGTTGGCCAGCCCGGCCCAGGCCATGCTGCCGGCGCTGCGCCCGGTCGGCGCGTCGGCCGTGTTCAGCATGAACCCCGTGCTCCACTTCTTGATCATGCCGGGAAAGAACTCGGCGTCGAGCGAGCTGGCCGGGTCCACGGAGGTGAGCTTGGCCACGTTGATGTCGCCCATCTGGTTCTGGCCCATCAGCGCCACCGTCTCCGGCCGCAGCACGGGGGCACCGCCCTCGGTTGTTCCGGAATGCAGGAACATTTGGCAGAACCGCATGTAGTCGGAAGCCGTCGAGTACAGCCCGCCGCCGCCCATCTCGAATTCGGGGTCCTGCGGGATTTCGAAGTCGATCGGCTTGAGCGAGCCATCGGGCTGCCGCGCGTGCATGGCGACCAGGCGCGCGCGCTGCGACGCCGTGAGCTTGAAGCCGGTGTCGCCCATGCCGAGCGGGCCGAACAGGTGCTCGTGGAAGTAGGCGCCGAGCTTCTGGCCGCTGACGCGCTCGACCGCCTTGCCCGCCCAGTCGATGTTGATGCCGTACTCCCAGCGCTCGCCCGGGTCGAACGCCAGCGGCGTGCGGAGCGCGTCGTTCTTGCAGGTGATGATGCCGGGCAGGCCGGTGACCTTGTTGTAGCGCTGCGTGTCGGCGTCCAGGAAGTCGTAGGTGAAACCGGCGGTGTGAGTCAGCAGGTGGCGCAGGGTGATCGGCCGCTTGGCCGGGCGCAGCTTGGGAGCGCCGGAGGCATCGAAGCCTTCGAGCACCTGTGGCGACGCCAATTCGGGCAGGATGTCGCTGATCGGCTGATCCAGGCTGAGCTTGCCTCGTTCCACCTGCTGCATGGCGGCCGTGGAGGTGATCGCCTTGGTCATCGAGGCGATCCAGAACACCGTATCCATCGTCATGTCCGCGCCGCCCGGGCCGAGGCTCCGCTTGCCGAACGCGCCCTGGTAGAACGGCCCCTTGTCGGTCGCAGCCAGCGCGGCCACGCCGGGCACCTGCTTGGCATCGACAGCCTGCTGCAGCAAACGGTCGAACGCTGCCTTGTCGGAGGTTCCCTGTGCGCCGGCGCGGTGCGCTGCGCCGGCGACAACTGCGGCCGCGGTGCCCAGCATGGCAATTCGCCTCGTGACTTCGATCATGACGTTTCCCTTCGGCGATGATGACCAGCAGCTGCGGGCCGGGTCGCTGTCGCTGCTGTTGCCCCGACTGTGCCGGGGTCAGGACGGCATTTCAAGCGGGTTAGGCGCCCGGCGCGGCGACGCGGACGACATGACGCTCGTGCAGGGGACTCACGCCCAAGGCCAGCATCCGAACGCCGTCCAACGCCGTGCCACAAGCGGCGATGCTCTCAATCGAAGGCGTGCGGCGTCCCAGCGCGTCGAGCAATGGAACGGTGAGGATGGAGCCCAGGGCAGCGAGGCCGCCGACCACGGCGAGGCGGATTGGCTTGGGACCGGTCAGGCGGGACGCAGCCGCGTGAACGGTGTCCGCCAAGGCCGTGGCTGCCCGTTGCAACAGCCTTGCTGCAATCTCATCGCCCATTTCGGCAGCATGGGCCACGTCGCGCGCAAAGCTTGCCGCCAAGCGCGGCGGACTCTCGTCGCCCTCCAATCGAGCGACGAACGCAGGGAGAGCGCCGAAGCGCGCTTCCGCCATCGCTTGCAGCGCTGTCTCGGGCCCACGCCCGTCCAGCGCACGCACCGCAGCGCGAAGTCCGTGCAGCCCAAGCCAGGCGCCCCCGCCCTCGTCGCCCAGCCACGGGCCCCACCCATCCGCCCGGTGCATCGTCCCATCCGGTCCTACCGCTATCGCGACGGCCCCCGTCCCGATAGCGAGCACCACGCCTGGCTCGCCGCCGAGCGCACCGGCATGGGACGCGACGGCGTCGCTCATGACGGCAACCGCGCGCAGGCAGACTGGCGCAAAGGCGCTCGGCCAGGTCGCGCGCGGCATCGGGGGCGGCCAGCGCGCCGGCGGCGGCGGCGCCCACCGCACCTGCCGGCGCCAAGCCCGCCGCGCGCAGCAACGGTGCGACCACGGCAAGAATGGCCGCTTCGGCGCCTGCCGCCCCGGTTCGTGCCGCCAAACCAGGAGCACCCTCGCCTTCAGCATCGGCATGGTGGCCACCGCTCCAAAGCGCGGCTCTGCAGGCGGTCTTGCCCAAGTCTATGACAAGGACGCTATCGACCATGCGCGTTTGTCCCTGCCGACCGATGCTGGCCGGAACACCTCGTTAGCGTTTTCCGCGCCCTTGAGCCAGCATGCTGCCGCCGGGCCAACGAACACCTGCGCAGCGAGCCGCCAAGGGCTGCGGCCTGCTGGAACGCCGATGGCGCTGGCCATGGCCATTGCCGGGCAGGATACTGTCCGTGGTTGCGACAGGAGCGACAAAACATGGATGAGGCGCCTGACTCGTCACCCGCGAACGCCGCTCTCGTCCAGCTCGGCGAGTTGATCACGGCGGGCACTTCCCCCGATGGGATGACCCAGGAGGTCGGCACGATCATCGCCGGCTGGGCGGACGAACCGGACATGGATGGCGGTGTCGCCCAGTCCCGCATCGAACGTTTGTGGGACAGCATCAGCAAGGATGCCGCCGATCTGCAGGAGCAGATTGCGGATTCGGAGGGCGGGGACGCCCAAGCGCTGGCGCAAGCCAAGCGGGTGCTGGCAGCCATGACCGCGACCGTGACAGCGCTGGCGGCTGCGCATGAGCGGATCTAGCACCGCTGCGTGCGCCACCGGGAACGTGCCCGGATCAGGTCAGCGCGGCGGCCGGGATTGGCACGTCCTGGGTTCGGCGGGACATGACGACGCTCGCCAGGCTGATCGCAGCGGCGAAGGATAGCCACAGCGCGGGCGAAGCGCGGTTGCCGGTGGCCTGGATCAAGGCCGTGGACACGAGCGGGGTGAAGCCGCCGAACAAGGCGGTCGCCAGGCTGAAGGCCAGCGAGAACCCCGCGGTACGCACCTGCGGCGGCATCATCTCCGCCAGCAGGGGGATCATGGCGCCGTTGTACAGGCCGAAGAACGACGAGAACAGCAGCGTCACGGTGAGCAGCTTGCCGAAGCTCGGGGCCGCGACCAGCCACAGCAGGCACGGGTAGGCCGTCACGATCGTGGCTGCCGGAATGGCGAGCAGGAGCGGATAACGGCCAATCCGGTCGGAAATCGCGCCACCGATCGGCAGCCAAGCGAAGTTCGACACGCCAACGCACAAGGTCACCACCAGCACGCCGAGCGCGTCGAGATGCAGCGCCTCGCGCCCGTAGATCGGCGTGTAAGCAGTGATGAGATAGAAAGTGGTCGTGGTCAGCACCGACATCCCCATGCCGACGAGCACGATGCCCCAATTCGCTGCCAGCAGGCGGACCACGTCCTTGGCCGAATAGGCTTTGTGCTGCATCCGTCGGAACGCCTCCGTCTCGTCCAGCGAACGCCGCAGCCACAGGATGAGCGGGATAATGGCGCATCCGATCAGCATCGGCACCCGCCATCCGAAACCGGCCATCTGGTCCGGTGTGAGCAAGCCCGCCAGCGCCACGCCGACGAGGGCGGCGATCATGACGGCGATCTGCTGGCTGCCGGACTGCCACGCGCAGTAGAAGCCGCGGTTGCCGGGGGTCGCGATCTCGGACAGGTACACCGACACGCCGCCAAGCTCGGCGCCGGCGGAGAAGCCTTGCAGCAGGCGGCCTGCCACGATGACCAGCGGCGCGGCGATGCCGATGCTGGCGTAGCCGGGCGTGACCGCGATGCTGAGGGTCCCGACCGCCATCAGCCCGAGCGTCACGATCAATCCCGCCCGGCGTCCGGCGCGGTCGATATACGCGCCGAGGACGATGGCTCCGAGCGGGCGCATGAGGAATCCGACGCCGAACGTGGCCAGCGACAACATCAAGGACGCGACCGGGTCGCCCAAGGGAAAGAACACGCGGGCGATGTAGGCCGCGTAATAGCCATAGACGAAAAAATCGTACTGCTCGAGAAAGTTGCCGCTGGCGACACGCACGACGGCGCCGATCTTCCCCTTGCGATCCTCCGGCCCGATCGCGGGCACGCCTCAGCGGGCCTTCGCGGTTGGCGCGATGATGACTGGCTTCGGGCCGTTCGCGCCAGGGCGTTCGATCGCGTGGCGGATCAGGGCCCCCATGCGATACACGCCATGGACGAACTTGCTGTACGGCATGGTCGCGAACAGGGCCAAGACAAAGCCCAGATGCACCGCGAGCGTGACGCCCATCGCTCCCGTGGCACGCACCGCGAGCAGCAAGAGGCCCGTGACCCCGATGAGCATCAACAGCAGCAGCAGCCCGGCATCGGCGCCCAGCAGCTGGCCCGCCTGCGGCTCGTGGTCGCCCGCCAGTTTCAGCCAGAACAGCCCGGCGGCTCCCGCGACCAGCCCTATACCGCCCACGACGCCCAGGATCACGGGCACGCTCCAGAACGGGTAGGGCGCCGGCCACGCCAGCAGATGATGGCACAGCGTGGCCACCGAGGTGGAGGCGAAGCACAGCAGGAAGCCATACGCCATCAGGTGGTGGAACCAGCGCCGCTGCGTCGAGAAGCTCTCGTCGCGGTCATTGCATCCGTGCCCGCCCCCGCCGAGGTAGCGCAACGTCGCCGCATCGCGCAGCGCCTGCAGCAGCGGCCGGACGCGCGTCAACTCGACTGGCTGGCCGCCGGTGTCCTTCCAGAACCGTGCGAAGCCCACGCCGAGCGCCAGGATCGAGAACAGGAACGTGGCGGACGCGACGGCGACCATGGCCGCGTAGGGGATGACGTTGTAGAAACCCTGGCCCGGCACGACAGGCTGCGGGCCGAACAGGACGGCGTGGCGCTGCAATGCCATCGCCAACAGCAGCACGCCGCCGACGCTCCCGGCCATCGCGACCGACATCACCAAGCCGTTGCGCCGGTACAAAGCCGCGAGCGGTCCAGGCCACGCGTAAGCCGCGTAGCTTTCGTGCCGCACCTCGGCCAGCACCTTGGGCACGTTGATGCCAAACTCGTGCGGCGGCGCATACTGGCAGGCGTAGTAGCAGCCCTTGCACGCGTGGCAAAGGTTGGCGAGGTAGGCCAGGTCCCCGGCCGCGAACTCGCGCCGCAGTTCCATGGCGGGGAACACGGCGCAAAACCCCTCGCAGTAGCGGCAAGCGTTGCACACTTCCATCGCCCGCCGGGCTTCCTGCAGGGCGGCCGTCTCCGCCGGGGTACCGTCCTCGGCGGCGAACGTGGTCAGGTCAATTGCTGGCACGCCTTGCCGCCTCCCGTCCCGCGATGCGGCCGAACACCGTGCCGATCGCCATGCCGAACCCGGCCAGGTAGCCGCGGCCGAGGATGCTGCCTGCCATGATCTCGCTGGATGCGAACAGGTTCCCGGCAGGCCTGCCGTCGTCCATGATGACCTGCGCCTTCTCGTTCACACGCACGCCCAGATAGGTGAAGGTGATGCCGGGCCGCAACGGGTAGCCGATGAACGGCGGCTCGGCAATCGGACGCGCCCAATTGGTCTTGGGCGGCTCAATCGCGTCGGTGTGCACGCCGTCCAGCTTGCCGCTGTCGAAGCGCCCGGGCTGGCAGGCGGCGTTGAAGCGGGCGACAGTGCCTTCCAGTGCTGCCGGGTCCAGCCCGAGCTTGCCGGCCAGTTCGCCGATCGTGCCCGACTTGATCGCCGGGAACACCGACGGCATGAACAGGCGCTCGCTCCGGCTGTCGATGATGCTGTAGGCGACCTGGCCGGGCTGCTGGGCAACCAGGCGGCCCCAGATCGCGTAGCGCTTCGGCCAGACATCCTGGCCCTCGTCGTAGAAACGCTGGCCGTGCCTGTTCACCACGATCGAGAACGGCACGCAGTCCAGCCGGGTGACGATGCCGCCGTCGAACTTGGGCGAGCGGCCGTCGATGGCGACGGCGTGGCATTGCGTCGGATCGCCCACCGAGGCGACGCCCTGGGCCAGCAGGTTCTTGAGCACGCGGCCGGTCGCATACGGGGTGCCGCGGATCAGGAAGTTCTCGGCGGCCGGGCCCCATGCTTCCTTCAGCCATTCGATGTTGGCCTGGAACCCGCCGGAGGACGCGATCACCACCTTCGCCCGGATTTCCAATGGGAAGCCCTTGCTGGTGACCGTCAGCTTGCGGACGAAACCGTCGTCGAGGTCGATCTGCTCGACCTGGGTGTCGTACAGCACCGCCACGCCCAGCCGTTCGGCGGTCGCGTAGTAGGCGTTCATCAAGGCCTTGCCGCCGCCGAGGAAAAACGCGTTGGTGCGCGACAGGTTCAGCGTGCCGGCCAGCGACGGCTGGAAACGCACGCCGCAGCGCTCCATGAACGGCAGGGCGTCCTGCGTCGCGCGGATGGTCAGGCGCGCCAGGTTTTCGTCGGTCTCCCCGCCGGTGACGCGCAGCAGGTCGTCCCAGTACTCGTCTTCGAGGTAGCTCTCGGTCAGCACGGACGTCGGGGCGGCGTGCATCGCCCGCAGGTTGCGGGTGTGACGGCTGTTGCCGCCCCGCATGGCTTTCGGCGCGTGTTCGAGCACAAGCACGGAGGCGCCGGCCTCGCGCGCCGTCACCGCAGCGGTCAGCGCCGCGTTGCCGCCGCCAACGATGACGACGTCGAAGGCACGCGCCGGGTCAGCCATGAGGTTTCCATCTAGTTTGGGGAAATGCCGGGGATGTGCCGTGGAACCGCGGTTCTTGTCCACCCGGCGGTGCAGCCCGCGGTTCCGGTTTGTTCCAGTGTCCGGCAAGCCGTGCCGCCCAGCCGGACCACGATCTCCTTTGCCGCTCGACGGAGCCGACGCAGGCCGCGACGTTTCGAGCAGATCGGATACGCTGAACCGCGCATATTCCGGCCTATCCTGAAGTCCGCAGCAGGGGGAACACGATGAACACGCAGCACACCGGGTCGGCGCCCACCGAAGCGACTTGGCCCGACGACCTCTACAACCTGTTGAAGGCCCACGGCATCAGCCAGGTGGCCCATGTGCCGGATGCCGGGCA
>JAABUX010006380.1_pt1 | contig 14107 bp, 10 predicted proteins | sample 5561851 | NCBI WGS metagenome assembly JAABUX01 (sample SAMN10711883, study PRJNA513361) | rock metagenome | isolation source: Antarctica rocks | place: Antarctica: Victoria Land, Richard Nunatak red sandstone | collected 2016-01-03 | reverse complement strand
GCCGGCAGCCCAGACAGCTCCGCCACCAGCGGCGGCACCTGCCGCGCGCGAAGCTGCGGCTGCAGGGCGGGCGACGTCGGTGTCGCTGCGCCAACTCGCCGCGCTCGCGGCGCAGGCCCGCGACGGGGCGGCGAGCAGCGCCGCCCTCGCGCGGCGCGTCCACGACGCGGCGGCTGCGCGCGCGAGCGAGGCGGCGCGTTCCTCGGCCACAGCGGAGCCGCCGCAGCGGGGCACGGGCCTGGAGCGGGTTGTCGACGAGCCGTCCCGCGACGAGGAGCGCGGGCACGAGCGCTGAGATAGGACAGCCCCGCCACCGTGAGGGGTCAGGAGGATCAGTACAGGATCTGGTGCTAACTAGGAACCCGAACACGCGCGCGGCCGGCTTACAAGAGCGTCCCCGTCCCCGCAAGGGCCGCGTTCTAGCCGCTTATGTGAAAGCTTGAGGCTAAAGGTCCTGAGGCGGCGTATGTCCGAGAGCAGAAAGAGCTCCCGTATAACGCGTGTGTCAGCCTGCGATAAGTTGTCCGCGGAGAGGAGCGACGCGAGCAAGGCGGCGCCAGAAGGCTCAAGGAGTAAGCCGCCCGGCCACCACACCGGGCGACCTCGCGGTTGACCACCGAGTAGTGCCGGCCCAGCCGGGCCGCGACGTCACGCCCGGACTCCCCAGCAGCGATCCCCCGCGAGATCTCCTCGCGTTCCTCATCAGTGAGCCCACGTCCACGCATCCACTACCCCTACCGGTCGCCGCGTCAGATACCTACGCGACGCACCTACCCCCTGACCCCAAGGCCGCCTGGCCGGTTCTCACCGTAAAGGGCGTGCCCGGTGACCGTGTGACTACCGAGTGACTACATGCCTGGCTGGTTTTGTGACCATAGACAGCGAGCCACAACTGGCGGACCGTCACCGGTGAGCGTCCGCCAAGTGGGTGGACGGCACCGCCGGGGCCCACGCGCCGCAGACGCGCCCTCCTCGGCTCTGCTACACCCGAGGAGCCCCACGTGCGCGGTCGAGTAAGCGTCGGATCGGTCCTGGTGGCCACGGCGGCGCTAGCGGTGGGGGCCTCGGCGATGCCCGCCGCCCCCGCCGCCGCTCAGGGGGGAATGCGGGCGCTGGCGCGGACGCCCTCCGCGCCGACGTGGACCATGCCTCCGTCGCCCGCCCCCGAACCGTCCTCGCGCAGCCACCCAGCCTCTGAGTCCAGTTTCGTGACCCAGCGGCCGGTGGCAGGCGGGCAGGTGACCGCGGACCTGGGCGTCGTGCCCACCACCCACGCCGGGCCTGGGGGGCAGGGCCTGCCCGACGACGGGCTGGCCACCGTGACCGGGGTGGCGGGCTACCCGCTGGAGGCGCCTGGCGCGTTGCGCCCGGTGCGGTTCGGGGACTCCGCGGACCGCCTGGTCCAGTTAGGCCTGGCCCAAGGACCGGTCACGCTGTCGTCGAAGGACCTGAGGGTGCGGGCGCCGCGACAGGCAGGACAGCAGGTGAGCCACGCCGGAGCCGCGACCGACACCGATCTCGCCTACCGGGTCGAGCCGACCGGGGTGAAGGAGGCGCTGGTGCTGCGCTCAGCCAAGTCGCCCACCTCCTACCGCTTCCACCTAGCCGACCCCAGCGGACAGCTCGGGTCGGCGCGGGCGCTGCCGGGCGGCGGGGTCACCTTCACCGGACGGCAAGGCGACCTCGCCCTGAGCATGCCGCCGGCCGTCGCCTACGAGCAGGCCGGAGCCGACGCGTTCGTCGCTCCGGTGCCCTCGCAGCCCGCGGAGCCGGCGGCGGTAACCGCGCCAAGTCCGATCACATCGGCGCCGACCGCCGGGGGTGCGGCGCCCGCGGTGCCGCTGCTACCCGGCTCCGACAGCGCCACGCTGCACGTGGTCGCCGCCGGCGACGGCTTCGACGTCACGGTGGCGGTCGGCCCGGACTGGCTGCGGGGCAAGCGCTTCCCGGTGGTCCTGGACCCGTCGCTGGTGTTCGGCAACGCCGATGGCACCGTGTTCGACGCCACGACCGTGGTCAACGGGAACTACGCGCTGGTCGCGCACACCGACGACCGGGTCGGCCCGCAGGTCGAGTACAACTACATGTGGCGCTCCTACCTGCGGTTCAACACCTCCGCGATCCCCGCCGGGGCGACGGTGACCTCGGCGCGGTTCCACTGGGTCCGCCAGTGGGGCGGCTCGTACTCGCCCCGCCCACTGGAGCTGCACGCCATCAACGGCGACTGGAACATGAACTCCAGCAGCTACACCATGAACTCGCTCACCGACGCGACGGCAGCCGCCACGGGCACCCCCGACACCCAGGACTTCGACGTGACCGCGCTGGCCCGGGACTGGGTCAGCGGCACGCGCGGGAACTACGGGATCAGCGCCCAACTCAACCCCGAAGTGATGAACGATGCCTACGCCTACGGGTTCTACGGCTACTACGCGTCCCGCTCCACCAGCGCCCCCAGCCCCGACGTGACCCCGCACCTGTTCGTCACCTACAACCAGACCACTCCGCTGCCCGTGGACGTCACCTCGCTCACGCCACACAACGCGGCGATGACCGCCACCTGGAGCACGAGCAAGGACAACGGGCCGAACGGGCCGGATGGCTACTACGTCGACGTCTTCGACTCCGGCGGGAACTACGTCGGCTACGCCAACGGCCAGCCCGCCACCGGTAACAGCGTCACGTTCGGTTCCGCCTACAACCCCTACTCGAACTCGTGGACCAACTTCCCTGACGGCTACGCGCTGAGTGTGCGCGTCAACCCGCACAACGGGGCCGGGTTCGGCGGCTACGGGGCCGCACGCTCCGCGACCGTGCAAGGGGCACCGAGCGCCGTGTACGGGCCGGACGGCAACCCGACTACGCCCCCCTCGGTCGCCGTCGGTGACGGGACCGTCAGCGCCACCTGGACCACGGGCAACCTCCACGGCGGCACCCTGCAGGGATACGTGGCGTTCCTCTACCCCGTCGGGCAGCACTGGCCACAAGCCGCCACCGCGACCTGCTACCCGGTCCTCAGCGGCACCGTCACCTTCGGACCAGCGCCGTCCGGCGACTGCTCGGGCACCGCCCCCGTCAACGGCACCGCGTACACGGTCGAGGTCTTCGAGCAGAACTACAGCGGCGACAACTACTCCGGCCCGCTCACCGACAACACCGGCACCGGACCCGGGTACGGCCCGCCAGCGACCTCCGGTACTCCTCCCGCCGCGTCGTCCTTGACTCCAGGAGGTCCTAGCGCAAGCAACGCCGCCGTTGTGACGGCGGAGACGCCAACGCTGTCCGCCTACGTCAGCAGTGGGCAAGGCGACACCCTGACGACCTCCTTCGCGGTGACCAACGCGGCCGTTGGTGGCACTGCCGCGTCCGGGCAGGGGACCTCCGTAGCGGGCAGCGGAGTGACAAGCTGGACGGTCCCCCTTGGCAAGCTCTCGAATGGGGTGACCTATTCATGGGCAGCGATAGTTTGCAACAGCGCTGGGTATTGCGCTCCAGCGAGGGCAGCCGTCTACTTCACCGTGCAGGGGACCAATACGCTGCCAACGCTCCCCGGTACCACTGCATACGACGGGAACGGGTGTGGACCAGCGCTCTTGGACGATACGGCCAGCGGAGGTCCGACCCCAACGTCCGACTGCGCCAGCCTCACCGACCCCTCACTGATGATCGACGCGTCAGATCCGGCCAACACCGCTAGCAGCGCGATCCCCGCATCGAGCGCATATTACGGATACGTCGGGCCGTGGTATACCCCCACGCCCGACAACACCCTTCACGTGATACCTGCGACGGTGTCTACCGCTACAGGCGCGGCGCCATGGAGCGCGACGGGACTGGTCCTAAACGGGCTCCTCCAGCAAGACGCCCCCGCGGTCACCGTGAGTGCCACCTTGCTCAACGTAAGCGGCCAGACGCTGGGCACGGCCACCGGTGCAGTTGCCTTCACACTCCGCGCGGGAGAACCGGGTCCGTTCCAGCTGACAAGCAACATCTCAGCCGCCATCGTTGCATCCGTCACCTACTCAGTAACCACCAGCGGTGTCAGGGCCACCACGCCGAGGCCATTGCGCATCGACAACAACTGGGAGTTGTCTGCCGGCTCCAGACCTCCATTGAAGTCGAGCGTCTACACCGACCCAGATCCCTCAGGTACCACGGAACCGGACGTCAGCGGGGGCATGGTGGCAAACGCGGGCACAAGCGCACTGTCCAACCCATCGTTGGTCAGTGCGTGGTACGACGCCACCGGTAGAGTGGTCTTTGTTTCCAGTGCGCCCCTTGTGGACAGCGCTGGCAACCGGGTCACCAGCCTCGCGGCTGGTGCGAGCTCTCAATTCCTTCTGAGTGCGGGTCTCAGCGCGCCCAGCCTCAAGGACCTCCTCAAGATGACCTGGGCCTACGGCTCATGAACCGGTCGGTCCCTTGCGGCGTGCATGCGCGCTCCCGAACCCGGAAAGGCCCCGAGATGCGAACAAGCCGGCCAGGACGTGCACTAGCCGCGATCATCGTCAGCATTGCTGCTGTAAGCGGACTACAGGTCGCTACGGCGAGCTCGGCGTCCGCTGACGGCGACTTCGGGTCCAACCCTTTCGCCGCTGTGCAGAAGGCGGCCTCTCGAGTGGTCGCAAACAACAGCCTGAACACCTGTGGGATGAACGCAGCTCAACTCACAGCTGCAATGATTGCACCCACCTACAATGAGAGCGGCAACTCGGTCCAAACGTTCGCGCCGTCACCGGGCGCGCTCGGACGCGCAGATTTTCGCAGACCTAACCTCTACGTCAGCAAAGCCGCGTTCGATCACTCGGATGATGCGCGACGTCGGGTTGACTGGATGCCAGGAACAGGCCTTTGGCAGGCGGACGACGGCGGCTTCGGGGCACCCTACGCTACGGAGAAGCTCACCGCCACTGGGCTGGCGACAGTGATCGCGACATTCCAGGTCCAGGCGTACTGCCAAAGCGGGGGAAGCGTGGCTGCAATGATGCCGTCGGGCATGTGGGCTGGCTGCGGAGAATCCCTACACGCTTCCGCGAGCGACGGCAATGATTGCGTCTACTACTACAACCAACTGTACGACCCCAGCACTGCTAGCCTTCGAACGATCAACAAGCCGGCCATGTCAGACGGCGCGGGCACGAAGAAGCGCCAGTGCCAGATTGGGAGCTCCCAGAATGCTCAGACCTTCGACTGCTATCTCGTCACTCCCGGGCCGAATACCACAGAGCACTGTCCCGCAGCTGACTGTGGCACGAACGCAACCACCGATCTCGCTCTTAGTGCGCCGTTCTACGTCTGGCGTGTGCATAACAGCGCGGGCTACATGGAAGTGCGGTACTGGCCCCCATCCTCGTCCGGCGGCCCGGCGTACGTCGCGAGCCGCCCCTACGCCAACAACTCAAGAGACGCAAGACTGCTGAAGACGGTCGCGGCTAATATGCAATTATGCGACTTCACGATCGGTGGCGCTAATTGCCCATCCGCGCCCCGTTGTCAGCCCGGAAATCCGTGCTGAGAAACACGGCCCTCATTGTTACGATCTTTGGGCTCACGAGCCTGACCGCAGCCTGCTCCTCGCACGCGCCGGCAGTACAGGTCGCGCTGACGCCGCCTATCGCTTCTAGTGCACCGTCGCAGTCAGACGCTCCCGCCGCCACGCACCTCGGGGTCGTAGCAGGAGCGCCGCTTGGCCTCGCAGGGCAGGTCCGCGCTGGTCCTTGGCGGCCGGTCGGACTTCCTGGCGCGGGAGCTCAGGCCATAAGCATCGCCGCCTCGAGCTCCTCCGCCTTCTATGTCGGGGGGGCGGTGCTCGGGCCGGACGGCGCGCCGCAGGCAGTCATCTGGAGTCTTGGCCCGAAATCTGTGACCGCTCGGCGCGAGTTGCTCGTCGGCTACCCCGGAAGAGAGCCGCCGCGCGCCGTCGGAATGATCTCTGTCAACGGCAATCGTGGCCTGGCGATCGAGGGTGGCGGGGGTCCCAATGCCTGGATCCGCGCCAACAGCGGACCGTGGCGGCCGCTCGCGCTGACTCCTGGCACAGAACTGCACGCCATCACGACGGACGGGACGGCCGCCTGGGCGTTGGGCTCTGTGAAGAGTCGCCCCGTGTTCCTTCGCATCGACGTGCGGGGGCATGTGGTCACCCGCGCCGCCGCCGGTCTCACCCCGGCCGCGGCGGCGTCAGGCTCGCTGCTCGTGCTTCCAGGGGGTCGGCTCCTGGTATCCGGTGGGTCCCCGGGGCTGAGCGCAACCAGCGACGACAACGGGGCCACGTGGCGGGGGTCCAACGCTCTGGCCGCACAGGAGGAGTCTCTGGTGGCCCCCATGCCTGGAGGTGGGATCTGCGCCCTGTCGTCCAGCCCCACAAGGACCCCCCAGGAGCGCGCCTACACCTCCGGCGACGGAATCGCATGGACCCCCATTGGAGGTGTCGGAACGCGGCCGCTGCTCAATGTGGACACGTTGACCGGCAACAGCGGAGCGATCATCGCGAGCGGGCGGGACGGACACGACAACGTCAGGGTGTGGTCCAGCCGGGACTGCCGGACCTGGCTCAGCATCGGCCCTGCCTCCGCCGCGAACCCGTTGCCACCAATAGCTGTAGCGACGAGCGCCGCGTACGCAGCAGTCGCTTCCCGGCCGGGGAACATTGCTCAGGTCTTGATAGCGGCACTGCACAGTTGACCCGTTGGACCCCTGCGCGCGTAAGCCCGCATAGGGCAGCCCCCCAAACACTCTCGATTGTTGGCCGGGAGCTTCAAGGTTGTCCCAATTGGACCAGCGCATCTTCATCGAAGGACACCAAGCTCATGGGCGCCATCAGCCAGACGAACCAGGGCCACGACCTCGCCTACGTGCGGACGGGCACCGTAACCAGGACGTGGGATAGGCCGAGCGTGGGCACCGGCCAGTCAAAGGTCGTCGCGGCCATGGAGCGTCCAGCCCCAGGCGGACAGGTCTGCACGTCCGGTTCCCGTAGCGGCGTGCGCTGCTACGCGACGATAGGGCACTTCGGTCACTTCCCGATCACGCCGGACTACGCCGGCCCCGCGCTCGACCTCACGCAGTGAGAGGTCGCCCTGTGGGACGTCAATCAACGCGAGCGGGCGCCGCCGACGGGGAGCGCCAGTCGCCACTCGCGTCGACCGCGGGTCGGGTGGCGAGGACCGCGGTTCTCGTTGCCGCCCTCCCAATGCTCAGCCTCGTGGTCGGCTGCGCCGACGCGGCCGCGCGGCCGGACCGGTTGACGGCCGGCGCTGCGGCGGCAGACCCGTCCGCCTCGACGGCCCCCACCTCTTCGGTTGTAGAGAGGTCCGCCTCGATGGCCCCCACCCCACGCGACTCCGACGCCGGGCTGGCCGGGTCGGCGATGCGGCTCGAAGACCTCGGGCGGGCCGACGAGCTGCTCGGCATCGTCAGCGTCGACTCGGCGCATAGTCGCCTCGTCGTGCACCGCGTGACGGGGGCGAGCAGCCCGCTGTACCCGCGCGCGGTGAACGGGTTCCCGGTCGTCTTCGCCGATGCCGTCCTCACCCGCCGGCAGACAGACGAGACCATGCAAGTGCTGTACTACGACAATCGCGCCTACTTCGCCGCTCACCACGTCCACGTGCAGGCCGTGGAGTCCGACGGGGCAGGACCTGTGACGGTGCACCTCGAGCAGGTCTCGGCATCGGGGGCCGCGCTGGTCGGCCGGGTCGCTCCGTACGGTCCGCGCAGCGTAAACGTGGCCGGTCCCATAGTGATTCGTGCGGCAGGCGGGTCCGTGACGAAGCCTGGCGGCTCCCAGCGGTGACATCCCCCGCCCCAGCACCCTCGAAGGAGGAGCCGACCAACCCAGCGCCCGTCTGTCGGCCGCATCGTCGTCGGGGAGCGATCCAGCACAGGAGGAGGAGACGCCGTCATCTCCCCCGTGTCCACGATGCGGACGGCGTTGGGGTTCACCGACGTGATGACCAGATCCAACTACAGCCAGACGTGCTGCTGGTCAAAGCAACCGATAAAGGTCGCGTTTAACCCCAGTCGGCAGCGCCACTGTCGCTCGGATCAACTGGACTCGCAGCTGCTCACACACGACCGGCAGTTCCGCGTCCGTGCGGCCCTCTAGCCCCACGGCCAGCGCCGCCACGCGGCGCCAAAGGCCAAGACTGGGCAATCCGTACTCGCGGCGCCACGCGCTCAGTGGCGCACGCGCGGACACCGTGAGCCACAGCTCCGACTGCTGCCTCAGCAGCGCGAGCATCTGAGCGAGGCCGTTGGAAGGGTCGATCGGCCGACCGCCGAACCCCTCCACGACCCCGTTGACGGCCCTGCCGAGCTCCAGGGCCAGCATCAGCACCTCCCCGAGCGCCGCCCTCGGGTCCGGCGCAGTGGCGCGCGTGGACGAGACGCCCCCATCGTTAGGACGCTCCGGCGGTGTCACCGGCACAACCTGCGCTGTTGGAGCGCGCAGGTCGGTACCCCTTCGGGGGCGGCGCCGAGCCGGCCAAGGGTGCCATCCCTGGTCTCGTAGAGCGGGCGCACCGCGAGCCGGAACGCAGCCGCGACGTGCGGTGCCACTGTCGACGCCTCCCTCCACCGAGCCGGCGATGGGGCTCCAGCCGTGCCCGCCACGCCGGTGCCCGAGGCCCAGTCCAGCATGCCCCTCTTGGAGTCCGTCGGGCGCTCGTCGCCATCGCGCCCGACCAGTAGCGCGCGGAAGCCCTGCGGCTCGCACAGCGAGTCGACGACCGCGTCATGACAAACCCGCCCTGAGGGAGGACGTCGCGCGCCGCCACGACCGCCAACCCCGACTGACCGGCCCCCGCCCCGCAAAGCCCGCCGCGCCCAATTGGCGTAAGGCAGCTTCGCACAGTGGACCTGAGCGCTCGCTTCTGCAAGCGCAGGTCAGGGACTGCGACCCCGACCGTGTAACTCTCGATGGGGACCAGGCCCAGGTAGGCGCCGATGCTGCTGCCGGTGAACCGCTGCCAGTCCCCGACCTCCACCGCCAGCCCGAACGCGGTCAACGTCGAGATTCCGCGCAGGCACTGCAACCGGCCGACGATCGGCGCTCACTGCGCCTCCGTGGCCATCTCGGTGATGGCCTTGTCCAGGCGGTCCCGGCGGGTCTGCGCGAGGAGCACCGCCTCCAACGAGGTGTCGAAGGCGATGGTGAGACCGACGTGGTGGAAGGTCTGCGTGCGCAGCCGCGCCTCGTGGGCGCCGGTCCACGCCGTCCCACCCGGACCACACGATGACGTGGCGCAGCAGCAGCTTCGACGTCCGGTGTCGGGCCCGCATCAGCTCACCGCGGACGTCCTCCCGGGCCCGGACCAGGTCCCTGGCGGCCTCCTGCGCGAGGCTGGGCACCGCGATCGCGACGATCCCGCCGCACGCCACCACGGAGTGCGCGCGCACATCCAGATCCACGCTCGTACGCGCTGACCCCGCCGGGACCTCCCGCAATTGTTGGCTCTACCAGCCCAGGCATCACGCCCTGGTCGGCAACCCACGTCAACGTGCGAGCGAGGTCCCGGCCCATGACCGGGCACCTCCATACCGTCTAGCGCAGCCCGGACTTTGCTCCCCCTCAGGTACGTGGGGCAGGACTTCTGCTGCCCCTGCATGGCTGGTCCACGTGGGTGTCGGCTGGGGTTCCGGGCGGAGGTGCCGGTGGTCACCGCCAGGCGCGAGTGTGTGCGTCCCACTGCATCGCTGCCCCGGTTGCGGGGGCGCTGGGCGGCCCGCTCGGCGCCGTGAGGGAGCGGTCGGGCCACTGCTCCTCGGCAGGACGGGCGGCGGGCGCTGCGGGACCGACCGTCCGCTGGGCAGCGGCGGCACCTGCGGGGTCGTGGGTGCCCAGGGTGCAGCGGCTGGTGTTCCAGCGCTGCCACCGCCCACGCGCACGGTCCAGCTCGTGGAGCCAGAGCAGGCCCGCCCCGGGTGGCGCGGCAGTGTTGTAGGCGGCGGCGCGGGCGGCGCGGAGCGCGAGCAGTTCCTCGGTCAGGTCGGGGTGCCGGGCGTAGCAGCGCGGCAGGTCCGCGTCGAGCCGGAACGTGGAGGTCAGCCAGCTGACCCAGTCCACGAGGTCGGCGAGCAGCTGCTGGGTCTGCTCGGTGTCCAGCGTGCGGGTGTCCGGGGCCGCCGCCACCGGCCCGTCCGCCCCGGGCACTGTCTGCTCCCCGGGGTCCGCGGCGTCCTGGCCGGCACTGGGCGCGTCGGGGCCGCTGCTGGTGGCCGCTGCGGGTACGCGCGGGGCCGTGGTGAGCGCGCCGACGGCGGCGTGCAGCGCGTCCTGGCGGGTCATGAGCTGGTGCACGGTGCCGGCGAGCAGCGCGAGCGCCTCGTCGACGTCGGTGGCGCCCGAGACGGGCGGGCTCGGCGTCGGCGGGGCCGGCTCTGGCGGGCTGCTCACCGGCGGCCGGCGGGGACGGTGGCGTAGGCCTGGTTGTAGGCGGTGAGGACCACCGCGTCGATGAGCGGGCGGAGGGCGGGGTCCTGCCAGTAGGGGGTGACCTGCAGGCGCATCGGTGGCAGCCCGCCGATGAGGACCAGGGCCTCCCCGACGGGCCGTTCGCGCAGCCAGGCGACGGGGGCGAGCGCGACCTCTTCCAGGTGCCGGCTGGTGCTGGCGCGGTCCCCGGGCCGGGGGCTGACGCTGGTGCTGGTGCGCACGACCTGGTGGTCGCCGAGCAGCCGGGTGAGACCGGCGAGGGTGGCGTCGTCCTGGCCGCCGGGCAGGTAGACCCGGGCGGTGTGGTTGGCGATCACGGTGCGGGCGGTGGCCGGACCGTAGACGCGTTCGAGTTGCCCCTCGTCCTGCCAGACGGACATGAGCACGATGCCCTGTGCGGCGCCGGCGGAGGCGATCCTGTCCAGCTTGCGGATGGGGGCGACGTTCGCCGCCTCCTCCAGGCACAGGAAGAGGCCGGTGCCAGTGGCGGGGGAGCGGCTGGCGGTCTCCTGCTTGGCGCGCACGACCGCGTTGACCAGGGCCTCGAAGACCGGTGCGAACAGTTCCTGTTCGTACTCGGGGGCGACGAGGTAGGCGGTGGCGCCCTGCTGGAGCATGGTGTGCGGGTCGAGCAGCGGCCCGGGCCCGGTCGGGGCCAGCGACGCGACGACCGCGGGGTGGGTGAAGGGGTGCAGCAGGACCTCGGCGGTGCCGTAGACGCTGCTCTTGGTCCTGGGCTCGCGGCCGCAGGTGGCGTGCCAGGCGGCCTCGGCGTCGGGGTCGCCGAGCTGGCGGAGCAGCGTGGCGACACCGGCCTCGTCCTGGTACTCCACCCAGCGCACGACCTGGGCGATCCCGGCGCCGGCCCGTGCCGCGGCGAACAGCAGCGGGGCGAGGAGCTTCTCCCCGAGGGTGTCCCAGTAGGAGGCGTGCTCGACGCCGCGGGCGTCGACCTTGCTGCTGTCGCCGAGCCAGCTGGCGGTGGCGCGGGCGCCGGCGTAGGTGGTGGCACCGGCGAGCGGGTTCCACCGGCAGGCCGGTGGCAGCCCGGGGCCGGTGACGGTGCCGCCGGGGGAGAACAGGTAGACGGGGCCGCGGTGGGCGCGGGCGGTGACCGTCAGGTGCAGGACGTCGGCCTTGACGCTGGTGACCAGTGCCGGGCCGTCCCAGCGCAGCAGCTCGGGGATCACGTAGGTGGCGGTCTTCCTCGACCCCGTGGGAGCGATGACGAGCACAGAGCGGCGAGGCTCGGCGGCCACGGTGTGCCGGCCGAGCCGGCCGAGGGTGAGCCGGTCCGGGGTGGGGGCGTCGACGAGCAGGGACCGGACCTGCCTGGGGGCGGCCCAGCGGGCGGAGCGGTCCCGCTCCAGGTCCGCGCGGGACCGGCCGCGGCAGCCGCCGCCCCGGGAGCCGGCGGTGTCGAGCTTCCAGCGCAGGACCAGCACGAGGACGAGCAGCACGGCGGCGACGACCATCACCACCCGGATCGCCGGCGGGACGCCGTCGAGCAGCCCGGTCGAGGCAGGGTCACCTACGCCGGGCGCCGTCGGTGCGGTGGGGCGGAGTGCGGCAGTCGGCAGGGCGGGCGCGGTCACACGGTCATCCGCTCGTTGGTGTGGAACAGCTGGCGTTCCAGGTCGGTGAGTTCGACCTTGACGACGTGGCTGCCGCCGCGGTCGATCTGCCACAGGCCCCAGCCGCGGAACCCGGGGCCGGTCCAGCGGGCGATCTCGTCGCACTCGGCGGTGGACAGCCCGATCGTGTCGCGCAGCTCGCGCAGCGGCCCGGTGTCCTGCGGGCACAGGACCCGGACCGCGCACTTGCTGATCAGCTCGGTGGCCAGGGCCCGTTCGGCGCTGCCGGCGGCGCCGACGCCGTTGAAGTCGCCGAGCTGGTGGGTGGCCAGGACCTGGATGGTGCCGGTGGAGCGGGACAGCCGCAGGTCGGCGTCGACCTTGCGCAGCATCGCCGGGACCCGGGCTTGGCGCCACACCTCGTCGCGGACGACCAGCCGGGGCGGGCCGCCGGTGACGTCGATGGCGGCCTGGGCCCAGCTGCTCACGCAGGACAGGGTCATCGCGATGCTGTCGTCATCGCCGCGGGCCTGGATCCGGGACAGGTCCACGGTCTGCAGCGGGCCGTCGAAGTCCAGGTGGGCGCGGGTCGGGCCGTCGAAGATCCCGGCCAGCGCACCGGTGAGCAGGGTCGCCAGCGCGTCGGTCACCGGCCGGATCAGCTCGCGGAGCTCCTGGGTCGCCGGCTCGCGGGCCGCGGTGTCGCCGGTGCCGGCGGTGGTGAAGCCGCGGACCCGCATCTGGGTGACCATCCCGGCCGACGGGTCGCGCAGCAGCGCGTGCAGCCCGGGCAGGGTGGGGTCGACCAGCCGGGTCGCCGCGGTCGCCTCCCCGGTGAGCTCGCGCAGCGCCAGCGACAGCGCGAGCTCCTCGCTGGTCTGCACCGGGCGGCGCAGCCGCATCTCCAGCAGCGACACCAGCAGCGAGATGCGCCGCTGGGTGATCAGGTCCAGGGCCTGCCGGGCGCCGTCGCGGTCGGCGGGCAGGCAGCGGCCCAGCGGCCCGGAGTCCAGCGGGTTGAGCCGGTTCGCCAGTCCCGGGCCCAGTTCCAGCGGGTCCACCCCGAGGGCGCGGGCCAGCGGGGCGTACTCGTTTTTCAGGTCACCGGCGATGAACGTGCGGATCCCGAAGCACATCAGCCGGAACGCCAGCGCCTTGAGCAGCGCGGACTTCCCGCTGCCCGGGACACCGCTGACCATCAGGTTGGTGTTGCTGACGATCTCGCGGTGCAGCCACTCCACCGGGTGGCAGCTGAACGCGGCACCGGTGTGCATGTCACGGCCGATGTGCGGGCCGACCGGGGGCAGCGGCGCGCCGTGCAGGAACGGGTAGATCCCGGCGGCCTGCGCGGTGCTGGCCCGGTGCGCGCTGTCGCGCAGCAGCACCGGGCTGCGCCCGCCGAACCGGCCCGGCCCGCCGCGGCGGGGCCGGACCGCCAGCCGCTGGCGTGGTGCGCTGGCCCTGGCCCGGTCGTCGTCGGGGCCGCCGGGGAACAGCCGGGCCGCGTCATCGCCGCCGAGCAGCCCGGCCAGTGACTGCGCCGGCAGGTCCACACCCGGGCCGGCCGCCGGCCGGCGAGTCACAGGCCGGCCCGGCGCAGGGGCAGCCCCTGGCCGAGCGGCAGCACGCAGGCGAAGAACCCGACGTCCTGCTGGGTGTAGAGGCGGCGCAGCTCCAGCCGGGCGGCGGCGGCGTCGGCCTCCAGGTCGCTGACCGCCCGGTCGAGCTGCGCCGGGTCGGTCACGGTGACCGTGAGGTAGCCCTGGAACCGGACCAGCCCGTGCCCGACGGCCTGCTCCCGGTCCTGGTCGCCGATCCGGCGGCGCTGCTCGCGTTCGGCCTCGCCGACGACCCGCCCGGTCTTGCGGGCCAGCGCCAGTGCCGTCTCGGCCTTGGTCGCCTCCACCGCGATCCGGCGGCGGGCCTCCCGCGGGCCCAGCGGCTCCACGTGCAGGGAGAACGACCGGCGCGAGCCGGCGCTGTGCAGCACCGGGGTCAGGAAGCTGGCGTGCACGTTGGTCCGGGGCCAGTCCGCGACGGTGAACGTGACGCTGGTCGCGCCGTCGTGGGTGTAGGACTTCCAGCCGGTGTCGGCCGC
>JAABUX010006379.1_pt1 | contig 14110 bp, 13 predicted proteins | sample 5561851 | NCBI WGS metagenome assembly JAABUX01 (sample SAMN10711883, study PRJNA513361) | rock metagenome | isolation source: Antarctica rocks | place: Antarctica: Victoria Land, Richard Nunatak red sandstone | collected 2016-01-03 | reverse complement strand
TCAAGCGCGCCGCCGTGGGCTATCATGGCAGCAGGCTCCTGGGTAGGATGGGTGAGTGGCATCCCCCACTCTGCCACGGAGCCTTATCCGCTGCCAAATCCCTATATTATGTTAAAGCCGACCCTCTGTTGCTTAGGGGTGAAAGATGTGTCGAGTCATTCTCCTTACTCGTAATTCTGGCCCACACGCCCCGGTAGCTACGACACAGGGCCTCTACAAGGGGCGGCCGCCTCGTCGAGGAGGGTCGCTACGAGAGCGGCCAGCTTTTCCTCAACCTCGGATGGATAGGGACAGCGCACCGCCTGGGCGGTCTCACGCGCGACCCCGCTAAAGAGCCCCATGGTCGCCCTTAACGCCCGTGCCATGTCGGGGCGATTGTAGTGCGCATAGGCCTCCTCCAGTCCCGCCAGCATGCGCGGGTCCGCCCACTCCTCCAGGAACCGTCCGCGATGCCACGTGTCGTAGGCCCACCCTCGGGTGGCGCCCGCATGCCAGGCCAGCATCCGCAGCAATAGGTCTTTCATGTGCCCGTCACAGGCCTCTTTCGCCGTGAAGAGCTCGCCCCGCCGCAGCTTCCGGGCCGCCCACAGCGCGTGGTACCAGAAGTCGTCGACGACCGCGCGATACTCCTCGCGGGTGGGTGGGCCAGGTGTGGCCCGCGGCGCGACCTGACTCGCCTGCACGTGCGCGAAGCGTCCGTCTTTATCCAGCAAGACCCGGAGGCCACGCCGGACGACGCTTGCGAGCACCGCGGGGGGCAACTGGTCGAACTGCTCAGGCGAGAAGACGGCGATGTCCACATCGGAGCCATCGGCGAAGAGCACCCGCCGCTCGCGGCCGGCGCCCACGGCTGTCGGTTCGACAAAGGTCAGCCAGGGGGCGCCCAGCTGACGCAGCCAATCGGTCCGATCCAAGAGGCGCTCCGGCGCGGTGGTGATGGCGACGAGGTCAAGATCGGAGAAGGCGTCGGCCGGGTGATCGACGCGAGCGCGAGAGCCGATCACGACCGCCGCACGGATCGCCGGGTCCGCTGTCGCCCACGCGACGAAGCGCGTCTCGATCTCCGCCATGTTGGTCCCGTTGTCGCTCACTGTGCCTCCTCTACTCATTAGCGACGGATGTACGCTAGGTCGGCGACGTTGGCGTGCCGCGCCGGCGCGGGGCCATCTCCAGGGCCAGCAGGACCCCCGTGAACGCGACGATCGCCCCCCCTTCTCGATGGGACGCGCCATCGCGCACGAGGCTGAGGCCCGCCAAGCCCAGGCCTGCCAGCGCGCACGCCCAGCGCGCCAGCCGGCCCCAGCGCGCCAGGACGACCCACCCGCGCGGCAACAACTCGACCGCCCAGCCCCCTTCCGCCACGCCGATAGTGAGGAGGGCCAGCAGGAGCAGGGGCGTGGCCGCTCCGATCACGGCAACCACGAGGGTCGCGGCAAGGAGGCCCACGCCCGCGAGGGTCCCGACCCACGCGATTGGCTGGTGACCCGGCGGCCCGGCAAACGCCTCTGTCCAGCGCGGGCGTATTTCCTCCTCGGCCGGCCCGACAGATGTCGGGCGATCTTCGAGGGCGCTGCCCACCGGCGCTCGCCCTGTGACAGTGTCGGGGGCCGGTCGGCGCATAGTAGCGCGACGCCCCCGCGTCACGCGCCCGACCAAACCATCGTACAGCGGAAACATGCCATCCTCCTTCATCTCCGTCTCTTTCGTCTCCGATCTCGGCCAGACCCTTGTTGTGCGCGCAGCACGGGATGACCGCTGCGTCTCACCATCCGTGACGATACCGCCCCGCCATCGCTCGAGCGGTCACGCGGGTCATTCCGGCGCTACACAGCTGACGGCCAGCAGGGTCAGTCCCAGGTCGCGCACCTTGGCGAGCAGGCCATGGATGGCGGCCTGGTCGGGAACAGGTCCGGAGAGCGTGGTCTCGCCGCGCGCCGTACTGGTCACGGCGAGGCCGTCGAACCACTCCGACCACTCGTCGCCGAGGGCACCCCCGACCGTTATGTGACAGATCAGGGGGGGTGTATCGCCCACGTCCGCCTCCCTTCGTGGACAAGAACAAGACGCGCTGGCCCAGCGGATCAGCGTCACCATTCACAAGGTGTCAACGGCGTGTGACTGCTCGCGCGGTATGGATCAGTGAGGTGTCGGACGACGGCTATCCGCCGGGCCGGACCGCGCGCGACAGCACGGCGCCGCCGCACCGCCACGCATCGACGACCGCCTCCCCTATCGTCGCGCCAAGGCTCCGCCAGGCATTCTTTCCAGGGGGACGGGTGCGCCGTCCCTCCCGTCCCTGTCGTGCCATGCGCGCGAGCCGGTCGCGCGCGACCTCCGCGCGTATCTCCGCCTGGCGCATCCCGACCAACAGGACCCGCAACTCCCCCGTGGCATCCATACCCGTATTCTCCTCTGCGTTTGACGCTCTATACGGCGTCACTAATGGAGTGCCATGGGGCGTCGCATAGCTTTATTCCGACGCCCGACGCGCGGCGGCCTCACCGGATACAGGCGCCGCCGAGCGCCGGGAACGTCGGCGCGCAGGGGGACAGCGCCGCGTGGCGCCGCGCGGCATCGACCACCTGCCGGATGGCCGCGATGACGAGCGCCGGCTGGTCCTCCTGGATGAAGTGGCCGCTGGCCGTGCCCCGCACATGGACGCTGTGCGCGGAGAGATGCGTGAGCTCGTCTTGCAGCGCGCGCCACACCCCCTCCAGGCGTGCCGCCGTCCGCGCCGGGAAAGGCGGCGGCAAGGGCGACCGACCTCGTGTCAGCACCATCAGGGGCAGGGCGCCGAGCGTACCGCTCGCGCGCACCTGCGCCGCGCTCGGCGCCCACGCGAACCCCTCTTGCGGATCCGGCCGCACGTCGGCCAGGTCGGCGCGTACGGCCGCCAACGCCGCGCTCTCGCCGGTCCGGTAGGGCGGCAGCGCCGCCAGCTCGCGCGCCAACTGGTCCGGATGCGACGCGTCGACCAGCACCATCCCGGCAACCTCGCGCGGGTAGCGGTGGGCGTACAGGCGCGCATGGAATCCGCCGATGGAGTGGCCCACCAGCACGTAGGGTCCGCCGACGCCCGCGCGGCGCAGCAGCGTGTGCAGCGCCGCGACGATCGTCCCGCTGGTGCGCGGGCGCGGGCCCGCGTCGCTCCCGCCGACGCCCGCGCGGTCGTAGGCGCAGACGCGCGTGAAGCGAGCGACGCCCGGCTGGACCAGGCCCCACACCTCCGATGGGCTCCCGAGCCCCGCCTCCAGCACGACGGTCGGGCTGCCCGCGCCGATGCACTGGAGGTACAGACGGTAACCACCGACATCCACCCGGTTGACATCGGGCTTGGGAGAGCCGAAGCCGAGGGCGCCGATGCGCCCTTGCCCGTCGAGCGCGACCTGCGTGCGCACGACCCCCGCGCGGAAAACGAGCAGATACGAGCCGCCCGGTTGCGGTCGCACATCGGCGAAGGGACCGAGCGCCTGCTCGACGGCGGCGCGGCCCTGCTCCAATTGCGCCACGCTCACCTGGCCGAGGAAGGCGGGGGTGAACCAGGCGGTCCGCAGGTGGGGCGCCGTCATGAGGCGAACCAGGGCGACTCGGGGCGAGGGCGGCTGCGCGCGCGCCGTGCTCCGCGGCCCCAGCCCCTCCAGGGCGATGGCGACGCCAATGGCGAGGACTTGTCTCCATCGCCGCGCGACAGCGCGTTTGTGACTATGCATAGTTTGCCCCCCATTTCTTTGCGGAGAAGTCTCTTGCCCTGGCGCACCGACGCCGGTCACCTCTACGGTAGGCGGGGCGGCGCGCGGGGCATGCCTTCACTGTAGGGCCTGACCGCGACGAGGGCGTCACCCGAAAGTGCCACAGGGGGTGGAATCTTTCGTCGGATCACCGAGGCGCGGTGGTGGCGCGCCTGTGCGAGAGGCGACCCGTGGTGGGGGCGGGCTGTGTCGCGGCGCGGGCCGGTGGGGTCCCGGGAAACGCGTGCCGGTCTATGGCCCTTACGGGATGAGCCCCAACGCGCGCGCCCGCGCCACGGCCTGGGTGCGGTTGCCCACGCCGAGCTTGCCGAAGATGTGGCCGACGTGCTTCTTAACCGTGTCGAGGGTCACGTAGAGCCGCGCCGCGATCTCGCCATTCTGCGCGCCGGCGGCGAGCAGCTCCAGCACCTCGCGCTCGCGCGGGGTGAGGGACTCGGGGAGCGGAGAGGCCGCCGTCGGCCGCGCGACGGCGGGCGGCGCGGGCGCTCCCGGTGGGGCAGCGGCGGCCAATAACCTGTGCGCGTACGCCGGCGACAGCCCCTCCGCCGCGGCGCGGCGCAGCAGTGCCATCATCGCCATCCCTTCGTCGACGAAGAGGCGCACGTACCCTTCCGGCTCCGCCAGCGCCAGCGCGCGGCCCAGCGTGGCCAGTGCCGTGGCCATGTCGCCGCAGGCCTCCTCGGCGAGCGCGCGGAGCGCCAGGATCTCGATCGCGCTCCCCACACGCCCCCCGGCCTCGGCCTGCTCGCCCAGCCGGTCCAGTAGCGCCCGCGCGTCCCGCGGCGCGCCTTGCGCCAGGAGTACGCGCGCGAGGACAGCGTGCGCGGCCTCTCGCGCATAGCTCAGCGCGTCGTCCTGGCGCAGGCCGCGCTCCTCCACCCAGCGCGCCGCCGCCGCGACGTCCCCTTGCAGCAGCCACAGCCGCGCCCGCTGCGCCTCGACAGGATTGAAGAGGTGGATCACGTCCGCGCCGGGCGCGAGCCGGCGCGCCATTTCGATCGCATCCAGCGCGCCGGCGGCGTCGCCGCGCGCCTGCCGGACCCGCGCCAGCGCGACGTAGCCCTGGGCAAGGGGCGCCGCGTCCCCGACCCGGGCGCCCAGGTCCAGGCCCGCGCGCAGGTGGCGCGCCGCCCCATCCAGATCGTCCCACTCGCGCAGCAGTTCGCCCAGCCCCACCTCCGCCCAGCCCGCCGCCGGTAGGCGTGGCCGGCCCTCCGGGGCGCCGAGGCGCTGCGCCCGCCGATACGTCGCCGCCGCGGCGTGGAGCCGGCCCTGGGCGATCTGGACCTGCCCCTGGTAGTAGAGGCCCAGGAGGGGAGCGTAGAGGGTCTCGACGGATCCTGTGGGCGTCGCGCGGGCGCTGAGCGCGCCCAGCACGCGGTCGGCGGCCGCCAGATCGCCGCCCATCCAGTAGGCGAGCCCCAGGTCCCAGGCCGCCACGCCGCGCAGGTACCCCGTGTCGGGCAGGTGGTCCAGCGCCCGCTGCGCGCACGCGATGGCGCGCGCGGCGTCGCCCCGCAGACGGGCCAGCGTGCCGCGGATCACGACGATGGCGAGGGGCAGGTCGGCGAACAACTCGTCGGCGAGCGTACCTGCCCCTTGGGAGGGTCCATCCTCCGCCGGGGCCGACGGGTCCGGGGGGGCCTCATCCCTATCCCCCGTACCCAGGCCGCGCTCGGCGTCCCGCAGCCAGGGCTCGACCGCCTCCAGGTCGTGGCCGACCAGCGCGACGACCGCCGCGGCGACGCAGAGGCGGGGCCGGGACCGGACCACGTCCCCGGGCAAGAGGGCCAGCCAGTGCCGCACTGCCGCGACCTCGCTGCGCAGCACCGCCGTCTCGACGTGCTCCTCGGCCAGGCGCACGGCCCACGCCGTGTCCCCCGCGGCCAGGGCGTGCCCGATCGCCTCCGTCACCCAGCACTCCCGCTCGTACCAGGCCGCGGCGCGTCGATGCAACCGGGGCACGCCCGCGGGGTCAGCCCGGCGGAGGCGCTGGCGCAGCACGTCGGCGAAGAGGTGGTGATAGCGATACCAGCGGCGCTCGTCGTCCAGCGGGACGATGAAAAGGTTGGCCCGCTCCAGGCCCTCGAGCAGCGCCTGCCCGTCGCCCCGCCCCGTCACGGCGTCGCACAGCGCGCCGCCCAGGCGGTCGAGGATGGCGGTGTGCAACAGGAAGGTGTGCACGTCGCCGGGCTGGCGCGCCAGCACCTCGTCGACCAGATAGTCCACGACGTGGCGGTGGCTGCCCGCGAAGGCCGCGACGAAGGCGGCTCCGTCCGCTTGCCCACGCAGGGAGAGGGCCGCCAGTTGCAGCGCCGCGATCCAGCCTTCGGTGCGCTCCTCCAGCGCGGCCACGTCGCCGGCCGCGAGGGCCAGCCCCATCACGTCGCGCAAGAACGCGGCCGTCTCCTCCGGCGTGCAGCGCAGGTCGGCGGCGCGCAGCTCGGTCAGCTGGCCGCGGGCGCGCAGGCGGGCCAGTGGCAGGGGTGGGTCGGCGCGGCCGGCGATGACCAGGCGCAGCCGCGGCGGCAGGTGCGCGAGCAGGAAAGCGAGCGCGGCGTGGATGGCGCGATCCTCGATCAGGTGGTAGTCGTCGAGGACCAGGACGCCGGCGCGCGGCAGGGCGGCCAGCCCGTTGATCGCCACCGTCAGGATAGACTCGATCGGCGGCGGCTGCGGCGAGCGCAGCAGGGCCAGGGCCTCCGCGCCGACCCCCGGCCGCAGCAGCTCCAGCGCGGCGAACACGTAGCCCCAGAAACGCCCCGCGTCGTCGTCCTGCGCATCCAGCGAGACCCAGGCGAACGGCCGGTCGCTGCGGCGACTCCACTCGATCAGCAGGGTCGTCTTGCCATAGCCGGCCGGGGCGCAGACCAGCGTGAGGGCGGATCGCGTCCCGTCGTCGAGCCGATCCAGGAGGCGGGGACGGGGCAGGATAGGCGCGCGGGTCTCCGGCACCGACAGCTTGGTCGTCAGGAGCGCGTCCGGCCCGTCTGTCTCCCGGGCGTCGGCGGCGGCCACACCTTGATCAGCCATGAGTCCTCACCGTGCAGTCCGTTTCGGCGCGCCATGCGCCCTGTTCGGCCCCGGTCCGCGCGAGCGCGGGATGAGGTAGCGCGCATACCCATAGTTTACGCCTTCGGGCGGGGATAAGATCCGGTGGGGCAAGCGCGCGCTGTGTCGGCCGATAAGCCCATTCGTGCGGTCGCGCGGCCGGTTAGAAACGACGCGATGAGCGATATGCGCGCATCCCACACGCCCTAACGCCACGCCAGCGCGGATGCGGGGAGATCCGTCGCGAGCATGGCGGGCAGCATCCAGCGACTCCCCTCGGTCGGGTGGTCGCCCAAGCGGGTCGCGTCAATGCAACCTAAATCCTCCGCCACCGCGTCCGCATCGCCGGCAGTGATCAGGATGTCAAGATCCGGGCTAGCTTGGTGAGCTTTTAGTCTGTTTCGCGCCCGTGCAGGCGCAGCCGCTCGCGCAGCGCGCCGTTCTCGCTCGCCAGCCGCTCGAGCGCGGTGCGCGCGGCCGCGAGCTCGGCGACCAGCGGGGCCAGGTGTGCCGGCAGGTCCTCGTCACCGTCGTGGGCAGACGCGACGCTCGCCGTTTCCATGCTTTCGGGACCACGCGCGCCCATGGACGGTTGCGGTGGAGGCGGCGCCGCGGCCTTGGTATGCGCGCGGCCGCTCGCGCCGACCCAGTGGGCGCCCTGCGCATCACCTGGAACTGGACGCGCCCGCATGACCTGTTCCTCCTCGATGATCTCCCGGCATAGGTTGATGCACTCGTCGCAGATGTACACGCCGCCTGGCCCCGCGATGAGGCGGTGCACCGCGTCCTGCGCCTTGCCGCAGAACGAACAGCGGTAGTCGATCTTGCCCCGTTTCATGTTCATGGCCCCTCCTCAAAGTGCAAGACCTCTTGTTGTTGGTTTGGGCGCAGCGACCACACAGTATCGACGATGGCTTCCTCGACAGTCATCTCCAAACCACCGTGCTCCTGATGCAATGACGTCTACATCGACTATAGCACGGCCAGGGATGTGCAATGGTTTAGGTCACTTGTCCGCGGCGAGGTCGAGCACAGTCGCGCCGGTGACGCGCTGGAGGTCGGCGGGGGCGATGGGGAAGACCGAGTTGGGGGTACCGGCGGCGGCGTAGACCGTGTCGTAGCCCATCAGGTCTTGGTCGATGTAGACGGGGAGGGGGCGGGCGTGGCCGAGCGGCGGGATGCCGCCGATGGCGAAGCCTGTGGCCTCGCGCACCTTATCGGCGTCGGCGCGGCGCACGGCCTGGCCCAGGTGGGCCGCCAGTTTAGCAGTGTCCAGGCGGTTGTCGCCCGAAACGAGCGCGAGCACCGGCTCGCCATCGTCGCCAGCGGTGAAGACGAGCGATTTGACGATGCGGCCCTCCGTCGTCCCCACCGCCGCCGCGGCCTCCCCGGCCGTGCGCGTGCTCTCCGCGAACTCGATCACCCTCGTGTCGACACCCGCCACGACCAACGCGTCCACGACCTTCCGGCTCGACTCTTTCACGGTCAGGCCCCGCTCATAATCATGGGGCGCTCCCCTGGCTACCCGCTACTGACAACCCCGTCAGCGCGGCCCACTCCTGGGGCGTGGCGTGGCGCCACTCGAAGAAGCTGAGGCCGAGTGCGCCGGTGTCGCGCGCGGCGGCGGCGCAGGCCAGGATTTCGGCGGCGCTCGGGCTGTCGACGCCGCTCCGGCGGATGTCGAACATCTGGCCAAGCACCTCGACCGGCATGTCGGGCCGCGTGCGCGCGCGGGTCAGCGCGACGCTGGCGCGCACGAAGGTGTAGACCTCGGCAGGGCTGTAGGCGCGGCGGCGCAGATGCCAGTAGTCCATCGGCACGACGGCGTTCCAACTCAACGCGGCGGTGGCGAAGGGATAGGCCCGGCCCGCGGACCACTGCGGCGGGTAGGTGGCGATGGCCATCAGGGCGTCGGACCCGAGCGCGGCGCGCAGCACCTGTCCGTAGGCGCGCACGGCTCCCTCGTTCGTGTTCTCCTCCACGTCAGCGAGTAGCCCGTCCGGCCTGTCTCCCGAGGGGGCCGTGTACCGAGCGGCGGCGAGCGTCATGGACACGTCGAACGGCAGGTCGCGCAGGAAGGGGTAGACCCAGGCGATGACGCGGATGCCGGCGCGGTGCGCTGCCGGGAGCAGCGCGGCGAGGCCCGACCCGCCGTAGAAGCCCCTGTTGGAGCGCGCCACCTCGACGTAGAGGTGCGAGAGGCCAGCGGCCCGCGCCGTGGCGATGATGGCCGTGATCGGCGAGGTCTGCAAGAGAGGATAGGTGAACCACATGCCCTTGCCGCGCAGCGGGGCCAGCAAGGCGGTGGGGCTGACGGGCGCGCCCGCGTCGAAGGTGACGGCGTCGCCGTAGATCCAGCCGGCCGGCCTGGACCCGGAAATCCCCGTCACGCGGGCTATCCCCGTCACGCGGGCTATCCCCGTCACGCGGGCTATCCCCGTCACGCGGGCTGTCCCCGTTGTCCCCGTCACGGTCGCACTCGCGGTGACAGGGGCACCCGTCGTGTGGTACCAGGCCGCGCCGACGTCGTCGGTGGTCCAGGCGTCGAAGGTAACGGCGCTGCCGCGCGGCAGCAGGGCGCGGCGGGCCGCGCCGAAAGCGGGCAGGGCGCGCAGGTAGGCGGGCACGCGCGTGGACCCGTGCGCGGAGAGGGCCAGCGGGGCGTGAGCCCCGGCCCCGGAGAAGAGGGTGTGCGGCGCCGGCGCGCCTTCTCGCGGCAGCGCGGGCGTCGATCGGTGGGCGGGCAGCGCGAGCGCGGGGAGCAGCGCCAGCGGGAGCAGACGAGCGAGCAGCACGGGCGTTCTCTTTTCTTGTTGGGCATGTGCATGGGGACGCCCTACGTCGAGGAATATCCTCCCTCCCCCCGTCTATTACTCCTCGACGGCGACGCCGCGCCAGAACGCCACGTGGTCCTTGATGTTGGCCGCGGCCTCTTTGGGCGCGGGGTAGTACCAGGCAGCGTCCTTGTTGACCTGGCCGTCGACGACGACGTCGTAGTAGCTCGCCGTGCCCTTCCAGGGGCAGACGGTCTGCTTGTCGCTCGGGCGGAAATAGTCTTTATTAACCGCCTCGGGCGGGAAATAGGTGTTGCCCTCGACCTGCTCGGTGTGCCCGGTCGCGGCCTCGCTCAGGACCGCGCCGTTCCATGTCGCGCGTGGCATGCGAAATCTCCTTCTCAGTTGTCGGCTTCAGTTGTCGGTGATCGGCCGTCAACTCATGGTAGCACGGTTTCAGGACTCGCGACCCGCGACTTAGCTTTGTGTGCAGGGTCTGTGCATTGTCGGGGCGGCCACGCTCGTCTGCCCGTATGCGCCGCGGTGTCTACTGCTACGACGCGCACCCACACGCTGCCCCCAGCGCCGTCCGCTGGCTTTTCCACCCCTACGAGGGGACCTGCACCGCGTTTATACGCGGATAGCGCCGTACGATTTGCTGCCGCTTGTGCGCCTGTGCGCCATAACCGCTTGTGTCGCGGCCGCGAGGGGTGTACAATCGGCTTGACTGCGACCCTGCCCCCTTGGTACCATCTGTAGTACGCCTGTTCTAACCTATCAAGGGACATATAGAGACCAAGAGACTAACTGAGGAGGATGCCCCGTGCCCACCGCCACCGGGGACGACAGGAAGCGTGCGCTGGAGACCGTGACGGCGCAGATCGAGAAGCAGTTTGGCAAGGGCGCCATCATGCGCTACGGCGACGGCGCCAACACCATGAGCATCGAGGCCATCCCGACCGGCTCGATCGCGCTCGACCTCGCGCTCGGCATCGGCGGCGTCCCACGCGGGCGCATCGTCGAGATCTACGGCCCCGAGTCCTCCGGCAAGACGACCCTCGCCCAACACATCATCGCCGAGGCGCAGCGCATGGGCGGCTCGGTCGCCTACGTCGACGCCGAGCACGCGCTCGACCCGATCTACGCCAGGGCCTGCGGCGTCAACGTCGACGAGATGCTCATCTCGCAGCCCGACACGGGCGAGCAGGCGCTCGAGATCGTGGACATGCTCGTGCGCAGCGGCGCGATCGACGCCATCGTGATCGACTCGGTCGCCGCGCTCGTCCCGCGCGCCGAGATCGAGGGCGACATGGGCGACAGCCACGTCGGCCTGCAGGCCCGCCTGATGTCGCAGGCCCTGCGCAAGCTCACCTCGGGCATCTCGCGCTCCAACACCGTGTGCATCTTCATTAACCAGCTGCGCGAGAAGATCGGTGTTATGTTCGGCAACCCCGAGACGACCACCGGTGGCAAGGCCCTCAAGTTCTACGCCAGCGTCCGCCTGGACATCCGGCGCATCGACCAGATCAAGGTCGGCACGGAGGTCGTTGGCGGCCGCCACAAGGTCAAGGTCGTGAAAAACAAAGTCGCGCCGCCGTTCCGCATCGCCGAGTTCGACCTGATGTACGCCGAGGGCATCAGCAAGGAGGGTGGGCTGCTCGACGTGGGCATCGAGATGGGCCTGGTCAAGAAGAGCGGCGCGTTCTTCTCGTACGGCGACACGCGCCTGGGCCAGGGCCGCGAGAACGCCAAGGAGTTCTTGCGCCAGAACGTCGCCCTCCGCGACGAGATCGAGGCCAACATCCGCGGCAACGTCAGCGACTTCGCGCTCATGCCCGAGCTCGAGACGGTCGAGATCTGAGTGGCCGTTAGCGATTAGCGTTTAACCGTTAGCTTTTTGATGCTAATGTCTGCTACCCTTGCAAAGCATGAAGCTAATCGCTAACGGCTAAACGCTATATGGCAGCAGAACAGCTACTCAACGGGCGCTACCGCCTTTTGCGCCCCCTCGGGACCGGCGGAATGGCCAGCGTCTACCTGGCCGAAGACTTGCGACTGGGCCGCCGTGTCGCCGTCAAAATACTGCACCCGCAGTTCGCGGCCGACCCCGCGTTCGTGGCCCGCTTCGACGCGGAGGCGCGCACGGTCGCCGCGCTCTCCCACCCCCACATCGTGCAGGTCTACGACGTCGGGCACGACGGCGACCGCTACTACATCGTGATGGAGTACGTCGAGGGCCAGACGCTCAAGGACGCCATCGCGCGCGAGGGACTCTTTCCCGTCGCGCGCGCGCTCCGCGTCATCGGCGCCACCCTCGCCGCCCTCGAGTTCGCCCACACCCACGGATTGGTGCACCGCGACGTCAAGTCGCAGAACGTCCTGCTGACCCAGGGCGGCGACGTCAAGGTGACCGATTTCGGTATCGCCCGCGCCATCGGCGGGGCGGGCGGCCCGACCCTGACCGCGACCAACATGGTCATCGGCACCGTGCAGTACTTCTCGCCCGAGCAAGCGCAGGGTCGCCCCGCCACGCCGCAGTCGGACGTCTACGCCGCCGGCATCGTGCTCTACGAGATGCTGACGGGCAAGCTACCCTTCGAGGCCGAGAATCCCCTCGCCGTGGCCATGCAGCAGATCAACCAGGCGCCCGCGCTCCCCACTCGCCTCAACCGCGCCATCCCAGCCCCGGTCGAGGCCATCGTGCTGAAGGCCATGGCCAAGAACCCAGCCGAGCGATACCCCAGCGCCGCCGCCATGAAGGCGGCGGTCGACGGCGTGCTGGCCGGCTCGATCGAGGGGACGCGCGTGACCTCGCGCGCCGCCGCCGCCGCCCCCCCGCCGCACCCCGCGGGGACGACCCGGATGGCGTCGCGCACCGTGCCCGCCGTCAACGCCGGGGCCGCGACCGCCGCCCCGGCGCGGAGGGGCTCGCGCAACCTGTGGGTCGGCATCGTCGCGCTCACGCTCATCCTGTTTACCCTCCTGGGCGTTCTTTTCCGCAACGGCGGCTTCGCAGGCTTCGGCGGTGGGTTAGCGGCGACGGAGACGCCGACCACCGTCCCCATCACGGCGACCGCCCTCCCCGCGACGGCGACGACCGCGGCGACGGTGACCCCGCGCGCTGTCGTGCCTCCCGTTACCCACGCCACCGCCACGCCGGCCGCGCTGACAAACACGCCGGTCGCCACGACGCCGGCCGCCGCGACGCCTACCCTGCCCGGCGCGACGGATACGGCGACCGCGCAGGCCGCGACGGACACAGCCGCCCCGCCGACGGATACCTCGACGACAGAGCCTTCGCCGACCGACACAGCCGTGCCGTCGACCGACACCCCGCAGGCGACGCCGACGACGGGCGTCTCGGCCGGGGCCGGCACGGTCACCCTCAGCCCGTCGTCGATCAAGCCGGGCGACACGTTTACCGTGAGAGGGCAGGGCTGGCCCGCCAACACGACCGTGACCATCACCGGCGCATTCCCCAACAACACGGCCCAGTTGGGCCAGACGATGGCGGGCGACGACGGCAGCTTCAAGGTTGACGTGGCTCTGAACGCGGATACGACCCCGGGCACGTACATCATCAGGGTGACGGATGACCAGGGGGACACCCAGAGCAACCACCTCGCGGTCAACAGCCCCTAAAGCCCTCCCGCCCGTGGAGGATCGCTCGTGGCTACGTCGTGGCCCCTCCAGCCCCACGACGGCGACGGCCCTCGTTTCGCGCCTGCTCCAGCCGCACGCCGCCGATCGCCGGCCCGGCGACTCCTCTAATTGATGCCGGAACCCCGTAATTATCCTGGGAACTCTCGTGGCCGGCTGGGTCACCTACTCCTGTGGGAGTCCCTCAGGGGGCGCCACCTGGCGCGCGTCGTCGTGGGGGGGCTCCTTCGCGAGGAGGGCGCACAGCAGACGCAGCTCAGTGGCGTGGTCGGCGATATGCGTGCGCATCTCGCGCAAAATCTCCATCTGCTCTACTTCGAGGCGATCCACCTCGGCGACCTCGTCCTGTTCTTTCTCCAGGGCCAGACGGTCGCGCGCCGCAGCGCGATTCTGGCTCATCAGGACCAGCGTGGTCAGGACGATAGCCTCCAGCGAAAGCACCATCGTCAGCAGGCCGTAGGGGAAGGGCTCCACATGCAGGACGAAGATCCACAGCACCCACCAGACGATGTGCAGGCCCAAGAAGCCCCACGAGCCCGAGAAGGCGGTCACACGATCGGCAATGCGGTTACCCAGATCCGCCGCCTCCCCGCGAGACCGGCGCTCACGGCGCAGCCGCGAAGCAACCCGGTCGATCGGCCGTTTGGACACGCGTTTCGTGTCGTCCGTGTCGCCTGGCGGTGCGACGCGCTCGTCGTCGTCGACCGCTGTGGTCTGCTCTGTCACATGCATACACGCCCCCTCTCACGCAGCCTAGTACTACAACGACGGATCATGGGACAAGGGGTAAAGGCACATGCTCACGCTGCCCGCGCAGGCGTCGCTTGATGTGTGATTGTTTGGCGCGGGCGTTGCGCTCTTGGGTCTCGCTGAGCC
>JAABUX010006378.1_pt1 | contig 14112 bp, 29 predicted proteins | sample 5561851 | NCBI WGS metagenome assembly JAABUX01 (sample SAMN10711883, study PRJNA513361) | rock metagenome | isolation source: Antarctica rocks | place: Antarctica: Victoria Land, Richard Nunatak red sandstone | collected 2016-01-03 | reverse complement strand
TGGAATGCGCTCAGACACTGCAGAACACAAGGACAATTTTGCTTGAACTGTAAGGGTCAGACCGGCACACGTGTCAGCAAACCTCTATGCTGAACATAATCAACGCGAGTTATGACATGGCAGCTCATAATTTTGTCCTGTACGCAATGTTTGCTGCCGAACACAGGAACAGCATATAGCATGCAACAATGCCTCGTGCTGTCCAGTCGCTGACGCTGAGGGTATCCATGCTGAGGTTTATCAGACCTGTCAGCACGTTTGCAGCCAGAAAGACAAGAAGCATGTTGGCATTGACGTCGTTCAGCAAGCGCGGCACGGCTTGCTGACCAAGAAGCTGCACTGCTGCGAACGCGGCAAGAACCTGCACACAGTGCACAGGAGAATGCGTGAGCTCTTGATAACTGAACGGAGAATACATCCAGCAAAAGTCCAGCCCTCTACGATGCTAGGCTGATCCGGCAAAGGTTTACGGGCGTGCTCTCGTTGGCGGGGTACAGTCCGTGCTCCACGTCAAAATGTCAAGGACCTGCAGTCCAGGTGACTCCACTTTCAACAGCAGGGTCGTGGGCTCGCCTCCGTGTTGAACGCCAGCATCCAGAGGACGTACGCTGCGTTGCAGGCGCGCCGCGAGACCGGCTCCATCGCCGCGGCCACCGCCGTCGTGGCGCCGTCCAGTGCCAGGCCGACGCACGCAACCACTGCCAGCCAGCCGTACAGGGGCCGCAGCGACAGCCTTGCACTGCTGTGGGCGCCGCCAACGGAGCCGCCGCCGCCATGAGCGGCGCGGGCTGCAGCCTCTGTCGCTCCTCTGCGGAGCCAGTGCCCCAGCCCCGCGCTGAGCAAATGCAGCGCCCAGTAGCCCGGCACGGACAGCAGGCCCTCCTTGTTGCGGCTGAACAGGGTGGTGCCACGTGCGTCGGACTGCACCAGCGCTCCGAGGCCGCCGGCTGTCAATGCAGCCTGTTCATGCACATGCACTCCCGCGGGTCAGCTCACGTCGACACAAACAGAATCATGCACCCGCGTCAGGTCGGGCTGCTGCTTCACCGGAACATGATTGTCCAAGGTGACTGACATGCTGGCATCACGGCGGAGGGGTCATCAGCCCCGTATGGCAGCGTGTCCTGGGACGGGGTTCGGCGCGTGCCTGGTGCGCCGTCAGGACAGCCACGCCGGCCGGCAGCAGCGCCGCACGCGGCAGCCGCACCGCCGCCGTCAGCGCCGCGACGGCGGCCAGGGTGAAGAAAAAGTTCCAGTGCTCGCCGTACTCGCCGACGTGCTCCTGGTAGCCCGCCGCCTTGGTCATGCCGAGCCGCACAAACCCTGCAACCACCCTTGACATTTATGCGTCCCAACCTGACCGCCAGCCAGCACACATGTGCGCAAAGCTCGCAGAGCTTCTCATAAGCCACGCAGGCTGGAACCAACAAGAAGTAACCCTACAGCACCTTACCCAGGATGAGCAGGGGTCCAATACTAGTTAACAACCCCCTGCGACTCCGTTGCCTCGCGTCTGTCTGTGCGCTGCAAACGCCGTTGGCAAACACGAACGACCCAACGCCGACATCCATGAGCCCTGCGTCACAGCTCTCTTTGGCAATCGGCCCGAGCTATCAGGCACGTCAGGCCTAGTCTTATGTCTGCCATCGAGTGCGTCGCATGCTGCACGCATCGTGTGAGAGGGAGCAACACACCGGTGCCATATGTTTCAGCCTTCGCATATCGGCGAGGAAAGGCGCGAAAGTCCACTGCGAGAATGGCGATGCAAGTGTTGAGCATCATGGCGCCTCTGTAGCTGCTAATGAACCTGCAATTGATGCAGGTTGCTGATGGCGCTTGTTTGGTAGGCAGTCAACGATACACTGGCTTGGCGGCAGGTCTGCTCCCGAACCACACCCTTTCAGACGTCCGCTGAAGTCTGACACCAGGGCGTTGAGCTCCCGTTTGCGCTGGGCCGAGGGTATGTCGAGCTGCGACGACAGTACGAGCAAGGCGGCGGCGGCGAAGCCGCTGATCGCCAAGGCCGGTCCGGACGCGGCTTTCGACATCATGACGGCGGTCTCCGGCAGCACCAACGCGCAGAACTCGGCCAGCACGGCGGCGAACCTCCTCAGGTGGGGGTGCATGCCACTGTCGGAAGGGGCGGTATGGCGTGCTAGTCTGCTTGATCCGGCCAGTGCTAGCGTCATGAGGGGCACCACCATGACCACTGCTGCGATCTCGGCGCGGGTGGTGCCTGCCCACCCGGTCACGAAGCGCTCCTTGGCTTCACGCGAAGCCATACAGCCTCTGTTACAGCATGACTATGCAACCGACGGTGTCGCAAACCAGTGCGATGCAACACCCCTGCCTTCCAGAGAACAGACCCTGCCACACGAAAACTCTGCCGCTTCCAGCTGAAGCAATTTGCAGACTTTGCAGACGGACAGCTTATATGTGCTTGCAAACCGCCGATGCATCGTTATTCGAAGAAGGCCATCAGCAGATGACTGCATGCACATCACATGGCCATGCAGCACTGCGTCTTGTCAGCCCGGCAGCAGCTGCATCTTGAGGCTGTTGTAGGTCGGCTGCATCTCGCCGATGAGGTCTGCGTTGCTGGCAGCGCGGGGCGTGGCGGCGGTGACGGCGCGCTCGTACGCGCCTGCCAGTGACTCGCGAGGCGCGGCACCGTCCGCCACCTGCCGCGCGAAGGAATTGTTTGAGTTCGTAACCAGGTGCCTAGAACGTAAGCATTGGGTACGAACCCAGGGCGTAGACACAACGTAACGGTGTATGGACGGCATAGGCACGATGGATGAAGCTGTCCAAGACCGGTTGGCTGCTGTTCAATGCTGCAAACCGGGTGCCAGACCGGGGTCATGAGCGCAAATTTGGTAGGGTTCAGCGCGGCAGACCTGCTGGACGACCATCAGCAGCGACATGCAGCCGGTGATGAGCTTGAGCAGCGGCTCGTTCATCTGGTGCAGCAGGCCGGGGCTGAGCACCGGCTGCGGCGCCTGCGGCGATGGCACCGCCGCCGGGGGCAGCACCGCCGCCGGCGCCGGCTGCACCGGGCTCGGCGCTCCCGCGGCCACCACGACGACAGTTTGCTGCCCCTGCTTCTGGTGCTGCTGCTGCTGCTGTTGCTGTGGCTGCTGGTGCTGCTGTTGTTGCTGGTTAAGCTGCGCAGGGGCTGCTGCGCCGGCGACCGCAGGGGGCCGCAGAGGCGGCAGCTGCACTGGCGTCCCGGCGGGTGCTGCCGCCGTGGGCGAGACGGTCGTCGGCGGGCTCACCTGCTGCCCCGCGGGCGCCTGACCGCTAAGACCCGCCGCCGCGGCGGGGGCTGGACCCTGGGCGCCGGCTGCGGGCGCGCCCCATGCGCGGGGCTGCTCCTGCTCCATCTTCTTCTGGACCACCATGTGCTGCGCCATGGCCCAGGCCTTGGCCCATACCTCGCCCGTGCTGCGCGCCACCGTGCGCTGTGCTGCGGCCTGTGGACACACGCCTGGAGCCGTCATGGCGGTCCTGCTTGACTGGACTGTACCCTGATTTGCCCAGTCAGCAGGCAGGGATCAATCAAGCTGGCACTGGAAATTGCATGAGGAGCGCACGCGAGCATGCAAGAACCAGCGGCAAATCTTGTCCGGGCAAGGCTGCACCTACACATCCCTGCAGAAGCTCCGCAAGTGGAGACATGCCAAAACCCTACCTGCGCCTGCTGCGTGGCCTGGGTGGCGATGGCGACGGCGCGGGCTGCCTGGCTGGGCAGCTGCGTCGGCACGTGCTCCAGGATGGCCGCGTGCGGCGACCCGCGCGCCTGCAGCCGGTGCAGCAGCAGCTCCAGGCTGCTATTCGCCTGCTCGCACGGCGACAATCGTTTCTTAGGCTGGCAGCATGACCATGCAGACATAACGCCCATGACCCTGGACAGCTGTAGATACTGCATGGTGACAGTCTGACTGTCGTGAATGCCATGATCACAGTATGGCGAAATTTCCGACGCAAGTGAGCATGCAAGTTGCAAGCGCTATCTCCGCAATAGGGGGTTCAGTGGAGGAAGTTGTGACTTTCAAACCGAAACCTGCAGCAGACGCGCCTGCTTGAGCTGCAGCACGACCGCGGCGTAAGCGCGCTGGAAGGTCTCGCTGTGGCGGTTGGTGATGGGGTCCTTCTGCCGCCCCGACGCCGCCTCGTCGTTCATCGCGCGCAGCTGCACCAGGAGCGCCTCCTTCTTGTCCAACGCCGCCGTCAGCTGCGAGCAGCGCACATAGTCCAGCCGTCAACTCAAATTGAGCATTGCAGAGCCGGTTTCACGGACATTTGACGCGCTGCCAAACGGGGTGACTCTAACCCTCAGGTGGCATCCGCACGCTGGTTTGACGCTCCCGTCAGGCCGGAGCGTGATCATGCTCAGCATAGATTGCAGTGCTCCCTTAGTCTCAACGCAGTACAGCCGTCGAGGCTGCAGTCCAGCAGTCGGCAAGCCCTGGCCTAAAAGGGCCGTGGCCCACACATTCCGTGGCCAGTGCGTTGCGGCAACTGCTTTGATCGCACAGCAGTACCGGACAGACGGGATCAAGGGACAAACCTCCGCCAACGTCTGCAGCTCGACCGCGCGCGACGCGTGGTCCGGATACGGCACACCGCCCGGCGTCCGCATGCCGGGCTGCTGTGCCGCGGCCTGGGCGCGCGCCATCAGCTGCCCAGAAGCCGGGTCCATGTAGACGCCCTGCCGTGCGCAAGTCATGCCTGATCAGGACGGCTCTGCTGCGTGCATTTCTGAGTTGATACAACGCCACAGCTTTCTTCAGGTGGACAGGACGCCTATGCGCAGGTGTGTGCGCTGTCAAAACTCAGGTGGTCTGGCCGCGGTACAAACTGAGCCCGGAGGCCACATCCGGTCGGCGTCTGTCACCTGGCCGGGCATGGCGGCGAGGCGCGGGCGCAGCGGGACGCCGGCGCTCCAGCGGCGCCCGTTGAGCAGCAGGTCCCGCTCGGCGGCCAGCACGGTGGGCGGCAGGCAGTCGCCCGGGTCGATGGGCATCACGTCGATGTCCTTCACCAGCTCCACGCCCAACTCGCGCCGGTCGAACTGCACCCTGCGCAGGAGTGGTGGTCGACTTGACTCATCAGGCGACATGATGCCACATTCGGTCATCAGGCGATGCAATGCCACATTCGGCGTCATACTGCACCATTCACGCCTTGCCATACAAGCTAGGATAGCATGGCGGGACATGGCACGGGTAAGGGTCGAGTAACGGACGCAGGCTGTGTAACAAGATCAGATGTTCACCGTTTATCATAGATGCGTCGCCCAAGCCACGCGTGACCCACGCACCGGTATGTGTCGGCGGCGACAGTGAGGACGTCGCCGTCGTGTATCTGCCGCGTCAGCGGGTGCCGCGCCGTGACGCGCTGTCCCACCGTCAGCGGTCGTGGCATCTCTGCCGGCGTCTCGTTGCCATAGCCCACCTGTCGATGTCGTACCCACTGAGCTGAAAAAAGTGACTTGCTGGCATCCGTGCCGTCACAGACAAGGCCCATGTAACACAACCTGAACTGCACGATGCGCGTAGGCGACGAAGACAAATGTATATAAGTGACCGGACAAACCCAGCCCATGGCTAGCCCGGTCATCGTCGCACCTCCTCGTATTTGGCGCGCACAGACGCCCGGTGGGCCTCCAGTCGGACCCGCTCCTGGCGCAGGAACGTCTGGCTGAGGCGACGGGGCCGTCCGAGCGCGCCGCGCACCGCCGCCCACTCCAGACGGCTCAGCCGGACGCCCCGGTCAAGACCCATCTGCACCAAGAAGTCCTGCGGGCGGCCACTGACGGCTGAAGCCAACACGCGCCACCATCATGCCAGGGCTCAGAAAGCCCGGTGGCTAAGCCAGCCCACAGGTGAAACAACCTGTTGTAGCCAGCACATCGCAAGATACGATGTGCATCCATTATCAAACCTTGCACTGCCATGCTGAAGAGCAGTTGTCCGTCATGCGAGGCAGTGCTGCAGGTAGAGCTTGACGTTTGCGGGCGTTCGACGGGCATCTGCGCAACCTTCTGGCCTTTGTGCCGAATCGCTTCTGGACTGTGTCCCCGCGCACCTTGAGCTCGTTCTGCATGAACCAGGGGCGGTCGATGGCGCTGTAGAAGAACTCGCCGACGGCCCACCGCCGCGTGCGCGCCGTCAGGCAATGCCGCAGGCGCTGCTCCGCGCCGCCCATCGGCTGCCCGGTCTCGCCGGTGGGGCCAGCCGCGGCGGCGGCGACGGCGGCGGCGGCGGGAGTACCCGCGCCGCCGGACGCGCTGCCGGACCGCCGCCGACCATCGCCCGCAAACGCCAGCGTCTGCCCGTCCTGTCACAATCACATGACAGATTGAGGACGAACCACAGGCTTTCCAGCTCTCCTTCGCAGAGCAGTGAGTCATGGATCTACTCCCCATACCCCACTACATCAACAGCCAGGGCAGAATGAGATGATGTGAGCAGCCTCACGCCGAGTGCGCAGGCCACACCGGAGCGCAGCATCCAGAAGGCACACCTGGGCGGCGGCCAGGATGCTGCCCATGGCGGGGGACGGCGGCGGCAGGCCCAGGGAGCTGGGCGACAGCATCTTGCGGCCGGCGAACAGCGCCTTGAGCGGCGACAGCATGGGCGGCGGCCGCTCCAGCTTCGGCTTCCGGCGCCACCGCCGCGCCGCCGCGAGCTTCTCCGCCTGCTTCTGCGCGCGCGCCGACGCCCGCCGCTTGGCCGGCGGCGGCTGCGCACAGGTCAGTCGCAGCGTCACCGACGTAGCAGACACCTCACAAGGGGTGCCTCGGCCTCTGTACAGAGCTTCGATATGAGATGCCCCGAGTTACGCCGCGACATGCTGTAAATGTGCCAGCCGCTGCTGTGGTTACACACAGCCGAGAGTGATAGCAACGCAGATCGCTACCGTCACAAAAGACGTCAGCAGTACCTGCGGCCGGCTGGTGTCATCTTCGGTGCTGGCGTCCGCCATGTCCTCGTCGGCCTTGACGTCATCATCGTCATCGCCGTCAGCGCCGCCGTCCTGCAGCCAGAAGCCGCCGGCCTCCGAGGGCGCCGCCGCCGCGGACGTGCTGCGCGTGGCGCGCCCCGACCGCCGCCGCCGCGACGACTGCCGCGGGCTGGGCCGCGCGCCCCACTTGGACGGCGTCTCGTCGTCGTCGTCGTCGTCTGCGGAGCGCAGCTTGAAGTCCAGCTCCGTGCCCCAGGGCTCCTCGGCATTGGCCTCCGCGCCTTCAGAACAGATCGAGTGCTCAGTACAGGATACGCTTATAGCTGCTGGTTGCTGAAGCTGAGCGGGCTTCCGAATGGGTCAACAGCGGGTGGCGGACAGGATGGCCTTCTGACATGAGCACGGCCCCATCGCACGTGTACGGCCCCGTTCCAGGTGAATCTGCGGATGGGCACGCCAGGCTGTGTGTACAAGCCTTGACACACACAACATCCCACGTCAGACCTGCGTCGCCGGATCCTCCGCGCGCCACCGGCCGCGCTAGGGACAGCAGGGCGTCGATGCCGTCGTCCTCGTCCACCACTTCGCCCTTCTTCTGGCGCCGCGACTGCGGCGGCCTGCTCATGCCGGGCACGAGTGCGTCATGGCCAGACCTTGTGTTGCTAGGTGCAAAACATGGCACTCTCATGGGGTTGAACACGACCGCCAGCAGTTACGAGGCGCACTGGAAGTCGTCGTCGTCCTGGCCGAACAGGCCGCCGCGCCCTCGAGCACGCTTGCCGTGGCGCCGCTCGCTGCCTGCGCGCCCGCTCCAGCCGGGACTCTCCGCTGGCGCCGCCTGCAAGCCCATACGACACGCAGGCTCGACTGTAAACTTGTCTCTCTGACTAACGGACATTGAGCGCGCACAGCAGGTGTTGCGGCCAACCAATCTCTGCAGCTCTTGGCGGAGTATGGATCACTTAGTTTGCGCTCACCCTGAACCCTGGCCGCGGCGTGCGGCGACCCTTTGCGGCTGAGGGCGGCGCGCTGCTGCCGCCGCTGACGAGGCTGCCACCCGTTGCGCCGCCCTCCGCAGTTACCTGAGAGGACGCCTGCTGGCATGCAAACATCCATGAGCCGCTGATGCCGCCCTTGCACATTGGACAATCGGACAATTGCAGCCGCTGCCATAGCGCAGGACACACAGGGGTGCGGAATACAAGCGCATGCCTAGTTGCAGCCATTGCGCGAGCACGGGGCAAGCCGGACCCAGCGCCTGGATTCTCGCTCACCTTCTGTGGAACCGCATTAAAGTGGTCGTGCACCATCGTCGCAAATACAACATCGGAGTGGTACTCGACGTTGAGCGACAGGTAGCCCTGATGCTGCCGGAACAATGTCTCGCAGTCCTCGGGACTCTTCGCATCGCCCACTTGCTCGGCGATCTGCATCGCACCAGACAGTGATGGCGGTCATGTGATGTAGTGGGTGGGTGGGTGGGTGGGTGGGTGGGTGGGTGAATCAGTGGTGGGAGATCCAACGCAGGGGGATGAGGCCGGAGGGGGGGGTGGATGTTAAGGGAAATCCCTCTGGGATACGGGCTGATGGCTGTGCACCTTCTCCCAGTCCTGGCCATGCTCATGATAGGCGCTGAGGAAGTTCTGGGCCTCGGTCTGTGTCCATCGCGTTGAACTGGCCTCCCCATCATCCTCTACGCCTTCCTCCCTCTCGACCTCTCCTGCCTGCAGATGTCCAGCACGCAAGTTGCTCAGGAACGGGCACACACCGGCGACGTCGATGCGACACGTCAATGCGTGATGCTTGCATCGTTACCGGGTTGCGCGAGTGGAAGAGGCACCTCCGCTCGCATGCATGCAGCACTCCGCGTGGCATGCATCACCGGTGTGAATTGCGTAGCATATTCGGAGCGTTCTGCACACGCACCTGCTCGGGCGCCTGCTCTGCTGGACCTGACGCGTGTAGGGCTGGGTCTTGTTTCGGCTCCGCCATGTCTCCGAAGATCGGCAGCAGCAGAAACGCTGTGCCGGGTCGACCTGTCTGCGTCTGCGAATTTGCGGGTTTGCATGCCACCCTGAAAAAGCTCCATGGCCTGTCTCTCCATCACGCTTCTCGCCACACCTGAGCTGTCCAGCCCATACATCTACATCACTGCAGCAGTTTGCCGGTCCTGACACTGTTCCGCGGTCCTGCAGAGCGCTGAGGTTGGGACAGCATAATCAGCGCGCGGCAGCAAACTCCTCGCACAGTGCTGATTGTCGACTCGGCGCGGCGGCCCGCCGGCCTGGCGGATACCACCGCCCCAGCCCGCCATTGAGACGATCCTCGCGCGGGGACATCGGCCACTCCATGTTGAATGGCCATGCGACGCCCAGTACAAATGACGCCGGAGTACCCGGTCCGGCCAGAGAGGGACGGGAACTACAGCGGTACAGCGCCTCCGGGGAGCGTCTCGTCGCAGGGTGCGCATCGAGCCGTGGCTATGAAGCCTTCTTCAGCGCCTAGTGCTCATCGGGCCTGCTCAAGCCCCTTGCGACGTGCAGAGGCGCGCTCTGTATGAGATTGACGCGATGCCTTGCGCCACAGCAGATGACATTTGTTTGTGTGGGTGCAGATGCATACCGGTGCGATGCGATCCAGCGTGTCCCGGTCCAGACGGCGTCAGCGTGCTGTTGATATCCGGAACAGGCGGCGGCAAGGGGCTGGTCTTCCCGAAGGCGCGTCTCTGATCGGCTCTCATCTGCTTATGTGTGTGACATGCGTGAATCCACAGCATCCTGGCTGCTAGAAATGCCAGTAGCTGAAGTAAGCCTTGCAAACATGCAGGGTGGGTGGGAAACAGACGAGACCGTGGAAGCCGCTGCTCGACGGGAAACAGTCGAGGAGGCGGGCGTCCGGGGACATTTAGAGGTGCGCCAGCCCACAGACACCCTCGTTTGCTGCGCTGACGCTCACCGGCGGCCGCATCTTAGCTTGTGCTCCAAATAGCGGGATACAGTTTTGCCGACCATCCGCAGGAGCCGATGCTCGGGGAGGTCGTCTTCTGCAGCGGCAAGGCAGCGCGCCTCTTAGAGGAAAACAAAGGGCGCTGCAGAGCGTTCATGTACGTGATGCACGTCTCGGAGGAGCTGGCATCGTGGCCGGAGCGGCACAAGAGGACCCGCCTCTGGGTGCGGGCGCAGCGGCAGTGTGTTACTGTCCTACATGTGCTTGCTGCGAGCAAACCGAATGTCGGGACAGGTCAGCTGAGCGTGCCGTGCGCGACGGCGCAGTGTTCTCTGGAGGAGGCGCTCAGACGAATACGGCACGACTGGATGAAGGCAGCGCTGATGTTGTGGATCGAGCGCAGCGGCTGGACGTTGCCATGTCCACGGGCGCTCGCGGCGCACGATGACCATACCATGCCTCAGAGGATAGCAGCTCAGAACTGATGACGCCAGTAATTCGACTTGGGAATCTGCGCGTTAAGCAGCAACCATGTGGGTTCAGGTCCCAAACTTCAGGAGTATTGGGAGACAGGGGTGCTGGCGAATCGCTCGCCTTACAGAATTCCCGAGCAACTGCAAACTGGAAGGCCGCTAGATAGGCTACAGCACAGGATGACGAAAAGGCCGACCGATGATCTGATACCCACGGTGTGATGGTGTCGAGCTGATGCATTCCTTCTCTGTCTCGCTGCGGATCCCTCTCCATGCAAATGCCGTGATAAGCCTTAACTTCGCATTGCATCTGCCGCACGCGAACATCCTGCAGCGCCTCCTTCACTCCCCCCCCCTTCCCGGGATCCGGGCGAATGCCTCTGCGCGTCCCGGCCCGATTGTCGTGCCCCGGCGTCTCTGCGGCCGATCCGCAAAGCTGATATCGCGCAGGCCAAGCGCGGCAAGCGAGAGGCAGAGAACCAAGGCGGCCGAGATCAGCCTGATGACGACGATGATGATGAGGTTTGTGCTCAGCCCTCCGCGCCCCATGAATAAGTGCTGATGCAGTGCATTTGCGTGTCGCTATGGCTATCGGTCGCAGGGTGGCTGCATTCGAGCACGGCGGCCCCGCACGGCAGTCCCGTCTTGCCTTGTGTAAAGCACGACACTGCATGTGCAGGGCATCGACCCCGGGGACTGGCAGCGGGCGCCTGAGGAGGTTATGAAGACGCGCAAGATCATCAAGGCCCGCAGGGGTGCGCCGACCGGTGGCGCGTCAGCGACGGGGACGACGTCGAATCCGTTCGCGGCCATCAGCCTGCCAGTGCCGACGGCGGCTGCCGATCCGCCTGCCGCAGTAGAGGTGGGGCAGGTTGCCTCATGCATTACCTGGGACTGCTTCGAGCTCGACTGCTGCTTGTGAATGCATACCTACCGCGTCTTCTAGGGGTCTGCCCATTGCAGAGGTGTCATCTGCTTTGGCTTCTTGGTGCTGACCACATGCATGCTGCCATGTAGGAGCCCGCCGCCGCAGCCCCTGAGGGCAGGGAGCCCGCAGAGGCACAGAAGGAGGAGGCACAGGGGAAGACCGAGCAGCCGGACGAAGCGCCTCCCGCCGCCGCCGCCGCCGCCGCCGCCACTGAGGAGAGCAGCCCTGCCCCAGCTGATGCTGCGCCGGCCCCAGAAGCCGCCGCGGCTGACGGTGCGGATGCCGACAAGGCTCCCCTGCCAGACGCGGCGACCCCGACGCCTGCTGCAGAGCCCGCCGCCACGGACGCGGCCGAGAAGGCTGGCGCTGCACCCGGAGCACCGGCTGCGACCGTGAGCCCCCCGGCTGCCGAGGCTCAGGCGGGCGGGGAGGCGAAGCCGTCCCCCAGCGGCTTCACCTTCGGCAGCGCCTTCAAGGCCAGCAACGGGACCGGGTTCGCCGCCCTGGCAGGTGATTAACCCACATTTGGGTGATCCCGGTAGCGGCACTATGAAGCTGATCAGGCGGTGACTAAACTTTGCAACGTCTCGTGGGAGTATCAGGTGTCGTGTCAACCCTGCTGTTGTGTTCCTTCCGGGCTTCCGGTTTGAGAGCCTGCACTGCATCTCATGTAGAGTTGCTTGTCTAGCAGACAACCATATCAGCCAACATTGAGAGCTCAATTGGCATGCATGCGTGACCAGGTGGCAGCAACAGCGGCGGTGGCTTCGGCAAGGGCTTCGGCGGCTTCGGTGGGGCCGCGGGCCAGCCGGGCAGCTTCACCTTCGCTTCCGCCAGCAGCGGCGGCGCCTTCTCCTTCGGCTCCCTGCCGCCGGCGGGCGCCTCGTTCCCGCCGGTGCAGAGCATCTTCGGCGGCTCAACAGCCGCGGCGCCCGTGTTTGGCGGTGCGGATCCAATGTTGACCTGCAAACCTTTACGAAAATGTTTGTCCAGCATGGTATGCCAACAGACGTCTGGCAAGGTCTGCAGCTGCTTTCTGGCCAGCTGTCCCGGAAGTTGAGTCGATGTCCGCCTGCTGACTGTCTGGCCGCATTGAAGGTGTTTGCCCAGAAGCCCTAGGCAGTGCTTTGCTGAGGCATTGTTCGTGCGCCGAGGCAGGGAGTGAGAAGGCGACGGGCGAGGCAGCGGAGGGCGACGCGGGCCCCGAGGCGGAGGCCGGGACGGCGGCGGCAGCTGCGGCGCCGCTGAAGCCCGAGGAGCCGCTGCAGACCGGCGAGGAGGACGAGGCTACGGAGTTCCAGGTCTGCGCTGCTGTCCCAATCGGATGCTGACAGCCAAGTCAAGATGTGTCTCTGAGGGCCGTCGCAAGTTGTGTCATGATTCAGCCGCTGCATGAGTCGGGACGTGTAGCAGACTATCAACCCAGTGCTCAATGGGTTGCTCCACCTGCAGGCGGATGGCGTGCTCTACAACTTCGACCCGGCGGGCTGGAAGGAGCGCGGCCGTGGCGATCTGCGCATCAATGTCGCTCCCAGTGGTGCGCCGAGGCCCTGCCTGCAAGAGTCCTGCTGCCACTTTCGTTTTGAGGACTGGATGGCCACAGAGACGCTTTGCTGTGATCCATACAGCACGTGTGTGCCGGCGTCTTGTGGCTGTGGCTTGCGGGGTGCGCACGGTGACGTCTGCTAATCCAGTGCAGGTTGTAGATGACATGCACTTGGCCCGCTCAAGCCTTGCCCTGTCGTGTGCAGGCCAAGCGCGGCTGGTGATGCGGCAGCGGGGCAACCTGCGGCTGCTGCTGAACGCCAACTTGTGGCCGGAGATGGCGGTCAACGAGATGGACGGCGGCAAGGGCGCCACGTTCGCTGTCGTCAACGCCACGGACGGCGCCGCGGCCGAGGCGAACGGCGGCGGCGGCAAGGCGGCGGACAGCGCGGCCGCCGCCGCCGCGGCCGCGGCCGACAGCCTGGCCGGCTCCAGCGACCGCCTGGCCGGGCTGACCACCTTCGCGGTCCGGTTCAAGACCGGTCAGGTCCTGACCAGCTTCGTGCAGAAGCTCAACGTGCTGAAGAAGCAGGCGCCGTCCGCAGCAAAGGTGCGCAAGGCTGATGCTGGCCCGCAGGTTTCTCCTTGTCAGCAGCGCCAAAGTACAGGAGTGTGCGGAAGTGATATGTGCGTCTGAGCATGGTTGCTGTGTATAGGTTGCAGCTGACGACCTCGTCTGACACATGGGGAGGCGGCCGACACCGTAGAAGGATGGATGAAGCAGGAGTCATGGTTTGCAGAGGACACTTTTCACCGCCCCACACTTGCTGAGTTAATTGCTCTGATGATATCAAATCAGGCAGGAAACTAGGTGTGATCAGGCTGCGCCTATGTCGCGAGCCGATGCTGCAGGGCTGCTGCAACAGATGACATGGTTGACGATCTGATGCTACTCAAAAATATCTCAAGGGGTCTGAGAGGGGAAGCAGGATGCCTCAAGCCTTGGCTTCCTTGAAGCGGGCAGCGACAGCATCCCAGTTAATCAGCTCCTGCACATTACGAAGTGGGCTGTCAGCAACCCAGGCACAGCGACCCAGACGCAGCAGCGGGTCGAGACGAGAAGAGGGCAGACACTCACGTTGACGAAGGTCTCGATATACGCTGGTCGCCGGTTCTGGGTGTCTGCGCATGCACCGGTCCTGTGAGTAGTCTCACAGCGTAGCACACGATGCAGCACCAGCCACAGCTCGGCCGTGACAGCGGTATTGCCATTCGGCGAGAGCATCGGCAACTACTCGGCTGCAATTGACA
>JAABUX010006377.1_pt1 | contig 14114 bp, 10 predicted proteins | sample 5561851 | NCBI WGS metagenome assembly JAABUX01 (sample SAMN10711883, study PRJNA513361) | rock metagenome | isolation source: Antarctica rocks | place: Antarctica: Victoria Land, Richard Nunatak red sandstone | collected 2016-01-03 | reverse complement strand
GACGCGCAGGCAGGAGGGCGGGAGATCATGGCATTGCAGCAACCGCGCGATCTCGCCCGGCAGGCTTGGATCGTGCAGCATGCCCGCACACAAGTTGACCGCGATCTCCAGGTCAAGGCCCGCGCGGTGCCAGGCCTGACATTGGCCGAGCGCCTCCTTGAGCACCCAGTAGGTCAGGGGCGCCATCAGGCCGGCCTGCTCGGCCAAAGGTATAAATTGGCCGGGGCCGAGGAGCCCATGTCGCGCGTGGGGCCAGCGCACCAGGGCCTCGACGCCGCGCGGCCGGCGCGTGAGCAGATCGGCCTTGGGCTGGTAGTGCAGCAGCAACTCGCCCGCGTCGATGGCGCGGCGCAGATCCGCGATCAGCGCCAGGCGATCGGGCGTGTGCTCGTCCTGCTCGGGCCGGTAGAGGGCATACGACCCGCCGGCGCGTTTGGCCACATACATGGCCACGTCGGCGCGGCGCAACAACGTCTCGGCGTCGCGACCATGCGCGGGGCAGAGGGCAATGCCGATGCTGCACCCCACGTGCAGCACGTGACCCTCGACGACGAACGGCGTGTCCAATGCCGCGTCGATGCGCCCCGCCGTGGTGACCGCCGCCGCCTCGTCCTCGCCGGGGAGCAGCACGGCAAACTCATCCCCGCCCAGGCGGGCCAGTGTATCCGAGGCTCGCAGCGCACGCTGCAAGCGCGCCGCCACTTGTTGCAGGAGCAGGTCGCCGTGGTGGTGGCCGAAGGCGTCGTTGACTTCCTTGAAGCGGTCGAGGTCGAGCAAGAGCAAGGCCAGCGGCGAGGCGGTGTGAGATGACCGGGCGGCGTGCAACTCGCGGCCGAGGCGATCCTGCAGCAGGGCACGGTTAGGCAGCCCGGTGAGCGGGTCGTGCAGGGCCAAGTGGCGCAGTTCCGATTCGACGCGCACGCGATCCGTGATGTCGGTCACCATCGCCAGCGCGCCGGTGTAGCGGCCATCCGCGTCGAAGAGGGCGTTGGTAGACATCAACACGGGCACCATCGTTCCATTCTTGTGGGGCAATAGCGTCTCGTGCTGGCCGGCGATGTCGGCGCGCTGCCGGTCCAGGCTGACCCTGGTCTTGGTGTGCAGGTCGTCGAGCGTGAACTGCAACAGGGACCGGCCGAGCATCTCATCCGGGGTGTAGCCGAGCAGGTCGGCCATCTTGCGGTTGACGAACACCGTGTTGAAGTCAGAGTCGATCTGCCAGATGCCCTCCTGGGCGGTCTCGACGATGCGGCGGTAGCGTTCCTCGCTGGCGCGCAGGGCTTCCTCGGCCCGCTTGCGCTCGGCGATGTCCTCGGCGGTGATCAGCGCGGCCTCGCGCCCGGCGAAGCGCAGCGCGTGCGAGATGATGGAGACATCGATAATGCGGCCGTCGCGCAGGCGATGGCGCCACTCGCCGGACACCTTGCGCGCCCCGCGCGGCGCCCGCACGTCCTCTTGCAGGCGCGGCACGTCCTCGGCCGGCCGGATGTCGGAGATGCGCATGGCGAGGAACTCATCGCGGCTATAGCCGTAGCGAGCCACGGCGGCGTCGTTGACGGCGAGGAAGGCGAGCGTCTGACGGTCGAACACCCACATAGGCTGCGGGCTAGCCGCGAAAACAAGCTCGAAGCCGACCTCGTCCGCGTGCGCGACGATGGGCGCATCGCCCTCGGTCGTGCAGAGAGCAGGGCCAGAGCCGGCCGTCCCGGCATCGTCGCGAACCATGTCGTCGCCATCCTTCCCAGGTTCAGCAGCAATAGGACATCGCGGGCCATTGTCGAGCGTGCCCGTACGTCCGGGCGCGATGTCAGCCTCCGGTGGGACGTGTCGCGCCCCGCCCCAAGCGGGTTGCGGGCGAGACGCGAGAGGCCCGCGCACGTCGCCTCCGCGCCGCCCCGATAAAAGCATAGCAGACGACGTATCCGTCACTGGTTGTACTATAGCGCGGGACGCCGCCCGTGCCCATAGCCTATTCGGTCCACCGGAGGAAGATGCTCCGACGTCAGGGCGCCGCCACGTCGTCTACCGTTAACCGCGCGTCGACGCGGCCGCCGTTCACACCCCTGTCGCACCATCTCAACCTTATCTGTCGCCTCACATCCCCGGAGGTAGAATACCCCGTTCCTGGAGCAGCCGCGCTAGCTGTGGGTAGCTGATGCCGTGCTGCGCGGCGATGTCCGAGGCGTAGCTGCTGCCGCGGGGCGGCCCCGGATGGACGCGGAAGGTACGGCGATGGGCGGGGCGGTCCGTGCCGTCGGGCGCGGCCTCGGCGTTCGGGTCCAGGTTCGGCGCGGCCTCGGCCACCAGACTGCCGACCAGAGCGGCACCCTCCGTTCGCGCATTGAGCTCATCCACCTGCTGGGCTAGTTCATGCAGATGGGTCACATAGACCGCTCGCGCCCCCAGCAGGCGCAGCCCGCGCACCACGTCGATGGCCAGATCGAGCGCCTCCACGGTGCTCGTCCCGGCGAGCACCTCGTTGAGCAGGATCAGGCTGCGCGGCGTGGCGCGCGCGAAGATCGCCGCCAGTCCCGCCGCCTCGTCGTCGAGCCTTCCCCGTCCCGGCGTTGCGCTCTCCCGGCTTGGGAAATGGGTGTAGACCCCGTCGACGGGGCTGAGCCGGGCGCTACGCGCTGGCACGGGGAGGCCGGCCTGGGCGAGCACATGGATCTGGCCCACGGCGCGCGTGTAGGTTGTTTTCCCGCCGCGGTTAGGGCCGGTCAGAATCCACACGCGGCCCTGTCTGTCGTCGAAGACCATGTCGTTGGTCACGACCGGCGGCGCGTCGTCCGGCGACGCCCCGCGGCGGTCCAGCAGGCGTAGCGCCAGGCTCAGATGGTAGCCCTCCTCGACAGTGCAGGCGCGCTCCTCGCTTGGGGCCGGCGAGGGCCGGCACACGGGCAAGCCGGTCTCCCGCAGGCGTAGGGTGAGGTCCGCCGCGCCGAGCAGCAGCGCGAGCTCGGGCGCGAGGCCCGCCAGCAGGCCGGGCGAGATCGTGGCGAACCGTTCCAGAGCCCGCTCCACGGGCGCGACGACGCGGTCGAGCAGCCCGCGCAGGTCGCGCAACAGGCGGTTGTCGGGGCTGAGGTCGCTGCCGCGCAGGGGCGTGAGGCCACCCCCGCCGCCGCGACGGCCAAGCAGGCGCGCCAGCAGAGTAGCGTGCCCGGCGATCGGTTCCGGATGGAGCGCGAGGAGGGCGGCCGTCTCGGGCTCCAGGTCGGGGGACAGATTGACGCCGACCGTCACGCTGCGCACGCCGGCCAGTTGCTGGCGCAGGCCGGGCAACTCGGCGCGCAGCGCCGCGAACTCGGGCCGGGCGGTGAGGTCTCGCAACGACGCATGGATACTGTCCAGGGCGTCCGCGCGGCGTGTCACCCCCGCCAGCACGTCTTGGAGCTCGAGTGCGACCTCGACGAACATCTCCAGGGCCGACAGACGCCGCGCCAGGTGGGTGAGGGGACTCCCGCTGGAGCGCGGCCGATAGGTCTCCGTCAAGGATTCCAGGCGTGGCAAGAGGTCGCGCAGGGCCGCGCGCAGCGCGGCGTCGGCGAGCAGATCGTCCAGGGCGTCCGCGCGGTAGACGATGACCGCGGGTCCGGCGTAGGGCGCGGACAGCACATCGCGCACGAATCGCTCCCGGCGCGAGTCCTGCCCGCCAAGCGCGTGGATGGTCTCCGACAGGTCGAGGTCGGCCAGCGCCTGCGCGTCCAGCCGCGCGCCGGTGGCCGCTTGGGGAGACGAGCCGGGCGGCCATAAAAGGCTTAGGTGTGGCGGCGAGTCCATAGCAATATGATGCCAGGTTTGGTGCCATCGCGGCTTGTAGGAAGGAATCGCAGGGCAGGGTCCGTGCATCGTCTACTGGGAGCGCGGGCGGCCCGCCCGCTTCCGTCGCAACCACACAGATCGGTGCGCCAACGGTCGCGGACGCCAGCCGCACTCACGGCCAGACACTACATGAGTCGGGCGGGCTGCCCGCGCTCCCAGTAGGATGCCGTACAATTCACGGACCGTGAATCCTCGGGTTCTCCGCACATCTATGGTGTGCGACCGCAGCGGCCAATAACACCCGCGTTGGCGCGCGGACGCGCCGCGCCGGCACGCCGTCTCGTGGGCGCGTACCATAGGAGTATGATTCCCACTCGTTCGCGTCCGCGCCGCACACGCCGAGCGCGCCTGGCCGTGCGTTTGCCCGCCATCCATGTGACGCGGGCCGACGCGCTCATGCTCCTGACGATGGTCATGTGGAGCGTCAACATCAGCAGCGTCAAGGTTCTGGTGACGGTGCTCCCCCCGCTGGGCTTCGGAGTGTTGCGCTACGCGCTGTCCGCGCTGGTGCTCTTCCCTCTGCTGCACCGCCACGAGGGCGCCGTCGGCCTCGCGCGGGGCCGGGTCGGTTGGCTGGCCGCGGCGGGCGCCGTCGGTCTGGGACTGAATCAGGTGGCGTTCCTGCTGGGCATTGGCGCCGGCCTGGCGGCGATCCTGCTGTCCACGACGCCGCTGATCACCTCCGTCGTGGCGGCGCTGTGGGCGCGTGAGCCGCTGCGGCGGCGCGTGCTCGTCTCGCTCGCCGTGTCTTTCGGCGGCAGCGTGGTGGTCATCGTCGGCGGCAACGGTCCGTTGGCCGGGTCGCTGGTCGGTGGGTCGCTGATCCTGCTCTCCGCCACGGCGCTCGGGCTGGGCGCGGTACTCGCCAAAGGGGCGCTGGGCGTTTATTCGGCCCTGCGCGTCACGACCTGGATGTGCCTGGTCTGCAGCCTGACCCTGCTGCCGCTTGGCCTCCCCGGCCTGCTACACGGTCCGACCGCGCCGGTCACGCTACCGGTCGTCGGGGCGACAGCCTTCACGGTGCTCGGTGCGACCGTGCTCGGCAACCTGTTCTGGAACGACGCCGTGCGGCGCATGGGCGCGATGCGCACCGCGTTGTACACCTATCTGCAACCGATCATCGGCGTCCTGGCCGCCATCGTGCTGCTTGGCGAGCGCCTGACGATGGCTGAGGTGTTCGGCGGCAGCGTGGTCCTGATGGGGCTGCTGCTGGCGCTGTCGGTGGCACACTGAGCGTCACTATCATGGTTGTACGGCGTTACTGTCAGACGAGGACGCGATCATGCATAGTTACCTACCCATTATTCGGCATGGTTCATTTTGCGCCTGGAAATATGGTGACAGTTCGTGTGCCGCACATTGGAAATTCACGCTTGACGCGGCGTGGAAACCGCTCCGGCCGCGCCTAAACTGTCACCACGTTTCTGAACCATACTCGAAATCGAGGTATCTTTAAGTAGGACAGCAGCTTTCATCCCCCGCGCTACAACAATTGCCATTCGCGTCCCGGCAGGTTGGTGCGGAAGGTCTCGATGTTGCCTCGGTCCGCCACGGTCACGTAGCAGGTGCGCCCGTCGGGGCCGCCGAAAGCGAGATTGGTGGGATTCGAGCCCCTCAGGCGGATCTCCGCCAGCGCCTCGCCCTGCGGCGAGACCTTGACCACCGTGCCTTTACCATGGCGCGTCACGTAGAGGTTGCCCGCCACGTCGCAGCGCATCCCGTCGAGGCCGAAGTCAGGGAACTCGATCAGCAGCCGCTTGTTGGTGACCGCGCCATCCTGGCTCAGGTCGTAGGCCCAGACGCGGCGCTGCACCGTCTCGTTGACGTAGAGGATGTCCTCCGTCGGACCCACCTCGATTCCGTTGGTCGTGCCCATGCCCGACTCTAGCAGGTGTACCGTGCCGTCGACCCCGACGCGCCAGAGGCGGCCCGTGCCCGCCGTCCAGTCGGGATCGCTGAGGTAGACCGTGTCGTCGGCCCCAATCGCGAGGTCGTTCGGCTGGCTCATGGACGGCTCGTGCGCATAGACCGTGAGCGCGCGCGTAGCCATCTCGACCCGTAGCACGTTGTGCCCCGTATAGTCAGCGATGAGCATGTCGCTGTTGCTGCTGAAACGGGTGCCGTTGCCGATACTGCCCCCTGGCAATTCCAGGAACACGTCGCAGGTGCCGTCCGGCGTTACCTGACCAATGGTGTGCTGGCGCGCATAATTAACGGCGTAGAGCGTCCCGTAGGCATCGCAGGCCGGACCCTCGATGCCATCGGTGAAGCCGCCCGGCTCCGTGAACTGTGAGCTACTGAATAGATTTACCACGTCTCCGTCACCTTCTTGAGCCCGCGCGGCTGGTCAGGGTCGCCGCCCCGTTCGCGCGCCAGGCGCCAGGCCAGTTGTTGCAGCGGCAGGATGGTCAGAATAGGGCTGAGCGCCTCGGGACCCAGGCGCGGCAGGGCCAGCCTGACCCGTCCGAGCGCCACCGCGTCGGGGTCGCCGACGATGAGGGTGTCGGCGCCGAGGTCGCGCAATTGGACATACAACTTCTCCGCTATTCGCGCGCCTGCTCGTGCGGCGGATGCCAGCCTGCTTGCACCCACAGTCGCCGCGCTTCGACCATCCGTGGACGATTCATCCGCAGCCGCTCCACCGTGGCGCGTCCCACCGAGGTCACGCCCACGAGGTGCGTCCCATCGTCACTCCACTTGAAATGCTCCTCCCATCGGTCGCTGCGCGGGTTGAATAAGGGTGCGGAATCGCCGGTCTCGGGGTCCACCGCGCTCTGGAAGGCCGACTTGAAGCCATTACAGCCCACGCAGGTTAAGCACAGATTACCCGCCTCGGTCAGGCCGCCGACAGACTCTGGTAGGACATGGTCAACTTCCATCTCGACGACGATAGCCTGCCAGGTCTGGCAGTATTCACAGCGTCCCTGCGCCCGCTCGATCACTGCCTGCCGGAGCGCCGCCGCCATGTACGCCATCTACGCTCCGAGTTGTAGCTGCTCGCGGATGTTGTGTCCCCGTTGTTGCAAGATAAGGAGAGCATGGGAACGTAGCAGTGTCATGCGGTCGGCCTCGTCGATCAAGGCCGCGAGTTCATCCTGCTCCTCGTCGGTGAGCTGTGCCTGCCGACCGCGCGTCGTCAGTTCGTGCAGCTGTCCTGCCGCCGTCCAGGCCGCCCGGCGATGCACCAGGGCCCAGAGCTGTGCATCGCTCAACGTGTCCAGCGTCGCCGCCAGATGCTCCCAGTCAATGGCGGGGGCGCTGAAGAGCAGGGCGAGACTGTCGACCAAGACGGTCTCCACCGATCGCTCCGTGCGGTCAGCCACATCCTGGATGCGGGCATAGAGATCGGCGGGCAGATTGAGTTGAATGGGAAGGGTCGCAGCCATTGATATCCAGGTCTCCTGAAGGTCGTCTATTCTCACTTGGAAGTGTACTGCACGCGGCGCATCCGGCGTGAGGGCGCAAGGGTGGCGCAGCCTGCTCCCCCTCTGCTCCCCTCTTCCGTGGCTCGGCAGGACCGGGACCGGCTGCAGCCAGTCGGGAGCCAGTCCGCAGAGCGAAGCTGGGAGAGGGGTCGAGAGTGAGGGCTGCTCACCACGTCTCCGTCACCTTCTTGAGCCCGCGCGGCTGGTCAGGGTCGCCGCCCCGTTCGCGCGCCAGGCGCCAGGCCAGTTGTTGCAGCGGCAGGATGGTCAGAATAGGGCTGAGCGCCTCGGGACCCAGGCGCGGCAGGGCCAGCCCGACCCGTCCGAGCGCCACCGCGTCGGGGTCGCCGACGATGAGGGTGTCGGCGCCAAGGTCGCGCAACCGGGAGAGCACCGGGCGCAATGCCGCCCCGCCCTGTCCCGGTACGACAACGGCTATGACGGGGAAGCCGCGGTCGACCATGGCCATCGGCCCGTGCAGGAGGTCCGCCCCCGAGAACGCGTGCGCCACGAGGTAGCTCGTCTCCATCAGCTTCAGCGCCGCCTCGCGGGCCGTGGGGTAGTTGTAGCCGCGCGAGGTCGTGACCAGTTGCTCCGCGAAGCGATAGCGCGTCGCCAGCCGGGCCACCTCGTCCTCATGTGCCAGGACCTCCTCGGCCAGCATGGGGATGCCGGCGGCCTCCGCCCCGTCGCCCCCGTGCAGGCCCTCGACCAACAGGTACAGCGTCAGCAGTTCGGCCGTGTAGGTCTTGGTGGCCGCGACCGCGCGCTCAAGGCCGGCCAGGACGTCGAGGTGGTACTCGGCCGCCTCCGCTAAAGGAGAACCCGGCGTGTTGGTGACCGCGACCGTGATGGCTCCGCCCGCCCGCGCCCGCGTCATGGGCTCGACGAGGTCGGGCGAGCCGCCCGATTGGCTGACCGCGACGAACAGCACGTCCCGCAGGTTCGGCCGCGCGTCGTAGACGGTCATCGTGGAGGGCGAGACGAGCCCGGCGGGCAGGGCCAGCCGCGTCTCGACGAGGTACTTGGCGTAGAGCGCGGCGTGGTCGGAGGTCCCCCTCGCGGCGAAGAGGACGAAGCGCGGCGCGCGCGCCCTCACGGCCCGCGCCACCTCGCGGATCGCCGGCCACCCCTCGTCCCGGATACGCGCCAGCACCCGCGGTTGCTCCACGATCTCCGCGGCCATGTATTCCCCGTTCATAATGCCTCCCCAATCTGCACTTATTGCGTCACTTTTAGCCGCCGCGCCCACGCATCATGTCCGATGCTGGACCTACTGGGAGCGCGGGCGGCTCGCCCGCATCGGTCGCAACCGCGCGGATCGGACCTACTGGGAGCGCGAGGCGGCCCGCCCGCATCGGTCGCAACCACAGGGCTTGGTGGCCCCGATCGTCTTGGACGCTATCACCAGCGGGCGGGCCGCCCGCGCTCCCAGTGCGCTGCACCCAGCGGGCGGGCCGCCCGCGCTCTCAGTAGGACGCCATAGTATTCGCGCGCCGCATCTTTAACCGAGCTGGCTGGCGATGACCATGCAGACGAGATAGATCGCGGCGAAGAAGGTGAAGCTGCCCTGCCAGCCGCCCAATACGGATAGCAGCCTGGAGCCGCCCAGGATGGCCAGGCCCGTGCCCACGTTGGACCACAACTGGATGGCGGCGTAGGTCGACGGGCGGTCCTCGGCCGCGGCGCGATCGCCCACCCAGCTGGTCAAGCCCACCGGGACAACCGCCGCCTGCACGCCCAGCATCGCTGCACATAGCGAAAATACCACGGGGTGATGCACGAACACGGCCAGGAGCAAGGCCGTCGCCGAGGCCAGAAAAGCGGCGCCGAGGACCGGGCGGCGTCCCAGACGGTCGATCAAGCGGCCTCCGCCACTGCCCGCCGGGATACGCGCCACGTAGAAGCAGGCCGTGATCGGACCCACCGCCGCCACGCCATAGGTCGTGCCCACGATGGTCCCGAAGACGCCCAATAGCAGCCCGAACCCCGACGACGATAGCAACAGGATCAGCGCTGCCAGGCGCGTCGTGGGGGTGGCGAGGACGGCCAGGGGATTGAGCAGACGCGGACGAGCGCGCGCCTGGGCACGGAATCGCTGGCGCGGCAGGCTGAGCGCCATCAGCGTGCCCAGCCCCGTGACGCCGACCACGCAGATCACCATGATGCGCGGACTCGCGAGCCGCACTAGCGTCCCGAGCAAGAAGACGCCCAGGGCCTGGCCGACGAACACAAAAGAGTAGAGCAGCCCGGATGCCCGCCCGTAGCGGCCGCTGCCCGCCGCGTCCAGAGTCATGGCCGCGCCGGCGGTCCACAGCACGCTCGCGCCCCAGCCCCACACCGCCGCCGCCCCGATCAGCGCCGCGACGTTGCCCGTCAGCAGGGCTACCAGGCCGAACAACCCGTAGGCCACGGTCCCCAGCACAAGCGCGAGGTACTCGCCGAGCGCCGCCAGGCTGTAGGTCGTGACCGTCAGGCAGACGAAAGCCACCAGGTAGACCGTGGCCAGGGCGGCGCTGCTCGCGTCGATGCCGAGGTGATAGGTGGTCAGCAGGTACGGCCCAATGAACTGCTGGAACGCCCCTCCGCCGGCAAAGACCAGGAAGAACGCGCCGTTGAGCCGCCACTGCACGCGGCCTTTGGGGCCCTCACCCCCCGGCCCCCTCTCCTTGTGCGCGGGAGAGGGGGAGACGCTCCAACTCACCCTACTCATATATCTGCATGTTTGGGCTACAGGTCGGCAAAGGCGTCACGCAGCATGGCCACGCTCTCCGGCAGCCCGTCGTCGGGATGCGCCTGTCCCTCGAACTCAATCGACACGTAGCCATGGAAGCCCGCGTCGCGCAGCAGCCGGCCGATGCGCCGGTAGTCCAGGTCGGGCGTGTAGAACATGCCGCCGCCGGTGTATGTCTTGGCGTGGACCATCACCACGCTCGGCAGCAACCGCGCCATCTCGGCGTACTGGTCGGGGCTGTAGTTGAAGTTCCCGGTGTCGAGCACAACCCGGAGCCATGGCGACCCGGTCTCGTCCAGGATGCGTTGCACGCCCGCTGCGCTGCCGGTCAGCCCCCAGTGGTTCTCGAGCGCCAGGGTGACGCCGCGCTGTCCCGCGTAGTAGCTTGCAATCCGAAACGCCTCGGCGCTCCACCGGAAGCCATCGTCGATCGTGTAGCCGGGCAGCGGTGGCTCCTCGCCCTTGGCGGCCATGAAATCCTGGAACTTGGGCAGCGTTTGCCAGCGGCCGCCAAAGACGCGCACGGCAAAGGCGCCCACCTCGTGCGCCACGTCGACCCAGCGCGTCACGATGTCGATCTGGGCCAGCCGCTGCTCCGGGTCCGGCGTCACAAAGTTGTGGTGCGCCGAGATGGCCACGATGGCGATGCCGTTGCGGCCAGCGGCGCTCTTGAGCGCGTGCAGGTCCGCGGGCGTTGTGCTATCGATGTGCTGGCCCAGCAACTCGATGCCGTCGACGCCCAGCTCCGCGCACCGCTCGATCATCGCCGTCAGCGACGGTTTCTGCTCGCCCTCCGGCCCCCAGCCGAAGCGATGGAAAGAGTAGCTTGATATCGCCAGCTTCATCATCCCTCACCCCCCAACCCCCTCTCCCTGCCGCGGGAGAGGGGGAGTACGTCCCTCATCCCCCACCCCGTGGCTGACTGGCCCCCCGATCCCTACCCGCGGGATCGCCGGTCCAGCGCGCCTTTCCCTGCCGCGGGAGAGGGGGAGTAGGTTTACCTTAGAAACTCGTGGTTAGCTCGACCGCCTGACCCGTGCGCGCCGACTCCGCGACCTTGAGCATGATCTCCAGCGCGTGGCGGGCATGCGCGGCACTGAGCATGGGCTGCCGCTGCTCCCACACGCAGTCGACCAGGTGGTCGATCAGGATGGCCCGCTGCAGCTCCTCGACGCGTTGTTGAGCCAGGGTCAGGACGCGGGACTCGGGGACGATCCAACCGCCGATGCCCGGCACGGCGTCGACGCGGTAGACCTCCATGTACGGTATGCCGGGCCTCATGTTGCGCGCGTCGTTGATACTGACCGTGCCCTCACGTCCGAAAACCTCGATCTTGGGCGCCCTGCTGGCGTTGACGTTGAAGGTACCGTCGATCGCGGCGAAGGTTGACCCGCCGAAGTCGAGCATAAAGAGCACGTTGTCGTCGGCGGTCACCTCGATCGTCTTGCCCTGGAACGGGCCGCCCCGCACCACGCGCGTGGGCGATGTGATCCCCGAGAAGGCCACGACGCGCCGCGCCGGCCCCAGCAGACCGGTGATCTCGTGGATACCGTAGACGCCCATATCGAAGAGGGGACCGGAACCTCGCTGGTAAAACCAACTGGGATCTCCCGGCCACGCCCCGGAGGCCGGCCCGCCGTGCGAGCTGCGCACGCGCGCAAAGGCGACCTGCCCGATCGTGCCCTCGTCGATCAGCCGTCGCGCCTCCCGGCAGTAGGGAAAGATCATGTTGGGCGGCGCGCAGACAATGATCAGGCCTTTCGCCGCGGCCACGGCGATCAGCGCGTCCGCCTCCTCTATCGTCGTGGCCAGGGGCTTCTCTGAGACCAGGTGCTTGCCCGCCTCCAGGATGCGCAGCGACGTGGCGCCGTGGAACGGGATCGGCGTCAGGTTGGCCACGGCGTCAAGGTCGCACTCGTCGAGCATCTCCTCCAGGCCGGTGTAGGCGTGCGGTATACCGAACCGGCGTTGCGCGTCCCGCGTCCGCTCCGCGTCGGGGTCGGCCACGGCGACAACCTCGGCCTTCTCGGGGATGTGGCGCAGGTTCGGCAGCACGCCGTACGCGTACGTGGCGATCATGCCGGCGCCCAGCACCCCCAGCTTCAGCGGTCGATGATCCATACGCTTGGTGTTTCCTCCCCTCTACTCGTGTGCCGCTACGCGGTTAATCACGGGACCGATCGCACATCCTCCCCGGTCTCTAGACAAGGCCGACGCCGTACTGGGAGCGCGGGCAGCCCGCCCGCTGAGTCTGCTACCGAAACGATTGATGTCACCGAGCGACGTGGCTGCACCCGAAGCGGGCGGGCCGCCCGCGCTCCCAGTGAGGGTCGCACATCGCCCCGTGCTAACAGCCAACAGCTTATAGGCTCGCGGGCGTGACGACAGCGTCCGATGCGGCGGCCTCGTAAAAGGCTCTGCAGACCGCCAGGTTGCGCCATGCGTCGTCGACCATCGCCACCGCGTCCTCGTCGCCGCGTATGGCGGCCAGGAAATGGTCCAGGCCTTCCGTATACGTCGGCAGCGGCGCGGTCTGCACCCAGCCGCTGAACGGCGGGAAGTCGCCCGCGACGGACAGCCGCCCGCTCAGACTATCGTAGGCCACGATGCCCTCGGTCCCGACGAGGCTCATGGTGGTGCGGAACGCGCCGGGCTGCGCCAGCCAGGTATCCTCCAGCGTGACGATGGTGCCGTCCTCGAACGTGACCGTGGCCGTGCCGTAGTCCTCGACGGGCAGCGCGGGATACTTCAGGTTGCCGGCCCGACCCGACACCTGTTGTACCTCGCTCCCAAGCAGCCAGCGCAGCAGGTCGATGTGGTAGATACTGTGGTCGATCCAGCCTCCGCCGGGCGCGCGTTGCGCGTCCGCGAACCAGCCGGGGTCGGAGTCGCCGGGCCAGCGTTGGGGTATGCCGGCCCACAGGCTGAAGCTCGCCGTCAGGACGCGGCCCAGCCGCCCCTCGGCCAGCCACCCTTTCAGGCGCTGGTTCTGCTCGGCCAGGCGGCCGCGCGACTCCGCCGGCAGGAAGACGACGCCAGCCCCGTGGACGGCCTCGCGGATCGCGGTCGCGTCCGGCAGCGTCAGCGCCAGGGGCTTGATCGAGAGGATATGCTTGCCGTTGCGCGCGGCGGCGATACAGACCGCCGGGTTTCGATCCACGCTGATGAAGCTGGCGATGGCGTCGATCTCCGGGTCCTCGACGAGCTCCTCCCATCGTGTCGTGACCCGTTCGACGCCGTTGCGCCGGGCCACCTCGCGCGCGCGCGCAGGGTCAGCGTCGGCGACCGCGACCAGCATCGCGTCGTCGTGCGCCGCGACGGCGGCGGCGAAGGGGAAGGCCGAATACCAGTGGTCGAGGCCGATCAGACCGATGCGTACGCCGGTGGACTGCACAAAACATCTCCTTCCTACTCAAGGCCTGTGATTGCGACGTTATAGAGCCTGCGACTGCCCGGCTGGACCGGGACCGGCCGCAGCCGGTCGGGGGCCAGTCCGCATGTGTCGCATGGCAAACCACGGGCCGACTGCGGTCGGGTGTGGTTCGTAGGGGCGTATTGCATACGCCCTGCTGCCGGCGTCGTTTGTCGTATTGCATACGCCCTGCTGCCGGCGTCGTTTGTCGTATTGCATGCGCCCTGGTCGTCACGGGGGCGTATGCAATACGCCCCTACCCCCGTCCTGACACCGCAGTGTCCGTGCGCTGCCATGCGACCGCAGTCGCAGGCCGAGGCCCTGCCTTTCTCCCCTCTCCCGTGCGCGGGAGAGGGGTCGGGGGTGAGGGTTGCCGGGTGAGGGATATTACACCCCGTGCAACCGCCCGCTGACGATCATCATCACCACGAAGTTGTCCTGGTATGGGGCGTTCTGGTAGATGGGATCGGAGTCTGCTGGCCAGCCAGCCACGCGCGTGCTGTGCAGCGCCACGTTGTTGCCGTAGCGCTCGAACATGGGGATGATCGGTAGCAAGTCGTTGAAGATGCACGCCATGGTAGCCACGGCCACCTTCTGGCTTGCCACGTCGAACCCGGCCCCGCTGGCCGTGATCAGCCCCTTGATGTCCGTGCTGCCCTGCATCAAGTTGAAGCCCATGCCCGGGCCCGAGGTGACCGGCGGATCGAGGTACTCGATG
>JAABUX010006373.1_pt1 | contig 14123 bp, 11 predicted proteins | sample 5561851 | NCBI WGS metagenome assembly JAABUX01 (sample SAMN10711883, study PRJNA513361) | rock metagenome | isolation source: Antarctica rocks | place: Antarctica: Victoria Land, Richard Nunatak red sandstone | collected 2016-01-03 | reverse complement strand
CGAGACGCCCGCGCTCCCAGGCCGACTTTTCACAGACCCTGCGGCCGTACAGCCGCCGCTCCGGCCCCTCGCCCACCACTTCGCCTCCCCATGGGTCGCGAGTCCACGCGTCGAGCGGCTCCGGGGACACGACGTCGATGTGCCCGTTGAGCGCGAGGGAGCGGGCGGACGGGTCGCTGCCGGGCAGCGTCCCGACGACGTTGGGGCGGCCGCGCGTCCCCCACGGCGTGCGAATATAGGCGGGATGGCGGGACACCTCGTCCAGATCGGCCTCGAAGGCGTCTATCTCCAGCCCCAACCCCTCGTAGAGCGAGCACATGTAGTCCTGCGCCGGCCCTTCGTGGCCGACGATGCTCGGGATGCGCACGCACGATGCGACATCGGCGATGATCGCATCCCGATGCGCCTCGACGCGCTGGAGAACCCGATCCACTAGATCCGCTATCCTGACCATCTCTCCCTCCCACTACCACGCGCGCATCCCAGCATATGGGCGTACCCCACGATTGTGAGCGCCGCCTGCGACTAAAGTCGCATGGCACACCACAGCGCCGCCTGCGACTAAAGTCGCATGGCACACCACGACGGCTAAAGTCACTCGGACCGCCGACCTGGAGACACTTCAGTGTCCGTCGTTTGCCATGCGACTTTGGTCAGCAGGCCCACGGCGCTCACCATCACAATCGTGGGGACACCCCAACATGACCAGTATAGCGCCACCCCGCTATCTGACCGGTCGGGTTGGTATGATGCGGGTGGCCCCTGGGTAAAGAAATCGCATGCCGGGAGGTGGCAGATGCCGCACACACAGGCCAACGGGATAATGCTGCAGTACGAGGTCCACGGCAAGGGAGAGCCCCTGCTGCTCATCAACGGTCTGGCCGACGATCTCACGTCGTGGGGGTACCAGATGCCGGACTTCGAGGCGCGGCACCGCACCATCGTCTTCGACAATCGCGGCGCCGGCGGGTCCGACAAGCCCGCGGGCGGATATACGACGGCCGAGATGGCGGCGGATGCGAAAGGGCTGCTGGACGCCCTCGGCATCCCGCGCGCCCACGTCCTGGGGGTGTCGATGGGCGGGATGATCGCGCAGGAGTTTGCCATCGCGTATCCGGACACCGTCGATAAGCTGATGTTGTGCGCGACGTCCAGCGAGCCGAGCGAGGCCAATCTCCGGCTGTACGCCTTCTGGCAACACGCGGCCCCGGCTCTCGGCCTGCCGGAGATGATGAAGGAAACCCTCCTCTGGTGCTTCACGCCGGACTACTTCCAGACCCACCGGGACGAGGCGAAGGAAACGGAGGAGGCGCTGACCAGCGTCACGCAGCCGGTCGAGGCCTATCTGGGCCAACTGCACTCCATCCAGACGCACAACGCCACCGACCGGCTGTCGAGGATCGGCGCCCAGACGCTCGTGCTAGGGGCGCCGCGGGACCAGATCTTCCCGCCCCAGCAGTCCGAGCAGATCCAGCGGGGCATTCCCGGTTCGCTCCTGCAATTCACCGCCCATGGGGGGCACGCCTATCTCTGGGAGGCGCCCGACGAGTTTAACCGGGCGGTCATCGACTTCCTCGGTTGACCTGGCGTGGCGGAGGTCGCGTCCCACCGTGGCCTCCGGCGCCACGTCCGCCGGGGACCGTGGCAAGACGTGTCCAGATTATCGTCCGTTCAGCGCGCTACCGGACGTATCTCCGGTTCGTCGTCCGGCGTGCCCGCATCCTCGCCCATGATGATGGTGCCCGCGCGGGCCAGGAGGCTCGGCTTGGTCGCCTGGACGAACAGCATATACAGCACCCCGACGCCGACCAGGGCGGCGAAAAGCCAGGGCAGGTCGCTGTACGGCGCCGCCTGCCCTGGCTGGAAGTCGCCCCAGAACGGGATGCCCAGGACGAGCGCCCCTACGAAGGGGATGATCAACCAGGTGACGACGTGGTGGGCGTGGCCGCGGCGCTGTTCGCGGAACCACTCCGCGATGAGGGCAATGTTCGTCACCAGATACATGAAGACGAAACCCAGGCTCCCGTACGTGCCCAGGAAGCCGGACGCGGTAAGCGGGTCCGTGAAGGCCGTGGAAGCCAGCGCGATGATCACGCTCGGGGCGACGAAGACGACGATGGCGATCCAGGGCGTCTTGAAGCGCGGGTCCACCGTCGCGAGCACGCGCGGCAGCAGGCCTTCCCGACCGGTGTTGAAGATGACGCGCGAGGTCTCCGTGTTGGCCGCCAGGAACGAACTGGTGACGCTGGTCAGCAGCAGCCAGACGGCGATGGGCGCGATGGCGGGCGCGAACGTGTTGGCGACGGTCACCAGCGGCGCGGGGTCCGAAGCCAGTGTCGACGCGTTGCCGAAGCCTTCCACCAGGGCGTAGCCGGACAGGATGTAGATGACGGCGCTGATGGCGATGGCGGACAACACCGCGATCGGCACGTTGCGGCGCGGGTTCTCGGTCTCCTCCGCGAGCGGGGCCGGCGCCTCGAATCCGCCGTACGCGAAAAAGGCCAGGGCGAAGCCGAGCGCGAGCGTCCGCAGGCCGCCCGCGCCAGGAGTAAACGGCGTCCCCGACAGGCCGTGCGCCCCGCCGCGCACAAGCACGGCGATGATGAAGATCGCCAGCACGACGACTTCGAAGACGTACAGCACGATGGCGATGCGCAGTCCGAGGCGCACGCCCAGGATCACCGGGATCGTGACCAGCGCGCCGTAGAGGATCGCGACGGCCTGCAGCAGCCCCGGAACGTGGGGGTTATTGAACAGTTGCGTGAGGATGTAATTGGCGACGAAGATGTACACGCCGCTGAACGCGATGATATAGCCAAGGATCGCCGTCACCGCCACGACCAAAGCCACCCGGGGGCTGATCGCCCGCGAGATGAAGGTGGCGAACGATCCGGCGCTCGGCCAGACGCGCGAGAATTGGCTGAAGGAATTGCCGGTAGCAAGGATGCCAAGCCCCGCCAGCAGCAGGACAAGCGGGACCGACGCCCCGACCGTCCCGGCGATGAGGCCAACCGTGAACATGACGTTGAAGGCCGGCGCGACCTGCACCGAGCCGGACATGATGGCCCCGAGGAGGCTGACGGAGTTGTGCTCGAGGCGCTGATCGTCGGGGACGGGTATCGCCATGTCCTCCTCCTGTTTGTTGTGAGATGACAGGGGGCTGTTAGAAAAAGTGTACCGTGTGAGGATGCGGCTGGCAATGGACGATTGAATGCTAGCGGCTCGCGGACGACTCCGTCGACATAGCCACGCGGTCTGTGGTTAGGACGCCGCGCGGCGACTGGCTTGCCTGGAGCGACCATGCTTGCCCGCGGCCACCGCCGAGGCGTCCGCGCAGCCCGACGAACAGACTGTAGAGCACCGGGATCACCACCAGGGTCAGACCCGTGCTGGTTAGCAGGCCGCCGATCACAACCACGGCCAGGTTGCCCGCGATTAGCCCGCTGCCCGTGCTGAATGCTAGAGGGACCAGGGCCAGGATCGTCGCGGTGGCCGTCATCAGGATGGGCCGCACGCGCGTGCGGCCGCCCTCGATCAGCGCCGTGCGCAGGTCCTCGCCCGCCTCGATCTTGTGCTGCACCAGGTCAAGCAGCACGATGGCGTTGGTGACCACGATGCCGATCAGCATTAGCATGCCGATCAGGGCCGACAGATCGAGCGTCTTTTGCGTCACCGTCAGGCCCACTAGCGCGCCGATCACCGCCAACGGCAGGCTGAACAGGATCACAAAGGGGATCAGCAGCGAGCGGAACAAGACCACCATGATCAGGTACACCAGTCCGATGGCCACCAGCATAGCGATGCCCATGTTGATGAAGCCGTCGACCAACTGCTGGCCCACGCCGGCCTGCCCGACCGTGATGTTGCGCGCCGCCCATTTGGTGGTCAGGGGCGCGATGGCCTTGGTCACGTTGCCGGTGACGGTACCGGCGCTGGCGGACGAGTCGACTCCCGCCGTGACGTCGCCAATGTTCTGCTGGCCCTGCCGGGCGATGGACACCGGGCCGAGCGACGGCGAGACGGTGGCAATCTGCCCGACGGCCACGGGCGGCGCGCCGATCGTCAACGTCCGAATCCGGTCGATCGTGTTAACGCTGTTGGGATCGACCTGCACGTAGACGTCGGAATCCTGGTCCTGGCCGGCGAGGCGCACCGTGGTCGCCGTCTGGCCGGTCAGCGCGTTGCGGATGGCCAGGGCCGCCGTGGCGGGGGTCAGGCCGTGCAGGAACGCTTTCGGCCCGCTCACCGCGACCTGGATCTGCGGCTGCCGCGCCTGGAGGTTGGACTGCAGGTTGGTCAGGCCATGGACCGAGCCCAGCTTTGTGAGCACCTCTTGCGTCGCCGCGGTCACGTCGGCCTGATTGGCGCCCGTCACCTGCACGTCGACGTTGCTGGGCGGGCCGTTCTGCACCGCCGCCCCCGTGATGACCACACCACCCGTCTGGTAGGGCTTGAGGTCGTCGCGCAACGTGGCCAGGGCCGTGTCTATGTTCACACTTTTATGGTAGACCACCAGCATCGTGGCGGCGTTATTGGCGTTAGCGGCGCCGGAGCGCTGGGCGCCCTGGTTGTCATAGCCGATGATGCTCTCCCACTCCGCGATGCCCGGCTGCCGCGAGATGACGCCGCGCTCGAGGCGGTCGACCGTCGCGGTGGTGGCGCCGAGCGAGGCGCCAGCGGGCAGGGAAACCGAGATCTGGGCCAGGTTGTCGTTGCTGGCCGGCAGGAAGCCCTTGGGAATGCCTGCCGCCAGGAACAGGCTGCCCACGAAGAGCGCCAGGGCGGCGACCACTGTCATGGCGCGATGCCCCAGCGCCCAGATCAGGATGGGCGTATAGGCGCGCTGGATGGCCGTCTCGCGCTCGGGACGCCGCTTCCTGACGATCAACAGGCTGCCCAGCGCCGGTACCACGGTCAGAGCCACCAGTAGCGAGGAGACCAGAGCGAAGGTCACGGTAAAGGCGAACGGCTGGAAGAACTGGCCGATGATCCCGCCGACGAAGCCGATGGGCAGGAAGACGGCCACGGTGGTAATCGTCGAGCCAATGATGGCGCGGCCCACCTCGCGCGCGCCGTTAACCACGGCGTCGCGGCGCTCCTCTCCCTCCTGGATGTGCCGATAGATGTTCTCCAGCACCACGATGGCGTCGTCCACCACGCGGCCGACGGCCACGGCCACGGCGCTGATAGTCATGATATTGAGCGTGATGCCTTGCCAGCCCAGGATCAGCAACGCCGCGAAGATCGACAGCGGAATGCTGACCGCCGTGACCAGCGTGCCGCGCACGGTGCGCAGGAAGACGAAGATGACCAGGATGGCGAAGATGGCGCCGAAGAGCCCGTCGCGCACCAGCGAGTCCACCGAGTCCACGATGCCGGTGGACGAGTCGTAGAGCGTGCTGATGGTCAGTTGCGGGTAGAGCTTGTGCAGATCGCCGATCTTGGCCTGTACGGCGTTGGCCACCTTGACGATATTGGCGTCGCTATTCTTGCGGATGGTAATGCTGATGGCCGGCTTGCCGTTAAAGCGCACGATGCCGGCAATCTGACCCGGCGTGGTCCCCAGGACGTTGACGTCGCCCGCGGACTGGCTGACGCTGGCCACGTCACTCAGGCGGACCACGCGCGGAACGGCCCCGCCCGAGCCCTGTGCGCGCCCGGTCCGATCCCTTCGCCCCTGAGCGGCCGGGACGCCCTCCTGCCCAAAGCCCGAGCCGGTCGAGGCGGCTTGACCGCCGCCCTGTCCGTAACCCGATCCTCCGGATTGCGCTCCCGGAGCGCCGTTCTGTCCCGTCTGTCCCGCGCTCGCGCCCCCATAACCGCCCTGACTGCCAGCGATGGGGGCGCCGGCCTGGCCACCAGTACCGGGGGCGCTGGCTTGACCGGCCGCGGACGCGGAGTTCGCGGGCGCCTGCACCGCAATCGGCAAATCGGCAATCTGCTTGAACGTGGTCAGGTTGCCCGTGGTGACCACCGGTTGGGTTACACCGTTGGCGGTCACGTTCCCGCCGGGGATGCCGACGTTGTTGGCCTGCAGGATCGCCGTCACCTGCGCGGGCGTCACGCCGTAGCGGGCCAGCTTGCTCGGGTTGAGCGTGACTGTGACGCGCGGGTTGGCGCCGCCGCCCACGTCGGCCGCGGCCACGCCGCTCAGTTGCTCCAACTGCGGCTTGACCTGCGCGTTGACCAGCCGGTAGGTGTCCTGCAGCGTCGCCTTGGGGCCCGTGTTGTTGACGCCCAGGTAGAGGATAGGAAAGGCGCTGAAGTCGACCGTGGAGACCTTCGGCGCCTGCACGCCGGTTGGGAACGGCAGCGAGGCGACGGCGGTAGAGATCTTGGACTCGGCCTGGTTGATGTCGGTCCCGTAGTTAAACTGCACCTCGACGACCGAGGCGTTCTGGGCCGAGGTAGAGGCGAGCGTATTGATGCCCGGCACGCTGGCCACGGCGACCTCGACCGGTTTGGTCACGTCCTTGAGCACCGTGTCGGGCGAGGCGCCCGGATCGACGGTCACGACGGTGACCGTATTGAAGCTGACATTGGGCAGAAGTTCTTCCTGCATGCGCGTGGCGGTGAGGCCGCCGGCCGCCAGCAGGATCACGGCAAACAGGATGACGGCCGCGCGCTGGCGGAGGATCAGGCGGGCAAGTGCGGTCATCGGGAGTCCTCGTCTCTTTCGTCTCTTCAGTTTTGTCTCGTCGGCCTCAGCTCGGACCGCGCCGGGACGTGTCGGATAGCCTGCTCACGCGGCCGCGCGTCATCGCGCGGCCACGCCGTTCAGCAACAGGTCGGCCGCTGTGCGCACGGCGTCGTCCAGCGGCGCCGCATGGAGCGGCCCGGCCGAGAGGCTGCCGCTGAGCCCGATCAGGGCCATCGCCGCCACGTGGGGCGCCACACCGGGGCGCAACTCCCCGTCCCGAGCGGCGCGCGCGAAGACCTCAACCAGCGGACCCATCAGATACCGTTCGGCCATGTGGTGCAGTTGGCGCCGCGCCCCGGCTTCCAGGTTACAGGTCGATGTCGGCGCGCACGCGGACAAACTCGTGAGGATGGACGCGCTGCATGGCCGCGGCTATCGCTGTGATGCGGGCGGGCAGGTCGCCCTCCGTCGCGCCGGCCTCCTCGATCAGGCGCCCGTGGGCCATGATCTGCTCCTGGAGCACGGCGACGAAGAGGGCCTCTTTATCCTCAAAATAGTAGTACAGCGTGCCCTTGGTGACCTTGCGCACCTTGGACATCTCGTCGATGATGGCGCTCATGGACACGGCGGCGTAGCCATGGCGCGCAAACAGCGCATCGGCGATACGCAGGATGAGCCGGCGCGTGTCTTCCTGAGCCTCGCTCATGGTCCCCTTTGATACTAACCGGTCGGTATCTTCACCATAAGTGACCGCCGGTCCGCTGTCAAGGGTCCTTCGGGCATCGCTCTCCTGACCGGCACGCCGCGCGACCTGCTGGGCCGCGTTTTCGGCGCGTTCGAGTCGACCTACACCATCGTTATGCTGCTGGGCTCACTGACCGCCGGCCCGCTAATCGCCCTGTTCGGGCCACGCGCCACGGCCGTCGGCCTGGCAGCGGTCGGCCTCGTCACCCTGGCGGCGCGGATGCGCACCGTGAGCGCGGCGGCCGGAATGTCCATCATGCGCCAGGGCGAGCACGGCGACATCCTCTACGTCCTCAAGAGCGGCGCGGTGGACGTGACGGCGCGCGCTGCCGGTGGGCAGGACACCTACCTGGCCACGCTCGGGCCGACAGGCTACTTCGGCGAGGTGGCCAGGACAACATCCCCGGCGTCCTCGGCCCGACCGCGATGGTTGAGGACCGTCGCCGGGACGCCGAGCACGGTGGTGCGCGCCGCTACGTCGCGGTTGACCGTCGAGTTGGCGCCGATGATGGCGCTGTCACCCACCGTGATCCGACCGACGACGACGGCATTGGGCGCAACGTAGACGTTATCGCCGATGACCGGTACTCCGAAGCGGTCCCCGCGGCCGGCCGCGCCGATGGTGACGCCGTGGGAGACGGTGCAATTGCGCCCGATGACGGCCTCGCCGTGGATGACGATGGTCCCGAAATGCGGGATGTATAACCCCGGCCCGATGCGCGCCGTGTGCGGGATGCTGATGCCGGTCGTCATCTCGACGCCTTTCTTGACCACCGCGAGGCCGAGCAGGAGGCCCTTCCTGGCGGGCGTCGGCAGCGCCCCCCGGTACACTGCCGCGGCCACCCGATACTGCAGCAAGGCCCATAGGCCCTGTTTCGTCAGCGCCTCGTACAGGGCGGGCTTGTGGTCAAACCCCACGTGGCGCTGCACGTCCTGCCGGAAATCGTCTAACCAGGCCATCTTATCATCCTCCTGCGTGGGCCTACTTCATTGTCGATCGCGGGGTGGGTAGGGGCGTCGTGCGTACGCCCTGGCCGCGCGCATCAGGGCGTATGCACGACGCCCCTACGCCAGTCCGGCCCACGGGCCGCGAGAGCGAAACGGCGCTGTCCTCTTCTTACGCGCGCGCCGCGACCTCGCTGTAGATGCTCTGCAGGTGGTCGGCCCAGGCGGCGGCGCCGTAGGTGGCGCGGACATGGGCCTGCCCCGCCGCCGCCAGCGCCCGCGCCGCGGCAGGGTCGGCCAGCAGGTCGCCCAGCGCCGCCGCCAGCGCCGCCGCGTCTCCCGGCGGCGCCAGCCGCCCCGTCACCCCGTCCTCCAGCACGCGCGGCACTCCCCCCACCGCGCTGGCGACCGCCGGCACGCCCGCCGCCATTGCCTCCAGCAGCGCCAGGGGCAGCCCCTCCCACAGCGATGGCTGCGCGAAGACATCGGCCGCCGCCAGCAGCGCCGGCACGTCGCGCCGCTGGCCCACCAGCGCCACGTGGCGCTCCAGCCCCAGCGCAGCGATGCGCGCGCACACCTCAGGGCTACTCTCGCCCTCGCGCCCGACGATGGCCACGCGCAGGCCGGGGAAGCGCGGCAGCAGCTGGGACGTGGCCTCGACGAGGACGGTATGGCCCTTGGCGGGCAGCAGGTTGCCCACGGCGAGCACCAGCGGGCCGGGGGCGCCGTCCAGCAACTCGGCGCGACGGGCGGCAGCCTCGGCGGGGGAGACGGCGTCGCCCGCGGACGTGTCGATGCCGTTGGGCACATCGGCGACGCGGTAGGGGGGCAGGCCGAGTTCGTCGATGGCCACGGCGCGCACCTCGGGGGCGCAGGCAATCACCGTCCGCACCCCGTACCGCAACATGCAGGTCTGCAGCCCCTGCTTGAGCCGTCCATGCCCGTTATAGGGGTCGTGAACGCTGCGCGCGTTATGTAAGGTCGCCACGACGGGCCGACGCGTCAATGCGCCGGCCAGCGTGCCGATCGTGTTGGCGTAGGCCAGGTGCGTGTGCAGCACGTCGACGTTGAGGCGCCGCGCCAGCGCGGCTAGCCGCGCGACGTGGCGCGCGTCGTGCTTTGTCGTCCGGGACACGCTGTACAGGGGGACCCCGAGGGCGCGCAAGTCGCGCACGATGGGGGTCTCCTCAAGCGGGGACAGGCTGCACACGCGCAGGTCGTAGCGACCTGTATCGATGTGCTGGGCCAGGGTGACCAGGAGCTGCTCCGCGCCGCCGACGACGAGCGAGTTGATGACTTGCAGCACCCGTAGGCGGCGGGCAGACCGGTCCGGCGGGGCCGGCGGGGCCGGCGGGGCGAGGCATGGCGCCGGGCGTGCGGCGAGAACCTGGGACGTCATAACGAACCTCCGGTAACTTCGTCTATATCAAGGAAGCAGGCGAACATAGGGACTGGGTAGGTCCGGTGTCGCCGGCAGGTCTGGAACATCCAGGGCTCGTGACAGGTCGGTGCCGGGCGTGTCCACTGGGACCGCCGCAGTCCCTGCGGCCCTGTGCGCGGGACGCCCGTCCGGGTCTGGTACACCGCGCGCCTGCGGCGGCGTGCCGCAGGGACTGCGGCGGTCCCAGTGGGTGACCGGCGTCCGTAGCGGACAGTTCACAGACCCTGCTGGAACATCGGTCCCGCTCGCTGCATGGGTGCGTCGCGTCGCCAGGGCCATGACGCGCCCGCGCACCTCCCGGTCGAGCGCGAGGATGGCAAGCGCGTAGCAGAGTCCGCCCAGCAGGCCCTGCAGCGCGAGTGTGACGACGGGAGGCGTCGCGGGTCCGACGAGCGCGGGCACGGCCAGCACGACGACCAGCAGGCCGGCGCCGGCCAGCGCGGTGGGACGCAGCGCGAGGACAATCGTCCGCGCGTCGACGCCCAGGACGCGCCGGATCAACCAGAAGCGGGCCAGGCTATAGGGCACGGCCACGGCGACCTGGGCCAGCGCGACGCCGACAAAGCCGCCAAGCCGCGCGCCGAGCAGCAACGCGGGCAGCAACACCACGATATGCGCCAGGCCCAGCTTCCACTGGATGTCCGGCCGGCCGGTCGCCTTATAGATGTCGCCGTCGTTCCAGCCAACGGCGTAGACCGTGGCGTACACGGCAAGGGCCTGCAGCGCGGGGATGGCCGACCACCAGGCCGGTTTGTAGAGCGTATGCACCAGGAAAGGGGCCGCCGCGCATAGCCCGATGCCCACGGGGACCAGCGCCAGCGCGCTCCAGCGCAGCACGGCCAGGTAGCCGCGCCGCAACCCCGCGCGGTCGTCCCGCAGCGTGGCATAGGCCGGGAAGATGACGCGCGAGAGCGCGATGGCGAGGCTGAGCGTGAGCATCTGGGGGATGCTGTAGGCCAGGGTGTACAGTCCGAGCGCGGCGCTGCCAAGCGTGCGGCCCACGATGGCGTAGTCGCCGTTGTAGATGGCGATGCCGAGCGCGTTGATGACCGTAATGTGCAGGCCGTATCCCAGCAGCAGGCGCGCCGAGGACAGGCGCAGGCCCAACCGCGGACGCCAGGGCAAGAGCAGCCAGGTGGTCACCGTGGCCGCGCCGATGCCGAGCAGTTGGCCCCAGACAAGGCTCCAATAGCCGAGTCCGTACAGGGCCAGACCGACCGAGACGGCGCCCTTGGTCGCTCCCTGCGCCAGGTCTGGCAAGACGCCGCGGCCGAAGCTCATGCGCTTTTGTAACAGCGCGGCGTGCACGCCGCCCAGTCCGTAGAGGACAAAGCTCAGCCCTAGCGCCCGCGTCAGTGCGGTAACGCGCGCATCGTGGAAAAACGCCGCCACCAACGGGCCGCCTATCCAGCACAGCGCAAAGAAGAAGACGCCGGCGCCGACGGTCAGCGTAAAGGCGTCTCCGGCGTCGGCGTCGGAGATGTCGCGCCGGTAGACCAGGGCCGCGGTCACACCCAGATCCTTCATCACGTCGAGCAGGCTGATGGCGACGAGGGCATAGCCGACCAGGCCGAAGTCGCGCGGGGCGAGCACCCGCGCCAGGACCAGCGTGCTGAGGAACAGCAGCGCCTTGCTGGCGATGAACGACCCGTACGAGAGCAGGCTGCCGCGCAGCACCTTGCGACCCAGGCTCATCGCACACCCTCCTCGTCGGACAGCGGCACGCCTTCGGCGCCGGCCGCGAGAGTCTGCGAATTGTCGGCCTGGGGGCGCGTAGCGATCGCTGCGCTGCTCACCCATCCCTGCGTTGGCCTTGGGACGGGCGAGACGCCCGCGCCCCCAGAGACGCCTTTCCCATCGCTGCACTGACGACTTTTCATAGGCGCCACGCCGGCCGCCGCGCGGTTGGCCCCGTCGGCGGCCAGGCAGGCGGCCGCCATGCCCAGCCCAACGATCACCCAGAGGTAGCGCGGGTAGGCCGAGGGCAGGAAGGCGCTGCCCACCAGGTAGGCGATCAGCGCCAGCAGACAGGCGGTCACCAGCCCATCTACCATGCGGTCTCCGGCCGCCAGCGCGGCGGCGCGCCGTCGCAGGAGGGCCAGGCAGGCCAGGACCATCGCCGCCCCGAACGTGAGCAGACCGGGCACGCCGGTCTCCGCGGCGACCTGCAAGTACAGGTCGTGCGAACGCGCGGCCGCCGACGGCACGTTGAGGCGCAGGGCGTAAGGGACATAGGTCTCACCGTAGTTCTCGGCTCCGACACCGGTCAAGGGATGGTCCTCGAACATAGCCATCGCGACCTGCGTCGCCCCGGCGCGGTCGGCCAGCGAGGCGTCGGAGCTCGCGGATGCGCCAGACGCGACGTCGCCGAGCGACCCAAGGCGCGTCCAGAAGGAGGACGGGGCCAGCGCCGTGGCCGGCGCCAGGGCCAGCAGCACGATGACGACGTGGGACGGGCGCACGTGGGCCAATGGGACATAGAGCGCGGCCACGACGGCCAGGGCCAGCGCGTCCCCGCGCGAGTAGGTCAGCACGATGCCGGCCACGAGCAGCAGCGCCGACAGACCGGCCGCGACGCGCAGGAACCCTTTGCGTTCGTCGCGCACGCGCACCAGCGCGAGAGGTACCAGCGCAACCAGGATCAGGCCATAGAAGTTAGGGTCTCCCACCGGTCCGGCGCTGCGTTGGCCGTTGTCGGCGCCCGCGATTTGGCGCACCGGCGCCTGCGCCAGCCCGCCGTACGAGTTGCCATAGGTGTGCGTCGCCGCCTGCAGCACGCTCAGGGCCGCGAGCAGCGCGCCGGCCGCCAGGACCGTCCACACGGCGAGCCGCAACCGTTGCGGCGTATCGAACGTCTCGACGATGACGTAGACGACGACTAGATCCTTGAGCAGCTCCGTGGCGGCGTCCGTGCTGGACGAGGGGTCGGGCGCCCAGACCGCCGAGGCCCACAGCACCGCCGCGTACAGCGCCATGGCCGCCCACAGACGACGATGCGCGTACAACCCCCAGGACCCGCGCGCTCGCGTGCGACGGATGAGGGTACCGGCGCCCAGGACCAGGATCAGCGGCTGTGCCAGCGACGGCAAGCCGTGCTCGGCGATGCCGACGTCTGAGATGCGCGTGTAGGTAATGAAGAGCAGCACCACGCCGCCTATGGTGGGCAAACGCCGCGCGATGGCCCGCCGCCGCCTCCAGGCGGTCGTACCAGCCACCGTGAGCACACCCACGGCCACCAGGCTCGCCGCTCCCAGCGCCCCCTCGAACGCTTCCAGGGGCAGCACCAGGATCAGCCATGTCCCGAGCAGCAGCGCGCGGTAGGACACGCCCGGCACGTCCGGCACGCCTCGCGACAACGGCGCCGGGGGCGCCAACGAATCCGCCTGTTGCATGGCGAATTGCTGGCCCTACGACCGCCCCGCCAAGGCGGGCTCGGCGTCCGTGTCCGCGTCCTCTGCCGCGTGGACATCGTTCGCGTGGACACCGTTGAGGTGCTGCGCCTCTATGGCGCCGGGATGGGACGCGGGCCAGGCGCCAGGAAGCGCCCATGGCGCTTCCGCCTCGGCGGGGGATAATGCGGCGTTGGAGAGGCCAATTCGTCGGGTGGAGCGCATCGAGACAGCGGCGATGGCGAAGCCGGCAATCAGCCCGGCCACGAGCGCATAGAACGCCTGCTGCAGCGGATGCGGTTGGACCGGGACCGACGAAGGCGCCGCCACGTCGAGCTGTTGCAACCCGAAGATATGGAAGTAGCGCACCGTGCTCGCCGCGACCAGGCGTAAGAGCTGATTGGCCAGCAGCGCCGTCGCCCGTGGGTCCGGGCCGATCACCGAGATCTGCAGCACCGTGGTCTGCGGCAGTGTCGTCGCCTTGACCGTATAGGGATCGAGGGCTTGCGGCGTGATCCCGTACCGCGCTCCCGCCTGGTGGAGATAGTAGCGGCTCTGCGCGAGCGAGGCAAACGTGTCGGCCATATTCCCGTACGTCAGGAGGCCGACACTATCGGCGGGGTTGGACGAGCCCGATCCGCTCGGGTCGCGCGGGTAGGCAAACGTCGTCGCCGACGCCTGATACAACCGCGGCTCGGCGCGCGCGTAGACCAGGGCGCCGGCGACCGCCAGGACGACGGTCGCCAGCACGATCCACCCGCGTAGCCGCATCACGTGCAAGACATAGGGCCAGCTCATCCGCGTTATCCTCTCCCCCGTCAGCCTGTTCGCCGCCGTCGTGTCCATCGCGTCCATTGTGTCTGTAGTGTCGTCACTCGCGCTCCCTGTCGCTATAGCCCGATCGTCTTATTCATGCGCAGGGACCCGAGGGCAAGGACCTGTGACTGCGGTCGCATGCCAGTGC
>JAABUX010006370.1_pt1 | contig 14127 bp, 13 predicted proteins | sample 5561851 | NCBI WGS metagenome assembly JAABUX01 (sample SAMN10711883, study PRJNA513361) | rock metagenome | isolation source: Antarctica rocks | place: Antarctica: Victoria Land, Richard Nunatak red sandstone | collected 2016-01-03 | reverse complement strand
CTTGCTGGTTGGGCTGGCCTGCATCGCCGCCGGCATTGCCTATACCGGCGGGCCGTATCCCCTGGGCTATCATGGCCTCGGCGACGTGTTCGTGTTCATCTTCTTCGGGGTGGTCGCCGTGACCGGTACCTACTACGTCCAGGCCAATGCTAGTAGCGGGACCGCCCTGGCCGCCTCTGTCCCGATGGGCCTGCTGATCACCGCCATCCTGGTCGTCAACAACGTGCGCGACATCGAGACCGACCGCGTCGCCGGCAAGCGTACCATGGCTGTGCGCATCGGGCGGCGAGCCACGCGCGTGCAGTACGCGCTGTGTGTCCTGAGTTCGTATCTCTTCCCGCCGGTCATGTGGACTCTCGGCGCCGCGTCGTGGCTGTTCTGGCTGCCGCTGCTCACGCTGCCCGTGGCCGTGCGCCTGGTCCGCACCGTCGGCACGCACGTGGACGGCCCCACCCTCAACAAATCCCTCAAGGGGACAGGACTGCTCCAACTCGTGTTTGGCGTGCTGTTCGCCGTTTGTTTACTGGTGCATTGATGGATACTCCTCACCCATCCCTCCTGCGTCCAGGACCCTCCTCTCCCTCAAGGGGCGAGGAGGGTACCCTCATGCCCGACTGGCTAGCCGCGCGCGCGCGCCTCGCGCCGGAGCAGGTGGCGTTGGCGGCCGGCGACGAGCGCCTGACGTTCGGCGCGTTGAACCGGCGGGCCACCGACGTGGCGCGTCGGTTGGTGGGGCTTGGCGTGCAACCGGGGGACCGCGTGGCCGTGCTGCTGCGCAACGGCGTGCCCATGGTCGAGCTAGTCCACGGCGTGGGCCGCGCTGGCGCCGTGTTGGTTCCCTTGAACGTGCGCCTGGCCCCGGCGGAGCTGGCCTGGCAGATCGCGGACTCGCGCCCCTCCCTGTTCCTCTACGACGAGGCTAACGAAGCGTCCGCGCGCGAGGTCTTCACTCCTCAATCTTTTCCTTCTCCCACGGCAGAGGGGGGAAATGTTCCGCTCCATGACCTGCGCGTCGATGCCTTCGCTAGCCTGCCATGCGAAAGTGCTTTCGTACCGCGCGACCGCGTCGGCCTTGCCGCCGTGCATACGGTCATCTATACCTCGGGCACGACTGGACGGCCCAAGGGCGTGATGCTGACCTACGGCAATCACTGGTGGAGCGCCATGAGCTCGGCGCTCAACCTGGGCCTGCGCGACGACGACCGCTGGCTCGCCGTGCTGCCACTCTTCCACGTCGGCGGGCTCTCTATCCTGATGCGTGGCGTTATCTATGGTGTGCCCACTCTGGTTCACGAGCGCTTCGACCCCGTGGCCGTCAACCGGGCTATCGACGAGGACGGCGTGACGGTCGTCTCGGTTGTGGCCTCGATGCTGCGGCGCATGTTCGACGCGCGCGGCGACCGTCCCTACCCGCCGACGCTGCAGCAAGTGCTGGTCGGGGGCGGCCCGGCGCCGGCGCCGCTGCTCGAGGAGTGCTTACGGCGCGGCGTTCCCGCCGTCCAGACCTACGGGATGACCGAGACCGCCTCGCAGGCCGTGACGCTCGCCCCCGCCGATGCCCTGCGCAAGCCGGGCTCGGCCGGCAAGCCCTTGCTGCCCAACGAGTTGCGCATCGAGCGCGACGGCGCGACTGTGGACGCGGACGAGGTGGGCGAGATCGTGCTGCGCGGCCCGACCGTGACCCCGGGCTACGCCGACCGGCCCGAGGAGACCGCGCGTGTCCTGCGGGATGGTTGGCTGCACACGGGCGACCTCGGCCGCATCGACGCCGAGGGCTATCTTTACGTGCTGGATCGGCGCAGCGATCTCATCATCTCCGGCGGCGAGAACGTCTACCCTGCCGAGGTCGAGGCCGTGCTGTCCGCCCACCCCGCCGTTGCCGAAGCCGGCGTGATAGGCGCGGACGACCCACGATGGGGCAAGGTTCCCGTCGCCTACGTTGTCCTCCGACCCGATATATCCGATGACGACCAGTTGGCCATTAGTTCACCAGTTGAGGATCGGCCGGAATCCGTGGCTGGGATCGTCGCCGACGAACTCATCGCCTTCTGCCGCGAGCGTCTGGCTCGCTACAAGGTTCCATCACAGGTCTTTGTTGTCGACGCGCTGCCCCGCAACGCCGCCGGTAAGCTGTTACGCCGCGACCTCCGATCATAACCCAACCGTGTGGGGCGGGTGGTACGCCGAGCACAGATGCATGGCGCTTAGGCTATACTATGCAACAACGGGGCCGGATAGCGAGCGTCTGTCGCCAAGCTTAGTCGCGGCTCCCTCCGATCCGCTAGCCGAGCATAACTCGTGCGAATGTACCAAGGAGGCGGTCGCATGCCAGAGTTCCCAGCACCCGATCCCCGTGAATCCACTTCGGGCGCGGGGAGGCCATCCGATAAGAGGATGTCCGCATCCCGACCGCGGTCCAAGAAGACCGGAGCAGGAGCATCCGCAGCGAAGAGGACGAGATCCAAGAAGACCGCGTCGCGAGAGCCTCTGCTGATCGGTGTCGCGTACCAGAGCAAGGACATTGCCCTCAAAGTGGTGGCCGACGCCCTGCGCGGCGACATCCTGGCCCGCTTCCAGCCCGACCTACCGGCGATTGTCGCCGCGCTGCCGTCCGAGGTTCCCAGCCTGCGGATCGAAACCGAGGAGACCGATCTGCTGTTCCGCCTCGCCGACGGTTCGACCCTGCACATCGAGTTCCAGACCACGATGCGCGTCGACGACCTGGGGCGCTTCCTGGGCTACCATCTGGCTGCGCACGCTCGCTACGGCAAGCCCGTCACGACCGTCATCTTCTATGGCGCCGGGATCACATCGGCGCCCCCGGAATTCAACACCTCGCAGTGCGTGTTCCAGCCGCGCATCGTCTTGCTCGGCAACGAGGATGGCGCGTCGGTGTTGCGCGAGTTGAAGGAGAAGGTCGCGCATGGGGAAACCCTGACGCGAGATGACCAAGTGCAGCTGATCTTCCTGCCGTTAATGCGCCAGGGGCAGTCCCTAGAGGATATCCTGCCCGAGGCGGCACGGCTGAGCGAGGCCCTTCCGGTAGAGACACGGGAGATGACGGTAGGGGCATTGCTGGGTTTGGCGTACCATAGGGTAGACGCAGCGGTGATCATGGCGATCCTGAAGGAGATGGGGATGCAAAGCGTACTGGAACAGTTGCTCGACTATCGCTGGGCGCAGATGCAGGAAGAGTTCAAGCACGCGAAGGAGGAAGAGTTCAGACAGAAGGAGGAAAAGTTTAGACAGGAGCAAGAAGAGTTCATGGCGCGGCTAGCCGAGGAGGAGGCGCGGCTAGCCGAGGAGGAGGCGCGGCTAGCCGAGGAGGAGGCGCAGGCCGAGGCGCGATTGGCCGAGGAGAAGGCGCAAGCCGAGGCGCGATTGGCCGAGGAGAAGGCGCAAGCCGAGGCGCGATTGGCCGAGGAGAAGGCGCAAGCCGAGGCGCAGGGACAAGTTGAGGGCAAGCAGGTGTCGCTGCGTACAGTGCTACAGACGCGCTTCGGGGCGATCCCAGAGATGCTCGAGGCACGTATCGCGGCAGCCGGAAGCGACGATTTGGACGTCCTGATGGCTCGGGCCGTCAAAGTGGAGAGCATCGACGCCCTGTAACAACTGGTAGACGCCCTCCCGTGTGTCGTATTGCTATGCTTTTGTAGACCATCAGGTAGGAATCTATGACAAGCGAACGCCGACGCATTTCTTCCGGCTCGCCCTTCGAGCCGACCATTGGCTTTAGCCGCGCCGTCCGCATCGGTGACCGCGTGCTGGTCGCCGGCACCGCGCCGGTCTGGCCCGACGGCTCTTGCGACCCTGACCCTGCCGCGCAGACCCGCCGCGTCCTCGACATTATCCTGGCCGCGCTGCGCGAGGCCGGCGCGGAGGCGCGTCACGTCGTGCGCACTCGCATGTTCATCACGTCCTCCGGCGACGCCGAGGCCATCGGCCGCGAGGTCTTCGGCGAGACGCTGCCCGCCGCCACCATGGTCGTCGTCGCCGGGTTGCTCGATCCGCGCTGGCGGGTCGAGATCGAGGCCGAGGCTATCGTCGACTGAGCCGGGTCACGCGACGCCTCGACTCCGGCGCAGCCAGGCGACGGCAAAGTCCACGGCCGCGCGCTGGCGGAACAGGCGTGACTCGGCCACGCCGACCTGCCCACGCCGCACCGTCCCCGTCGCGCCCTCGGCTTCCTCGAACGCGGCGCCGATGGCCGCAAATGGTTCCTCATCCAGTTCGATCTCTCGATAGACGACCCAGGTGCGCCGGCCGTCCACCAGGATCGGCGCTCCTTGCCGTGTCTCCCGCGCGCCCGGAACGCGATACTCCGCCAGGTGGAACGACGTATTGCTGTCGTGGCCGACGCCGAGTAACAGCACATGGCCATCCACATCATAGAGGCGCGCCAGCGGCGACCCCTCGCCGAGTCCATAGTTCAGCGCGTGCCCCTGTACGATTCCCTCGGCATGCCGGCCCCACGCGGCGAAGGATAGCTGCGGGTGCGCGCTGCGCACAACGCCCGGCCAGGTGCGGAAGGTTTCCACGATCCGCCCCATGGAGCGCGTTAGCGTGACGCGCGGGTCGTAGGCCGGCATAGTCTCGCGGATCAAGGGAATCCAATCCGTAGGGACGGGCGGGTTCCGCCAGCCCGCCGGGTCGGAGAGGTCGCCCGAGTGGGTCGGCATCACCAGGGTCCCCGCCGAGGTCAGTACGTCCATCAACGCCTGGACCACGGCGACCGAGCCGCCGCACACCCAGCCCAGCGCGCTGAGTGACGAGTGGACGAGCACGGTCGTGCCGGGCAGCACCCCCAGCGCCCGCAAGTCCTCGGCGAGACTTGTTCTCGTGCATGGGGCCGCTGACCGTGCAATCGTATCCCCTTCGCTCATATCACCCCCCTTCCATATCACGGTCACGGTGGCGTCCGACGACACCTAACGCTTGGTGCGGAGGGCTACGCCTATTTAGATGGATTATAGAGGGTAAGGGCCGAAAGGGTGGGGGTGTACAATACTCATGAGAGCAACATAGAGATGGAGGTGAACAGATGAGGTGGCAACTCGACATCAACGATGATACCTCCTACGTCTCGAATCTTGGAGATCTGCGCGACCGTCTCGCGCGAGCGTGCCAACCCGAGTTCCTCGAATTGTGGCTGGCCCGAGACGATGACGATGGTGTCGATCACGGGGCCATGAGTTTGTTGGCATATGAAGATTGCGCGTGGCTCATGCATCTCCGTCATCACGATAGCGATTCGGGCTTCAGTTCGCGTCATCCCGCCTACGATGGTCCGCCGGATGCGACCGCTCCATTCCGTCTCAGTAACGGTCAACTGGACATCTATCCGCTGGCGTGGACGATATCCAGGGAGCAGGCGCTGCAAGCGATCGGGCACTTCTTGCTGACGGGCGACCGCGCTGCCTGGATCACCTGGCATGAGGACTGAGGGTAGGGATTATGATCACGTGACGCAGATATCGAACGGTCAGTTCCCGGTGTCGCGTTCCCTGCTATCGCCCGATGCGCTTGCAAGAGCCCTTGAGACAGCATATGGCCTGTCGGACGCGCGCTGTCGGTTGATCAAGGCGACGGTCAACGACGTGTACCGGGTCGACGCGGCGAGCGGCCCGCATCTCTTGCGTATCCATCGGACCCAGGGGCAGAGCGTGGCCGCGATCACGGGCGAGTTGGACCTGCTGGATAGCCTGCAGGCGCGGGGGCTGGCGGTCGGACCTGCCGTGCGACAACAGAGTGGCGAGCGCGTGCTGACCTTCCGGGCGCCGGAGGGGCCGCGTCACGCCGCCCTTTTCGCGTTCGTGCCGGGCGAGTTGCTCTCCCGCACTCCCGATCAGCAGATGATCAGGCGCTACGCGCGCGTCGTCGCCCGGCTGCATCTGCTGACCGATGGCCTGCCCTGCGTCGGGGATCGGCCGCGTTGGGACTTTGACCTGCTGGTCACGCGACCTATTGCCGCGATCGAGCGGGTCATCGCGCGCCCCGACGATGTCGCCTACCTCAAGGCGGTGGCCGCGCGCCTGCAGCCGATCATGGCGGCTTTCCCCATGGACGTGCCCGCCTACGGCCTTGTCCACGGCGACCTGATCCCCTCCAACGCTCTGGTCGGCGCGGACGGCGCGGTGGCCCTGATCGACTTCGATTTCTACGGTCTGGGCTGGCGCGCCTATGACCTTGCGTCCTACCTCGCCGAGCTCAGATACTGGCGGGCTGCCGACGGGACGGCCTGGGCGTTCCTCGACGAGTATCAGCGCATCCGTCCGTTGGCGAATTGGGAGTTGGCGATCCTGCCCGCGCTGGAAGCCGCCCGCACCATCTTCACACTGGGTATACCGGCCCAACACGTCGATGTCTGGGGCAGCGCCTACCTGACCGACCGTATGATCGACACCATGCTCGAGGGGGTCAGGCAGAGCATGTCCCGGATTTAGTCTACCTTGGACCTAGCCTTCAGCTCTGGGCATACTACACATAGATAATTGTGCCCCATCAACGGGTGAGGGACCTATGCTCAACACCAACACCTCCGCGTCGCGCGCCGCTGGCGGGGCCGCGGACGCCTCGCTGCCGCTCTGGAGCCGTGTCGCCACGCTGGCCGTCGGCGACCTGATCGTCTTCCTGCTCTTCGCGGCCACGGGTCGCTCCAACCACGGCGAGGCCGTCAGCCTCTCCAGCGTCGCGGTCACCGCGGCGCCGTTCATTATCGGCTGGTTCGTAGTCTCGCCGTTCCTGGGCGCGTTTGGCCGCCAGGGCAGCGCCGCCACCACGCGCCCGGTCCCACTGCTGCAGCGCACCTCCATCGCCTGGATCGTGGCCTGGGCCGTCGCGCTGTTGCTGCGCCGCTTCGTCTTTGGCGGCGACATCCCGCCGGCCTTCATCGTCGTGGCTCTGCTCGTCAACGGCGTGCTCCTGTTAGGCTGGCGCGGCGCCGTCTCCGCCCTCTTCTGGCGGCGGTAGCACCCCTCACCCCTGTCCCCTCTCCCGACCGCGGGAGAGGAGAGCAGAGTGTCCCACATCCGACCGCAGTCGACGCCCGTTTGCCATGCGACCGCAGTCGACGCCCGTTTGCCATGCGACCGCAGTCGCAAGCCGGCGATCTTGGTGGACCAGGGACGCTAGTCTTTTTGCTAGGTCCCCTGCTCCCCATTCCACCGATCCCACCCGCCCCTCCTCTGCGGCATCATAAGGTCAGACGGGCCACACGAGCCCGCCCTGATATGAAAGCAACAGAGGACCCACTATCATGGCAAGTTCACCCACCGAGGCGGCCGGCGCGCAGACCAACGCCCTGGTCAGCCTCTCTAACAGCCTCGCCGCCGCCGTCGAGCGCGCTGGCGGCGCCACCGTCGCCGTCAACGCGCGGCAGCGCATCCCTTCCAGCGGCGTGCACTGGCGTCCGGGCGTCATCGTCACGTCCGACCACACCGTCGAGCGCGAGGACGACATCACCGTCACCCTCGGCGACGGCCGCACGGTCCCGGCCAAGCTGGCCGGTCGCGATCCCAGCACCGACATCGCCATTCTCACCGTGGAGGGCGTCGAGGCCCCGACCGCGGCCATCGGCGACACGTCCGCCCTCAAGGTGGGCCACACCGTGCTGGCCATCGGACGCCCCGGCGCCAGCGGCCTCTCGGCCAGCTTCGGCGTGCTCAGCGCCGTCAGCGGCGAGTGGCGCACGCATCGCGGCGGCCAGATCGACCAGTTTGTGCGCCCCGACCTCACCTACTACCCTGGCTTCTCCGGCGGTCCGCTGGTCGACGCGCAGGGCCAGGTCGTGGGCATCAACACCTCGGGCCTGACCCGCGGTCTCGGCGTGGCCATCCCCACGTCCACGGTCAACCGCGTGGCCGACCAGATCCTGACCAAGGGACGCGTGGCGCGCGGCTACCTGGGCGTCGGCTTCCAGCCGGTCCACCTGCCTGATACCCTGAAGAATACCCTGGAGTTGCCGCAGAACGGCGGCCTCGTGGTAGTCACACTCGAGTCGAACGGCCCCGCCGAGGCGGCCGGCGTCCTGATCGGCGACGTGCTGGTCGCGCTGGATGGAACAGCCATCGCCGACGTCGACAACATCCAGGGCATGCTCGGCGCCGACCGCATCGGCAAGCCTGTCACCGCCCGCATCGTGCGCGGCGGCACGCTGACCGAGGTCGCCATTACCGTCGGCGAGCGGCCCCAGAGAGAGGCATAAAGAGCCATGGCAATCGCAGAGAGGGACATCGAGACCAAAGTGGAGACCCGAGGCGAGACGCAGGCGCGGAGCGGACCTCTTATCGACGACGCGCTGGTGGCGCTGGCGGCGCAGATCCAGCGCTCCACCGTGCAGGTGCGCGGCCGCGGGCCGGGCGGCGGCTCGGGCGTGATCTGGAGCCCTGACGGTCTCGTCATCACCAACGCCCACGTGGCGCGCGGACGCACCGCCACCGTCGAGTTAGCCGACGGCCGCACTTTTGATGCAACCCTCGTGGCCCGCGACGCGCGGCGCGACCTCGCCGCGCTGCGGGTGCAGGCCACCGATCTGCCCGCCCTCCCGGCGGGCGACTCCGACGCCCTGCGCGTGGGCGGGCTCGTCCTCGCCGTGGGCAATCCCTTGGGCATTGTCGGCGCGATGACGGCGGGGATCATCCACGCCATCGGCGAGGCCGACGAGGACGCGCCGCTGGCCCCCGACGTGCCCCGCCAGCAGCGCTGGGTGCAGGCCGACGTGCGGCTGGCCCCCGGTAACTCGGGCGGCCCGCTGACCGACGCCGAGGGCCGCGTGATCGGCATCAACAGTATGATCAACGGTGGTCTGGCCCTGGCTGTGCCCAGCAACGACGTGATGCGCTTCCTGCGCCTGCTCGGCCAGCGCCCGCACCTGGGCGTGGTCACGCAGCCGGTCGTGCTGCCCGTGCCGGGCGGACGCATCCCCGGACTGGTGGTGCTCGAGGCCACCGCGGGCGGACCGGCCGAGGCGGCCGGCCTCATCCCCGGCGACATCCTGATCGGGACCGATGGCGCCCTCTTCCGGCGGCCCGACGACCTGATCGAGGCCCTCTACCAGGCGGGCGTTGGCGCGACGATCCGCCTGGAGCTGGTGCGCGGAGGCCAGCGCACCAGCCGCGACGTGACGCTGCAGGGCGTCACACCCGAGGTTGAGACGGAGGAAGCGGCTTGACGGCGGCGGACACCGTGCCGATACCCTCCAGGACGGGGGCTGTCACCCGCGTCCTGGTAGTGGCCGGTTCGGCGGTGGTACGGGCCGGGCTGGAGGCGCTTGTGGCCTCCAGCCCGGCCCTGTCCGTCGTGGGCAGCGTGTCCGGCGTTGCCGCGCTGGGGCGGGCAGTCGCCTCGCTGCAGCCCCACGTCGTGCTGCTGGAGCTGGAGCCGCACGAAGACGATCCCGCGCCGGCGCTGCTAGCCCTGGCCGCTAGCCCCCCATCCGCATCCACGACGCCGGCCGTCGTGGTGCTGGCCGACGACCCGCGCGGAGAGTGGGCTGTCGAGGCCTTGCGCTCGGGTGTGCGCGCGCTGCTGCCGCGCGAGGCCACGGCCGCCGAGATCGTCGCCGCCGTCGATGCCGCCGCGGCCGGACTGGTTGTCCTCCATCCCAGCGCCGTGGGCCTTCTCCTGCCGCTACTGCCCACCCCCGTGCGCGCCGTGACGCCCGTGGCCTCCAACGCGGCGCTGACCCCGCGCGAGGTCGAGGTGTTGGGCATGCTGGCCGAGGGGTTGGGCAATAAGATCATCGCGCGGCGCCTGGGCATCTCCGAGCACACCATTAAGTTCCACGTCGGCTCCATCTTCGGCAAGCTCGGCGCCTCCAGCCGCACCGAGGCCGTCACCCTCGGCGCCCGCCAGGGCCTCATCATGCTCTGAGTTGCCAGTTGCCAGTTGCCAGTTGTCAGAAGGACGAGGGCTTATGGTGATAGGGCACGTCATGGCGCAAGTATCTCGTGGCGGACCACCTGGCACCTGGCACCTGCCTACTGACCGCCCGCATACTCCACGGCTTGATCGAGCGTCATGGCCTGGACGACAGGTCAGGCCGCTGCGAAGGACTCGTCGCCCAACGCGGCGCGTCGTGGCGAGAAGGGTATCGTCGTCGGCGCGCTCGTTCTCGGGCACGGGCGCGCCGATAGCGTCACGCAGGGCCGCGGACGCCCTGCGGATGCGCACGGCGCGCGAAGTGCTCCCGTGAGCCCGCGATGTGGGCGAATCCCTCTAGGATCGCCGCGATGTCGTACACGCGCCCCAGCGCGTGCAACTCCACCAGCCCGACCCGGCACTCTTCCGTCGCGCGTTCATAGTCGCTGGCGTCGTGGGCTAATACCCACGCAGTTGTGGTTCGGCCATGGCCGGCGGCCGCATACGGCTATACTGGAATAGGATGAGGAGGAGACACGATGAACGGGAGCATGGACGGGAAAGTCTGCCTGGTGACGGGCGCGACCTCGGGGATCGGCAAGGAGACTGCGCGGGCGCTGGCCAAGATGGGCGCGCACGTGGCGCTGGTGGGCCGCGACGCACGCAAGGGCGCGGCCACGATGCGCGAGATCAGGGAGTCCTCCGGCAACGGCCGGATCGACCTCTTGCTGGCCGACCTGTCGTCGCAGAAATCGATCCGCGGGCTGGCCCAGGAGGTCCACGATCGCTACCCCGCGCTCCATGTGCTGGTCAACAACGCCGGCGGCGTCTTCAGCAAGCGCACGGTGACGGCCGATGGCATCGAGCTGACCTTTGCCCTCAACCACCTCTCCTACTTCATGCTCACCAATCTGCTGCTCGATCTGCTCAAGAGCAGCGCGCCAGCGCGCATCGTCAACGTATCCTCAAACGCGCAGCAGGGCGCGCATATCGACTTCGACGACCTGCAAGGACAGCGCGGCTACCGCGCCTTCCGCGCCTACAGCCGGTCCAAGCTGGCCAACGTGCTCTTCACCTACGAGCTGGCGCGACGCCTGGGCGATACCGCCGTGACGTCGAATTGCCTGCACCCCGGCTTTGTTGCCAGCGGTTTCGGCCAGAACAACTCAGGACCGATGAAGGTTGCTATAAGCCTGCTGACCCGTACCCCCCTTGCGATTGGCCCCGAGAAGGGGGCTCAGACGTCGGTCTACCTGGCCTCCTCACCCGAGGTCGAGGGCATCACAGGCAAATACTTCGTCAAGTGTATGCCCAAGCGGTCGTCCAAGGAGTCGTACGACGAGGAGGCCGCGCGGCGGCTGTGGGACGTCAGCGCTCAGATGACTGGTATCCAGATGCTGACCCCCGTGCCAGCTTGAACTGGTCCTGTAGTACTTTCAGGCTATATCTCACCTCTCGCGGCCATGCTAGTGTCTGGGCAAGGAAGTCGCCCGACGCCAAGGGATTGGGGCCATGCTGTCCCGTGGCGCTTATGACGCTCACTAGAGGAACGCATGCTCCATCGAACGGCCCACGGCCTTGACATGCCTGACCTTGACATGGAGGACCCGCGGCGTCTGCGCGCGGTCTACGATGCCATGGCCTACGGCGTGGTCATCACCGACGCGTTGGGGACCTGCTCGGCCGCCCCTCCTTCGACTTCGTCCATCCCAATGATCTGGCGCGGATGCTCGCGGAGTTCAACGCCGCGGTCGAGCGCGGTGACGCGGTCATCACGTCGACGTACAAGGTGCGGCACGCGGACGGGTCGTGGCGCGTCATCGAGGTGACGGCGACGGACCATCTTGCCGACCCGGTCTTGCGCGGTCCGGTCGTCAACGGCCGCGACATCACCCAGCGCGTCGCCGCCGAAGAGGCGTTGCGGCAGAGCGAGGACCGCTTCCGCACCCTGGCGCATCACGACACGCTCACGGGGTTGCCCAACCGCGTCCTCTTCCAGGACCGCCTGGCGCAGGCGCTGATTGACGCGCGCGGGCGCGGGCAACCGGCGGCCCTGCTCTTCCTCGACCTGGATGGTTTCAAGGCTATCAACGACACGCACGGCCACGACGCGGGCGACCTGCTGCTACGACTGGTGGCGCAACGGCTGCGGGGCTGCGTGCGGGACGGAGACACGGTGGCGCGTCTGGGCGGCGACGAATTCACCCTCCTCCTCCCCAACATACAGTCGGCGCAGAACGCGGCCATCGTGGCCCGCAAAATCCTCGACGACCTGACCGCGCCCGTCACGGTTGCCGGCCACTCCGTCCAGGTCGCGGCCAGTATCGGTATTGGCCTTTACCCGAGCGATGGCGCCGATGCCAGTGTCCTGCTGCGCAACGCGGACCTTGCCATGTATCGCGCCAAGAGCGGGGGCAAGAACACCATCGCCTTTTTTGAGGATCACGGCTGATCCCTACCCGTTTATCCGGGCCGCGTTCCACCTACCTTACCGGGATGCGACCAGCAGCGGCGTGTTATGCTGCCGCTAGACATCCGACGGGCGCGCAGCGCGGCCGGACCGCATCACGGCGCAAGCCATCAGCTAAAGGAGCCTCCATGGTCGCCTCGATCCCCGAACAATCCACGACAGGGACGTTCAACTGCGTCATCGCGCCGCACCTCAAGAACGACATCGTCGAGGTTGGCGCTGGCAAGTATGGCCGTCTATTCCCCGGTCTCTCTACCCCTACCGTGGACGATGGCGTCCTGATGGCGCTCGGCCGCTCCGGCGCGGTGATGGACGACGCGCGGGACGACGACGATGTGGCCGCCGGCGACAACCACTGCATCCCCGCTGGCTTCACATTCCTCGGCCAGTTCATCGCCCACGACATCACCGCCGACCGCAGCCTCCTCCAGCGCCATGAGGACCTGAGCGCCCTCACCAACGCGCGCACGCCCAGCTTCAACCTGGAGGCGGTCTACGTCGACGGCCCGACCGGCTCGCCCTACGTCTACGACATGGACGACCCCGACAAGCTCCTACGCGGGGTCAACGATGCTGGCCGGCCCGACGACCTGCCGCGCAACAGCCAGGGGCGCGCGCTGGTTGGCGACCCGCGCAACGACGTGCATCAGTTCGTCGCCAACCTGCACGTGGCCTTCCTCGCGTTCCACAACCGCGTGGTCGATCACGTGCGCGCGCGGGGCGCCGCGGGCGACGTGTTCACAATGGCGCAACGCCTGGTGCGCTGGCACTATCAGTGGATCGTGGCCCATGAGTTCCTACCCCTTACCTGCGGTGAGGACATCGTGGCCGATATCCTGGCCCACGGACGTCGCTACTACACCTACGGCGCCGCTCCCTATATCCCCGTGGAGTTCGCCGACGCGGCCTACCGCTTCGGTCACAGCCAGATCCGGGCGCTCTATCGCCTCAACGAACGTGCCGAGGGACGTGTTTTTCCCGACTGTGCGGGAGGCTGCCCGCTCCCGGCGGACCACGTGCTCGACTGGCGCTACTTCTTCAACCTTGACCCTGCGCGTCCGCCGCAGCCGACCCGTCGCATCGATGCCCGTCTGGTCCATCCCTTGATCGACCTGCCGGCCGCCGTGGTCGGCGACACCTCTATCCCCGAGCAGCACTCGTTGGCCTATCGCGATCTGCAGCGCGGGCGCGCCCTCGACCTGCCCTCGGGCGAGGCCATCGCCCATGTGATGGGCGTGACACCGCTTACCTCCGACGAGCTTGGTCTCGCTCGCCTGGACCTGGGGTGGACCGGAGAAACGCCGCTGTGGTACTACATTCTCAAGGAGTCCGAGGTGCGGCAGAATGGCGAACGGTTGGGCGAGGTCGGCGGCCGTATCGTGGCCGAGGTGCTGCTTGGCATTCTCGACGGCGACCCTACCTCGTACCGTGGACCCAAAGGCGACCTGCACTGGACGCCCGCCCTGCCCGGTGAGCAGGCAGGCCACTTCACCATGGCCGACTTGCTACGCTTCGCGGGAGTAGCCGATAGCTAACGGCAACGGGCAACCGGCTTACAAATCGAGATTGGCGATAGTCACGCCGTCGTCGCCGCGCAGGTACGGTTCCGTCTCGACCGAGCGAACCAGGTGGTTGCCATCCAGTTCGCGGCGCACGGCGGCGCGCAAGATGCCGTTGCCTTTGCCATGGATGATGCGTACCCGCGGGATGCGCTGGGTGAAGGCATGGTGCAGGAACAACTCGAGCGTGACCAGCGCGTCGCGCTCGGAGTAGCCGTGCAGGTCGATCTCCGGGATGTG
>JAABUX010006368.1_pt1 | contig 14128 bp, 11 predicted proteins | sample 5561851 | NCBI WGS metagenome assembly JAABUX01 (sample SAMN10711883, study PRJNA513361) | rock metagenome | isolation source: Antarctica rocks | place: Antarctica: Victoria Land, Richard Nunatak red sandstone | collected 2016-01-03 | reverse complement strand
CAACGCCGTCCGCATCGTCACGGGCAAGAACTCCATGCGCCATACCATGCGCGATGCCGTGCTGGACGTGCGCATTCTCGCCGACATCCTCGACCACATGCCCGTCGCTTGATGCGAAATCCCTGGGAGGGCATGGGCGCGGTCCTCGGCCAGCTGGTCGGCACGCGCCCCCTCGCCTGCGTGCTGGACCTTTCGGAGTTCGGCAGCAGCGCCGCCCGGCGCTTGTTCATGACGGCGTTCGCGGAGGCCCTGCACGCGGTCAACACCGAGCCGCTGCACCTGGTGCTGGACGAGGCCGACCTGTGGGCGCCGCAGCGGGCGCAGGCGAAGGGGCAAGCGCTGCTGGGCCGGATCGAGGAGATCGTGCGGCGCGGGCGGGTGCGGGGCTTCGTGCCGTGGCTGATCACCCAGCGCCCGGCGGTGCTGCACAAGGATGTGCTGAGCCAGGCCGACATCCTGGTGTCCATGAAGCTCACGTCGAGCCAGGATCGGGAGGCCATCGGCCGCTGGATCCTCGGGCAAGCGGATCGGGCTGTGGGGCGGCGCATCCTGGCCGAGCTGCCGCAGCTCGGGCGCGGCGAAGGTTATCTATGGGCGCCGTCGGACGGCGTGCTGGCGCGGGTGGCCTTCCCGAGCATCCGCACCTTCGACAGCTCGCGCACGCCGCAGCGCGGCGACGAGGCTGTGACCCCGCGCGTTCTCGCGGCGGTGGACGTGTCGGCCATCACCGAGGCACTGGCCGAGATCGAGGGGCGCCTGGGTGACAGCAGCAAACCGACGCCATCTGCGGCATGGCGATAGTAGGCGACGCCGCCCGGATGCAGGGTCGAGGCCGCGATCTCCAAAAAACGCGCCGCGCAGCCGCGGCCTCGTTGTCGCCCATTGTTTTCAGATTTGCAGGTAGAGTGCCTGCTCGGCGCCGCTCGCGCCCGCCGACCGCTCGCCATCCATGGTCAACTCGGCACGACATTCGGGCTGTCAGACGGCGCGGGTTGCGGTGAGAGGATGGGGCAGCTCGAAAACGATCCCCGGGTGACGCATCCTCCACCCATGACTGTTTGCTAACAGTTTGTCAACAGTTTGCAACCTAAGTTCCAACTGTTGACAAACTGCTGACAGTTTGACTGCTGTTGACATTCTGTGAGCGAACAGCGCACTTCTAATGTAGAGCAGAAGGTGTGCTGACATGCCATGCATCGCAATGTGCTCGCCGAAAGGCGGGGCGGGCAAATCTACCGCAACCGTTATCCTGGCCACCGCATTGGCCGCAAAGGGTGCGACGGTGACGATCATCGACGCCGACCCGAACCGCCCCGTTTCAAGGTGGTCGAAGCGGCCCGGCAAGCCCGAGCGCCTCACCGTAACTGATGGCGTCACTGAAGAAACCCTGATCGACGAGATCGAGGATGCGTCCCGCCGAACGGCGTTCGTCATCGTCGATCTCGAAGGCACCGCATCGCTGATGGTTGCGCAAGCCATGAGCCGCGCCGACCTGGTCATCATACCAAGCAAAGGATCAGCGCTTGATGCTGTCGAGGCTTACAAGGCCGTGAAGTTCATCCGCTTCCAGGAAAAGAACTACCGTCAGGCAATCCCATTCGCGATCCTGTTCACCCAAACCAGCGCAGCCATCCGGCCCCGGACACTGACCAGCATCGAGGCGGAGTTTGCAGAGAACAAGGTGCCGGTGTTCAATGTGCAGATCCACGAGCGAGACGCCTACCGCGCGCTGTTCACGTTTGGCGGCACGTTGGATGCGCTCGACCCTCAGATGGTCAGGAACGTCCCGGCAGCCATCACCAACGCCAAGGCATTTGCGGCCGAGGTTATCCGCAGACTTGACGGGCTTCAGGTAAAGGCCGTCGCATGAGCGAGAGACCGAAGGTCCTCGACGACGAGGATGATCTGAGCCGTTTCGCCCCGGCGACGCCACCGACGCCTGAGCAGGTGAGGTCCGTTGCCACAGCCGGAGGGTTTCCGAGCCGCCAGCCTCTGGTCCCCCAGCGACAACAACGGGAACCCTATCGCTATCGGACGGGCAGAACGGAACAGTTCAGCGCAAGGATCAGACCTGAAGCGTACGACGAGTTCTACAGCATCGCCAAACGGCATGGCTGGAAGGTTGGAGAAACTGTCGAGGCAGCACTGGAGGCCTTAAAAGAAAAGTTGGGAATCCCGTAAGCAAATCCAGGATCAGGATGCATGCTGAAGCAGAGATGGTTGCCGAGTTCACTTGCACACGGTAGGTCGCTCGTCGCTGCTGCGTTTTGGGCTACTGCGAGTGCGTCCTGTCATTCAGGTGCTGCCAAAGGCATCAGCCACCCATCCCCCAAGTTTAGGAACTGTACGTCGGCCTCGTTCGGCTCCAAGTCGGCCAGATAGGCCGCCAGGCTGTGCAGGACGCCCGACGCCGCGGCGAACCCAAGCTCCGCCACCGTGCGGGCATCCGGGCGGGCCAGGTCGCGCCCACGCTGCGCGAGCGCATCGTCCAACCCGCCGTCCGGCCGCAGCACAAAGTCGGACCATGCGCCGTCCGACCGCAGCAGCCCGCCATACACCAGGCCGTCCCCGCCCCGCTCCGGCAGCCAACCAGCCGGTCTGTTGAAGAGCAGGACCGCCCCCGCCGGGTGCGCCGCGCCGATGTCTGCCTTCAAGCGCGCGACCTGCTTGTCGCCAAGGTCGCCCGGGATGTAGGCCACCGCCGACATGATGACCGGCATACGTTGCCCCTCGCTGCCGACCGCGACCGCGACCTGCTCGCCATCCTCCTCCGCGTCCTCGTCGACGTCGGCGAACACCCACCCAAGATGCTCCTCCATCAACTCCAGCCATACCCCTGGCTGGATCGGACCTGCATGCCGCAGCGCGTCGAGCAGACCCAGCGTGTCGCCCTGCGGATCGGCGCCGGCCGCCTCCACCATGCGGCCCAGGGCGGCAGCAACATCGTCGGCTTCGTCGAGGACCTCCCAGTCGTCCAAGTCGTCCTCCTCGTCCTCCTCGTCCTCGAACAGCGCCTCGGCGTAGGCGTCCGATGCGGCCCGCATGCGGGCCAGCGTGTCCTGGTCCAGCACGGGCCGGCCCGCCTCGGCCGTGGGCCGCAAGGCCTCGACGGCGATCGAGGCCGCCTTCGGCCCCATGTCGCTGCACTCGTCCAGCACGTGCGCCTGGTAGGCCCGGCGGCGCCGGACCTCGGCGGCGTCGCATTCTTCGTCTGGCGGGTCCGCCCTGCCCTTCGTCGCCGCCCGCACCAGCTCGCGCCAGCCGCCGAACCCATACAGGAAGGCCGCGATCTCCTCCGCTTCCTTGGACGAGACCTGCGCACCCTGGCGCAGCGCCGCGGCGATGGCCTTGGGCCGCCACGTCCCGGAAGGCACGACGCAGACGGGCAGGGGAGGGCGCGCGTCCCCTTCCGGATCAAGGCTGCTCTCGGCCGCCGCCATGCCCGTTTCCGTCCAGGCCTGCAGCAGGCCGGCGGCCTTGTTGTCGCCGGCCGCCGCCGCCCGCCCCAGGAGGGTGGTGGCCTCCTCGGGGTCCTGGCCCACGATCTTGACTGCGAGGTTGGTCATCGACGGCACGTGGCCGAGTTCCGCGCCGCGGCGGTAGAGATCACGGGCCTGGCCGGCGGAGGGCGGCACTCCTTTGCCCTCGTCGTGCATCAGGCCGGCGTTGAACGCCGCCTCGCCGTGCCCGAGCCCGGCTGCCTGCTCGAAGTGGGACAGCGCCGCCGTGGGATCGGGCAAGCCGCCCAGCCGTCCCGAGGCGATGTGCCCGAGCCAGTTGTGCGCATACCCGCGCAGCTCAGGCTTCCGCGACGCGGTGAGGGGATCGAGCAGGGACGCCGCCCGGTCGACGTCGCGCGGCACGCCGTCCGCCGAGAGCAGGGCCAGCGCCAGGTTCGCCGCCGCGATCTCCGCATGCGGCGCGGCCTGTTCCAGGGCGGCGGCGACCTCGCCCTTCAGCTCGGCAGGAGCGACGCTCATGGCCGTGCCGAGGATCAGGCCTGCGTATTCCCACAAGTCGACCTGCATGTACAGGCGCCCGGTGTGCAGGCGCTGCTGCGCCAGCAGCCCGTCCGGCGCCTCCTGCTCGGGCGGCAGGCCGTGGCGCGGGCCGTCCGCCATGACGCCGAGCAGGAAGCGGAGCGCCTCGTCCTGCTTGCCGACCGGCTCGCCCAGCGCGTGCAGGCGGCCGATCAGCCGGTCCGCGTCGAAGTCGTGGGCCGGGGCGGGCCGTCCGGCTTCGACGGCGTGGATCGCCTCTCCGAACGCCTCGTGCGTCGGAAAGCCGTAGCCCGCGGCGACGGCTTCGGCGATGGGCTGCGCCCCGGCGCCGGGCAGCACCTTGCCGATCAGCATGCGGAGGTTGTCCTGGTGGGCGGTGTCGAAGGGCGTGCTGGGCATGAAAGGGCCATCCTTTCGCTCGGCCAAGCTACCGCCTCGGCCGGCCGGCGTCCCGCGTCTGACCGGCGGACATGCGGAGCGTGCTGCGTGATGCTAGAAGCCGGGCGCCGGCGCTGCAACGGGTCTGCCCATCGCCCGCAAAGGCGTGCATGGCGCCGCGCCAAGTCCGGGCAGCTCTGGTCGGAACAACCACGTGCGGGCCTTGCGAAGAAGGGATGCGGGACAGATATCGCGTGAGAAGGGTAGGCGGAGGATACGCCGAACAGCGGCGGCGTCGTTCGCCGGGTGGCCGCCCTGTTTGTTGACGACGTGATCTGAGCCTAAAAAGATGGCGACGCCTTGAGAGCGTCGCCAAAGTTTAGGGAGGAGACGTCCAGCAGCATCGAATCGACGCTGCTGAGTTTCAGTATGCCTTTCCGGAACGGCATAGCAAGCAATTTGTGCGATGCAACATCGCTTTGCTTCCTACGGAGGCCTGGGGATTTGCCAACGGCACGTCCTGGCCTGACCCGCCTCCAACTTGTGTGAAGGAACGATGCCACCCTTGCCCAAATCATCCTCCCCGGATGCCCCCGACGCCGCGTCCGTCGAGGAGCGCATGCGCCGGGCGCTCGGCCTGACCGGCGACCGTGCTGGCCGAAGCAGCCCGCCCCAGACTGAACGGTCACAGGCGGGTCCGCCGGGCCGGCCTGCCGGTCGGTCCTCTGCCGACAAGCCGCGCCACCGCTTCGTGCAGGACGGCGCGGTGCCGGTCACTGTCCTCAACCGGCACCGCGCCGACGAGGCCGAGGGACCGCCCGCAAACCGCGTCGCCGTCGAGGCGGCATTACAGGACGAGCGTGCCGCCCGGGGACGGGCCGAGCGGTCGCTGCAGGAGGCGCTTGCGACCATCCGCGACCTGCAAACCAAGCTTGGGCACGCGGAACTGGCGCGTCGGGAGGCGTCCGGCACAGCGGAAGCGGCGCGTGCCGCCGCGGACACCTTGCGGGCCGAGCACCGTGAGCAGGAGGTGCGCTGGCATGAGGACCTCGCGGCCGAACGGGCCGTACGGCTTGCGGCCGAAGCCGCCCTGGCCGAGGCAACGCGCGCCCGCGAGCATGCCAAGTGGACCCGGGCGCCAGCTCCACCAGCCGTGCAGCCGGCCCTTGACCTGCAGGATGCCTCGCCGGCGCCCATGGCGAAAGCTCCTGCCAAGGCCGTGGCCAAGCGGACGCGCAAGGCAGCATCGGAGGCGCGACCGCGCGAGCCGCGGCCCGTGAAGTGGTGGCTCCAGTCGGCACGGAAGCGCTGGCCCTAGGCGAAGGCCAGCACGCGGCTGCGTGCCGAATGCCGGCACCGGCTCGCTCGGCGGTCGGCAATCATCAAGACGGCTCCTCAGCACCGCGTCGGGCGGACCGCTCGGCATTGCGTCGGGCGATGGCGCGGTGCTCGTCCATCCGCTCGGACGGCTCGCCCCGGGCAGCACGGCGGGCGGCATTGGGACCGATCTTGTTCTGCGGCTCCAGCGCGATCCCGCGCTCGGCGTAAGAGCGATGGTCGATCCGCGCCGCGTGGCCGTGCGCGGCCAGGCAGATGTTGGCCATCACCGCCCACAGCTGCCGCCATCGCAGGGCGGCGGCGCGATCGTTCCAGGCCCGCTCCTTGAGCCCGAAGCCCTCGGCGCCGATGCGGCGCATGGTGAGCAGGACCTGGGCATAGGGCTTGGGCTGCCCATCGGGCCGCAATGCCCAATGCACGTTCAGGTCGGCCGCCATCCCCTCCGCGACGAACGCCACGCCGACGTAGTCGCGGGCGAGCGCCGCAGCCTGGTATGGCAGGAGCTCGGCCGGAAGCGCGAACTCCACCTCGCGCGCGAGGCAGGCGTCGCGCCGGCGCCCGCACGCCTCGACCTCGTTCCACAGCACTTCCCGGTCGTGCCAGCGGTCCGGTGCGCCGTCCGGCAGCAGCACCTTGGACAGGATCGGCATGGTGCCGCGCTTCGCGGGCAGGGGGGCCTGCATGCGGTCCAGGCGCCGGTCGTGCAGCCGCACGCGGGCACGGTCCGCGGCGACGGCCACGACGCTCTGCCCTTTCGAGCGCTGCACCAGGCCAAGCCGGAAATGGTAGATCGCCATGGACACGTCCTTCTGGATGTTGCGATGGATGAGAGCGGGCGGGAGAAACTCCCTTTGCAGCTCGCGCCGCCCGGGGTGATGCCCTCGGCTTGGCTCCGCCATCCGGCCATGCCGAGGGCCTGGCCATGTCAGTTGCGGCTGGTCAGCCGCGTGCGCCTGCGACCGCTCCCGGAGCGTCCGCCACGAAGCGCTGGCGCTGCATCTTCATAAGCAGACGGCCGCGCTGCTGCTCGGAAAAGCCTTCTGTCGAGGCGGCGAGCCACTTGCCCTCGGAAAGGGCGGCCGGGGCGGGCGTGCCGCGTGCTTCGGGCAGGCAGGCCTCGCCGGCGTGGGAATCGGAATGCCCCATGGCGGGATCGAGAGCGTGCTGCTGGTCCATTGCCTTCTCCGTTCGCCCTGTAGTTCGGCAGGGCCATGTTGGCATCGGCGGACGCGAGTGCAGCGCCGTTGCGGGAGCAAGTCAGACCACCGGCGCCGGCTCCGGCTGACAGCCTACAACGCGAGCGTCAGCTGCTGGCCGGTGCTTGCCTCCTCGGTGTTGAGCGAGGACAGGGTGACGCCGAGCAGGCGCACGCCCGTCCGCACCGGAAGCAGCGGCGCGAGCAGGTCGAGCGCGGTGCCTTCCAGCATCGCAAGGCTCGGCACGGCGTCAGCGAAGGAGCGGCTGCGCGTGATCTGCTGGAAGTCGGCATACTTGACCTTCAGCGTCACGGTCCGCCCCCACGTGCCCGACCGCTCGCAGTGCACCCAAACCTTCTCGGCCAGCGGACGCAGCTGCTCGCGCAAGGCATCGAAGCTGCTGAGGTCCTGCACGAAGGTGTTCTCGGCGCCGACCGACTTGCGGATGCGGTCGGCCCTGACCGGACGCTCGTCCACCCCACGGGCGATCCAGTAGTAGTACGGCCCGCTCTTGCCGAAGTGCTCCTGCAGGAATGCCAGGCTGCGCGCCCGCAGATCGAGGCCGGTGCGGATGCCGAGCCGGTTCATCTTGGCGGCTGTGACCAGGCCGACGCCGTGGAAGGTGCCGACCTCCAAGGTCTCCACGAACGCCGGCCCGCGCTCGGGCGGGATCACGAACAACCCGTCCGGCTTGCGGTGGTCCGAGGCGAGCTTGGCGAGGAACTTGTTGTAGGACACCCCGGCCGAGGCAGTCAGGCCGATCCGCTCGCGGATCCTGGCCCGGATCTCCTGGGCGATGCGCGTCGCGGTCGGAACGCCCTTCAGGTTCTCGGTAACGTCGAGGTAGGCCTCGTCGAGGGAGAGGAACTCGATCACGGGCGTGTACTCGGCGACGATGCCGCGGACCTGAAGGGAAACCTCGCGGTAAACGTCGAAGCGCGGCCGGACGAAGATCAGCTCGGGGCACTTGCGCCTCGCCGTGACCCCGGACATGGCCGAGCGCACACCGAAGCGCCGGGCCTCGTAGCTGGCAGCCGCCACCACGCCGCGCTCGCGCGAGCCGCCCACCGCGACGGGCTTGCCGCGCAGCGAAGGGTCGTCGCGCTGCTCCACCGAGGCGTAGAAGGCATCCATGTCGATGTGGATGACCTTGCGCTGACGCTGCGACGGCTCGGTGGGCAGCTCTGGGGCTGGGTCGGGCGAGTCCAACACGGGAGCAGGTTACCAGCACCAGATGGAACCGTGCAGGGCCATCCATCCCGGTTGCCCTGCCACTCAGCATAGCGCCCTGGCCCACCTTGGCCTACGTTCAGAGGCATGTGCGGCCGCTTCGCCCTCTCCATGACCCCGGCCGACCTCGCGAGGGTGTTCGGCACCCGCAACGCCGTGCCGAACTTCGCACCCACCTGGAACCTGCCGCCTAGCCAGCCGGCGCCCGTGGTGCGGCATCAACCCCAGACCGGCGAGCGCCACCTCGACCTGCTGCGCTGGGGCCTGGTCCCGCACTTCGAGCGCGATCCTGCCCGCGCCCGCATGCTCAACAACGCCCGGGCCGAGACGGTCGCGACGCTGCCAAGCTTTCGCGGCGCCTTCGCGTCCCGCCGCTGCATCGTGCCGGCCGAGGCGTTCTACGAGTGGAGGCGCGACGGCGAGCTGAAGCAGCCCTTTGCCATCGCGCGCGCCGACGGCGCGCTGCTCGCCTTCGGCGGCATCTGGGAAAGCTGGACCGATCCGGCCAACGGCGACGTCATCCGGAGCTTCGCGATCGTCACCACGGACGCGAACGCGACCATGGCGCCGATCCACGGCCGCATGCCGCTCGTGTTGGAGCCCCGCGACTGGCCGGTGTGGCTCGGGGAGGAGCAAGGCGACTCGAAGGCGCTGCTTCGCCCTGCGGCCGACACCGTGCTTCGGACATGGCCGGTGTGCACGGAGGTGAACAGCGTGCGGCATAACGGGGCAGAGTTGCTGCAGCCCATGCGTGAAGAAGCGGCAGGGGGTGGGTCGAACTCAGCGTAGGGCAGGAAAGGATGCACAGCGGCTGTAGGAAGAGTGGCACGTGTATGTCCGCTGCAGTCCCGCGAGCGGACGTGAGGGCGAGGGTTCTGGACTGGCGCCTAATGGCATGGTCTGGCCGAAACCGGACTGGCTGCTTTGGAGCGAGACACTGATGACAGCAGACTATCGGAGGGCGAGCTCGGAACAGACGCGCTCGGGCATGGTTCGAGCAACAGGCTACTTCAGAGAGAGACCTGAAATGTCGAGCGCACAAAAGCAGCGATTGTCGGACGAGGAGCTCCGCACGTTGGAAGGCATCTTGGCTAAACTTAGCGGATCCAGCGCTGAGCTGCCGCCCACGCTGTTCCGGTTCGTGACCGAGATCGTCGCGACCTCAAACGTCGATCTGCTGGTCCAAGACGAAGACCGGCGAATACTGCTCGCTTGGCGGGACGATGCCTTCGGCACCGGCTGGCACGTGCCCGGCAGCATCATCCGACACCGGGAGGAGGTTGCGCACCGCATTCGGGCCTGCGCCAGGGAGGAGTTCGGCTGCGACCTGGTCGTCGCCGATGGGCCCGTTGCTCTAATACAGATATTCGACGACCGTGGCCATTCGGTCTCGCTCTGCTATACGGCGGCGTTACGTGGGGCGCCGCGCCAGCGCATCGTTGAAGAGGGTGACACACCGCAGCCCGGGAGCTTGCGCTGGTTCGACGGGGTGCCGGGCCCGCTTTACCCAAGCCACCTCGTTTATCGGTCTGTGATCGAGGCGCTACGCAAGGGCCGACTAGGCGCGGGCATTGAGGTGTTCACCCAGCATGTCGGCCGGCGGGATGCAGCGCAGGCGTCACCGGCCGGCACTATCAGCGCGGATGAGTCACTTACCAAGCTGGCGCCTGATACATAGGCCAATTTGAGCCAGCCTGCCGCACGGCCGGCCAACACACCTGGCCGAGGAACGAACCCGCTATCGCGGGAGTGGTCCTGCTGGCAGTGACGGGCTGCCAGTTCGAGAGACGCGCATGAGTTGAGCGGGCCCAGGCCCGGGCCGACGCTGAGAGCTCCCCGATCCAGAGGAGCTCTCCATGACCCATCTCCCTCCTGCCACGTCCGGCGGCACCCTGCGTGAACGCTTCATCGCCGACATGACCGTGCGCGGGTTCACCGAGAAGACCCGCAAGGACTACCTCCGCACCGTCGCCGGCTTCGCCGCCTTCCTCGCCCGCTCGCCCAACACGGCGACGGCCGAGGACATCCGCCGGTTCCAGATCCAGCAATCCGAGCGCGGCATGAATGTGCCGGCCATGAACAGCGCCGTGGCCGCGCTGCGCTTCTTCTTCACCACCACGCTCGACCGGCCGGACCTGTCCCGCAAGCTGATCCGCCTGCGGTATCCGCGCAAACTCCCGGTCGTGCTCAGCTCCGACGAGGCTGCGCGCCTGATCGCCGCGACGACCTGCCTCAAGCACCGGGCCGCGCTTTCCGTCGCCTACGGCGCCGGGCTGCGCGTCGCCGAGGTCGCCTCGCTCAAGATCGGCGACATCGACAGCCAGCGCATGCTGATTGTTGTCGAGCGCGGCAAGGGTGGCCGGTATCGGCATGCCTTGCTCTCGCCCAGCCTGCTTGCCCTGCTCCGGGCCTGGTGGCACGAGGGGCGGCAGCAGGGCGTCATGCGGCCCGGCGGGTGGCTGTTCCCCGGCCAGGACCCGGCACGGCCCATCACCACCCGCCAGCTCAGCCGGGTGGTCGAGGCCGCCGCTGAGGCGGCCGGGCTGACCAAGCACGTCAGCCCGCACACGCTGCGGCACAGCTTCGCCACCCACCTGCTCGAGGACGGCGTCGACATCCGCGTCATCCAGGTCCTGCTCGGCCATGCCAAGCTCGACAACACCGCGCTCTACGCCCGGGTCGCCACCAAGACGGTTCGGACCGTGACCAGCCCGCTCGACAAGATCATGGCGCGCATCAAGCCCGGTGAAAGCGTCGGAGCCAGCCCCGGCGGCTGACCAGGGTGCGACCCGCGCTGGAGGTCGCCGACATTTTCCGCCGTCACGGGCCCGCCTTTCGGGCGGCCCATGCCGGCCACCTCAGCCTCGGCCAGCTCAAGGTCATGTCGGCCATCGAGGCTTGCCGCACTGCCACCCTCGGCGGCCACATCGAGGGGTGCGAGGACTGCGGCCACCGACGCATCGCCTACAACAGCTGCCTTATGTGCCGACGCTGCCGTCGGCAAGGCCACTAACGGGGCCGGACGGGACGGCCGCCGGCCATGATGCCGTTCCGCAAGATCTCGGCGGCCAGCAAGGGGCATCTGATCCGCAAGTACTTCACGGAGAACACGCCGGAGCCGATCCACGACCCGGCCCTGGCCCCGGGACGGCGGCTCGAGCCCGGCGAACGGCTGACGGCCTACTACACCGGCCGCGACAGCCGGGCGACCTGGCGGCCCGACATGCCGCTCGCCGCCGCCCAGGCGCTCGGCATCGATCCCACCCGGATGCCGCGCGACAAGGAGATGGACCGCCTGTTCGAGGGCAAGCGCGCCGACACCGGCGAGGCCTGGTCGAGGCACGAGCGCAAGATCAGCGCCTACGACTTCACCTTCTCCCCGCACAAGTCGGTCACGCTGGCGGCCGAGTTCGCCCGCACGCCTGCGGAGAGCGCGGCCATCTGGAACGCGATCGACCGCGCCAACGACGCCGCCATGCGCTACGTCGCCCGCGAGCTGGGCTGGGCGCGCAAGGGCCATGGCGGCGAGGACGGCGCCGACCCGGGCGAGGTCGGCTGGGCCAGCTTCCGCCACCATCAGGCGCGGCCGACGCTTGCGGTGCAGGACGGGCCGGGCGGCGCCACCTACCTGGCCGACGCGCCGGTCGGCGGCGACCCGCACGCCCACATCCACAACGCCCTGTTCAACATGGTGGCGACGGAGGACGGGCGCATCGGCTCGCTCGACACCCAGCGCCTGCAGTCCCGGGTGCTGGAGTTCGGCTCCTACGCCCAAGCCCGGCTGGCCGACGAGCTGCGCCGGATCGGCGCACGGGTCGGCTACGACAAGGACGAGAAGGCGATCGTGCTGACCGCGATCCCGCAGCACGCCAACGATGCGTTCAGCAAGAGCAGCAAGCAGGTGCTGCGGGGCGCCAAGGCGTTCGCCGAAAGCCAGGGCCTCGATTGGGACAGCATCTCGGCCGACAGGAAGTTCGAGATCCTGCGCGAGGCCGGCGTCGCCGAACGCCTGGCCAAGCACGCCGGCAAGGGGGACCGCGAGCTGTGGCGCGAGCAGGCCGAGGCGATCGGCTGGGCGCACACCACGGTGCTGGAGGGCATCGACCACGCGCGTCTCACCGACCGCGAGCGGTTCGACCTCGCCTATGCCTTCGCCGCGCGCCACGTTGAGACCGAGTTCCACACCGCGGCGGTGATCGACCACGACCGCCTGCGCTACCACGCCGCCCGCGCGCTGATCGGCACGGGCGTCAACGGTCCCGAGGACATCGACCACGTGGTGGGATTGCTGGAGACCCGCGGGATCGAGCTGCGGGGCGAGCACGTCGCGCTCGTGACCGGGATCACCGACGAGAAGGTGCGCGTCACCAACACGGCCCAGGTCAGGATCGAGGAGAGCCTGGCCCTGGAAGCCAGGCTGGCCGCGCTCGACACTTCGGGCGCGCTGTCCACGCCGGCGATCCGGGCCGCGGTCGCCGCCTCCGGCCTCGACTTCACCAGCGAGCCGGAGCACGGCAAGGCGCAGCTCGCCGCCATCTATGCCCTGGGCCGTGGCGGCGCGCTCACCTTGCTGACCGGCGTGGCCGGGTCGGGCAAGACGACGCTGCTGCAACCGCTGGTCGCGGCCTGGCAGGCGGACACCCGCTACGACCCGGGCGGGCGGGAGGTGGTGGGCCTCGCCACCGCCTGGAAGCAGGCGCGCGAGCTCCAGGGGGCCGGCATCGAGCGGGGCTTCGCCGTGACCGCTCTGCTGGCCGCCATCGACAGCGGCGAGTTCCAGCCCACCCGCAACACGGTGCTGGTGATCGACGAGGTGAGCCAGGTCGCGCCGCGCTCCATGCTGCGGCTGCTGGACCTGCAGGCCCGCACCGGCATGACGATCAAGGCCCTGGGCGACCGGGAGCAGGCGCAGGCGATCGAGGCCGGCGACACCATCGAGATCATGCGGCGCGTGCTGCCCAAGGAGGCGATGCCGGAGCTGCTGACCACCGTGCGCCAGGAGACCGAGCGCGGACGCGCCATCGCCGGGCTGTTCCGCGGCACGGACCTCGGGGCGGATGCCACGCTGGAAGAGCGGCGAAAGCACCACCTGGCCGAGGTGGCGAGGGCGCTCGGCATGAAGCGGGAGGACGGCACGGCCACCCTGGTCGGCGGCGATCATGACCAGGTGGTCGGGCGCATCGCCGACCTGTACATGCAGCGGCGCGACCACCTACGCGCATCGGGTTCGAGCAGGCAAGTGACGGTCTCGGTGCCGACCAATGAGGACGTCGCCGACGTGAGCCGGGCCATCCGCGAGCGGCGCAAGGCACGCGGCGAGATCGGCACGGACGAGGTGGCATACAAGGCCGTCGACCAGCGGGGCGAGACCTACGCCCTGCCGATCGCGACCGGCGACCGGCTGCGGCTGTTCCGCAGCACCTGGGCGCGGATCGACGGCCGCGGCGGCTGGATCGGCAACAACGGCAACGTGGTCGAGGTGGTGGGGCGCACGGACGCCGGGCTGCGGCTGCGGGACAAGGACGGGCGGGTCGGCGATGTGGAGTGGCGGCGCCTGTCCGACCCGAAGACCAGGCTGCTGCTGCTGGGCTTCGGCGACGCGCTGACCATCGACGCGGCGCAGGGCATCACGTCGGGCGAGCACATCGCGGCGTTCCCGCGCGGCACCGCGGGCGTGACCGGCTTCAAGGCCTACGTCGCGGAAAGCCGGGCCAAGGGCGCCACCTGGACGATGATCGCCGAGGGCGCGCTGCACGAGGCGGTGAGGCGCAGCCGCGCCCTGGGCGACGCCTCGCTGGTCAAGGAGGGCGACCTGTGGGACCGGGCCGCGGCCGACCTGGCGCACAAGCCCTACAAGGCGCTCGGCGTCGACCTGATCCGGGCAAGCCGGAGCTATTTGGCCAGCAATTCTCATTGGCCGTGCGGCTGCATGGGTATCATCGTGCGAGTTGGGCCTCGACGTGGGGCGGTGGTTTTGAGTCGATC
>JAABUX010006366.1_pt1 | contig 14131 bp, 18 predicted proteins | sample 5561851 | NCBI WGS metagenome assembly JAABUX01 (sample SAMN10711883, study PRJNA513361) | rock metagenome | isolation source: Antarctica rocks | place: Antarctica: Victoria Land, Richard Nunatak red sandstone | collected 2016-01-03 | reverse complement strand
GGCCCCCTCCGCGGATACGAAGGCATGCAGCATCCCGATCGCGTTGCGGCTGGCGGCGACCACAGTCCAGTCGCGCAAGGGATCCACCACCAGCATGGCGCCATGCGGCTGGATGGTGCCCGGGATGGGTTCTTGGCCACTTTCGATGGTCATGGTGCGAGCAAAACCCTGCGTTCGAGCAGGTCAAGGTTGGCCTGGCCATACATCTGGCGCTTGAGGGTCTTTAGCCGGTTGATCTGCCCTTCGACGGGTCTGTTGCTCCAGGCTGGTGTTAGGCCTGCGCGCACGGCGTCGCAATCTGCCGACAAGCGCTTGGCGAAGCGCTGCAACTGCTGGACGGCGCCGTCCGCGGCACGTTTCAGCCAAGGATCAAGGCGGTCAGGAGCGCGGTCGCGCACCAAGGCCGTGAATGCCTCGGCAAGCCCGACTGCCGCCTCCAAGTCGGGCGTCTGCCGCCGCATGCAGGCCAGCAACGCCTGATCTTCCTTGCTCCGCTTTTCCGCCCGGCGCAGCATAAGTCAAGTTGCCGTGCGTGGCGTCAGCACCCGCCGCGGCGCCGCGGCCAGCACCGGCGGGAACTGCCAGGGCCGTTCACGCTCCGGCACGCCGCCTTGCGCGCGCCGCAGGCGATGAAGATAGCGGGAGAGCGTGGCGTAGCTGCCCCGGTAGCCCTGCTGCCGCAGCGTACGGAACACCCTACGGCCGTCCCGGCGGCCACTGTTCCAGTGCCCGAGCATGGCGTCGTGCCACGGATCAAGCAGGCTACGCCCAGCGTCGGTCCGGCGCTCGCATTCGGGGAACACCTCGTGGCGCAGGTTGCGGAACACGCTCGCGCGGCTGATGCCAAGGTGGCGGGCGGTCGCCTCCGCCGTCCACCCTTCGCCTTTGAGGCGCCAGACCTGCCCATGGGTGGCGATGCGCCGCTCTCGGCGCCCTGCCGTCAGCGCCTGGACACCGGCCTGCGGGGCGCTGGGCGGCACGGGAACCGTGCCGTTCTCGGCGGCCACGGCGTCATGGCGCCACTGTTCGGCCGCGCGCAGGTCCTTGGCGTGCTGGGTAAACACCACCTCCAGCGTTCCCGCCAGGTTCTGCAGCAGGTGGAAGCGGTCGGCAGCCAGGGCTCTGAGAGATGCTGTTGCTTGACCGCTGCCACAGCCGCTCCTATGCCCGCCCAACTTGGTTCAGGCGCTCAGTCACTTTTACGACCTCGGCCTGCACTGCTCACGCCTCGCCGCTCGGATCCGGGGCCGGCACTCTGTGCGCCCGCGCCGCGCCCGCTTGAAAGCGCAAGCCTGGAAAATACGACGTAACTTTGTGGAGCGATAACAAACACAGGCCATACAGCAATCGATACTGGTCGGCTTTCCGCTTGGGCAGCCCAAACTCGAATGTTTCGTCGTGGTCCGGCTTCGCAAGCGTGCCGAAAAGGCGATCCCAAACTGTGAGTATCAGGCCGAAGTTCCAGTCGTAGTGCTGCGGATTCGGACTGTGGTGCAACTGGTGGTAATACGGGCAAAGCACGACTTGGTTCAAGACTCGACCGAACGATACCTTCAAATGGGTGTGGCGGACAAAGTCCATCATCATGATTTAGCAAAATATGTCGATGTTGATGCCGAGTACCGTCAGTTCCATCAGATTGGCAAACTGAAATATCCATAAACCGTACAGGGGACCGGTTATGCGGCCGTCCCAGGCTTTGTTCACAATGTTATCGACAGGGTGCATGCGGCCCTTGCTCGTCCCGACCATCGCTTCTGCTGAATGACTCACCTTGTGCAGTTTCCACAGGACGGGGACCCGGTGCTGGAGGGTATGGTAAGCATAGTAGGACAGCAGCATGGAAACCGTAAATAAGGCCAGCACGAGTGGCCCAGGATGCGTAGCTGGCGTGCCGCCATCCGGCCCGAACACGGCCAGCAAGGCCAAGTGTGTCACGTAGCCGACTGGCGCGGCGCTCGTGCGCCGACCGCCAGCGCCAGCGGGAGCATGAGCAGCTTCCGCGTGCCCCAGAACAGGATGTCGGCGCGCGCCGACGGATCACTGACGATGTCGCGCGGGATCAGGAAGGTGCCCGACTCACGCAACGTCCGGTCCCGTTCCGAGCGCAAGAAGACGACGGCCACAGAGACCAGGATGGAGCACGCCAGCAAGCCCGCCCCAGCAATGGAGGCCCTCCCAAGCGGGAGTGAAAGAGCTGGCTGCAGGGTTTTATGGTGTCGTGCATCAGTCATCCCCGGGGAGACCGCTGACCCGGTCGCGCCACAGCTCGGCATGCACGGCCCGGCGACGGGGTGGAGCCAGGAACGCCGCCGGCTTAAAGTGGCTGGTGCCGGCGAGAGCCGCCTGGCGGAAATAGGCTGCGGCGTGCCCGCGGCTGGAAACATTTAGCTTATCGAGAATGTTGTGCACATGGTTCTTTACGGTCGCATCGGTGATGACCAGGCGGCGCGCGATCTGCTTGTTGGACAGCCCGTCGGCGAGCAACTGGACGATCGCCACCTCACGAGGGGTCAGCGACCTCACCGGCCCCTGTAGGCTCGTGCCGTCTTGGCGCCGGCCGAAACTATGCAGCAGGAGCGAGGACAGGCGTGCGGGAAAGATGGTCTCCCCAGCAGCTAGCCGAAGGATCATGCTGGCAACGAGTTCGGCTGGGGTGTCGGCTTCGATGTAGCCGCAGATGCCGATGCTGGCCCAGGCGATGAACTCGTCGTCGTCGTCATCGTTCGTCGCCAGGACGCCAACTTTGAGCGCGGGGTAGGCCTCGCGTATCTTGCAGACAAAACTTATTCCGTCATACGCTGGCGAACATACAAACAGAAGTTGGGGCGGCGGCAGAGTGAGCATTGTGGACTGGAAGCCACTGAAACAAACGCAGTCGATCGTGCCAGCACATCCGATGGCATGTGATTCCCGACTAATCGCGTCCCGTACCGCCCTTATCCTGCTGACGACGGCAATGCGCATCATGGACCTGTCTCGATCTCGTGGTCGCAGTAGATGCTTCCGTAGCTCACAACGGCGAGCCTTTCGTTACAGACCATCCGGCGCTCATACCTGACGCAATCATAGGGCGTCAAACAATTCCTAACATCAGTAACAAACATTCATAATGAGATGCGCCGCCAAACACAACTTCAACCTTATCAGGCATACATCACCTTGCAGTTGTCATTTCAGGGCACAAAAGAGTATGGAAGACTTAATTTACAACTCATGGTTGCAACGCGATCAGCCATCTTCTTCTTGTGCGGTTTTGGCCGGCCGCACTGCGGCGCCCAGCGAGCGCCGACGTGCCTTGTTCCACGCTACGGCCGGGTGGTAGGGGATGCGCTTGGCGTCGATAAGGGTCTGGCTGCCCTCTAAGGCGAGCGTGTGCAAGCCATCGGGGAAGTGGGCCTCAGGGTCCGGACGCAGTGTCGCAACTGGCGCCTCGTCATGCCGTTCTCTCGTGCAGGTCCGGATCGCGTTTATGACTAGCGCGCCGCCGTAGGCTCTCGAACAGTCCTGCGCCGGCCGGTATCAACGGCCATCCAAGCGGAACGGCGTGCCCCCCGGCGTGATGACCGAATGTCGATCTTGACCGGGTTCCCCGGATGCTTACGCCAAGGGCCGGTCAGGCTTTCCGCGAACATCAGGCACAGGTTGTCATGGGCACCGACGTCGGTGTCGGTGTAGCTGATCTAATACAATCCATCCCGCCGCATCAGCGTGGGGTCGGCCATGGCAACGTCCTCGGCGACGACGCACAGCGGCAACATAGGCTGGCCGGCCCGGAGCTCGTACAGGAGCTGCCGCTGGAAGGCCGCCATCTCGGGCAAACAGACTGTTCGCCTACCAACCGCTGACGCGAACGGATAAGACAGGTGGTGGTCCGCTACCAGCGCGGGCATGGCCGGAACTTCCTGCGCGGCAGGGCCGACCGGCACCGACGCCAAGTGGCTGTGGCCGCTAACGTGGGTGTACCCATTCGCAGAGGACGATACCTGGCCTGCTGGGCCAGAAGAACGGATCGGCGATGAACCCCTGCTGGACCGGGATCTCAATCCACTCAGGCGGCGCAAAAACGGCGTTTTGCAGCAGGCTGGCCCCAGTTCCCTCCACTATCCTAATGCCATAAAGGTCGCCTCCCGCCCGGGTGCGCAACCAGGTGGCTGCACCGGCCACGCGAGACCAGGCGAGCGGCATTGTCCGGGGCCGTGCGGGCGACATGCTGTCCCACAGACGACCGGAACTGCTTGCGCGCAGCGCGGTCCGAAGCAGGTGGCCGCTCGCTCGGCCAAGAGCGTCTAGCAGGGCGGAGTAACGCATCGAGCTGGACAGGTGTGCCTCAGCCATCACCTGCCATTACCCGGTGGACCCGGCCTCCGCAATCAGGAACAACGATGCCGTGAACGGGGCGTAATGGCAGCTTTGGAGCGCATGAAACAAGGCCACCAATGGCACGCCCGAACCGTCAACTAACAGCCACCATTGGCCCGGCCTGGCCGGTGCCGAGCCGTGCAGGTCCACGTTCACGTCGGCAGCCCGTTCGTCAGTTCCGATGGCAGCGGCAGGCTGTTCCGCCGGCCGGGCGGGCGACCACCATTGCAGCATAGTCCCGGCGACCGTGCTGTGCCAGCGCCCGGTCGCCGGCGCCGCATCACCCGGGAATATTGCGTCCGCCTGCCCTGCGGGAGCCGCCGCGACAAGGCGCCCAAGCGACGAGCATCCTGACAGGCCGGGAAAACAAAGGCGGTTCAGGCGGGAGGCAGAAGCGCCCTCGGACGGGGTGGCCGGGATTGGTGCGGGTTGAGCCGGAGCGTCGAGACCGCACGATGGCGAGGCAACTGGGCGCGCCGGATCCAGACCGGCAGGTCCTTCTCCCATGACTTCTCCCACAGGTGCATCCCGTATGTGTCTGCCGTCACCCAATCCGCCCTGAACTCCTCCCCGAACGGCCACGGGAAGAAGAACTGCGAGGGGTACATGAAGACGTCTTCAAGCTGGACGCCGGTGCTCGCATACCGGCTCAGGCTAGCCTCGACCAGCAGCCGCGTGATCAGCTTGGGGCCGCATTTGGTCGGCCTATCGAGCCCGAACGGCATCCGCCGCATGGCCAGCAACCGCCCGAGCGCAAGGTGGATGAACCAGTGGCCGGGTTCGGCGGCCATCATCCCGTTCGCCACCCAATCGGCTGAAGCGTCCTCGTCCTGGAAGCTCAATACGCGGGAATGATGGAGCAGGGGGTTTGAGCGACCGGTAAAGGACGAAATCAACGTCGAGATAGAAGCCGCCGTGCTCTTCAGGGATTTTGAGCCAGACGATGTCGGCGACCTTGGCCCAAAGCCGGCGTTCGTAGGCGGCCCGCAGCAACGGGAGCGAGAAGTCGATGTTGTCCTCGTTCCAGAGCACCAGATCGAAATCCGGGTTGGTTCGGCGCCAGGTGTCAATGTGGCGGCGCTGCATGTCTGGCAGCTTGCTCCCAACCCAGACGTGGTGGATCGTTTCGGGGATCATTGCACCTGTTTCCTTCTGAAAGGCGGGACAGGAAGGGTGTCGCGCGCCAGGGTATAGAAACGCGTCAAGTGGCCGGGCAGCAGCGGAGCGAGCGCTGCCGTTTAGGCGGCAAGCCCGGCCATCTCCTCCCCGGGGAGCGCCCAGGGGCTGGCCGGGAGCACGCTTCGCACCATCAAGGCGGGGGCAAGCATGGCGCATCCGCCCAATGCAATGCAACGCGTGCAGGCTCCGCGAGCAGCCGGCCGACGTCAAGCCCCGAGAGCCGGTGCAGGCGGGTCAGCGAGATCGGGACCATGACCGCCGACAAGCCCGCCCAGGTCCATCCCACGGCGACGACGCCCCCGTGAACGGCCAAGGGGAACGGATCGCAATCCGGGCCGAGCTGCCAGGATGCGCCATCCCGGCGAAGGCATCGGGCCGCCTAGGTGCCGACAGCGCCTGGCCCGAGAAAGCCCAGAGCGGCATCGTCAGCGCAACGAAGCACATGGCCTGGATGACGGCGACCGCCCCAACCCATTGCGCCCCGAATACCAGCGGCGCCACCAGGCCAAGCTCGGTGAGCAATGGCAGCCAAATCGTCGCAGTCAGCACCACCATGTCGTGATAGGCAGACCCGAACTAGACTCTAGAGATGTGCGATGCGGCTCAATGCCGGCATCATGACGAGCTGCAACGGCGTTATCATGACGATGATCGCGGCCCGCAGCACCCGCAGCGCGACCGAGAAGTAGCCGACCGCTGCAAAGTCCATATTAAGGCCGACCACGATGCTGGCGAGCTCGTCGATGCAGGAGCTGATCACGCTCGCCGCCAAAAAAGCCCGGCTGAATGCAAACAGCGAGTGAAACGCCGCACGGGAGAACAGGAAGCGCGGCCGCGAGGCGGTGGCGCGCCACATGATGGCCGCGACCAGGGCCGACTGGATAAACTGCGAAATGACGAGCGCCCAAACGCCGAACCCGGCCAGTGCCAGCGCCACCCCCGCCAGCCCGCCGACTAGGCTGCCCGTCAGTAACTGGGGCAAATCCCCGGGCAAAGACGAACCGCCTTCCAATCTATATCACTAAAAGAACGAAGAAAGCCGCATAGATTCAGGGTGGTAGAGTTACCGACCCACTCTGACCTTTGTTCTGCTGCAACTGCGTGCCCGGGGTTTTGCCCCAGTTACGCCCGTCACCGTGCGGATGGCGAAGATGCGCAGGTCGAGTGAGCGCTGGTACAACGCGGAATGGACACTCACCAGGGCACGCGGGAAGCACAGCAGCAACAACCAGGCGATGACCGGGCCGAGCATAGGCTCGTTGAACCAGTCTTGGGCGAAGTGCGCGACGACCTGCAGGCCCACGACCATGGCCGTGGCCAGCATCATGTTGGTCCAGAATGCCGTGGACGTGGCTCCGTCATCGACACGCTGGGCCTGGATAAGCCCGTCGCTGAAACCTTGGAACAGGATCATATTGACGGCGCCGACGATGGCCATCGCGAGCGCATGAACGCCGAACTCGTGCGGCGATAGAAGGCGGGCGAACACGACGAAGAACAGGAAGGCTGATCCCTGCGCTCTGACAGCTTCGACAGTGACTCAGAAGGTCGCCTTGGATACGTTGCGCCCCATCAGGCTGCCTGGTTGGGCGGATGCCCGACCGGGCGGGCCTGCCCGTCCCCCTGCGGCGGGGCCAAAGCTGTTATGGCAGCCTGCGGCGACCGTGGTAGCGGAGCAGCTTAGGCGAGAACATCACGGAGTCGTCGGAGCCGTAGCTTGCGTGCTCGTGGGCTGAGACCTTGGTCAACACCAGACCAAGCACCCGGGCATGGGCGCTCGAAAGCTGCTCGACCGCAAGCTCGATCGTCGCCGCCGGCGTCGTGGCCCATTCCGCGACGACCGCCGTCGCGTCTGCGTAGCGTGCCATCATCCAGGTGTCGCCTGCCGCAAGCACCGGCGGCGTGTCGATGACGACGAGGTCGAACACCTCTTCAAGGTCGCGCAGGGTGTTTTCCCAAGCGTAGGTCGCCAGCAGGTTCACTGGGCTACCCTCTGGCTCCCCGGCGGGCAGGACCGCGAACCCCCAGCCGTCGTGGTAGGCGGGCGCGTCGTCAACGTCGATCTCGCCTTGGAGCAACCGGACCAAGTTGCCGTCTCTGTGCCCCATGCCGGCGGCCCTCGACAAGGTACGGCAGCGGAGGTCCGCGTCCACGAGCAGCACCCGCAGCCCCCGGTTCCTGGCGGCCGCCGCAAGGGCGATCGCAACTCTGGTCTTGCCTTCCTGGGGCAGCGCCGACGTCACCAGGACGCTTGCCGGGGGGAGGCCGCGGTATGGCAGCAACATGCGGGCGAGAACCTGTGCGACCGCCTCGTCCCAGACCTGCCTCATCTTTCTGTTCCGGCGGCGGACGAACGGCAGCATGCCAAGCGGCGCCTGCCCGTCCGGCCTGGGCAGGTCGCGGAGGGTGAACACCCCGCGGCGCGCGCGCTCCTTGACGAACGCCGCCGCGGCGCCGATGCCCAACGAGAGCAGCATGGCCGCGGGCAGGATTGCCCGCTTGTTGGGCGACGCGGGGCGGAAGGGAGCGACTGCGCGCGACAGGACGCGCACGCTTGGGGGCTGGTACGCCAGCTCGGGGTCGGTCTGCTCTGCGCGGCCGACGAAACTGCGATACGCCTCGGCGTCGGCAGCGGCGTCCCGCTCCAGCGCCTGCATCTGCGCTCCGCCCGCATCGGCCGGTTCCACATTGGCCTTGAGCAGTTCGAGCGTGGCACTGAGCCGCTGTTCGTTCGACCACGCCACTGCGAGCTGGCCGAGCAAGGTCGCGCGGATGCGGGCTCGCTCGCGGGTGATCGAGCGGGTGATGTCGGCGGCCTGGGCACGGTTGGCGGCGACGCTGGGCATCGCCAAGCCGCCGGACGCCCCAAGCGCAGCCAGCCGCGCGGTCGCCGCGGCAAGCTGTTCGCGCAGCCGCGGGAGGAGCGGGGAGCCAGAGGCAGAGGCTAGCGCATCGAGGTCGGCCTCGCCTCGGCCGGACACCTGCGCCAGCGTAAGCTGGAGAGTGGCGCGGAACGCGCGCGCCTGGGTTAGCTCGCTGCTGGTCTGGGACACCTGTTCCTGGCTGATCGTGCCGTCCTTGCCGCCCACGGCGCCGCTGTCGTGACGGAACGCGTCGTAGGCGCGCGCGGATCGGAGCGCGTGTTCGTGCAGCGTGTTCAGACGCTTCTCAATCCAGTCGTGCGCGTCACGCGTGACGGCCGCCTTGGCCTCTGCCCGGGTGTCGGCATAGGCGGTCGCGACGGCGTTGGCGAGCGTTGCAGCGAGTTCGGGGTCGCGCGCCTGGGCCGTGATCCGGATGACCCGCGACAGGCCGACGGGCACGATCGCCAGCCGGCTCCGCAATGTGTCCACCGTTTCCCTCAAGCGGTCGTCGGTGCTTGCAGGGGTGGGGGCAGATGGCTCGCCAAGGCCCAGGCGGGCGCGAAGCTGCAGCGCCCAAGCCTTGGCGAAGTCGAACGCGCCGGTGAACCGTTCCGGCATGATCCGGCCGGAGGTTGCGAACTCGGGGTTGCGGATCAGGTCAAGCGTGGCTGCGACCTTGCCGAGCACCTCCTCCGAGGTCAGCAGCTCGATCTCGTTCGACAGGGCGTCGGCCGTGAAGGCGGGTTCGCGCTGCCCGTCGTCGCGGGTCGCGCCGGGAAGGTCGCCTTGGAAGATGACGGCGCTCGACGCCCGGTAGCTTTGGGGAATGAGGGTGGCGGCGAATGTCAGGCAGGCCATCGCCGCTGCCGCCACGACGGCAATGCGCAGCTTGCGGCGCCACAGGACGCCGAGCAGGTCCCAGCCCGGCGGCTCCACGGGCCGCTCGTCCCATTCATGGCCGCTCGGCACCACCGCCGTGCCCGGATCGGAGGGGCCGGCGACGCGTGGCGCCCCGCCCCCACGCGCTCCACGGCCGCTGGGACGGTCGAACCGCCACCGGCGCGCTTGCTCCGGACCGGGTTCGTCCGGCCGAGGCCGCCGCGGGCCGGCATCGTCCGCATCGGCAGGAGTGTCGTCGAGCCGGTCCAGGTTGGCGTCGCCGTCAAGCTGCTCAAGGCCATGCTGACCCTTGTTATGCAGGCCGGGGTCGGGCTGGCCGGGATCTGGGTCGGGAGCGGCGGGCTGCTGCGGAGAGCGCTGCTCCGGCTTGCCGCTGTCGTGCTCGTCCGTGAGGAAGAATCGGTCCATGCGCTACTGGCGGATTCGGGCGGCACAGACCAGCCAAGCGAACTGGGTGTACTGGATTAGGTAGCGGTGCCAAAGCCGGCCCGGCTCCCGGAATAAGCGGTAGGCCCAACGGAGGTTTGCGCGGTCAAGCCAGGTCGGATCGTAGTGCAACCGGACGTGCAGCTGGTCGAGGAAGCCGCCGCAGGTGGAACCCCAGCCACGCCAGCCTAGCGCGCGCATGCCGAGCAGGAACGCTTCCTGCCGGACATTGCCCATGCCGCAGGCCAAGATGTCCGGGCTGAGGGCGGCAGCCTGTCGCATTGTGTCGTGCATGTCGCCATAGCCGCTGAGTACACCGGTGACACGCAGGCCGGGGTAGGTGGCCGCGATACGCTCCCGTGCGCGTTCCGCGACTCCCGAGGCGTCGCCGACCAGGACAACCGCAAGGCACTTGGAATGCGCAGGCTCGAACACGGGCGGCGCGAGTGAGGTCATATCGAAACTGACGCGCTGGGCAGGGAGGCCATTCAGCGAACGCAGTGCCGTGCACATCGCGTTCCCGTCCGGGAAGACGAAGTCGAACGACAGCAGGTCGCGGCCGAAAGCGGGGGCGTGCCGCGCCAACACGGCCGTCGAAGGGTTTGCAAAGGCAACAAGGACCGGCCGCCCGGGCGCCTGCAGCAGCGCCTCGAACACGGCAGCCGGCGTCGCCTTGTCCTGCGACGCAGCCACTGCGTGGACGGGGACGCCGGCGACAGGGACCGCCACAATGTCCGTGCGCCCGCGCCCGGGCGCCACCCAGTTGGCCGCGTGATTGTCGTTCGGAACGGCGGTGCCTGCGGCGCTGGGACTGGATGCCATTTCCGACTGCGACGCTTCCATATTTGGCCTGATCTCGCTAGCGGCCCAAGCTATCAGCCCAGGGTGTTGAACCGCATGGGCCACATGGCCGGGCCGAATTGTACCAATGGATGCAGTCCGTTTTATTGGGTGTCGATAGGCCTTTTGGTCCGGTAGCAAATCCTGTTTGCCCTCGCATAATCGACCTGCCTGCACACAGCGCTGCCCAAGCGTTGGAAACGGGTGGAGCTAGTCTTTGCGCCGGGATGCGGCAACATGCAGCTTGGAAGGGTGCCGACGATCACAGTCCCCGATACGCGCTGCACAGCCTGCCTTGCCGGGACGGCTCGGAGCACAGGGGGTGGCGCAGTAGCCAGAGCATGCTGCTAGCAGGCAGGGCTGGGTGGATCGCCTTATGCTTGCTAGTCCTCCAGATCGCGGTAGCGATTGAGCCGTACAACACGGCGTTCTCGGGACTGTCGGACGCCGACGCCGTCCGGCAACCGGACGACTTCCAGCCGCAGGTCGCGTCGATCGTCCTTTGGCTGATGCTGGCCATCCTGTCGCACCTGCCGAGTGCGCTCCGCCATCCGCTGCATGCGGGCCAGGTGAAGCCGCCTGCGCTGCTGCTGGCCTGGACCGTGCTGTCGTTCGCCTGGAGCGATGATCCGGCAGCCACCATGCCGAAGGCGGTGGCTCTGCTGCTGACGAACTATGCAGCCTGGCGTTTGACGGCGCTTGTATCGGCCTGGGACATATTCGCGTGCGTCCACCACACCCTTGCCTGCCTGCTCATGGCGTCCGCGGCCCTAGCGCTGTTCGCTCCGAACGTCGGCCTTGTCCAGCACGAATGGCAGCATATCGGCAACTGGCAGGGCATGTTCGCTTCGAAGCAGGGTCTCGGGGTGTTGCCGGTCGCATTCACCGGCATCGTCCTCTTGCGGGTGGTCGAGTGGCGGGGCTGGTTCGACTGCGTGATGGGCGTGGTCGGGGCGGCGTGCCTGTTCGGCTCCGGGTCGCGTGGCGCCGGGGTGATGATTGCGGTCGCGGTAGCCTGCCTGCTCGCCGCACGGGTTTATCTGAGGTTGATCATCCTCGTCACGGGCGTGCTGTGGGCGGTGCTGCTGCTCGCGGTGGCGAACATCGCCTACCTGGTCACGATGGGGAGCGACTTCATCCGGGTGCTCGACTACGATATCAACTTCACCGAGCGCAGCTTTATTTGGCAATACGCGCTCAGGCTCTGGTCCGGGCGATCATATTTCGGGTTCAGTCTCAACGAGTTCGGGACCGACCCAGGCATCTACAACGAATATCTCCAGCTGTACGGGTGGGGCGTCGGCCATCACCGCCCGAAGCAGATCGCTGTCACCGACCGGCTGCTGTTCCCGCCATGGCCGTGACCGGCCGCATCCGGAGCAAGTCCGCAGCAGGCGCTGCGTGGCGCGGTCCTGGGGCGGGTGCTGGGCCAGGTTGCGGCATGGCCCGTGTCGAGAGGTGCCGCCTTGCCGGAAACTAGTCCGCAAACAGGGTCGGATGCGGAAGCGCAGTTTCGGCGCACTCTGTCGCCTGCCTTGTTCCCGTCGTGGCAGGCAACCTGCCAGGCGTTCGGCGCGGCCATTGCCGCCGGTCCCGGGCTGGTCATGCTTGTCGGCTGCCCAGGGTCGGGCAAAACGTTCACCCTGCTCTCCTACGCCGGGGGAACTGGGGAGAAGGCAGGCCTGCGCAGCCTCTACGACCCCCTCGAACCGGGCACAGAGATTGACCTCGTAGACAATGTCCATGCCAAGTCGCTGGCGCGGCTGACGCCGTTCGACGGCACGCGCGTGCTGGCGGTCGAACCGAAGCTGGCTGAGCGCCTGATGCGTGCCCTTCCCAAGGCCAGGATTGTGGCCGTGCAGCCCATGCAGTCGCGGGACGTCCACATGATGGTGGAGGTCCGCCGGTCCCAGTTGGGGTTTCCGTCCGGTTACTTCACGTCCAAGGCGCTGGCGCGCATGGACGAATTGTGCGCCGGCAGCCCCCGGCGGCTGGACGACCTGCTGTTCCGGTCCCTCCGGTCAGCCGCGTCCGCGGCGGTGCCGCGGGTGTTGCCGGGCCACGTGGAGCAGGCGGCGTTGCAAATCGCGATGGAGGCGGGCACCGGGCAGAACTCGGCGTCCCTCGATCGCGAGGCGGTCCTGCGCTTGCTGAGCCGCGCCGAAGGGGCCGACCAGCCTTGGCGGCGGCAGCGTGCGAACGCGCCCGGGTTCTGGACAGGCGGCACGGCTGCGCGGCGGGACGCACAACGAACCCCCGCCCTATCGGCGCGGCTGCCGGGCAGGGCGGCCATAGGGCCGAAACTGGTCTGGCGGTCGGTCCCGGCCTTGATCTCGGCACGCAAGCTCGGCCCAGCCCGCGACGAGACGTTCTTTGCCATGAACCCGGCGGAAGCGGCGCGGGCCGGGTCACGCAAGCGGCGGCTCGGGCGCAAAACGTTTGCGGCTATGGCGGTGGCCGGCGTGGCTTTTGCGGCAATGGCATGGGGGTTGCCGGAGAGACCCTCCTGGGTCGCCGAGGGCGGGCAAGCGACGGCCGGGGCCGAGCCGACCACCTTTGCGTTGCTGGTGCAGGAGGCGCCATCGCCCCACCTCCCGGGCGCGGCCCTGTCGCCCATACCAGCGCCCGCCGCCAGGCCGGTCCCGCCTGCGGGCGCGCTGCAGTCCAGTGGCCGATCCGATTCGGTCGCGCCACGGGACGCTTCAAGTCGGACGGCCGCCACTCCCGCCGCAATGCCGGTCCTGCAGCCTGTGGCGCCGGCCCGGCAACTGGCCGCCGTCGCGGTTTTGCAAGGCGTCGGGCCGCCGCATGGGCCTGGGCAGGCTGGCCCGCGCCGGCGCGGCGCGGCACCAGCCGATGGCGGGCTGGCCCTGGCGGCACTTCCCGCCCTGTCCACTCCAGTCTTGGCCCTGGCGCCCGCGCCGGACACGCCACCCCCGTCCCAAGCCGTTTCTGTGGTCAGCACCGCACCTGCCGCTGGCGTGCCTCAGCATTCCGTGCCGATGGCGGGCCAGAGACCTCCGGCTTCGCCAGGGACCGCGAAGGAGGCCGCTCGATTGCTCGCACTGGGAAAAGCGCTGCTCGCGATCGACCAGGTCGCCGATGCGAGGGAGCTTATCAAGGCGTCAGCGGACATGGGGGACAGCAAGGCCGCCGCCCTGCTCGCCACCTATGATGCGACGGCCCAGGAGCGCCACGCGCAGACCGGCCCGATGCAAACGGAACACGCCGGCACGCGCTAGCGTGGTGCATGGATCGGGCATTGGTGCTGGTGCGCTGGGTGACGTGAGGGGGTCGTCCCCTCCAACCCCGGATGTCCATTTTGCCGTTCAAGCTGAACCAGGGCCGCCGTCATCACATTCCGCCCCAACGGCACAGGGTGACGAACTGGCCGACATTCGACGCCAGCCTGCGTCAGCGAAGCGGCGCGACCGACGTTGTTGCATGGACCTGGGATGCGGGCGCAGTTGCCCCAGCCCCGGCTGTGGTTCAGGCGATGCGGACGGAAGTCGGGCGTCCGAGTTCCAGCATACGGTTGAGCGCATGGACGGCCACGTCCA
>JAABUX010006364.1_pt1 | contig 14135 bp, 18 predicted proteins | sample 5561851 | NCBI WGS metagenome assembly JAABUX01 (sample SAMN10711883, study PRJNA513361) | rock metagenome | isolation source: Antarctica rocks | place: Antarctica: Victoria Land, Richard Nunatak red sandstone | collected 2016-01-03 | reverse complement strand
CCCCGTAGCTAACGACTCTTGCCGGTCTCTTCATGGTAACCACGATGACGTCATCGCTCCTTGCTGCACCACGTGGCTACGATGGAGACGGTCCAGGGCGTTTTGCCCTTGGCGCTACCGTATAAAAAGCGCCGACGCAGCACCTGATGGATTATTCTCGGGACTTTGCGAGTATCGAGCGAGTCCTGCTTCGTACCGGCGCTGTGACGAGAATCAAAGCGATCCAGATACGCGCGACCGAATTGGTAGCCGGACGGAAAGCTGTAGCTCGATCTTGGCTACGAGCCGGCAGATCAGAATGCGAGATACGCGGATCAGATCTCATAGCAGGCGTCGGTCGCGCACATGCACGATAGTTTGAAGCGTTTTCTCAAGGATCGCTATGGCGAAACCGCAGGACTCGAGGACGAGCGAGGCTTCTCGAACGGCGAGATTGCCGACTCGTGCGGCTATCTCGTCGACTCACTCTATATCGCGGGTGAAGGCCAGGAGGCTACTGTAGAACAGCGACGGCTCTCCAAGGCCGGCTGTATCTTCGATGTGACGAAGGCAATCGCCGGAATGGCACCTCCCAACGCCGCGGAGCGAGCCAATTTTGGAACCAGAACGCACTCTACGGGTCGATCTTTCGCTATTATGCGTCTCATCACTTCACCGGATCGGCAGATGTCACCAAAGCGTACTTTCAGCGTATCATCGGCCATGAGATGTCGAGCGTGCCGACCGACCACTTCGTGTGCACCGGTGCGCCGACGACGCAGGGGCTCGACTGCTCGAAGATGCGCGCGGGCGTCGTTGAAAAGTTGCCGATGATCATAGCCGCGGATCAGACAGCGCAGGTGCGGGCTCGACGCTAGCGCGTCGACTCGGCCGACACGACGAATTTGTAGCCGAAGCCGTGGATGGTCTCGATCATCCGCGCGGCCGTGGGAAACGGCTCGAGCTTCTGACGGATTCGCCTGATGTGACCGTCGATCGCACGTTCGTCGCCGTCGAAATCGTTTCCGAAGGCACGGTCAATGAGCGTCGCACGAGCAAGCGCGACGCCCGGATTGGAGACGAGAATTGCGAGCAGATCGAACTCGCGCGGACGCAACACGATCCGGACGCCGTCGAACCGCAGCTCACGGGCAGCGTCGTCGAATTCAAGCGGGCCGAAGCGGCGAGCCTTCTGAACCGCATCGTGCGCGAACGGACTTCGGCGGAGACGAGCGCGGACACGGCACATGAGCTCACGCGGCAGGAACGGCTTCGCGAGGTAATCGTCGGCGCCGGCTTCGAATGCGACGAGCCGCTCCACTTCGTCGATGCGTGCGCTCACGACGATGATCGGGATTCCTATACGCTCGCTCCGTAAGGTTCGAATCACGTTGAGTCCGTCGATCGCGGGCAAGCCGAGGTCCATAATCGCGAGATCGACGTCGCTACGCGAGAGACGAAGCGCATTGAGACCGTCGCGAGCTACGACCGGCTGGTAGCCCTCATTCTCGAGATAACGGACGATCACATTGCGATTGAGCTCGTCGTCCTCCGCCACGAGGATTCGCTGCGCGGCGACCGCCGTGTCAGACGGCACGGTACGAGCCGCTGTAATCGACTTCCAGCGTCCGATCCTCGAGTGCGAGCGACGTCGTACGATGATCCCAGAACGTGACGACGCGAATGAGCTTCATTTGAACGCGGCCGAGCGCCGCCTTGGCACGTTCCGACAATGAGACGACGTCGCGGCGCCATTCCGGATGCTCACTCGGCAAGACGACGCGGCGCCCCCGATCGTCGTCGAGGAGCGAAGGTCTCGGCTCGTCGACGGGAACCGAATCGGTCCGCGTTTGCGGCGTACGGCTCGGACCAAGTGGCGAGACATCGGCGAGCACGGGGACCGTGCGCCTCATTGAACTCGCGCCACGAGGTCGGTCCGTAAACGCGCAAGCGCCGTCGTCCGTAACTGGGTCACGCGTTGCGACGAGATATTCATCCGTTGCCCGATCTGCACGATGGTCCTATTCCCATAATAGTGGTCTGTGATGACGCTTCGTAACCGTGGCTCGAGATGCGAGAGCGCGCGACGCAACCGGTCGGTCTGGTCGCGCTTCGCCGCAACCTCTGCCGGTTGCTCGTCCGTATCGATCGCCGGCTCGGTCCTCGTTACGCGCTCGGGATGTACGAAGAGCACCTCGGCGCGACGGGCGGCCAAGAGCGCACCCCCGAGCCCGCGGACCTTGGCCGTGAGTTCATCGAGCGTCGGGACGGTACGTCCTTCGATCTCCATCTGCTTGCGGACCATCTCGGCGTCCCGAATCATCTTTCGGGCCCGTCGCGAGAGCGGGTCGCGCTCGCGTATGGCATTGATGACCGCTCCTGCTATGATCGGTCGGGCGAACGTTTCGAGCTCGTTCCCCTTACCATGCTCGAACGTGCGGATCGCGCGGATCGCGCCGATACATCCGTCTTGATAGAGATCGGCGTATTCTTCGAATTGATAGACGCGGCCGAGACCGCGAGCGATGCGAGTGATCGCGGGGATCAGGCTCTCGAGCATCTCGGCTTCGGTCGAGCGACGAGTTTCCGCGACAATCACGTTTCGCGCCGCTTGAGATCGACCAGCGAAGCTCGGGAGAGCGTCTCGGCGAATATCCCGCCGACCGGCCCGAGCGAGTCGGCGATCGGCCGCGCGACCATCGAGAGCAGCATGACCTGGAACGCGCGCGTCGCAGCCGCCCCATCGTCGCTCGACGCGGCGGGCGCAGGCCCGCAGTCAGCTGCCGCGGTTGATGTTGTTGGCGATGCGTTGCATCTCATCTGCAGCCTGCACTCCCTTCGAATTGGCTTCGAACGCGCGTTGCGCGCTGAGGATCTCCATCATCGACTCGAGGATCGAGACGTTCGACTTCTCGAGCATTCCGAATGCCGTCGTGCCGGCGCCGTGCACGCCTGGCCGGGCCGCGTGCGCCCCGCCCGATGCCGGCGTCGCGAGGAACGTCGTCCCGCCGACGGAGCGCAGCCGCTCGGGCGCGCTGAAGGTAGCGAGCATCACCGTACCGAGCGGAATCCGCTCGGCCTTCTCACCGGCAGCCGTGACCGAGCCGTCGCGGCCGACCCGCACGTCGCGCGCGTCGCCCGGGATGCGGACGCCCGCGAGTGTGCCGCCGTCGGCGCTGCGAAGCGTCCCATCGGACGCCCGCTCGAAGCGGCCGTCGCGCGTATAGGTCATCGACCCGTCGGGTCGGTGCAGCACGAAGAAGCCCTGGCCTTCGATCGCGAGATCGAACGGGCCGCCGCCCTTGACGAGCTTACCCTGGCCGAAAATGACGCGCTCGCCGCGCGGCGCGGTGCCGAGGACCGAACGCCCGTCGGTGAGCTCGGAGAACTCCATTGTCGTGCCCTTGAAGCCGACTTCTTCGGCATTGGCGAGGTTGCCGGCGATCGAGTCGAGATGCGACTGCTCGGCCGCCATGCCGGAAGCCGCCGCGAACATAGCGCGATTCATTGCAGGTGCCCCACGTCGTTGGTTGCCTTCGAACGCGTCGCGTCGAGTGCGGAAAGCGATTTTTGCGCCGTCTCGAACGAGCGCTGCGCGTCGAGGATCTCGACCATCGTCGAGATCGAGTTCACGTTGGATCCGGCGACGAAGCCGCTTCGGAGCTCCGAGCCCGCAGCGAGCGGTACGTGCGCGACGGTCGAGCCGTCGACGACGACGCTGCCGTCGGTGCGGAACTGCGCGCCCTCCGCGACGACGACCGGACCACCGGTACCCAGCAGTGCCCGGCCGCGGTCGTCGACGAGATAGCCTTGGTTATCGCGGTGCAGCGACGCGTCGCGGACGGACACCGCCCGCTCGGCCGCGACGCCGTGCTGCGTCCGCGGCGCGAGCCGGATCGCGCCGCTTTCGCCCGAGATCGCGAGATCGAGCGGCCGGCCCGTCGGCCGGAGCGCCGACTGCCGCCTTCCTGCTGCATCGACAGCGCTCTTGAAGCCGTCGGTCTGTGCGTTCGAGAGCTCGCCCGTCGCGTGCTCGAGCCGGCGCTCGTCGTATTCCATCGCCGAGACGCAGGAGCCAATACCGCTCGGTAGTGATGTCCGCATGATGCTACGGTCCTTAACGGAAGCTGGTGACGAGGGAGCCGCACACTTCGGTCCAGCCGTCGACGATGACGAACAGGAACAGCTTGCACGGCAGCGAGATCACGGAGGGGCTGAGCATGAACATGCCGAGGCCCATCAGGATGCCCGAGATGACGAGATCGATGACGATGAACGGCAGATAGATCGCGAACCCGATCGCGAATCCGCGTCGCAGCTCGCCGACGACGAAGGCGGGCAGGACGACGCTCAATGGCGCCTGAGCGATGCTCGCATCCGCCCGGCCGGCGAGCCGATCGAAGAAGCCGCCGTCGCGCGTCGAGACCTGCCGGATCATGAACGTCCGCAGCGGAGCGATCGCGCGGCCGACGACTTCGCCCGTGCCGATCTTGTGCTGCTGGTACGGCACGAGCGCATCGCGCGAGACGCTCTGCAGCGTCGGCGTCATCACGAGAAACGAGAGGACGATCGCGAGGCCAGTGATGACGATATTCGGCGGGAGCCCCTGCGCGCCGATCGCCGATCGCACGAGCGAGAGGACGACGACGATCCGTACGAACGACGTCATCATCACGACGATGAATGGGACGATCGCGATGGCCGTCAGCGCCGTCAGCGTATCGAGCGGCAACGTCGCGCCGTTCGCTCCGAGATTCATCGGCGGATCAGCCGGGCTGCGTCGCGAGCGACGAGATGCGAAGTCCGAACCGGCCGTCGATCGCGACGATCTCGCCGTACGCGATCAGCCGGCCGTTCGCGCGTAACTCGATCGGCTCGTCGACCGTTCTCGCGAACTCGACGACGGCATCAGGACCGAGCGCCAAGATCTTCGCGACCGTCAGCGAGGTCGTTCCGATCGATGCGGTCACTTCGAGCTGGACGTCGAGCAGATTTCCGAGAACGGCCGATTCGGTCGTCATCATTTGGATGCACCCATTCGCTCGGTTACGCGAAACGCCAACGTGGTGCCGGTGACCCCGCATTGACCGGCCGCGATCGGAACGCGGCCGGCGAGCAGCGATGCCGACTGGCCGAGCGACGTATCGAAGCCGACCGTGTCACCGACGGCGAGCCGGCCGACGCGCCGGGCGGTCATCATCGTCGCTGCGAGCTGCGCGTGCAGCGCGACGCGAACGTCCGAGAGCACGGCCGGCATCAACCGCTCGTCGCTCGGCGCCGCATCGTCACGGCTGAGCCCGAGCCCGATCGTCGCTTCGATCGGCGAGCCGAATCGCAACTCGAAATATGTGGCGCAAGGATAGTGTTCGATCGACCCGTTCGCGGGGGCGAACGACGTGATCTCGCCGCAGAGGGGCGCGGAGAGCGTCGCGAGCTCTCGCGCGAGCCGCTCGATGACGCGGTCCTCGATCGCCGAGAGCTCGCGGCCGTCGAAGCTTGCCGGTGCCTCGCGAAACGCGCAGGCGGCGAGTCGCGCGGCGTCGCGGCGCCGGATCACGACGAGCAGATCGCTGCGCCTGCCGTGGCCGAGGAAGACGCGCGCGTCGCCGAAGAGCTCCGGCTGCGAGCCGAGCGGGACGATCACGGGCTCGAATACATCGATCGAAACGTCGCAATCGAGGAGCCGCTTGAAGTCTTCCGTCACGGCGTTCGCGACCCGGCATACCGTCGCGAGCCGAACGTTGGTCACGGGCTCGAAGCGCGGCCGCCCGGCTCCGTCGAAACGCAGCGTCGCGATCACTTCAAAAGACTCATCACGGTCTTATCGGTCTTGCCACGCGCACCGTGCGCGCTCTGTAGCACGCTGAATGCGAGATACGCTTCGCGCAGGTGCGAGATCCCGCGCTGCAGGTCGACGCCGCCCCGATCGTCCGCGTGCGGGATGATCTTGCCGAACCCATCCTGACCCGCGCGCCCGAGCCGCGCTTCGACGCCGGACGGCACGGTCGCGTGAACGCCGTCAGCCGCCGCGACGCGCGTGCCGGGCGGGAACGTGGCGAGCGCGAGGCGGCCGACGACGACGCGCTCAGACTTCTTCGCCTGCGTCTTGGGATCGATGACCTGACGATCGTAGGCGATCGTTCCGTCAGCTTCGACGTGCGCGCCTATGGCGCGATTGAGCGTTCCATCCGTCGACGGCAGGACGAGCGGCGCGGGGTCGCCCTCGGAACCCTGCGGATAGCCCATCGCGACGGAACCGCCGGGCAACGTCACCCGACCATCGACCAGCGAGAGCGCGCCGTCTCGTGAAAACGAGCGACGCCCCAGCGCGTCGATGCCGACGAAATACGTATCGGTCGGCGGCACCGCGTGCATCGGATCGAGCGACGGCGCGGTTCGAGCCGAACCATGCAGCCGGTCCTCGTCGAGCCTCGGCACGTAGCCCGCGCGATACTGGCCGGTCATGTCGCTGACGGATCGCTCGATTGCGTCGAGCGCGCTGGACGTCGTGCTGTCGATCATCGGTCACCTCGGATACTGAGTTCGCTCGAGAAGCGTATGCCGCGCGTGGCGAGCGCACGGCGAGCCTGTTCGAGGGCGTGTTCCGCCGTTGCCATGGTGTCGGGCCGGCACGTCGCGGTAACGCGAACGCCGTCTGTCTCGCAGCGCACCGAGAGCGCGATGCCGTCGGAAGATAGCGACGCGATCACATTGTCTTCGCTTTCCGGCTCGCCGCTCGCGGGGCGGTCGGCAGTCGTCCGACGGACGGACACGCGCCTCGCGGTCACCTCGAGCGTGCCGCCGGCGAACGTAGCTCGGCGCCGCTCCGTGATGGTGCGTTCGAGAGTCGGCGCTGGCAACGGCGCCCGACCGTTATCGTCCTTCACGACGGTCGCCTCGTTTCGCTGCCTATCCGGCGCGACGGTACCGCGTACGGCCTGCGGAGCCGTGCCCCGTGGCTCACCGCCGCTGGAACGCGAGCCGTACAGCGCGTCATACCAGGCCTGCGAGAGAGATCGCGAATCGACGTGAGCGTCGGGCCGCTCCGTCGCGCCGTAATCGAGTTGCACGGGAGTCACGAGGTTCATGGTAGCGATACGTCTTGCGCGGCCGATGCGTCAGTTGTGCGAGAGTTATGGCCGCGCACGGCCGCCGAGAACGGCGAGCACGTACGACTGCGTCTCGGCATACGGCGGCACGTCGCAGTAGCGCTCGACGGCACCCGGGCCGGCGTTATACGCGGCGACCGCGAGCCGCGTATCGCCGTGGAAGCGATCGAGCAGACCGCGCAGATATCGCGCGCCGCCATCGACGTTTTGCGCCGCATCGAACGGATCCGTCACGCCGAGCTGCGCCGCGGTCTCCGGCATGAGCTGCGTCAGCCCCATCGCACCAGCGTTCGACACCGCCGCCGGATCGAAGCCGGACTCTTGCCGCACGAGCGATGCGAGCAACGCAGGATCGAGGCCGTAGCGTCCCGCGGCGTCAGCGACGAGCGATGCGACCGCACTGCTCGGCTCGCTCGAACTCGCAGATGTTTGCCGATAGCGCGAATCGTACGAAGCCGCTCCGAGCGCGTTCGCGAACGCGGCCGTTTCGATAGTCGACGGCTGCACCGTCGATTCGAACCCCGCCAAGCGGCGCTCGACGAGCGAGACGTCATTCCAGATGCTCACGATGCGCGCAGCCTCTCCGTCAGTCGAGCGAGCGAGTCGAGCGTCTCGCGAGAGCTCGACGCCTCGGCGTCCTGCCTAAGGAATGACATCAAGTCCGGTTCGATTGCGAGAATGCGATCGAGCTCGAGCGAACGTTGCTGCATGCCGAGCTCGCGCGCGTCGCGAGTCTCGTCGAGTTTCGAAAGTGCCGCGCGAAGCGCGCGAGAGGCGCTGGCGTGGTCCTTCGAGACGACCTCGTTCATCGTCCGGCTCACGCTCGCGAGCACGTCGATCGCCGGATAGTGTCCCTGCCGCGCGAGCGCCGGCGAGAGTGCGATGTGGCCGTCGAGGACCGATCGGGCCGCGTCGGAAACGGGCTCGCGTTCGTCGGCACCGTCTGAGAGAACCGTCGCGACCATCGTGATGCTGCCGTTGCCTGCATTACCGGCGCGTTCGACGAGCCGGGCGAGCGAGTTAAAGACGCTCGGCGGATACCCGCCGCGGCCGACCGCCTCGCCGCTCGCGATGGCGAGCTCGCGCGCCGCCGCACAGAACCGCGCGAGACTATCGAGCAAGAGCAGCACGGAGAGGCCGCGCGCGCGCAGCGCGCAGGCTTGCGCGACGGCGACGTTCGCGCCTCGCATCCGTTCCGCCGCGGGCCGGTCGCTCGGAACGATGACGAGCGTCGCATGGCGTTCGATGCGCTCGAGCCAGGCCGCCGCTTCGCGGCCGCGCTCGCCGATGAGTCCCACGACGACGGCATCCGCATTCGACGACCGAACCAATGCTTCGAGCAGCATCGACTTTCCAGCGCCCGGCGCGCCGAACACGCCGATCCGCGCGCCACGGCCTAGCGTGAGCAGGCCATCGATCGTTCGGATCCCTGTCCAGAACGGCTGCGCGATCGGTCGACGGTCCGACGTCGCGATCGGCGCCGGCGAGATCGGACTCGGCCGCCCGCGCGGCGTCGGCCGGCCGTCGATCGTACGGCCGCCGGCGTCGATCGCGCGGCCAAGGAACTCGATGCCGAGGTTGAGCTGATCGCGCCGCGATTGCGCGCGCACGCGATCGCCCGAACCGATGCCGTCGAGCGGCCCGTACGCCGCGAGCCGCACGGCGTCGCGGTCGACGCGCGTTACCGTCGCGACGACGCTCGCGCCGCTGCGAGCGGTAACGGTCACGCTTTCGCCGACGCGTGCGTCGGGCAGCGAGACGACGATCGTATCGGACGTCGCGGCAACGACGCGGCCGTTGCGTGCCACGATCATAGCGCTACCGAATGGTCGTCGATGATCGCGGCGAGCCGCGTTCCGAGCCGCAGATCGAGCGTCCCGTCGGCTAGGTCGACGACGAGATCGCCCGGGTGCAGCGACGGGTCGGGTTCTAGGAGTTCGCCGAGCGACGTCAGGCGCGGCATGTCCTCGGCCGCGACGCGAAAGCGGATCGGATGCGCTTCGCGCCACTCGTCGCGTACCGACGCACACAGCGCCGCGATGTCGGCCGGTGCGAGCTCGAGCTCGCGCACGAGCACGCGCGCGGCGATCTGCTGCAGGAGTGCTTCGGCTTCGTTCTCGACGATCTCGGTTGCGCGCGCGCGCAACCGAACGATTTCCGAAGCGAAGCTCGCGAGCAACGCGACGAGTTGCGGGCTCGCCGCCCGCGCCGGCGGCGCGTCGACGGGCGGCCGTGAGATCGGAGGCGGCGTCGGGACCTCTTCCCGCGGCTGCACCGTCAGCAGCGACGCGAAGCTTACGAAATCCTCAGCCATTGCCCGCGCGAAAGCCGAGATCGCCAACGACCGGTGCGACGGGACGCACGACGCGGGTCGCGATCTGCTCTCGAACATCGGGCTCGAGCATGCCGAGAACTGCTTCGGCCATCGGCGCCGGCAGCGTCCGCATCACCGCCGCGATCGTGTGCGGCGGCTCCTCGCGCAAAGCCGTGAAGATCCGGTACGGCTCGAATTCGGAGGGCGCCGCGACCGTTGGACCCGCCGAAGCGACGGGTCCGACGGGCTCGAGCTTCGCGGCAACCGATTGCCGTACGGAGCGCAGGATGAGCCCGCATGCGGTCAGGACCGCGACGATCGCGATGACGTAGGAGATCGGCGACGCGAAGCTCGCGAAGCGCTCGCCGTGAACGAGCGGCGGCTTCGCGGCCGTAATCGCGGGGTGCGAGAACGCGACCGGCTCGACGATGAGCGAATCGCCGCGCGAGCGGTCGATACCGGCCGCCGCGGCGAGCAGCGACGACATCGCCGTAACCGAGCCGAGGGAAGGTCGGTCGACGAAGACCGCGACCGCGATCCTTTTCGTCGAACCGGCGTCCACGTGCGTCTGCCGATCGACGGTGTCGTCGCCGCGATCGACCGTCTCGTGCGACTTGCCGTACGACTTGTCTTTGCCGCGATACGTCTCTTTGGACGTATCACTGCGTACCGCGACGGGTCCGGGTGTGCGTTTTAGCTCGTGCTCGACCGTTGAGCGGCCGTCGAGCTCGACGTGCGCGACGACGAACGCGTTGCCCGGCCCGATCGTGCGATCGAGCGCTTCCTGCAGCGTCGTCTCGAGACGCTTATCTTCAGACGTCGCGGCCGTCGCCGACCGGCCGCTCAGCGGCTGGCCACTCTCGTCGATGAGCCAGACGTGCGCCGCCGAGAGCCCCGAAACCGCATTGGCGACGTAGGCGCGCATGCCGTCGATCGCCTCGGGCGACAGCGTCGCACCACGATCGAGCGCGATCGCGACGCTCGCCGACGCGTCATGCGACGCCTCCTCGGCGAAGAGCCCGTGGCTCGCGGGAGCGATGATGACATGGGCGTCACGGACGCCCGCGATGCCGCGAAGGCCGTTCGCAAGGTCGCCCTCGAGCCCGGCGCGCTCGCGTGCGTCGAGCACGGCGTCGGGCGTCATGGCCGTGATCGCGCTGAGCGCATCCGCCGACGTCGCGACGTGCGGATGGGGCACGCCGGCCATCGCGAGCCGAACGAGGACGTCGTGCCGGACGCTCGGGTCGACGACGACGTTATCCGTCACGAGTGAATACGGGATCTCCCAGGCGTCGAGCTTCTGCTGCACCTCGGAGAGCTGCTCGGCCTCAAGCGGCCGTGCGAACAGCGACGAGCCATGCGAGCGCAACGCAACCGAGATCGCGATCGCCGCGACAATCGCGAGGAGCACCGCCGTCCCAATAACGATCCGGTGCCGAGGATTGATCGCGGCGAACGTTTTTCCGCCGAGCGCTGCCAGCTGCATCGGTCCGCTAGACCTGCATGTTCAAGATCGTATTGAGGGACTGCGTGGTTTTCGAAGCGGCGCCGGTTGCGATCTCGAGAATCGCATCGGCGCGAGCGCGCTCGAAGACCATCTCCTGGACGCCGCCGTGCCCCGAAGCGAACGCCTTCTCGGCGGAATCGGCACGCTGCAGTGCGGTACCGGCGTTTCCGAGCGAGCTCATCAGGCCACCGAAGACGGCGTCGTCCGCTGACGGAACCGCCGTGACCGACGCGTCGGCGATATCGAGCGTCGGCGACTTGAGAGCTTGGAGCGGTACGACGGTCATGACGAGCCGACCGCAATCGTCTTCTCGACGAGCCGCTTCCCGCTGTCGAAGACGCTCGCGTTCGCCTCGTATGCGCGCTGGGCGTCGAGCACCGAGACCATCTCGGCGACCGCATCGCCGCCGGTCGCGAGCGTCGCCGAGGGCTTGGCGCCCGCGAACGAGATCGCACCGGGCAAGACGTCGTCGTCGCCGGAGTCATCACTGTCGCCCGAAAGCCGACTCATCTCGGCTGCGAACTCGCCATCGATGCCACCGTCATCGTCGTTCGCGACCGCGTACGACGGTTCGAGCGGATGGATCGGATGAGCTCGATCGGCGGTCTGCATCAGCGCGACGTTGCGGGCATACACGTCGAGCGCGCCGCGCTGGGCGTCCATGCCGCCGGCAGCGTATTTCATCGCGTCGAATTCCGTCATTTCGTCACCGTCCGAATCTCCGAAAACCGGGATTTTGCAGCTGACATGAGCGCCTCGACGAAAAGCTCGCCGGAGGCGGAGTCGGCCATCGTCTTCTCGAGGCCAGTCCCATCGACGGTCCGCGCGGCGTGTGCCGCGAGCGTTCCCGCCCGCTCGCGGCCAAATGCGGCGGCCCGCTCCAGATTTGCAGCAATCGGTTCCATGCCGCGAGACTACCGACGCGAGATTCGCGCATCGTGCCCGACTTATGCGAGTTTTGTGCGCTCGGATAAAAATTTATCGCCACCCCCCTTTCATCCGGCACCAAAAGTGCTGATAAGGAATATGACTCCCTTACTTCCGCGATCGAGGTACGTCGTGCCAATCTCCGACCTGGGTGATGGGACCGCCCTGCAAACCGTCGCCCCCATCGTTCCTCAAGCTTCTCCGCCGGCACGCCACGAGGGCTCGAGCGTCGCGCAGTCGAGGACGCCGCCCATGTCGAGCGATAAAATCGTCCCGCCCGCGGCCGAAGCGGCCGCGAAGGGATTGTGGGGCGCACGAGATTTCGATTTGAACGCGCTTCAAGAAAAGGGTATCGTGCCGAAGGGCCATCTCGCACCCGACGCGACGTACCAAGCCGGGCCGACTGATGCGTATTCGATTAAATCGGACATGTTCGGGCGCTTCCAGAGCTCGGGAGGGAAGCTCGCGAAACCAACGGCGAGCGGAGTGCGTACGGCGCAGGAACGAGCGTATCAAGCCGAAGCGGCCGCACGCGGCGGACGCAGCACGACTCGCGTTCCGGGCGGCACGTACGACGTCGGCTTCCATGTGCTGCCGTCGAGGAACGGCACGGTCGCGCGTCCCGAGACGCTCGTTCCGGGCAACGCCGATCTCAATAACTCCGATTACAAGCGGCTAGAGAACTCCTGGAATAAGCATCTCATCGGGGGCGACGACGTCAAGGCAGAAGTGAAAGCCCACTACAACGACGGCTCAAATCGGCCGGCAGCGTTCGAAACGAAGACCTCGATCAACGGCGAAGAGTTCAAGGCGACCTATGCGAACGAGGCGCGTCTCCGGGATGGCGCCGGCAAGCCGATCGTTGGTTCGACGATTGCGCGCGATGGAGCGGCGCTGGGCAAGGGCAGCGAAGCCGGCCTGGAATCGGCCGTGAAGTTCGCGAAAGGGATGGACCACGTCGGCAAGATCGCGGGCCCGCTCGCCCTCGTCGGCGATGCGATCGACGTCGGACATGCGTTTCGTACTGACGGAAACACGATCGGACACCATACCGTCGATGCCGTCGCCTCCTCGGCCGGCGGTTGGGCCGGCGCTGCCTTCGGCGGCGAAGCAGGCGCCGAAATCGGTGCGACCATCGGAAGTATCGTTCCAGGCGCCGGGACGGTCGTAGGCGGTGTCGTCGGCGGACTCGTCGGCGGCGCGGTCGGCGGCTTCGTGGGCTCGGGGGCAGCAACGGCGACGGTGCACGCGGTGCAGGACGCCGAAAGCGCCGCGGCACACGCAGCGAAATCGGCGTATGGTACGATCGCGTCGTGGTTCTAGACGGGACGGTGAAATGAATTCGATGATTCGCAAGCTGCTCAACAAACAAGTCGATCGATTCGAAGACGTTCACCGAGCCGCGCTACGCGGCGTTCCCGCGGATTGGCGCGACGTGTGGCTGCACGTGGAATGCGAGGGTTCGCGCACGAGCGTCGCTCGATTCATCTCGAGTGATTCGAGACCGAAGAACGCGTATCTTGAGATTCCGACATCGGACTTCGGTTGCTTCACCGCACTCAACGAGGCGACGGATCCGCGCTGGACGGCCATGACGCTGGTCTATCACCACGGCGACGGAGACACTACGAACTTCAAAGCAGAAGCGAGCTACGATCCCGTCCCGGTTGAGGATCAATATAAACGGCGGCTTGCATGGAAGGCGAAGTACTTAAAAGACAACTGAGGCGCTACGCTATCGGCTTAGCCGAGCCACTCGCGCCCGAGCCGGATCCAAAGCATCGGTGCCGATTGAACGCCTCGATGAGCGATCGAGCACTAACGGTGAACCGCTTGACCCCCGGCACGATCGGAGAGTACGATGATTCGAGAGTCACTCAACAGGCAAGTCTATCGATTCCAAACGATCAACGGATAGACGTTCGAGCGAGTCTTCGCTAACGAGGCGCGCCTAAAGGACGGTGCTGGGCAGAGCATCGCCGGCTCAACCGTCGTGAAGGATGTTCGCAGTATCGGTAAGGGGAGCGAAGTCGGACTCGAATCCGCCTTAACAGGCCGCGGAATTTCGCGACAAAACCGTTGGAGAATCAGGGTTTGCGAAGATCCTCCGCCCCGTTTTCATCCGTTTTGGTCTCTTTGCTGGATTCGCCGAGCTCTTTTTTCGAATTTTGCGCATGACGATTCCGTCGTCACGCGGCGGCTTGCATGATGTTGCGGATGCGAACGATGTTATACGCGGCCATCGCAAACGTGAAGACAGCCGAGACGCGAGCGTGACCGCGAACCTTTACCTTCCGTA
>JAABUX010006363.1_pt1 | contig 14137 bp, 11 predicted proteins | sample 5561851 | NCBI WGS metagenome assembly JAABUX01 (sample SAMN10711883, study PRJNA513361) | rock metagenome | isolation source: Antarctica rocks | place: Antarctica: Victoria Land, Richard Nunatak red sandstone | collected 2016-01-03 | reverse complement strand
TTCCCCGCGCGGTACAGCGTCTGCTTGATCGCCACCACGTCAGGGTCCGCTGCCGCCTGCTTCACGAAGGCGACGACCACCTCGAAGCTCTCATAGGGATGATGGACCACGAACGCCTTCGAGCGGATCGCGGCGAGCACGTCGCCGTCGAACTCGCGCACGCGCTCGGGAAAGCGCGGGCTGTAAGGCTCGAACTTGAGGTCGGGCCGGTCGTCATCGGCCAGCCGCCCCAGATCGGCGATCCCCAATATGCCCGCCACCTGCGTCGTGTCCGCGTCCGCAACGCCCAGCGCATCCTGCACCATGCACCTGAGTGCATGAGGCGTGCTGGCCTCCATCTTCAGCCGGATCACCTCGCCGTGCCGCCGCGCGCGCAACGCGGTCTGGAACGAGCGCACGAGGTCTTCCGCCTCCTCGAACACCTCGATGTCGCTGTCGCGGATGACCCGGAACGCGCCGCCGCCCTCAAGCGCGTACCCCGGAAAGAGCGCGTCGAAGAACCGCCGCACGAGCGTTTCGAGCGCGATATAGCGCGATGCGCGTCCCGGCAGCCGGATGAACCTCGGCAGCATGGCGGGCAGCATCACCAGCGCGGTGCGCGTCTCGCCAGGCCCATGCGCCTGCTCATGCGCGCGCAATTCGAGGATGAGGCTGAACCCCCGGTTGGCGATGAACGGAAACGGATGCGCCGGGTCGATCGCCTGCGGCGTCAGCACGGGGAACACCTGTTCCAAGAAGTAGGCTTCCGCCCATTGCAGGTCCTTGCCCGTAAGCTCGTTGCCGCCGCCGAGCACCTCGAACGCCGCCTCGCCTAGCTTCTTCTTCAGCTCGGCCCACACCAACTGCTGCCGACGCATCAGAGCATCCGATTGCGTAATTACCGCGGCCAATGCCTCGGCGGGCGTCAGCCCATCGGGGGAGCGATCCTCCACTCCCGCGTCGACCTGACCACGCAGCCCCGCGACGCGCACCATGTAGAACTCGTCGAGATTATTCCCCGAGATCGACAGGAACCGCAGCCGCTCGAGCAGTGGATAGGCCGGGTTGCTCGCCTCCTCGAGCACGCGCGTGTTGAACGCCAGCCAGCTCAGCTCGCGGTTGAAATAGCGGACTTCAGGCGCGGTCATCGCGGTGATCCTAACCGCTGCATGTTACAGAACGAAGCCTCAAAGCATCGTCGGCTGCCCGAACAGCGTCGCCTTCGCCAGCGGCACCGTCACCGGCCGTCGCGCCTCGAGCGCCGCATCGTTGAGCGCCGTCACCGCGCCGGCCACCGCTTCGAACCCGCGCTCGATCCGCGCCAGCACGAACGCCACCACATCGGGTCCCACCTCCAGCCCCAGATCGCGGAAGCGCTTGCGCATCACGGCGGCGAGCAGCGCATCGTCGGGCGGCGCGATGCTCACTCTCGGGGTCGCCGCCAGCCGCGACTCGAGATCGGGCAACGCCACCCTCCACTCGCCCACATCGCGCCGCGCCACGAGCAGCAGCGGTCGCCCCGGCCCCGCCGCGTTCCACGCGTGGAACAGCGCCTCTTCCTCCAGCCCCGGCCCAAGATCGTCGATCACCCGCGCGCCCGACCGCGCCCGGAACATCGCCCCCAAATGTGTCTTGCCGCTCGCGGGCGGCGCGAGCAGCAGCGTCACGGGCACCGGCCACTCGCGCCACCGCTCCAGATGCCTGACCGCGTCGCGGTTCGCTTCGGACACGAAGAAATCCGCCGCCCCGCGTGCCTCCAGATAGGCGAGCGGAAGCGGCAGCTGGCTCACCGCCCGGGCGGCACCGGAGCCGCATCCCCCGACTCTTCCGTCTCGGGCACCGCCTCGGTCGGCACGCCCGGCGGAACCGCGTCGCCTGCCGCAGGCGTGGGCGGCACAGGCGTGGGTAGCGGCGGCTCATCGGATCGCCGCGCGCGCAGCCTCGGCCGCGCACCCTCCTCCAGGCGCAGCCCCTGCTGATCGAGCGTATAGCGTAGCGCCGCGCGGTCGCCGTCGTAGCTGATCTTCAGCCGCGACGTGCCCCCGAACGCCACGCTCGTCAGGTTGGTCCCGATCACCCCTCCCGCCACGCGCACCTGATCCTCGATCGCGTTCGCGGCGTCCGCGTTGGGCGTCTCGATCTCGACCTCGATGCTCTGCCCCTCCGCCTGTACCGCGAGGCTCGGCGCGCCGCTGCCCATGTCGGGCATCAGCGGCACGGTCAGATCCTCGTCCGCATGCAGCCGACCTTCGCGCAACGCCTGCGTATAAGCCTCGTCGATCCGCCGCACCCCCGCATCCAGCATCGCATCGACCTCGCCCTCGTTCGCCGCGTTGAGCGTAAAGCGCGCGATCTCCTCGTCATCGGGCCCATGCAGCGCGCGGAACCGCGCCGACACCGGCCCACCCGGCCAAGTCCTAGTCAGCACCGCTTCGGCCACCAGCACGTCGGCGGCCGCATAGCGTTGCAGCGCCGCGCGCCACCGCGCGCGGTCGGGCCGATACGCCTGCGCCCCGCTCAGGATTACCGCGTCCCCCGCCGTCCCCGGCGCGCGCACATAATCCACCGGCGACTGATCGGTCCGGAACCGCCCCCACGCCGCCGCCCACACCGTGCGCTTCTCGTAAGCGGTCCGCGTGCCGCCATCGATCAGCACGGGCATCAGCAGCATCGGCGACGATCGCAGCATTCGCGCGCTCGCGCCGAGATACCGGCTCGCGCGCGCGCGGTCGAACACGACGCCGAGTGATGCGATATACCGCGTCGGTCCCGCCGCCTCGTGCTCGACCTCGATCGCCTGCACGATCGCGTCGAGGGCGCTATCCCCCAGCTTGGGCGCGTTCACCGCCGGAGCGCCCGTCAACCGCGACCACAGCTGCGGCCACGCCTTTCTCTGCGCCAGCCGCCAGCCCCCCGCGCGCGCCGCGATCGCGTCCTTGCCCGCCACATCGACCGCGATCCCCGAAATCGAGAACGCCCCCGCGTCGTCCTGCGCGCGGCCCGGCGTCGCGGTCAGCAACGCGGCGACAAGCGCGAAACGGGGCAGGCGGCGGAGCATCCGCGCCCGGCTAACCCGCCGGGGGGTGAAATCCAAGCGCCGAGCCGCTAGGCCGTCTGCAATGACCACCCCCGGACAGGACGCCTACGCCCGCGCGGGCGTCTCGATCGATCGCGGCGACGCGCTCGTGCGCGCCATCGCCCCGCTCGCGCGCGCCACCGCGCGGCCCGGCGCGGATGCCGCGCTCGGCGGCTTCGGCGCGTTCTTCGATCCGCGCGCGGCGGGCTACACCGATCCATTGCTGGTCGCCACCACCGACGGTGTCGGCACCAAGCTCAAGCTTGCGATCGATACCGGACGGCACGACACGGTGGGCCGGGACCTCGTAGCGATGTGCGTCAACGATTTGCTCGTCCAGGGAGCCGAACCGCTCCTCTTCCTCGATTACTTCGCCAGCGCGCACCTCGATGTCGCCACCGCAACCGCCGTCATCGCCGGGATCGCCGAAGGTTGCCGCCTCGCGGGTTGCGCGCTCGTCGGCGGCGAGACCGCCGAAATGCCCGGCATGTACTTGGCGGGCGATTACGATCTCGCGGGCTTCGCGCTGGGCGCGGTCGAGCGCGGCCAGCAACTCACCGGCGCGGACGTCGCGCCGGGCGACCGCCTCATCGGCATCGCCTCCTCGGGCGCGCACTCGAACGGCTACAGCCTGATCCGCCGCATCATAGCCGACACCAAGGCCAAGCTCGCCGAACCCGCACCGTTCGACCTCGCCCGCACACTCGCCGATGTCCTCCTCACCCCGACGCGCATCTACATAAAATCCATTCTTCCGCTCGCCCGCACGGGCCAGCTTAAAGCCCTCGCGCACATCACCGGCGGCGGCCTCATCGAGAACATCCCCCGCGTCCTCCCCGAAGGCGCGCACGCCCGCATCGACGCGGCCTCCTGGACCTTCCCGCCGCTATTTGAATGGCTCCGCGCCTCCGCCCAGCTCACCCCGACCGAACTCGCGCGTACCTTCAACTGCGGCATCGGCATGGTCGCCGTGGTGGGGGAGGGCGCGCTCGCCCCCGTCCTCGCCGCACTCAAAGCCGCAGGCGAGACCGCGTGGGAGATCGGCCGCATCGATCCCGGCCCCCGCGGCGCGACCGTCCACGGCAACGCGGGCATCTGGAGCCAGCCCTTCGAGTGGGAAGCCCCGCTTGGCTAAGCTCCCCGTCGGCGTCCTCATCTCGGGCCGGGGTTCCAACATGGAGGCGCTCGCCCGCGCCGCATCCGCACCCGACTACCCCGCGCGGATCGCCGTCGTGATCGCCAACAAACCTGACGCCCCCGGCCTCGCCACCGCCGCCGCGCTCGGCCTGTCGACCGAAACCGTCCCCAGCAAAGGCCGCGCGCGCGAGGCGTTCGAGGCCGACCTCCTCGCCCGCCTCCACGCGCACGGCGTCCAACTCGTCATCCTCGCGGGCTTCCTGCGCGTCCTCACGCCCGCCTTCATCGCCGCCTGGCCCGACCGCCTCGTCAACATTCATCCCTCGCTGCTGCCGTCCTTCCGCGGCCTGCACACCCACGCCCGCGCGCTTGCCGCCGGGGTCAAGCTCCACGGCTGCACCGTCCACCTCGTCCGCCCCGAACTCGACGAAGGCCCGATCCTCGCGCAAGCCGCCGTCCCCGTCCTCGACGACGACACTCAAGCCACCCTCGCCGCCCGCGTCCTCGCCGAGGAACACCGGCTGCTGCCCGAAGCGGTTCGCTGGCTGGCCGAGGGGAGGGTTCGTGTGGAGGGAATGCGCGTACGAACGCTGCCGCTCTAGCCCGCAGCCAACACCGCTTGCGCCGCCGCCTTGTCGGCCGCTACTTGCCGCACCAGCGCGTCGAGCCCATCCAACTTCCACTCGGGCCTCAGATACGCCACCAGCTCCACTTCCACCTCGCGCCCGTACAAATCGCCTTCAAACTCGAACAGATATGTTTCGAGCAACTCGATTGGGGGCTCGAACATCGGCCGCACTCCCAGATTTGCCACCCCGTCCCGCCGCTCGCCATCGGGCAGCACGACGCGCACCGCGTACACCCCGTAAGCAGGCCTCACATAGTCGCCGAGCCGCATGTTCGCGGTCGGAAACCCCAACGTCCGCCCCAGCTTCGCCCCATGCTCGATCGACCCGGCGATGGTGAACGGCCGTCCCAACAGCCGCGCCGCCGCATCGGGCCGGCCGTCCCTCAAAGCCTCGCGCACCCGCGTCGAGGACACCGGTGCGCCATCGAGCATAACCGCGCCCAGCGCCTCGGCGGTATACCCCATCCCCGGCCCCAGCTCGGCCAGCATCGCCGCTCCGCCACCCCGCTTGGCACCAAAAGTGAAGTCCCACCCCGTCACCACATGCGCCGCCCCGATCATACCCGCGAGCGCGTCAACCATGAAGTCCGCCGCGCTCACCACCGCCAGCGCCGCATCGAACCGCCACACCACCGCCGCGTCGACGCCTGCTGCGGCCATCAGCGTCAACCGCTGCTCCATCGTCGTCAGCGCGATCGGTTCGAGCGCGGGCGTGAAGAATCGCGCTGGATGCGGATCGAACGTCCCCACCAGAGCGGGCCGACCCTCCGCCCGCGCGCGCTCGACCACGCGGCCAACCACCGCCTGATGACCAAGATGAAAACCGTCGAAATTGCCCAGCGCCACCACGCCGTCCCGATAGGCTCGCGGCAGCGACGCCGTCCCGTCGAACCGCTCCATGGCGTCAGCGCGGCGGCAAGTCGGCGCGTAGCACGCGCAGCGCATTACCGCCCATCGCCGCGCGCACCTCATCCGGCGTGAACCCTTGATCGAGCAACGCCTGCGTCAGCGCCGCCAACCCCGCGACATCGATCGGCTCGGCGACCGCCCCGTCGAAGTCGCTTCCCAGCGCGACCGTGCCGATGCCAACCAGATCGCGCACATACTTCATCGCCTTCGCCGCGCCGACCGGCGTCGTCGAGCAGCTCGCCACATCCCACAACCCGATCCCCATTACACCGCCCGTTCGCGCGATGCCCCGGATCTCCGCATCGGTCAGGTTGCGGTTGGTGTTGCACGTCCCCTTCACCCCGCCGTGGCTGAACACCACGGGCTTGCGCGCCGCCGCGATCACGTCGGCGATCGTCGCATGGCTCGCGTGCGCCACATCGACGATCATGCCCCGGTCCTCCATTGCCGCCATCACTTTGCGTCCGAACGGAGTCAGCCCGCCCTTCTTCACGCCATGCATCGATCCGGCCAACTCGTTATCGAAGAAATGCGCCAGCCCGCCCATGCGGAACCCCGCGCGGAACAGCACATCGAGGTTATCGAACCGCCCCTCCAGATTGTGCAGCCCCTCGACCGAAAGCAGCCCCATCGTGCGCAGCCTGCCCGCGCGCCGCGCCGCCAGCCCCGCATCCAGATCGGCCACGCTGCGCACGATACGGAACCCCGGATCGATCCGCTCCGCGCGCCGCAGCTTCTCCGCGTGCCACAAGGACCGCTGCAACAGCGATCCCCACGTCCGCACCGGCTGCAGCTGCGCGATCGCCAGATAGGTGATGTTGTCCGTCCGGTCGGTATTCGACTCGTAATTCTGCCCGCGCGGTGTCTTCGTCACCGAACTGAATGTCGCCAGCGCCACATTGCCCGCCTCGAGCCGGGGCAGATCGACCTGACCATGCCGCGACGCACGCGTGAGATCGCGGCGCCACAGCAGCGTGTCCTCGTGCAGATCGACGATCGTCAGCGTCGCGTGCAATGCGCGCGCGGCAGGGGAAACCTCCCACGGCCCATGTGTCACCCGGTTGGCGGACGCCTCCAACCATCCGGGCGCGAACGCAAAAAAGACGAACAGCGCGGCCGCGATCAGTCCGCCCACAATCCAGCCGACGCGTCGGATCAAATCACCGTTCCCCCCGATGCTGGCGACGCCCGATGCACGGCGACTGTGGTGCTGCCGGGGAGGATTGAACTCCCGACCTCAGCCTTACCAAGGATGCGCTCTACCACTGAGCTACGGCAGCACGTGTGTTCACCCGACAGATACCATCGGAACCGCCCCATGGCGGCGCGGCCGCGAGGATGTCAAGCCAAACCCGCTAGTTTGACGCTGCTCACACACGCGTTATTTTCATCCACGATGCCTCTAGTTTCGCCCGCGTTCCGGCTGATCGCCGCCGCCCTCGTCGGGATCTGGATCGCGGCTACGCTCGTCGCGCTGTTCGGCGCGTGGCGGCGCGGCTCGGCCCCGGCACCCGCCGATGCACCAGCCGTTCCCACCCTCGCGCCGCCACAGGACGGGTTACTGCTCGCCGATTTCTCCCCCGATATGATCAACCTGTCCTCGTTACCGATCTGGTGGGTGGACCGCGATTTGAAGCTCGCGGGCGCCAACGACGCCTATGCGCGCGCGGTCGGCTATCCGACCGCAGCGGGCGCTGTGCGCGCCAATGCGGAGCTTGCGCCGGGCACCCGCCGCTTCGCCGCGCAGGCGCGCGAGAGCGACCGCGCGGTCGTCGGCGAGGAGCGCGTCGTCGTCGCTGGGGATCACCGCTTGCTCGAGATCATCGCCATCCCGCTACGTGGTGGCGAAGTCGCCCATCTCGCGCTTGACGAAACGCGCCGCCACGCCGCCTATACTGCCGCCAACGGCCGCGCCCGCGCGCTCGTAGACACGCTCGACAGGCTCGCCACCGCCGTCGCGTGGTTCGACGCGACCGGTGCGCTCGAACATTTCAACCGCTGCTTCGTCGATCTGTTTGCGCAAGATAGCGCCTTCCTCGACGCGCGCCCCGATTTCGACCGCGTACTGGACTCGATGCGCGCAGCAGGGCGGCTGCCCGAAACCCGCGACTTTCCGAACTGGCGCGCCAGACTGCGCGCGTGGTTCGATGCGCCCGGCCGTCAGACGGTCGAGGAGTGGAGCCTGCCCGGCGGCATGCTGCTCACCGTGCACATCCAGCCGCGCGACGGCGGCCTGCTGCTGCTGTTCGAAGATCGCACCGAACAGGCCGCGCTCGCCGCCGCGCGCGACAGCCTGCTCCGCGTATACGGTACAATGCTCGACAGCCTGCGCGAAGGCATAGCGGTGTTCGGTCCCGATGGCCGCCTTAAATTCTTCAACCGCCGCTTGGCCGAGATCATCGTCGCGCCCGCCGACCTGCTCGCGGTCGATCTTCCGGCCGAGCGGGTGATCGAGCATCTCGGCAACTTCGTCGGCGAACCCGCGCGCGCTGACGACCTGCGCGCGATGATCGTCGGTGCCACCGCCGGCCGTGTCGGTCGCGGGGGCAGCGTGATCAGCACGCTCGGCTATCTCGTCGAGTTCGCCGCCGTGCCGTTGCCCGGTGGCAACGCGCTCATCACCTGCAGCGCGACCAAAGTCGCAACAACACCCGCACCGACCGCGTGACGCTCCTAGTTGGAGCGGCCGCGCTCGAAGCGTTTGCCGCGCGGCTTGCGCCGTTCGTCTACGCTGGCGACACGATTGCACTGAACGGCGAACTCGGCGCGGGCAAGACCAGCCTCGCGCGCGGCCTCTTGCGCGGCTTGGGCCACGTCGACGAAGTGCCCAGTCCGACTTTCACGCTGATGCAGGTGTACGAGCCGCCCGCGGTCCGCCTACCGGTGTGGCACGTCGATTTGTACCGTATTGACCAACCGGCCGATGCGGACGCGCTCGCGCTCGAGGAGGGCGGGCACGCGCTCACCCTCATCGAATGGCCCGAGCGGCTCGGCGACCGGCTCGACGCCCGCGCGCTTGTGATCCGCATCGAGGGCGCGGGCACCGCTTCGCGTCGCTTGACAGCCCACGTCCCCCCGGCTTGGGAAGGCCGATGGCCGCCCCGATGATCCCGCCCCCGAGCGCGGCCGATTTCCTAGGTCGCCATGGATGGGCCGGTGCCTCGATTGCCCCCTTGGCGGGCGACGCCTCCTTCCGCCGCTATTTCCGCGTGATCGATGGCGCGCGCACCGCCGTACTCATGGACGCGCCGCCCCCGCACGAGGACGTCCGCCCGTTCCTCGCCATCGCCGCGCACCTTGAAGCGATCGGCCTGTCCGCGCCCGCCATTTACGCGGCCGACCCGCAGACCGGCTTCGTTCTCCTCGAAGACTATGGCGACGATCGCCTCACCCCGCTCCTGGCGCGCCGCCCCGAACTCGAACCCGAACTCTACGCGACCGCGATCGATCTCCTCGCCGAGCTCCAGCGCCATGCCCTCCCCGCGCACGTCCCCGATTACGATCTGAACGAACTCCGCCGCGAGGTGCTGCTCTTCACCGACTGGTACCTCCCCGCGCTCGGTCCCACTACCAAGCCCGGGGCGGCCGATCCCGGCGGCTTTCTGGACGCCTGGAACGGCGCGTTCGCCTACGCGGTCGGCTGGCCCGGTGTCCTCGTCCTGCGCGACTACCATGCGGACAATCTCATGTGGCTTCCGGATCGCCCCGGCATCGGCGCGCTCGGCCTGCTCGATTTCCAGGACGCGCGTGTCGGCCAACGCGCCTACGATCTTGTCAGCCTGCTCCAGGACGCCCGGCGCGATGTCTCCCCCGAACTTGAAACCGCGATGATCGCCCGCTTCGTCGAGGCCATAAAGCCGCGCGATCCCGCCCGCTTCGCCGCCAGCTACGCGGTGCTCGGCGCGCAAAGGCAAACGAAGATCCTCGGCATCTTCTCGCGTCTCTGGAAGCGTGACGGTAAGCCCGCCTATCTCAAGCTCATGCCCCGCGTCTGGGCGCATCTCGAACGCGATCTCGCCCACCCCGCGCTATTACCCGTCGCGCGCTGGTTTCAGACCAACATCTCCCCCGAACACCGCGCCGCCGCGTGGGCGGACGCATGATCCCCCAAGCCGCGATGGTGCTCGCGGCGGGCCTGGGCAAGCGGATGCGCCCGCTGACCGCGACGCGCCCCAAGCCGCTGATCGAGGTCGCGGGGGCGACGCTGCTCGATCACGCGCTCGCCCGCCTCGCCGCCGAGGGGGTGTGCCAAGCGGTGGTCAACGTTCACTACATGGCCGATCAGGTCGAGGCGCATCTTGCTCGCCGCGCGCCGGGCCTCGCCGTCCGCATCTCGGACGAACGCGCCCGTTTGCTCGAAACCGGCGGCGGCGTGGCCAAGGCGCTGCCGCTGATCGACGCCGATCCCTTCCTCGTCGTCAACAGCGATAATCTCTGGATCGACGGCGTATCTCCCACACTAGGCCTGCTCGCCGCGCACTGGGACGCCGCGCGCATGGACGCGCTGCTGCTGCTCGTGCCGCTCGCCCGCGCGCACGGCTACGAGGGCGCGGGCGATTTTCACATGGACTCAGGCGGCACGCTCCGCCGCCGCGCCGAACACCGCGTCGCGCCTTACGTCTTCTCGGGCGTGCAGATTCTCGCCAAGCGGCTTTTCGATGAGGTCGCCATCGAGCCTTTCAGCCTCAACCACCTCTACGATCACGCGCTCTCGCAAGGCCGCCTCTACGGCGCTCCGCACGGCGGCCTATGGTTCCACGTCGGCATCCCCGCCGCGATCGCCAAAACCGAGGCCGTCCTTGCCCACGCCTGACGCCCTCCTCTCCCGCGAAGCGCGGGAGGTGTCGGCGAAGCCGACGGAGGGGGCTTCGCCGCCCGACCACCCCAACGTCGCCACCATCCCTTTACATGCCGATTTCGCCCGCACGCTCGCCCGCCGCCTTCTCGCCACCACCCCCGACCCCCTCACCCTCGCCCGCACACTGCTCCTTCTCCCCAACCGCCGCGCCGTGCGCGCCATGACCGATGCCTTCGTCGCCGAGAGCGAGGGCCGCGCCCTCCTCCTCCCGCGCATGATCGCGGTCGCCGATCTCGACGACGCAGACGCAATCCCCGGCGACCGCCTCGACCTGGCCATCCCGCCCGCTTGTTCGCCCGACGAGCGTCGCTTCCGCCTCGCCGCGCTGCTCGCCACCCGAGGCCAGCGCCCCGCCGCCGCGCTGCGCGATGCGCAAAGCCTCGCCCGCGCGCTCGACACGCTCCAGATCGAGGAGCGCACCCCCGCCGACCTCGCCGCCATCGACGTATCCGGCCTCGCCCATCACTGGCTCAAAACCACCGCACGTTTGGATGCAATCGCGCACGCCTGGCCCGAGATCCTGGCCGAGCGCGGCCTGATCGACCCCGCCGCCCGCCGCGTCGCGCTCGCCCACAGCGCCGCGCGCCGCTGGACCACCCACGGCAGCGAACACCCCGTGATCGCGGCGGGCATCGCCAACGCGCCGCCCTTCGTCGCCGCGCTGCTGCGCACGGTCGCCTGGCTCGCCAACGGGCAGGTCATCCTGCCCGGCCTCGACCTCGCCATGGCCGAGGCTGCGTGGGACCTGATCCACGCCGCCGATCCCTCGTCGGCCGCGCACCCCCAAGCCGCGCTCAAGGCGCTGCTCGAAGCGATTGGCATCGCCCGCGCCGAAGTGATCCAATGGGATGACGAACCCGCGCCCCAAGCCCCCCGCGCCGCCGCCGCCGCCCGCGCGCTCGATCCCGCAAGCTTCGCCTCCACCGGACCACCCGCCGATGTCGCCGCGCTCGCCGACATTCGCCTGCTCGAAGCCGCCAGCCCCGCCGAGGAAGCGCAAGCCATCGCGCTCGCGATGCGTGAGGCGCTCGAAACGCCCGGCCGCACCGCCGCGCTCGTCACGCCCGACCGTCAGCTCGCCGCCCGCGTCCGCGCCCACCTCGCGCGCTGGGACATCGACGTCGACGACACCGCCGGCACTCCGCTCGGCCAGACTCCCCCCGGCACCTTCTTGCGCCTGCTGGCCGACGCCGCCGCGAGCGGCTTTGGCCCCGTTCCGACGCTCGCGCTCCTCAAGCACCCCTTCACTGGCGACCCCGACCGCGCCGCTCATCTCGAAGCCACCCGCGCGCTCGACCTCCAGCTCCGTCGCGCCCCCCCGCCCGCGCCGGGTCTTGCCGCACTCGCTCGGCGTGTCCCCGAGAATCACGCCGACTGGTGGGTCGGGATCGGCAACGCCCTGAACGCAGTCTACCCTCCCTCTGCCGTGGGGAGCGAAATGCGACCTCTCGGGAGCGAGGGAGCGGGAGCGCTTCTACGGCGTGAACACTCGTTGCCCGCCCACATCGCCGCGCTCACCACCGCCGCCACCGCGCTCGCCGCCGACCGCCCCTGGGTCGGCGCGGACGGCCGCGCGCTGGCCGAAGCGCTCGATCTCCTCACCGAACACGGCGCGCACCTCCCCCCGATGCCGCTCAGCGAAGCCGCCGCGATCCTCACCGCCACGCTCGCCCAAACTCCCGTTCGCCCCCCGTACGGCGGCCACCCGCGCCTTCGCATCCTCGGCCTCCTCGAAACCCGCCTCCAGCGCGCCGACCTGACCATCCTCGGCGGCCTGAACGAAGGCGTCTGGCCCGCGCAGCCTGCGCCCGACCCGTGGCTACCGCCGCTCGCCCGCCGCCAACTGAACCTGCCCCCGCTCGAAGCCCGCATCGGGCTGGCCGCGCACGATTTCCTGTCCGCGCTCGGCGCGCCCTCGGTGCTCCTGACCCGCTCGCGCCGCGACGCCACCGCGCCCGTAAGCCCCTCGCGCTTCCTGCTGCGGTTGGCGGCCGCGCACCCGCTCAGGCCAGCCAGCGACCTTCTCGCCTGGACCCGCGCACTCGACGCGCCGCAAGGTCCGCCAATCCCCGCCCCGCGCCCTGCGCCCGCGCCGCCCGCTGCCGCGCGGCCGCGCACGATTTCGATCACGCAGGTCGATACGCTGAACGCTGATCCATTCGCCTTCTACGCTTCGACGATGCTGCGCCTCAGGCGCCTCGATGCCGTCGGCGGCGATCTTACCCCGGCGGCGCGCGGTACGTTCCTACATCTTGCGCTCGAACTTTGGGCGAAGGACGATCCAAGTAACCCCGCGAGCCTTCCCGATTTCACGTTCGAGCTGTTTACCCGCACCTACCGCGATCAGCCCCGCCTCCTCGCGCTCTGGCGTTCGCGCCTCGTGAACGCGATGAAGTGGGCTTCAGGCGAGCTTGCGACGCGTAAGGCCGACGGCTGGCGCATCGTCGCCGCCGAAGCGAAGGGCGAGATGGCCCTAGATGGTGGCATGACCCTCAAGGGTCGCGCCGACCGGGTCGACATCGCGCCCGATGGCACGCTCGCCATAACCGACTACAAATCCGGCGAACCGCCCACCAACCCGCAACTGCGCGCGGGCTTCGCCTCGCAGCTCGGTCTTCTTGCAACCATGGCCGAGGCCGGGCGGATCGAAAGAGTCTCCGCAGCGCAGGTTACACAACTCGCCTACTGGAAGCTTTCGGGCGGCGCGCGCGAACCCGGCAAACCGAAAAACGCTTTTTTGCCTAAAGACGCGCTTCGCCCGTGGGCCGCAGAAGGCGATGCCGCGATGATCGCCTTCTGCAGGCAGCGGCTGAAGGCTGCGATCGACACTTACCTGTTGGGTGACACCGCGTTCCGCGCCAAAGCGCACCCCGAATATTCGACTTTTACTGACTACGACCAACTCGCCCGTGTCGAGGAATGGCAGGGCCGCGCGTGAACCCGCTCCCATCGCTGCGGCCCGCGCAGGCGCAGGGCGCGGACCCCCAAGCGCACGCCTGGGTCTCCGCCTCGGCAGGCGCGGGCAAGACACAACTGCTGGCGGCGCGCGTGCTCCGCCTGTTGCTGGACGGGAACGCCCCCGATCGCCTGCTGGCGCTCACCTTCACCAAAGCCGCCGCCGCCGAAATGCGCGACCGCGTGCTGGGACGCCTTGCATGGTGGGCCTCGGCCGACGACGACGCTGTCGAGGCCGATCTGCGCGCGCTCGGTCTCGCTCCCCCGCCGCCCGACCTCGTCGATCGCGCCCGCGCCCTGTTCGCCCAAGCGCTCGACGCGCGCGGCGGCCTGCGCATCCAGACCATCCACGCGTTTGCGGCCAGCCTTCTCGCCGCCTTCCCCGCCGAAGCGGGCGTCTCGCCCGACTTCAGCGTGCTCGACGACCGCGCCGCCGCCGACCTCGACTCCGCCGCGCTCGACGCCGCCATCGCCGCCCCGCCCTACCCTGGCTTTGCCGACGATCTCGCCCAGCTTGCCATCCGCCACGGCGAGGCCGCGCTCACCCAAGTCCTCGCCACGCTGATCGCCCACGCCCCCGCGATCCTCGCCCACG
>JAABUX010006362.1_pt1 | contig 14138 bp, 15 predicted proteins | sample 5561851 | NCBI WGS metagenome assembly JAABUX01 (sample SAMN10711883, study PRJNA513361) | rock metagenome | isolation source: Antarctica rocks | place: Antarctica: Victoria Land, Richard Nunatak red sandstone | collected 2016-01-03 | reverse complement strand
CGACGCCGGAGCGGGGGTCGCGATCCTGGAAGGGTTCGCCACCTGAGGCGGGCGCACGCGGCATAGGAGCGACGTGGAGGAATCTACAGAACTTCCCGGACACAACCCCTGGCTGCTGCTCCAAGTCGTCGTCCCCGTATTCTTGATCACGATGAAGATCCGCGCCGAATCACCCTTGTTGATCGTCGGATACGCACTCTGCGAATCGAGACCCGCATTGTCCACAAGCGGCGCTGCCTGTACGACTGTTCCTCCGATCAGCAGACTCAATATCACCAGTGGGATTATCGACCTACGCACCGCACGCCACCCTTTCTCCCGCCCCTCGGCGGCCTCATAATTTGTGCAACAAGGGTCTCATGCAGATTAGACGGACGAGTCGCGTAAATGTGACGGGTGGCGTAAAAATCCAAGAACTTGGTGTTAATTCTAATTAGCGTAACGAAGGAGTACGAATACAGCGTTTATCGTGTCTTCTATTCCGCGCGGCGATTGACGGGATAGGAGAGAAGAAACCCCACGATGCGGCCCCACCGGGGACATCCGTAGTGCTACACTAGCTACACGGCTTGCGGTACAATCTGGGAGGCGTGGAGGGGTAGGGGCGGCTATCGGGGGGCGGTGGCGAGCGTAGCGATTCTTGCCACAGGTTGTGGCGGCGTGTCGGGCACGGCGTGGTGACAGAGCGGGTCGCCTGCCGTTCGTGGGAAACCCCGATGCGGCCCCACCGGGGACACCCGTAGCCTCACGCTAACTAGTCGCACAAGGATGAGTACCGCGTGTGCTCGCGCGCGAGTCGCCCGGACGGTTTACGGGATGTGGGTAGTCGGTGAGTTTGGGTGTGGTGCTGACGGTGCATTAACGAGTGAGACGGATTCTCCGTTGCCGTGAGAAGCGCTCACCCGGTACACTGAGCGACGCAAGGAGATTGCGCGGGCGGCGGCACGGTGGGAAAAGGAGGCCCCCCAGATGGAGCAACAAGCCGCGCGGCTACAGCCCGCATTGTGCCCCGAATGTGGCGGCGTGGTGGTGCGGGCAACGGTCGCGTCAAAAATGGATGGGAATGTGATGCTCACCGTGCTCCACCCCGGACACCTCTTCGGCACCGCATCAGACCTTACCGCGCTCGTCTGCACGGACTGCGGATACACTCGTCTGTACGCGAAGGAGCCGTACAAGCTACGACCGAAAGATAAGGACGCTGCTCGCTAGCGTGTGCCCGTCACGTCAGACTTTGCCCCGCAACCTGCAAACTGACCCGCTACCGGGGTGTGAGACGCAGGGGTCGCATGATGAGAGGCGGGTGAGGGGTAGGGGAATTGCCGGCATAGGGAGCGGTGGCGTGAATAGCGCGTTGATGGGGTGGGGACGAGTGACGCGGCGAACGGGGGGTCGGGCGGCGAAAGACGCCCCCGCACATCTAAAGGACGCGAAGCGGGATTCCCGCACAAATAAGGAATGCGTCAACTCACGTAGAATAGAACTTCCTGATAGGCTCCCACTACTGTTGACCCTTCGGCTTGTACCGCGACCTTCGCCCGGTATCCCCCAGCCTGTACCAAGCGTACCCCAGTAAAGGTAAAAAGTACGAGAAAGAGGTTCGGTAAGCCCTCGGTCGGGGGTGGGGGCACGGAAACCCGTCTCTCTTGAGTGGAGAGGGGTTCGTAATTGGGGCCAGTCACCGTTGCGTTTAAGGTGTAAATAGCCCCTTCTGAGTCACCCTTCGCGCTCACTTGTGCAACCACAGTAAAGGTTTCGTATCGTGGGGGTGGCTGAGGGTGGGGTAGCAGTTGTGTGATTCCGGCACCAATCAGATTGACGTTACCGATCTCGTCCATAGAGGCGCGTCTTGCTAGTATCGCCCATGTCACGTCCATTACGCTTTCCTTCCTTAATGACCCCACAACGTAGTTACAGAAACAATACCATATTGTGCTAGTTGTCTGTTAGCTTCCGGGAAAGGTATATCGCAACGGGTTGCTCAGACTATTGTTTCAGATACATCGAGGCGCCCCTAAAGTTTACGCTCGCGCACTATGCACGTATACCTCTGCGAGATAACGATGGCGATCATGTTCGATGGTGCTGCATCCCCACTCCGCGTGCTTGCACAGAAATTGCTTCTGTTTGCGAGAGAACAATAGATTGACGACAAGACGCGGGACTTGTAGTCACAAAGGTAGGAGGATGTGGATGTCTGAGCAGCGGCTGGACTGCGTCACATGAGTCTGCACGAATAGTGTCAATGGCGCGTGGCAAGATTTCGTGCCGTCTCTTCGCTGGCATGATGCGACTGACCGAGCCACAGCAATGGTTCGTGACGAACCGACTCCGGTTCGAGCCCTCGATTCTTTGTCATCCCTGAGTGACGGTATTTGTGTAGGATCATAAGTCCAAGTCCACGGCAGTCCATCTTGATAGAACCTCAGAACCCGCTTGATATTCGACCAGATGACCTCGCTGATCTCATTGCCGATGTGCGTGCGCTCGCCCCACAATACGATGTGCAGATTGGCTATTTCGAGAGCAAGGGGTACGGGGTTACATTATGGGAAGTGATGCATATTTATGTAGAGTGGAAAGAGGTTACGGCTCCTGCGACTACTGCTCTTGTTGCGGTTGCGGTCAAATGGATGAAAGAACGGTTCAAAAAAAACCCGACGCGACCGAAAGTTGTGACTATTTGGGGGCCAAATGGTGAAGCATTGAAAATTGTAACGATGAAGACAGCGGATCAAGAACCTGAATACGACACGCAAGTAGGTTCCTACTCTCCACGGAATCGTCCCCCTGTTCGATAGCAACGCAACCTGTAGCCAGAAGAGTAACCATTGGTCATCCAAGAAACGCTTTTGCGTACAGATGTTAACCCTCATTGACACTTCAGACTCGCCACGAGCGCCTTTGCGTTTTTCAGCAGATCGGCGGCTTTCTGGTCATAATCTGCGGCCTGATTCCGTGCATTTTGCGAGGCACTCGTTGATTTATCTATCTCTTGCTGGGCTGCATTTACGGCTTTGGTTACGTCTTCCTGCGTAAACTGCGGTGCCGGTGCCCCCGTGGTGTTCGCCGTGACTGCGCCTTGCAGGGTCATGTACGCGGCTCGCACAGACTGAATATCTTGTTTTACCGTCCCGATATTGTCGTTAAGTTGTGTACTAACGCGGGTAACGTTGTCATGGTCAATGCCAATGTGCGTTTGATCTATGGTGATATGGGTAAGGTCAATTTGCACGTAGGTACAGTTGCGAGGGCTGTTCGCCGCTTCCTTCCGCATCTCCCGGTCGTCCGCTTGCATTGACGCCCAATCGTCCGCATATGAGGGGAGATAGCCGCTGAAATCGCCATGTGATGGGAGCGAACTGGTATCACTGGCTAACTGACGCAGTGCTTCGGCTAACCTTGCATTTGCATTTGCGACGGTTTTCTGCTGCAAAGAGAGGACACTCGCCGTAGCAGTCCCCTGCTTATTATTGGCGGCAATTGTTGCCTGATAGACCTGTTCTTGCGCAACTTGCTGCTGCGCCTGTTGCTGTAGCGTAATCACTGCATCGTTGAATTCTGCCGCCGTGCCCGGATGCAGCGTGACGGGCGTGATTGTGCCGCGATTATCGGGGAAGTACACAGTCAGAAAAGGCTCGTTGAGTTCCGCCGCGATGGTCGTGGATAGCCCCAACCCTTGCGGCAATATCAAGCTGAGATGGTTGCCCGAACGAACGCCGGTGAAGTTCGCGGTCGTAGTTTTCGTGCCGCTCTGACTCTTGCCGTCTGGTTGTGCAACGAGCATCGTACCCGACAGTGAACTACCCGTTTCCGTCCACTGAATGAATATCGCGCCGGTATTGTCGGCAGTAACGTACCCCTTCAATCCTTGCGCCGAAGCACCAAGTCTCGGATCGGGGAGTGCGGGGGAAGGAGCGGCTACGGCAACAGCAGTCGTGAGGTGCGCCTGAGCAACTGCTGTGTTCGGTGCCGTAGGGGCTGCGGGGTATGCAGATACGGGCGAAGGCGTGCTCGGTAGCTGCACCGGAGTGAGCAAGTTGCTCTGGCAGGCCGTGATGAGCGCGGTGGCGAATAGCACGACAACGACCGAGAGGCTTGTCTGTATGAATTGCCGATGATGCTGCGCCGACCGCATCTCCACTCACAACCCCCATCAACGTTGCGGATATTCCCACGATTGATTGCCGCTGTCTGGGAACACCGGCGCTTGTTGAGGGTAGTACCATCCCCCACTTTGCCGGTTTACCCGTTGCTGTTGTTGCTGTTGCATTGCGAGAAGCGCTTCAATGCGCCGCAACCGTTTCAGGTTTTCCACACAGACGAGCAGCGCCAGAAGTGCGAAAACCGCTGCAAGGATCGCCGCGTAGTAGATGGTATTGAAATAGTCCTGTAGCTCGTTAAGGTGATTCTGTATGGTGGTGAACGGATCAGTAATGGCAAACATCATCCGATACCTTTCTCGCATATTTTGCGTCAAATTACATTCTATCACCTTGCGGCATCTTTTGCTCATTTAATTACCAATCTGCGAATTTTACGATGGGTAAATTCACTTACAATTTATAAACTCACGTAGTGCAAACCCCCTGACGCTTCCCCATGTCGACGTGGAAGCATTAGGGGTACGCATTCACCACTTGTCAAACGAACCTAAGTCACGTTGCTATCTCGTAGCCTATGCCAATGTCGCGGGTGCGGCACCTTTTCCCCGCGTCGAATGAGCGAGCAATACCGCAGTGATAACCCCGTTGCGTCCATGAGCTTTCGCAGCGGCACCCCTTGCAGCTTTGGTAATATCTCGCGGGTAAACTCTTGGGAGTCGTGTTCCGAACCATGAGCCTCTTCCCAATCCCGTACTTCCCGCATTCGCTGTATATGTGTCTCGCCGCGCTTTCGCCCTGCCTCACCGCCGTGTGACGTGTCCTGCCCTTCGACCCGACGCCGTGCCAATGTCTGCGTTCCGATCAGGCTTATCTCTGTCTTCTGCTCTTCACGCCGTTCGGCAAGGCAATCATCGCAAAAGTCTCGTTCGCTACGTGGCAGCGACTCACCACACCCCTTGCACGTCTTCGCGACCTTTGGCCCGCGATCCTGCCCCGGCTCACGCTTCGGTTGCCGTCGTTGCGCGTCACGCCCCGCGCTTCGATTACCTTGCGTGAGCAATGTCGGCACCTTCTGCACGCGCTTCGCGTTCGATTCCGACCTATCTACGATCAGCGATTGCGCGACGTGTTCCGCAACGGGTGCAACGATCTTTGCCCATCGCGGCGCGGTTTCCGCCAGCTGCTTCGCGAGTGCGGGAAGCACCCGGCACACCCCTTGCCGTGTCTCAAAGAAGTCTGCCGCACGGAAGGTATGCGTGTGAAGCATGATAAGCACGAAGGCATCAACGGCGGGGCGTGCGACTTCCATCAGGTCACATGCGAGCGAGTCCCGCCCGTGCTGATCGGCGTGCAGGATGCCCATTGCCGGGTCAAGCCCTAACGTGATCGCCGCGAGCCGCGCTTCCGTTTCCAGCATCGCGTACAGGTAGTTGAGCAGGGCATTCGCGGGTGTCACGGCGTTGCGTGCGGAATTTGTGAGCGGCGATTTGCGTGCGCCAAACGTCTGCCAATGTTCCGGCACCCGCTCGCGATCCTTGCGATTGAACCGCATGGGAACCGATTTCCACGCTTGCCAGTACGCTTGCGCCGCATCTGCCTCAACGAGCATCAACCGTTCCGGCGTATACGCGGTCTCAAGTTGCTCGCTCGCTTGCAGGATATGAGCGACGGCATCTCGCGTATCCGGGATGGTGGCGAGCGCGCCCATTTGTCCCGCGAGCTTATCATGCAGCAAGTCGCGAGCGATGGTGATACCGACGCCATTGGTGCTTGCGAGCGCTTGGGCGCGTCGCAGTCGCGCGTCATCACGACTGGCAGGGCATGACGCAACGATAATCTGCCCATCCTCATCAAGTTGCACGAACGCCGCGCCGATGTCGTGCAGCCAATGCAGCGCATCGAGCGAGACTGTGCCCGTGTGCCCAATGATGACGAGCCGCTTAACATCACGGGCGATGCGAGAAAAGCGTCCGGTGCGGCGTGCTCTACCCACACCGTCCGAGACCGTGAGATGCCCGCGTTCGACGCCCACGCGAATGCCGTAGCCAGTGAGCACGAGCACGCCGTTGCGGGGTACAAGGGGCGTGACGACGGGTGTAGACTCGTCTTGCATACGGAAGGTTCCTTTCCGTGTGTCGTGCCCTCGGACGGTGCCAGCCGTGCCGGGGGCTTCATTCATTCTCTTCACCGCATTTAGCGGCGTTGCTCTTCATAACAGCGCTTCTCGCGCTCAATCTCTGCTTCCATAGCCGCTTGCCGCGCTACACTCTTCGCGGACTCTTCGCGCAAGCGCTTCCACGCGGCAAGGTCGCGGATCGTTAGCAGTGTTACCTGTTCCTCTTCCAAGATGTCATCGAGGTTGTATGGCGTGTTCGCCACATAGACCGGTAAGACCGCTTGTACGAAGTAGTACTGCATCCCCGCTCGACGATCGAAATAGGCCGCATCCCCTTCCTGTAGAATTTCCTGCCACTGATTGAGTCGCGGCGGCTTCCACCCGTGCGGCAACGTCATTCCCTTTAGCGGGGGGCCTCCTGCGGCCTCGAAGTTCCCCCAGTACACGCACGCCGCATCAATCCGCCGCATCTTTGTCGCGGGAGTGCCAATGAGCGGAATCAGGTCAACCATCGCCTGCCGTAGCTTCTCCGGTTCCACCGGGAAGTTGAGATGGTCACGAAGGCGAATGACGCGCCGGGGCAATGAGCGTACCGTCTCTGACAGTCTCCGTACGATTACTAACCGGTCAACGGTATCTTCTGACCACCGCCCCTCTTGAGGTTCTGGGAGTAAGCCAGCCTTCCAAAACTGTTGAAACTGCATATGGGAAACAGGATAGCCCCGCTCTTCCGCGAGTGTCCGTAGCCGTGACTCAGTGAGCACCATTACCGATTTTTGCATGAATACCGCCCTCCCCCCTTTAGGTATCAATAAACGGGTTTCTCGCCTCTTTCTGGGCCTATATTATCAGATGTCTTACCTAGATGGAAGCCTAGTTTCATGGCATTCTAGATTCGTCATCCACGCGAAGGATTGTCCGACGCGCTACATGAAAGGAGCGACCGATGAAAGCCCCCGCACTCTATGTGTCCGTAGCCGATACCGATTTGCGCTGGCAAATCAAGCAGGCGGCACTTAACGAGCGCACCACCGTTCGTGATCTGGTGATCCGCATTCTCTCGGAGTGGCTTGACACCCACGGCTACCCCGGTGTTCAAATGACGCACAATGCCGGGGTAGTGTCGCAATGAGCGCAACAACCCTACCCCTGACCGACATTCACCTTGACCCCGCCCTTCAGCCGCGTGTGAACGGTCTTGATGACAGCCATGTGCAGACGCTCATGGACGCCCCGGACGCATGGCCCCCACTCGTCATCATTCCCCATGATGGACGCAACGTGCTGGCAGACGGGTTCCACCGCTATGAAGCGGCGCGGCGTCTCGGCTTGGACGCCGTGCCCGTGGAGGTCATGCCAGCGCCCCCGGACAGCGACCTCGCCGCGCTCGCCTTCGACCTAAACGCCCGCCACGGACGCCCCCTCTCGCTCGCAGATCGCAAGGCATTCGCTACCCATGCACTCGCGGGAAACCCCGCCCTCTCAGATCGGGAAATCGGGCGGCGCTGCGGCCTCTCGGATAAGACCATTGCGGGCGTGCGCCGGGAGATGGAAGCAGATGCGGAGATTCCGCAATCGCCCGCACGCATCGGCGGCGATGGACGCGCCTACACGTACCAAGCCCCCACCCGTCAGCCGGGAGAGATGCCCGCCGAAGGCATCAGGGAAAAGGCGCGCCGCGTCTTCTCCGGCAACCGGGAACAGCGTGCGCTCGCAAGTTACATCAGCCGCTTGCTCGTGCCGCTTACCGAGTTGGATACCCTGCCGTGGGAATACCCCGCCGATATCGCCGATGCCTGCCGTGCCGTGTGGAACGACTCGGAGATACAAGAACGGGCAACCATGCTTGCGGACGTTGCCGATACCTTGCGCGCGGTCGCGCGGGAACTTGACTATCGGCGGGAAGGGGACGGTACATGAGTACCGCCCCGACTACCCCACCGAAGCCCATGACTTCCTCAGGCGTAAGGCGGATTGACTAACAAGAAATACCGCTCGTTGGCGCGAGCGGCGAAAGGAAACCAAGATGAACTTCTTCACCGATAGTATACCGCATCCCGACGCGGCAAACAACGCCGTGCTGCCCATACAGAATGGCGTGCCCGCTGATGTGACGGGCAATGTATACCTCGCCTCGCCTCTATCCACGTACCATACGCCGCGCTACGACCATATGTGCGACCGCGTGCGTAAGCTATTCCCACTCGCGGCATTGGTGCCCGCCCGCGATTGCGGTTTCACGCGCACCACATGGCTTCCCCGCTGGCAAGTGATGCTGCCAACGCTCGCAGCGGTCGTGTTCTTCACCGATGACGCGGAATGGATCGGCAAGGGCGTCTGGACGGAAATCACCACGGCACGAATAACGGGTATCCCGGTCTGGTTCCTTACCGATGACGAGGTGTTGCATCGCCTTGAAAACCTCACTTTTACCGTGGACGAAGACGACTGGAAGCAGTACGCACACGTCGCACCCGCGCCTGTGGGGGTGGCGTAAGTGGCAGACAAAGGGGGGCGTGCCTCGATTACCCGCGCACACCCCTACACCCCCCAGTCTGGCAAACTCGCGGGCGTCACCTTCACGAGTGAGCGGCAGTATCGCAACGCCCTTGCCCGCGAGAAGGGCTTCGCGTCGTGGTATCAGCAACAGCGCGTCCCGAAGCCCGTACGCACCCCCGAAGCCGCCGCGCGCCTCACCCCCGCCGAACGGGAAGCCCGCGGCGACGCCCTGAATGCCCTGAGCTTGATGCGGCATGGCAAATCGCTTTCTCACGCAGCGAAGGACGCCCACACCACGCCGAATGCGGTGCAGCGGTATGCGGGCACTGCGCTCACGAAAGACGCGCGGGGGCATTACGTCGCCAAGTCGCGCGACAAGCTGTACCGCCCGATGCACTTTCTCACCGCGAACGGTCGCATCACGCTGGACGTGCGCGACAGCCGCACCGCTTCGACCATCGCCCGCTACATGAACGCGGTGCGGGCGTACATCAGTACGGGCGACGATCTACAACTACCGGCATTCCGGGGCAAGAGCATCACCGTAGGCGGCACCAAGTACGCATTATCACCGATCTTGACGTGCTTGACGAACTTGGCGAGCGGGGCGAACTCGCATGGGAAGACCTGTACGACCTCGCGGCATGAATAAAGGAGTAACAAGGATGAGCGACCACGTTGATACCACGGCGATGTACGCACGGCGAAGGCGGGTACTTGGCCCCGATGCTCGCTGCCGACAATGCAGTGAAACGGCAATCGCGGCATTACAACGGGATACCGAAGGCATCATCTGCTACGAATGCGCCCGCGACCGGCAGGGCAAGCGCACGGTGGAAGACCATCACCCATTGGGAAAGGCGAACGATGTGGACACGACAATCGGAATACCCGGCAACATCCACCGGCAACTGAGCGCGATGCAGACCAATTGGCCCGAAGCAGTACGCAACAATCCGACCCGCGACCCGCTCTTATGGGTCGTTGCCGTCGCGCTCGCGGTGCGCGACTTCGCGGGCGTGCTGACAATCTATGCGCAACAGATCGCGGATTGGCTCCTGCAACTGCATACGGCGCTCATTGCCCAATACGGTACGGCATGGGCAGTCACGCTCGCTTTGCCGCCGTTATGGGGGGTACGCTGATGGGCGCGAAAACAGGTGCAATCCCCGCCGCGAATGATGCGCCGTCCTACTTGCCGGTTGCCGTGCGCGCCTATGCCGAAACCGTCGCAATTGCCGAAGGCGAGAAACTGGCGCGGCGTCGGCAGTCTCGCACTTCGTCGTCGCGATGGCCTGAAGCAGTGTTGATCTTCGACACGGAAACGACCACGGACGCGACGCAACGCCTCACCTTCGGCTGTTACCGTTACTGCGTGTGGACACAGGACGGGCGGCTCGTCTGTGTGGAAGAGGGCATCATCCATGCCGACGACCTGCCGGAACGCGACCCGGCAGGCTTCGCCACCCTGAAGGAGTACGCGCGGTCGCATTGGGGGGAGTGCGTTGCGCCGGGGCATAGCGCGATCATGCCCGTGTACAGTCGCAGCGAGTTTATGGCGCAAGTCTTCTGGAAGCGCGCGTGCAAAGACCGTGCCCTTGTTGTCGGCTTCAACCTGCCCTTTGATCTCTCGCGCATCGCCGTGGATTGGGGGCAAGCACGCGGGCGATTCATGGGCGGGTTTTCCTTTGTGCTCGCACAGTATCGAGACAATGAGACCGGCGCATGGCGCGAGAACGGCTATCGCCCGCGTGTCGGTATCAAGCATATGGACAGCAAGCGCGCACTCAAAGGATTCACCGGCGCGCGTGACGCCGACGCGATAGACCGCATTCCCGAAGGCGCGCCCGATGGCAAACCCGACAAGACGTACAGCTTCCGGGGGCACTTCCTCGATCTGCGCACCCTGATCTTCGCTCTTACAGATCGCGGGCATTCACTTGATTCCGCGTGCCGCGCGTTCGGTGTAGAACATGGCAAGGAAGAGGTGGAAACGCACGGTGTCATCACCCCGGCATACATCGGCTATAACCGGCGTGATGTGCTGGCGACACAAGAACTGCTCGAAAAAGTGCGCGCGGAATACGACCGGCACCCGATTGCTTTGCAACCCACGAAAGCCTACTCGCCCGCGTCGGTCGCGAAAGCGTATCTGCGGGCAATGGGGGTGCGCCCGATCATGGCGCGGCAACCGGACTTCCCCCGTGCCGTGCTTGGTTATGCGATGGCGGCATACTACGGCGGGCGGGCGGAAGTGCGCATTCGCCACACCCCCGTGCCCGTGGTCTACACAGACTTCCTCTCGATGTACCCCACAGTGAACGTCAACATGGGGTTATGGCGATTCATCGTCGCGGCACGCATAGACGTGGTGGATGCGACCGACGAAGTGCAAGGGGGGCTCGATACGATCACGTTAGACAACTGCTTCGACCCGGAAACGTGGCGGGACTTCACCTTCTTCGCGGCAATCGCACCGAACGGTGACATCGTGCCCGTGCGGGCGGGGTACAGCGGTGCGCCGGGGGAGTACAACATCGGTGTCAACCCACTTTACCCGGATGCGGCGAACACGCCGATGTGGTACGCGGGGCCTGATCTTGTCGCGGCGAAGCTACTGACGGGGAAGATACCGAAGGTCGTGCGCGCGTTCCGTCTCGTGCCTGTGGACACGCAAGCGGGGCTAAAACCAGTGGCACTCAGGAGCGACGTGGCGATAAACCCGGCGGCTGATGACTTCGACTTCTTCCGCACCGTGATCGAAGCGCGCAAGGGCCTGAAAAATCGAGACGACCTGAACAATGATGAGCGCGAGCGACTGGACCGCTTTCTGAAAGTGCTCGCGAACAGCGGCAGTTACGGCATCTATGCGGAGATGAACCGCCGCGAGCTGCCGAAGGGGGAGAAGGAATCCATTAACGTCTATGGCGTTGACGACACGCCCTTCACGATCACGACCACCACGCCCGAAGACCCTGGCGCATTCTGCTTCCCGCCACTCGCGGCACTCATCACCGCTGCCGCCCGCCTGATGCTCGCACTCTTGGAACGTTGCATCACCGATGCCGGGGGAAGTTACGCCTTTTGCGACACAGATTCAATGGCGATGGTAGCGACGGAACACGGCGGGCTGATCGCGTGCGAGGGTGGTGCGGAACGACTACCGGACGGCACGCTCGCGATTCGTGTCCTCTCATGGGGTGCGGTAGAGGCGATTGTGACGCGCTTCGACAACCTCAAGCCGTACGATCCCCAAGCGGTGCCGGGGCATGTGCTGGAAGTCGAAAAGGAAAACATGGACAAAGAGACCGGCGAACAGCGGCAATTGTGGTGCTACGGCATCAGTGCGAAGCGGTACGCCCTGTATAACCTGAAGGACGATGGAGCGCCGCACTTGCGCAAGTATTCCGAACATGGGTTAGGGCACTTACTTGACCCCGCACGGGAACCTGGCTATCGTGACGCCGCGCCGGAAGCAGACAATACCGCAGATGAGGAATCGGCCCTTGTTTCGTTGGGGAATACACACGACGGGCGGGGGTGGATGCGCACTCTCTGGGAAGGTATCGTTAACGAAGCGCATGAACTTCTCTACCAATGGCCCAATTGGTTATCGCGCCCCGCCCTCACGCGCCTCACAACGAGTAGCCCCGCCCTCATGCACGCCTTCGAGAAGATGAACGCGGGGAAGCTGTACGCCGATCAGGTCAAGCCCTTCAACTTCATCCTCACCGCGCATCGTCAGCGGGATTTCATCGCGGCGAATGGGAGCGACCGGCACGGCTTGCTGATCGCCCCTTTCGAGACGGACGCGCGCAAGTGGACAAGGATACGCTGGACAGATCGCGAAACGGGGAAGCAGTATCGTATCACCACAGGCGATGATGGCATGGCGAGCGACATGCAGGTGCAGGTGCAATCGTACAGTAATGTGCTCACTGCATACCGCGTGCATCCCGAACCGAAGAGCGGCGTACCCGAAGGGCAGCGGAACGCCAAGCTGGCGCGGGGGTTGTTGCCGCGCCGCCCCGTGCGCGCGTTATCGCTCGCGTACATCGGCAAGGAATCGAACAAGCTGGAAGAGGTGGAAGCGGGTATGCATGATGCATGGGATGAAGTGCAGAACGAGTACCACGACCCCCGGCACGACCCGTGGCTCTCGCTCGTCATACCGGTGCTTAAGGAGATGCCGAAGCGGGTACTGATGGAAACGACTGGCATCAGCAAGAGTGAGATCGAACGTTTGCGGAATGGGCATACATCCCCAATCCCCCAAACGCGCGCCATACTCACCCGCGCCGCTGCTACCTTCGCCCGCAACCGCCTAGCGAAACCGGCACCCCGCGACGATCTTGCGATACTCGCTGCCTATCGCGATGCCGGGGAGGCGCGCGGGATTCCCGTGCGGGATTGCCCCGGCTGTCAACGCTCGTTCAATCCCGCTGTGCTGCGACAGCGTTACTGCACGCCGCAGTGTCGCGAACGCACCAAGAAGCGTACCAGTCGCGCACGCATCCATGTACCATTCGTGGAACCGTGAGGAAAACGCTCACTCCGTCTCGCGTGTATTTTCGGTAAACAGTGTGGCGAGCGAAATATCGAACGCTTCCGCGATGCGATGAAGATTCTTGAATGACGGGTTACGCTTTCCACGCTCGATGCCCGCGAGATACACAGGATGAATTCCCGCCTTTTCCGCGAGCACTTCTGGTGTCCAACCATGCGCCCGGCGCAGTTGGCGACTGCGCACACCGAGTTTTTCCGCGTTCACAAACGAAAGATTTAAGGGTTGCATAGTGGGAATCCATAAACGATCAGGTTAAGAGGCTGCAACAAAATCCGTAGAGCGGCATCTAGACGTACGAGTTACGCCGCGATACATCAACGAATAACTATTGACATGTCGTGTACACTAACGTCAAGGTTACACGTACCCCAGCAGAACGTTTGGCGAAAAAGGATGGGAGAACGGGTGAACAACGAAGACAGCAACTTTAGCAACATCCGCATGTTTGGCAAGGACGTGTCGCGGCGCGACGCGATCAAAACGGCAGTGAAGGGGACGGCATACGCGGCACCGATCATTCTTGCTACCACAGTGCCCATCGGGGCTTTGGCGGCGGTATCGAACACGGGTAATGCGGCGAGAATTCAGTCCATCTTCAGCGTTGCCCGCACTGCCGAGCAATTGGCGGTCACATTCTACACGAACGGTGTGAGGAATGCCGCCCAGCTCGGCTTTACTCCCACCCAACTCGGCCAGATTCAGGCTGCGCTTGTGGAAGAGCAACTGCACCAGCTTCTCTTCACCGCACAGGGCGGCCTCTCGCTGGCGGACACGTTCAGCTTCCCACAGGGGGCGAAGACCTTTACCGACCTGCAAACCTTTATCGCCACACAGCAGCAGCTGGAAGGGG
>JAABUX010006361.1_pt1 | contig 14139 bp, 15 predicted proteins | sample 5561851 | NCBI WGS metagenome assembly JAABUX01 (sample SAMN10711883, study PRJNA513361) | rock metagenome | isolation source: Antarctica rocks | place: Antarctica: Victoria Land, Richard Nunatak red sandstone | collected 2016-01-03 | reverse complement strand
TGAACCCTTGGTACCGGCCATCTTGCCTGGGGTGGGCTCGAAGCCTGGCCAGCAGTGATTGCCATCTTCCGCGGTCTTCTTTGCGGGCTTGCGGGTCGCCGGTGTCTTCTTTGCCGGGGATTTGGCGGGAGCTTTCGATGCGGCTCCCTTTGAGGGTGATTCTTGCTGGGTCGCGGTCTTGGCGGTGGTCATGTCGGGTTTGAGGCTGTGCGGCGGAGATAGGCAGCCTTGAACCCGGGGAGCGGAGTTGTGCGTTTTCAGCGGAGCCGTAAACGGATGGGACCTTTTGCAGTGGAGGGATCGACGACCTGGCCGTGCTGGGTGATGTCGATGACGCCGGCGCCGACGAGTCGGCGTGCGGCGGCGCGGGCGGGTTCCATAAGGGGCTCCCAGGCGGTGCGGACCTCGGATCCGGCGACGGTGCGTGCGGCTTCGGAGGGGCAGATGGTTTTATCGCGAGCGCGCTGGTGGAGGAGGGCGAGGATGGTCTGTTCGAGCAGCATGTCCGATGAGGCGGGTTTGTGGGCGCGGCAGGTGTCGGAGCAGAATTTGATGCTGGGCCAGTCGCGCTCCCATTTTTTGCGCCAGGTGATGGTGCGGCCGCAGGTGGCGCAGGTCTTGGGCTGTGGGCGCCCGGATGTGGGCTGCGGTTTGGGACTGCGGTCCGGCATGGGTGTCGAGGTGCGGGTCGTGTGGCCTGGTGGATCAGATGCGGTTGGCTGGGCGGTGCGTCCTTGTGCGCGGATGGTGGGCTATTGGACGTGAGGTTCGGACTCATTGTTGAGGATGATCTCGCCGGAGCCGACGTGGGCGGAGAGGGTGCGCGGACCGGCGCCATTCAGGTTGATGGAGTTGAAGAAACCGCCCTTGCTCTGACCGAGCTGTTCGGCTTTGATCTCTCCGATGGAAACGGAGGTGTGGATGTTGGAGTAGCTGGAGGCGGGGCCGATGTTGGCGATGAGCTCGCCGGCGTGCAGGTTGATGCGGGTGTGCATGCATCGGGGAGAGGTGAAGTTCAGTTCGCCCGCGGTGAGATGGAGGTTGAGATCGGAGCAGAGTGGGAGCTCGATGACGACGTGAGGGCTGTGCTCACCGGTGGGCGGATCGACCGTGAGAAGCGCTTTGTGCTGACGGACGCCGAAGTGAATCGTCGTCGGGCGCTGGGTGCTCTGGAGGTTGCGTGTCTCGGTGACGCTGATGCTGCCGGAGTGAGAGGGTCGAACCTCGTAGTCGCCGCCGTGCAGGTTGAGTTCGATGTGCGTGTCTTCGGGAAGCGCGGTTTCAGGGAGGAGCCAAGCGTGCTTGGGAGCGTTGGTTTGGGCGGAGAGGCTCCACGCGGCGAGGAGGACTGCTAGTGCGAGGCAGCGTGCGGGGGCGACAACGCAGAGGTGGTTTGGCATGGGGTTTATACGCAGCCGTTGCGGGATGGTTCCAGCTAAAGGCGATTGGATGCGGGCATACCACTGTTGCCACGACGGTTCTCTATACTTGGGGATGACTATGAGTGTAACGACGTTTCTTCCGGTTGCGGAGCAGATGGACCTCCTTGAGAAGGGCGCGGCGGAGATCATTCCGGTGGCCTCGCTGCGGGAGCGGTTGGCGGAGTCGGCGCGGACGGGGGTGCCGCTGCGGATCAAGGCGGGGTTCGATCCGACGGCTCCGGACCTGCATCTGGGGCACACGGTGCTGATGCGGAAGCTGCGCCACTTTCAGCAGCTGGGGCATACGGTGATCTTTCTGATTGGGGATTCTACGGCGCTGATCGGGGATCCGACGGGGCGGGATGTGACACGGAAGCCGCTGACGCGGGAGCAGATCCGCGAGAACGCGGAGACGTACAAGGAGCAGGTGTTCAAGATTCTGGACGCGGAGCAGACGGAGGTTCGGTACAACTCCGAGTGGCTGGATGAGCTTGGGTTTGAGGGCATGATCGGGCTGGCGGCAAAGGTGACGCTCTCGCAGATGCTGGACCGCAAGGATTTTCTGGAACGGTTCCGGTCGGAGCAGGACATTTCGCTCCACGAGCTGCTGTATCCGCTGGCGCAAGGATATGACTCGGTGATGCTGCGGTCGGATGTGGAGCTGGGTGGTACGGACCAGAGATTTAACCTGCTGATGGGTCGCGAACTGCAGCGAAAGGACGGGCAGAGGCCGCAGATTGTGCTGATGACGCCGATCCTGGAGGGGCTGGACGGTGTGCAGAAGATGTCGAAGTCGCTGGGGAATGCGATCGGGATCCAGGAGCCGGCGGCGGAGATGTATGGGAAGCTGATGTCGATCTCGGATGAGCTGATGTGGCGGTACTGGACGCTGCTGACGGATCTGCGGGTGGCGGAGATTGAGCGGATGCGCGAGGAGGTTGCGGTTGGGGCGCTGCATCCGATGCAGGCGAAGAAGAACCTGGCGCGGCTGATTACGGCGGGGTTCCATGGTGAGGGTGCGGCGGAGGGCGCGGCGGAGGGTTGGGCGAAGCAGTTTCAGCAGGGGGGTGTGCGGGATGATGCTCCGGTGGTGGAGGTGTCGCTGCGCGAGGAGGGGCTGATGGGGTCGGAGTCGCCGGAACGCGGCATGCTGGCGCGGACGACTGAGGTGGACAGGGGCGAGGGTATTCGCATGCCGAAGCTTCTCGTGCTTGCAGGCTTGGCGGCTTCGGCGGGCGAAGCGACGAGGAAGCTGAAGGAGAATGCGGTCAGCGTGAACGGGGAGAAAGTTTCGTCGATGTTGATGGGGCGGGAGAACCTGGACGAGGAGCTGACTTTGCGGCTGGGGAAAAAGAGTGTGCGTGTACGGTGGGTGTAGGCACTGCGAGCATGGTTTGTTCGCTCACCATGCGGGAGAGGGACTACGTCTAAGAGAGCGATGAGGCTGTTACTGAAGGCTTGTGTCTTGGTTCTGGGGTGGTTGGCTTTGTTTGTCTCTGCGCCGCGACGTGCGCTGGCCGAGGATGCGCGCGCGATGGTGCGGAGGGCGGTGCAGTCGGAGATGGCGGCGTCGAAGGAGGATCACTCGCTGTGGCGGTACCGGGACGATCGACGGGATGCGGATACGACATCGATCGTGGTGGAGACGACGGCGGGGTCAGTGAAGCGGATGGTCGGGCGGGGTGGGCAGCCGCTGTCGGGGAGTGAGGCGCAGGCGGAGGACGACAGGATTCGCGAGTTCATTCGCGACTCGGCTCGGCTGGCGAAGCAGAAGCGGGACGGGGAGTCGGACGACAAGAGCGCGGCGGAGCTTTTGAAGATGTTGCCGGATGCGTTTACGTGGAGGGTGACGGGCGAGAGCGCGGAGACGGTGACGCTTGCGTTTGCGCCGGACGCGAACTTTCGTCCGCCGGACATGCAGTCGAAGGTGCTGGGGGCGATGGCGGGTGAACTGGTGGTGGACAAGCGGCAGCAGAGGATTCGGACGATCAAGGGGATGCTGGTGCAGGATGTGCTGATCGGGTTTGGGATGCTGGGGCGCTTGAAGGGGGGTGGGACGTTCGATGTGGAGCGGCGCGAGGTGAAGCCGGGGTTGTGGCAGGTCACGGAGACGCATGTGCACATCGACGGAAAGGCGTTGTTCTTCAAGACGATTGGGCAGCAGCAGGATGAGGTGCAGACGGAGTTCCGCGAGGTGCCGCGGGAGACGACGCTGGAGCAGGCGGCGGAGATGTCGAAGCGGTAGTTGAGGGATGTCGGTTCACGGTTCACAGAGTACGAAGGTTCGCTCGCAGGGAGGGTGAAGGTCGATGGCGAAGACGCCGTATGCGCGGACGGATCGTGAGCTGATCAGCAGGATTGGGCGATCGGCGGGGCAGCGGGCGGGGTACAAGCAGCTGGTGAGGGAGCTGGGGCTGGGGGGCGGGCGTGAGCGACGTCTGTTGCTGGAGCAACTGGCTCGGATGACGGCGCGGAAGGAGTTGGTGAAGATCGAGGACGAGATGTGGGCGCTGCCGAGTGCGGCGCCGGAGCGGACTGCGCGGGTGCGGCGGGCGGCGGATGCGGTGGCGGGCGCGGCGGGGGGCGGGATGGCGTTTCGGGAGACGCGGGACAGGCTGGTGGCGGGGCGGCTGGACCTGCATCAAGATGGGTATGGATTTGTGCGCCCGAACGGGAGCTCGAGCCGCGAGGATGATCTGTTTATACCGCCGAACGAACTGAACGGCGCGATGCAGGGCGACGAGGTGCTGGTGGACGAGGCTCCGCCCGGGCGGGATGGGCGGAGGAGCGGTCGGGTGGCGCGGGTGCTGACGCGGCGGAACCCGACGGTGGTGGGGATTTTTCATTACGCGCGGTCGCAAAGGGGACGGGAGAGTGCGTGGGTGGAGGGTGGGTTTCTGGCGAAGGGGAACTATGTGACGCCGCTGGACGAGCGAATTGGGGCGCCGGTGTTGATTCCGGAGGGGGCGGAGGTGGTGGTTGCGCGGGAGTCGGTGGACCGGGTGCTGGGGGAGGAGGCGATGGCGGCGAAGCGGCGCACGAAGGCTGGCGGTGGAGACGTGGGGCCTCCGCGTGCGGCGAAGGATGAGGACTTAGGGAAGTTTGAACATGAGCCGCTCGAAGGGATGGCGGTGGATGTGGAGATCACGGAGTTTCCGCAGCCGGGGCGGCCGGCGAAGGGCCGCGTGATCGAGGTGCTGGGGCCGCCGGATGCGTTTGGTGTGGATGTGGAGATCATCATTCGCAAGCATCATCTGCCGCATGTGTTTCCGGCGAATGTGCTGCTGGAGGCGGCGGCTTCGGCGGAGTTGACAGTGGACGCGCTGGACGAGACGGAGCGGGTGCGGCGGAGGGACTTTCGCGGGCTGCCGATTGTGACGATCGATGGGGAGACGGCGCGGGATTTCGATGATGCGGTGATGGTGCGGGAGCTCCCGAATGGGAACTGGGAGCTGCAGGTCCACATTGCCGATGTGAGCCATTATGTGCAGCCGGGGACGGCGCTCGATCTGGAGGCGCGATTTCGGGGAACATCGGTTTATTTCCCGGATCGCGCCGTTCCGATGCTGCCGCCGACGCTGTCGAGCGGGATGTGTTCGCTGCGTCCGAATGAGGATCGGCTGGTGCTGAGCTGCGTGATGGAGATCGATGCGCGGGGCGAGGTGGTGGGGTACGAGGTGTCGGAGGGGATTATCCGGAGTGTGCAGCGGATGACGTATACGCAGGTGCAGTCGGTGCTCGATGGGGACGCGGTAGTGCGGGGGGAGCTTGGGGATCTCGTGCCAGAGTTTGAGCGGATGTACGAGCTGGCGCTGCGGCTGAATGCGAAGCGGAAGCGGCGGGGGTCGATCGACTTCGACTTGCCGGAGCCGGTGGTGCAGTTCGATCCGGACGGCAATATGGCGGCGATCACGCGGTCGGAGCGTGGGTGGTCGCACCGGCTGATCGAGGAGTTCATGCTGTCGGCGAATGAGTGTGTGGCGACGTGGATTGAGCGTCAGGGTGTGCCGAGCGTGTACCGGATTCACGAGATGCCGGATCCGAAGCGGATTGTGGACTTCGAGGAGACAGCGGCCGGATTTGGTTACACCTTGGGGATCGGCAACATGCCGGTGAAGCGGATGACCATGAAGGGTGATCGGAGGGAGGTGCAGCGGGGTAACAGCGGCGGAGGGCGAGGGCGCGAGGCGCGAGTGCACGAGGTAGCGGAGCGGATTCCGGTGACGCCACAGATGTACCAGAGGCTAACGGCGAATATTGCGGGTAAGCCGGAGGAGCGGATTCTGGCGTACCTGATGCTGCGGTCGTTGAAGCAGGCGCGCTACTCGGAGAGGAACGAGGGGCACTTTGCGCTGGCGTCGCCGAGCTACACGCACTTCACGTCGCCTATCCGGCGCTATCCGGACCTGATGGTGCATCGGCTGCTGCGAGCGCTGCTCGAGAAGGGTGCGGATGCGCGAGGTGGGGCGATCCACTCAGAGGATTGGCAGCCATGGCGGGCGGAGGTTGAGGCTGCGCAGGGAAAGAGGGGTGAGCGTGGGGCGGCGAAGGTGGAGGAGGATGCGGGCCCTTGGCCGGCGGCGGAGCTCGAGGCGATTGCGGTGGAGTCAAGCCAGACGGAGCGAAGGGCGGATGACGCGGAGCGGGAGCTGATCGAGTGGAAGAAGATCAAGTTCATGCAGGACCGGGTGGGCGAGGAGTTTGACGGGATTGTGCTGTCGTGCACGAAGTATGGATTCTTTGTGGAGTTGCAGGAGCTGTTTATTGAGGGTCTGGTACCGATCGCGTCGCTGGGCGGGTTTGGGGTTAGGGACTATCGTGACGAGGATCGTTACATATTTCGTGACACGGACCGAGTGATTGTAGGGCAGCGGAGTGGGCGGGTGTTTCGGATGGGGATGCCGGTGCAGGTGCTGCTGGACCGGATCGATCGGCAACAGAGACGGTTACAGTTTGCGCTGATCGGGCTGCCGGGTGCGGGCCAGAGTGTGCCGGGTGCTGGATCGCTGCGACGATCGCGCAAGAAGGCAGTTGGGGATGAGGCGGGGCGAAGTTCGGAGCGGAGCGGGAAGGCGAAGAAGGGAAAGAAGCCGCTGCGGAATCAGAAGGCGAAGGGGAAGCGGCGGTAGGCTCACCTAAGAATCGCGATCAGCAACAGGAGGAACGCCAGAGTCAGGACTGCGACACGCACGCGGTGGAGGGCGTCCCATGTCCTGCGGTCCCGCTGCCAACCGGCGTAGGGCTGGAGTGGATTCGAGGCCGCGATCCGGTTGTTGCGTGGCACGAGCGCAACGATGGTAAAGATGATTGTTGCCGCCCAGAGCACAGCGGCTACTGCGAGCAGATGGAAGGGTTCAGCGTGCGAGCGATGTCCCCACGCTTCCGCTGAAAGCATGAGCAAGCCCAGACCGTACCAGAGCGGCATTACCCGGCCGAGAGGTGCAGCGATGCTTTTAGCCGCCGAGAGATGCGACTGCGCCTTCAGCTTGCTGATCGCGGGATGGACGAACGCCGCAATAGCGATCTCGTTGCCGACCATCAGCCGGTTCCCACGATCGTGAGCAGATCCAGAAGGGTCATCATACGCCGTTGGATGAGTTGTTGACTGGCAAGGTCGCAGGAGATGATGAGTGGCAAAGGCCTGCTCGCTGCAGGTCTTTGCCGCTCATCATTCGTCTTTGCGAAACTGCTGCCAGCAGCGCCTGTCGGGGTCGCTACGCTTTGCTGTCGCGCAGCGCCTTCACCTTGTCGTGCGAGGTGTTGACGGAGGTCTGTTGGCGCGTGAGGATCTCGCGGATGTCTGAGGGGAGGTGCTCTTTTAGGGCCTCCTCGTAGGCCTTTTTGGCGACGTCTTCGCCCTGCTCGGCTGTGGCGAGAAGGGTATGATCACCGCCGCCCAGCTTGGCTTTGAGCTCGCCCCAGGTGCGGTGGACTTTGCCCGACACCATGCCGCTCTGGTGAACGTCTTTGACGCCGAGACGGTGAAGTTCATTTTCGAGTTCGCCCGAGAAGTTGGCACGCTCCTGAGTTTCCTTGAGGAAGTGGGTGCGAGCCGCGGCGTCCTCCAGATTCTTCTCGAGATCCATAAATCCCTGGTGGCTGTCGCGCAAGACGTCAATGAGTTTGCCGAGTGTCGCCTTTACTTTTTCCTGATCGATGCTTTCTGGCATGTTGTCTCCTCTGGGTTATTGGATGCAGGTGGTCGATCGAGGGGCCAGGTGATCGGCGTCCGGGTGATCCTGGGAGCTGGTTCGCGGGCGGTTCATGGTTGGGAAGAGGGCAAGAGGTTGAGAGTCTGCCCGGTACAATGAGGTGAGGAGCAACGACGAGCGATGGCACACATGGTTTTTTGCGCGAAGTACAAGGCCGAGATGGAAGGTTTGGACGAGCCGCCGTTCGACTCAGACTTTGGCCAGAAGATTTATAAGAGCGTAAGCAAGAAGGCATGGGGCGAGTGGGTGGAGCGGCAAAAGATGTTGCTGAACGAGTATCGGCTGCAGCCCTGGACGCGGGAGGCACAGGAGTTTCTGGTAGAGCAGATGAACGAGTTTTTCTTTGGCGAGGGCGGCGATGTGCCGAAGGAGTTTGTGGCTCCCGCGCACTAGGTGGGGTGCTGCGGGTGAGGTCTCTATGGTGTCGGAGAGGGTGTGGCTCGTGTACACTAAGTAGTAGTTAACCTCACAGGTTGCCCGCCCGGGCGACTAGTAACGAAGTCGGGACGTGGCTCAGCCTGGTAGAGCGCACCCTTGGGGTGGGTGAGGTCGCTAGTTCGAATCTAGTCGTCCCGACCACTTTCTCTCAGCTATTTCGACGATCACGCGAATGGAGTTCCTATGTGTGCCCTTATACGGAGCTCTGAGGAACCTCAAAGCACGATCTTGGCAGACTGCTTCTCCCTTCCGGATCTCACCATTTTCTAATGAGGAGAGGTGTTCGCGGCTTCGGAGAGGCTTGCTGCGTTGGTGGGTTGTGCTGCTATCTTTGCCTGCCCGATTCAAGGATCGATGTCCCGACCCTGTGCTCACCCTGTTCTCCATTCCAAGCTCCTGAGTTCGGTGTGGGATCCTGAGTATGGCGATGAGCGCGAGTATCTCCGGACCTTTATTCTGCAGCTGCGCCGGAAGCTGGAAGACGATCCCTCTACGCCGGTCTACTTGAGAACTGTGAATTACCTCGGGTACGTCTTTTCTGATTTGACCAGAGATGCTCCGGGAGGGCTTTAGCTCCGGCGGGTCCTCTGAAGGTTTCAGATCCACTCATACCCATCGGTTGCGTTCCTTATACCTCCCTCATTGGTGCGGGGTGAGAATCGTACGAATGGTTCTGATCGCACGAGGTTGATACGCGGTTACCCAGCGCCGGGGGTCAAGGAATGATTGACATCAGCTTCATCGTGGTCAGCATTGGGTTTTTTTGCGCTCGCGGTGGCTTACACGTCGGGGTGTGAGCGACTTCAGACGAAGGTGGGTAAGTAGATGGTCGAGTCCATACTGCTTGGGATGGTCGTTTTAGGTCTTCTGACCTACCTGGTTTATGCCCTTCTGCGGCCGGAAAAGTTCTAACAGGATATTTCGAAATGACTGCGAATGGCTGGTTTCAGATCTTTCTCTTCTTTGGGCTCGTCGTGCTGTGCGCGAAGCCGATCGGTATCTACATGGCTCACGTCTTTGAGCGGAAGCGGACCTTTGCCGATGTTCTCTTTCGACCTATCGAGCGAGCGATCTACAGGCTGACGGGCGTCGACGAAGGCTACGAGATGCGGTGGACCGAGTACACCGTTGCGATGCTCGTCTTCAGTCTTGTGACGCTCCTAGCAACCTACCTAATCGAGCGACTGCAACACGTTCTTCCCTTGAATCCCCAAGGTCTGCCTGGAGTACCTGCCGATCTCGCGTGGAATACCGCGGTCTCCTTTACGACGAATACGAACTGGCAGGCGTACGTACCCGAGTCAACGATGAGTTACCTGACGCAGATACTCACGCTCTCATACCATAACTTCTTTTCCGCCGCGGTGGGAATGGCGGTTGCTGTTGCGTTTATGCGTGGCATCTCGCGTCGGAAGTCGAAGACGCTGGGTAACTTCTGGGTGGATACGACACGTGCCTCGCTTTGGATTCTGCTCCCTGGATGTCTGCTTTATGCGTTGCTGCTGGTGTCGCAGGGTGTGGTCCAGAACTTCCGGCCCTATGATCAGGCGAAGCTGGTGCAGCCCCTGACGGTCACTTCCATCGGCGGCGCCGACGGCAAGCAAATGACGCAGACTGTGACGACACAAAGCATCGCCCAGGGACCCGTGGCCTCCCAGGAGGCTATCAAGATGCTGGGCACAAATGGAGGCGGTTTCTTCAACGCGAACAGTGCGCATCCGTTTGAGAACCCGACTCCGCTCTCCAACTTTCTCGAGATGGTGTCGATTTTTCTTATTCCGGCTGGACTTACGGTCACGCTGGGGAGGATGACGCGATCACCCGCGCATGGCTGGGCTGTCTTCTCTGCCATGGCGGCGCTGTTTTTGATTGGTGTCTTCGTTGCTTACTATGCCGAGACACAGCCGAATCCTTTGTTGCATTCCGCTGGTCTTCGCGTGGATCAGCATGCATCGCCCCTGCAGCCGGGCGGCAACATGGAGGGTAAGGAAGTGCGTTTCGGCATTGCCAACTCGGCGCTGTTCGCGACCGTTACGACGGACGCAAGCTGCGGTGCGGTGAATGGAATGCATGATTCGTTCATGCCTCTCGGTGGTCTGGTTCCGCTTGTCAATATCATGCTTGGCGAGGTGATCTTTGGGGGTGTTGGCGCCGGCTTGTATGGCATGTTGATCTTTGTCATTCTTGCGGTGTTTATCGCGGGCTTGATGGTGGGTCGGACACCGGAGTACCTGGGCAAGAAAATTGAAGCATACGACGTGAAGATGGCAATGCTGTACACGCTTATTCTTCCGCTCTCGATTCTTGGTTTGTCCGCAGCCAGCTTAATGATGCCGAAGCTGGGGCTGGCTTCGCTTGCCAACACGGGTCCGCACGGCTTGTCCGAAATCCTGTACGCCTTTACGTCAGCGACGGGCAACAATGGGTCTGCGTTTGCGGGCCTCAATGCGAACACCCGCTGGTATAACGTGTCACTCGGCTTCGCCATGCTGATCGGGCGCTTTCTGATGGTCGTTCCTGTGCTTGCGATTGCAGGCAATCTGGGTGGGAAGAAGCTTATCCCGCCCTCGCCTGGAACCTTCCCGGTGCACACTCCGTTGTTTACAGTCCTGCTTACCGGCACGATTGTCATCGTGGGCGCGTTGACCTTTTTCCCGGCACTTTCGCTTGGCCCCATTCTTGAGCATTTGCTTCTTCTAGCCGGCAAGGCCTACTAAGGATCTCTCATGGCAAATACTCGCAAGCGGTCGCTTTGGGACACAAAGATTGTCGGACGTGCACTTCGCGATGCGGTCGCAAAGCTGAATCCACGCACCATGATGAAGAACCCTGTGATGTTTGTGGTTGAGATCGGCAGCCTGATCACGACGATTTACACCGTGGCGGACGTTGTTCGCGGACATCATGCGCTGCGGTTCGACCTTCAGATTACGTTGTGGCTCTGGTTTACCGTACTCTTCGCCAATTTCGCCGAGGCCCTGGCGGAGGGACGCGGGAAAGCGCAAGCCGACGCGTTGCGGAAGGCGAAGTCCGACACGGTAGCCATACGGCTGCGGCTTGACGGAACGACGGAAGAGGTACCCAGCCTTGATCTCCGGGCCGGCGATGTTTGTCTGATCGTGGCAGGGCGGTCATTCCTGGAGACGGCGAGATCGTGGAGGGGGTGGCGTCGGTGGACGAGTCGGCGATCACCGGCGAATCTGCTCCAGTCATTCGGGAGGCGGGTGGAGATCGATCCGCAGTAACCGGCGGAACTCGTGTGCTGTCTGACCAGATCAAGGTGCGCATCACGTCGAATCCTGGAGAGACGTTTCTGGATCGGATGATCGCTCTGGTGGAGGGGGCGGAACGGCAGAAGACCCCGAATGAAATCGCGCTTAATATCCTGCTTGCGGAACTTACGATTATTTTCCTGCTTGCGGTGGTCACGTTGCAGCCCATTGCCATTTATTCGACGGCTCCCCAGACTGTATTTGTCTTGATCGCGTTGCTCGTCTGCCTCATTCCAACAACCATTGGCGGTCTGCTGTCTGCGATCGGCATCGCCGGCATGGACCGGCTCGTTCAATACAACGTCTTGGCGATGTCTGGCCGCGCCGTGGAGGCGGCTGGAGATGTGAATACGCTGCTGCTTGATAAAACCGGCCCAATTACTCTGGGCAACTGTCAGGCCTCGGAGTTCATACCTGCTCCTGGCGTAAGCAAAGATCAGCTAGCAGATGCCGCACAGCTTTCCTCCTTTCCGGACGAGACGCTGGAGGGACGCAGCATCGTGGTTCTCGCGAAGGAGCAGTACGGTCTTCGAGGGCGCGATCTCAAAGACCTCCGGGCCGAGTTCGTGCCGTTCTCTGCCACAACGCGGATGTCTGGCGTGGACATGGAGGGCCGGGTCATTCGCAAGGGGTCGACGGATGCAATTGCACGCTTTATTCAGGAGAAAGGTGGTTATGACGGCGATGGTCACGCTTGACATGGTTTGGTCTTTGCTGCTGCTGGTGCGGCTTTGCCTTCCCACAGAGAGGCATCGCATGATCTTCTTCGCTCTGCGGTTGCGCTTTGGTTCACGAATATTCTTGTGTTCGCGTCGTGGTACTGGCGGCTTGACGCGGGCGGTCCCTATGCGCGGGAAAAACGCGGAGTACAGGCCGATGGCGCATTTCTGTTTCCGCAGATGACCCTGGATCAGCAACTGAGCGGTAGGAGCGGAGTCACCTGGAGTCCGGGATTCGTCAACTACCCGTTCTTAGCATTCAATACGAGCACCGCATTTTCGTCGACAGATTGTCCGGTGCTTTCGCGACGGGCCAAGCTGCTGATGATGATCCAGGCATTGGCGGAGCCTTTCCCTCGGTGTACATGTCCATGCAGCGTAGATCTGACGCTTCGCCTCGGAGCCAACTGTGAGCACATCTGTATTTCCCAGCGAACGATCGCCGCGGCTCCTGCATACGGAGGAGACCTTAGCGCCCCTCCGTCGAACCTACTTCTCGGATCTGATCGAAACCCTGTTCCATCAAGACCTCGATCCAGAGTGCAGGCCGATTCTGTTCACGTCGACGACCACAGGCGCCGGAGTTTCGTTCGCCTGCAGCTCCATCGCAACCGAGCTGGCCAGCCTGGGAGGCAAGGTTCTGCTGGCCGATGCGCAAACGCTGGTGCGTCTGGCGCGCCGACCCGGGAGGGATGCGGTGACGCAATCGAGGCACATCGATTCGAGTCGCCTCTGGGTTCTCGGTCCCGGACAGATGGAGGCCGGGGATCAGGGCGATCCCTCTTCGGTGGCCTCCGTCCTTACCGCGCTTCGGGAAGAGTTCATGCACATCATCGTGGACGCGCCTGCGCTCTCCATCTCGGGAGACGCGATTACTTTGGCCGCGGCGGTCTTCGGCACGGTTCTGGTCGCGCAGTCCGGAAGCACCGCGACGCAGGAGGTCGTGCGGGCTCGCCAGAAGTTCATTTCGCTCGGTGGACGTGTCCTGGGATCGATCTACAACGGGCGTTCGGCCGAGTTCGCCGGGAGTTCCAAGTGATATTTCGCAACCTGTGCTGCCTCCTTCTTGTCGCACTGTCCACGGTGCTCACGTTGCCGGCTCAGAGCTTTTCTGACCGGAATCCTGAGTATCGACTGGAACGAAGCGATGTCCTCGAAATCAATATCGCTACACCCCGGAGTTCGATCAGACGCTGACCGTAGGTTCGGATGGGCGTGTGTCGCTCGTTGGAGTGGGAGACTTCGTCGCGGTCGGGTTCACGGTGGAGCAGTTCCAGCAAAAGGTAATCAACCTTTCCTCGGAAAGGTTGGTGAAGCCTGTGGTGACGGTCATCCTCAAGGAGTTCGAGAAGCCTCACATCTTTGTTGAGGGAGAGGTTAATACTCCCGGGCGTATTGAGTTTCGCAGCAGGATGTCGATTACGGATGCCATCGCCATGGCGGGTGGATTCAAGAACTCCAGCAAGCAGTCCCAGGTGCTTCTCCTGCGCCGGATCGATGGCGAGCATGCCTCCACGCGGGTCATCGAGCTCAAAAAATTGGTTGCGGATCATCGCCTGGAAGAGGCTGTCGAGATGCAGACCGGGGACGTGGTCTACGTCCCGCAAAACACATTGAGCAAGGTGGAACGCATCGTTCACCTGGGACAATTCGGTGCCATCTACAGTCCCGTCCGATAGCCAGATTCTCGGCCCACTGGAACACGAAATGGTCGTGCTCCGGCGCGGCTGGAGGCCGCGGCAGCTATCGATCGCAAGATCGCGTTCAAGCTTGCGGCGGTGGGTGGTTTGTTCTTCGTGCAGCAGAGCTTCGGTCTGCTGTATTACGTCAGCGACAACATCGTGATCGCTCGCACGATGGGATCGGCGCAGGTGGCTCAGTTCGCGGTCATGCAACGCATCTTTTCGATGGGTCTCATCGCGCAGTATTTCATGGTCCCGCTCTGGCCAGCGATTGGCGAAGCGATTGCGCGACAGGACTTCGCGTGGGCGCAGCGGATCATCCGCCGCGCCGTAACGATCAGCCTGGCGCTGGGCTCCTTCTGCGCTATCTGCCTTCTGTTGACAAGCAGATCGCT
>JAABUX010006360.1_pt1 | contig 14139 bp, 13 predicted proteins | sample 5561851 | NCBI WGS metagenome assembly JAABUX01 (sample SAMN10711883, study PRJNA513361) | rock metagenome | isolation source: Antarctica rocks | place: Antarctica: Victoria Land, Richard Nunatak red sandstone | collected 2016-01-03 | reverse complement strand
AGGTCCAAGGCGAGTGGTGCAGGATAAACGTGGTCCATCCCAACCCGTCAAAACCTCTGTGCAGAGGTACTAGATCCAGGCGGTCGAGCATGCGGCTGATCTTGGCGTGGGCGTGCGGCGGCAGCGGCGTGCCCTGCGCCGTGCGCAACGCATCCAGGCGCTCACGCCGGTTCCGAAGCAACGGGTTGTAGTCCCCCACGCCTAGCGTCGCCAGCACGGCACCAATGCGGTTCACCAGAGCCACCCGCTCAGCCACGAGTTCGTCCCGCTCGCGAATACAGCGCCGGGCGTCCTCGTCAGCCTCGTCCGGGATTGGCACCATTGAGCACACGCGCGGCTCGCCGCGCAGCCAGGCCAGCAGCGTGCGCAGCAGCAGCTCCGCGTCGATCCCGTCGGACTTGGCCCGCCGCGCCCGGCGATCGACCGGCACACTCGACGGTTGCACGACGTGCGTCTCGACGCCGTGGGTGGCCAACCAGCGCGCCAACCAAAACCCCGACCAGCCCGCCTCGTAGGTGGCGACCACCCGCTCAACCTGCCGTCCAGCCGCATGGGCCCGTTCCCGGTAGCCCTGCATGGCGGCCAGCAGTGCCTCGGCTGTGGGCTCGATCGTCCGTTGGCCTTGACGCGCGGCAGGCCGGGCACCTGGGCTGCAAGCACCCAGCTCGCATTGCTCAGCTCGATCGCGAGCACGAGCGTGCGGTCGTAGTCAGGTGCGACAGGAACAGAATGTGAAACAGGCGCTTGCGTCATCACTGGGACCCTCCGGGCTTTGCTCACCGACGGATAATCTAAACCACTCACCGCCAGCCCTCATGGCATCTGTCTTTGCTGGCCGAGGTCGAACCCAGCGGCCGGCGCCTGAGCGTCGGGGTCGGCATGGGGCTGCTCGGCCGGGTGCTGGACGGCCTCGGCCGCCCGCTCGAACAATCAGGCGCCCCGTTCGTTCCCGAAGCCGCCGTGCCGCTTGAAGCGCCGCCGCCGCCGCCGCTCGACCGTCCGCTCGTCACCCGGCTGCTGCCGTTCGGCACCCGCGCGATCGACGGGCTGCTGGCCTGCGCCGAGGGCCAGCGCATCGGCATCTTCGGCCCGGCCGGCGCCGGCAAGAGCACGCTCATGGCCCGGCTGGTGAAGGGCGCGGAGGCGGACGTGTTCGTGATCGCGCTGGTTGGCGAGCGCGGACGCGAGGTGGCGGAGTTCCTGGAGCACACGCTCGGCCCCGAGGCACGCAAGCGCGCCGTGGTCGTCGCCTCCACCAGCGACCGGCACGCGGTGGAGCGGGTCAAGGCCGCGCTGGTCGCGACCAGCATCGCCGAGTGGTTCCGCGACCGGGGGCAGCGCGTGGTGCTGCTGGTGGACAGCTTGACCCGGCTGGCGCGCGGGCTGCGGGAAATCGGCCTTGCCGCTGGGGAGCCGCCGACGCGGCGCGGCTATCCGCCGAGCGTGTTCGCCGCGTTGCCCCGGTTGCTGGAGCGGGCCGCCTCGACGTCGGCTGGGTCGATCACGGCGTTCTACACGGTGCTGGTCGAGGGCGAGTTGGCGGCCGATCCGGTGGCGGAGGAGGTCAAGAGCATCCTTGATGGCCATTTCGTTTTGTCGCCCAAGCTGGCGGAGGCGAACCACTATCCGGCGATCGACGTGCTGGCGAGCCGGAGCCGAGTGATGGGCCAGGTGGCGACGGCGGAGCACCGCAAGGACGCTGCACGGGTGCGCCAGCTTCTTGCACGCTATGACGAGGTTGAGCTGCTGGTGCGGGTCGGGGAATATCAGGCAGGCAGCGATAAGCTAGCGGACGAGGCGCTGCGCAAGGTCGAGGCGATCCGTGCGTTCCTGCAGGAGCCCGGTGATGCGATCACGCCGTTTCCGGATACGCTGCGGCGCTTGGCCGGGCTGGCGGGTTGACCTATGGTGACAAAGGTTCCAATGGCTGGCCGCGCATTGAATTGCCTATGTTTCTTCTTTGCGTGTTCAAGATGCTTGTCGTCATACGTTGTTAGCCAAAATTTACTATATTCCGTGTCTGAAGCGCAATTAGATTGCGAATACCCTTTACCTGCTCCACAAGCTTCGCAGTCGAGATTGCGAGCCGCCACTGCTTGTCTGTAGACGCCGGGAGCGCCGCGAAATCGGCACGCGCCTTTGCCTTGAACTCAGCTAGCTTATCGGGCTTGAGCGTGGCAAAAATATAGGGTTCATCGTGAGCATACTGGCCCATATGCGCAAATCCATTGGCAATGACTGGATCTAGTTCCAAGAAGTGGGCACGGATACTTTGCCGCGCCTTGTCCGTGAAGGTGCCGTCGGGTCCGGGCAGGCCGATTTCCTGCGCCGTCCAGGCCGCCGCGTCGTGCAGCAAAACCAGCGAGCGCTCCGTCACCAGCCGTTTGCCTGGGGCGTCGTAGAGCACGACGGGATCGTGCGCGTTGACGACGCGCCGCTCGGTTGAGGCCAGAGGCTCGATGTCGGTTGGGTTGACCACCGGAAGGTTCAGCCGCCGTCCGGCCCGCTCCATCTCGGCTTGTTCAGGGCACCAAGTCGGAAGGCGCGCCAACAGTGCCGTGATATCATGGTCTCGGGCACTCATGTGCGCGGGTTCAGCTTGAACAGCCGCCGCGGTGTCGCGCGTGGGTTGCAGGCGTTCGTCCGCCGTGAAGGGCGCGGCTGCGAGGAATTCGAAGTAGGCGATCTCGTGGGCCGTGATGGTGGCGGTGTCGCTTGCCGGTGCGGACGCGCGCTCTGGCCTTTGCGCCGATGCGAGGGCAGGGGAAAGGAAAAGCAGAATAAAACATGAGCGCTGGACCATTCGCCAAAAACGGCAGAGCAAACCCAGCATGATCGCCTCCCAGACCATATATAATTTTGCCAGATGACAATAACGAGCATGCCGAGCAAAGCCAAGCAAGATGGCTTGAAAAAATGTTGGATTGGTTCTGCATTGACTCACTGTTTTGTGAGGTCAAAGGAGTTAGGCAGTGCTGCTTAGGCCGCTACGGCGGACAAGGCCGCGCCGTGACGATGAGGGGCCGGAGCGCAGCCCGTCGCCTCCCTGGTTCTGCCCTTGCTGCCAACCGGCCAATCGTGCGCTCCACGATCCCCTCTGCATTTCACGACGAGTTCGGGGCGAAGGGCGCGTGACGCATTGCGCGGCCAAAATTCCACTGCTGTTGCTGGTCGCTATCCGGACCCGGCTTGCGCGTTATGACGGGGCGAAGCTGCTGTCACGGGTCGGGAGGTATCAGGCGGGCAACGACAAGCTGGCGGACGAAGCGCTGCATAAGGCCGGGGCGATCCGCGCGTTCCTGCAAGAATCTGGTGGACGCCATCACGCCGTCTGCCGACACGCTGCGGCGGCTGGGCAAGCTGGCGAAACAACGCCGGCCCGCTGCCTCGATCAGCCTACCACCAACAGGCGCGAGAGCTATGTCCGTAGGTGCCTAGTGGTCTCCGTAAGGGGTCATTTGGGGCCTTTCACCCCTCATCGCGTGCCCAGCGTTCTTTTGTTGCGTCTGCATGATCTGCGAGAATGACTGCTGGTTCATCAGCAGTCCGCTGTAGATCACGCTACGGATCATTGCCTGCTTCATGGCCTCGACCGTCTGCCTCTGGACCGTGGCTGTGGCGTCAGCGAAGGTGGCCGTGAAGCTTGCAAGCCACCACTGCTTCTCGGCAGGGTCATGCACCGCCGCGAGCTGGTCGCGCTTTTGCGCGAAGATGGCACCCAGTTTTGCTGGGGTCGCCTCCTTGATGCAGTCTTTCTCCTCGCGCGTATTGTCCGCGATCTTGGCGAGGCCGTGCGACAACGAGTCGGGAAAGGTTGAGTAGCCTGCCTGAATCTTCTGCCTAGTGAGAGGGATGAACGTGTCGTCCGGCCCAGGCAGGCCCACAATCTTCGCCGTCCAGGCGGCGGCGTCGCGCAGCACGACCAGGCTGCGTTCGGTGATCAGCAGCTTCCGCGCGGCATCGAGGGCCACAACGGGATCGTGTGCGTCAATGATCCGCTTTTCCGTTGTGAACCATGGCTGGATGGGAGGCGTGTCCGAAAACTCCACCCTTTTCCGTCACGCCTCCCGCGTCGCCTCGGCGTTCTCTGGGCTCAGCTTCGTGTCCCGCGCAAGCTCGGCTGTCGCCCAGCCCCCAATGACAGCCATGCGCTCAGACTCCGTCTGCCAATTCAGCCGCATGGCTTCGGCGAGCTGCTGCCTCTCCTCGGACGTGAGCGGAGCGGCGACAAGAAATTCGATGCAGTCGAATTCGAGCTGCGTCAAGCGGGCCAGGTCATGGACCGGCGGTGGCGGTGGCGGCGCCTGCTTGGTGGCCTGCGCAAGTGCAGAAGCAGGGAAAAGGACAACCAAGGCAAGCAACGAGCATCGTATCCTCGGCAAAAGATAGCAAAGCGAAGCTGTCATCATTCACCTTCAGCGGCTCTACATCACCAATGCCAATAATAACTGTCGAACTCGGCACAGCCAAGCTACCATTACCAAATTTCGGCTTTATGATCAGCAGCCGACGGCCGCAGCAAGAATGGCATGGATTTTGCCAAGCGACAGGCACACGCTGAGAGGAAAACGACGTGACGCCGCCTGTCCAGTTGTCCGCGACGCCTCCGCCGATTCGCCTCGTCATCCTGGCCATCCAGCACGTGCTGGTGATGTATGCCGGCGCGGTCGCCGTCCCGTTGATCCTGGGCGCGGCGCTGAAGCTGCCGCGCGACCAGGTCGCGCTGCTGATCAACGCCGACCTGTTCGCCTGCGGCGTCGCCACCTTCATCCAGGCATACGGCGTAGGCCCGGTCGGCATCCGCCTGCCGATCATGATGGGCGTCACCTTCGCGTCGCTGTCGCCGATGCTCGCGATGGCCACCAACCCGGCGCTTGGCCTGCCGGCGATCTTCGGATCGGTGATCGCCGCCGGGGTGTTCGGCATCGTCATCGCCCCCTTCATCAGCCGCCTGCTGCGCTTCTTCCCGTCAGTGGTGACGGGCTCGATCATCACCGTCATCGGCATCACGCTGATGCGGATCGGCATCAACTGGATCGGCGGCGGACGCCCGGCCGCCCCGGACTTCGGCGCACCGGGATACCTGGGCGTGGCCGGCCTCGTGCTGCTCATCATTTTGCTGCTGCTGCGGTTCAGCACCGGTTTCCTGCGCAACACCGCGGTGCTGGTCGGCATCGTGGCGGGCTACCTGCTCACGCTGGCCCTGGGCTGGGGCAACCTCGACGGGCTGGACGCGCAGCCCTGGTTCGCCGTCGTCAAGCCGCTGCAGTTCGGCATCCCGCGCTTCGACCTCGTCGCGTGCCTGTCGATGTGCTTGGTCATGATCGTTGTCATGATCGAGAGCACGGGCATGTTCCTGGCCCTCGGCACGATGGTCGGCAAGCCGGTGCTGCAGGACGACCTCGCCCGCGGCCTGCGCGCCGACGGGGTCGGCACGCTCATCGGCGGCATCTTCAACACGTTCCCCTACACCTCGTTCTCGCAGAACGTGGGGTTGGTGGGCGTGACCGGGGTGACGAGCCCGATGGTGTGCGTGGCCGGCGGCGGCATCATGCTGCTGCTCGGGTTGCTGCCCAAGCTCGCGTTCATCGCCGCATCGGTGCCGCAATGCGTGCTGGGCGGCGCGGGCGTCGTCATGTTCGGCATGGTGGCGGCGACGGGTATCCGCATTCTCGCCTCGGTCGACTATGAGGGGCGGCGAGGCAATGTGTTCATCGTGGCGATCTCGATCGGCTTCGGCATGATCCCGCTCGTGGCGCCCACGTTGTTCAAGTCAGCGCCTGACATGCTCAAGACGATGCTGGACAGCGGTATCCTGCTCGCCTCCGTGACGGCGGTGGCGTTGAACGCATTCTTCAACCCGGACCAGCTCACCGCCGGGGCGCACGCAGCCCCGCTGGTGGTGGCCGACCATGCCTGAGGAGGGCCGCCTATGCCGCTGATCCAGAACACCTATGGCAAGGGCCGCGTGCGGGTGATGCGCGTGCACAGGGACGGCGACCGCAACGAGGTGCGCGAACTGAGCGTGCAAACCCTGTTGGAGGGGGACTTCGCCGCTGCCTACACCGCGGGCGACAACCGCACCGTGGTCGCGACCGACACGATCAAGAACATCACCTACATCGTCGCGCGGGAGAACATGACGGCTGCCGCGGAGCTGTTCGGCGAGGCGTTGGCCGCGCGGTTCCTGGCGCGCTACCCGCAGGTGGAGCGGGTGCGGGTGACGACGCAGGAGACGCGGTGGGCACGGGCGGGCTTCGGCGGAACAGCGCACCCGCACAGCTTCGTGCTGGACGGCAACGGAAAGCCGACGGCGGAGGTGTCAGCCACGCGGGAGGCGGCGGCGGTCGTCTCCGGCATCGCGGGCTACACCTTCATGAAAACGACCGGCTCGGGTTGGGTCGACTTCGTGATGGACGACTACACCACGCTGCCGCCGACGGAGGACCGCATCGCCGCGACGGCGATGGACGCGAGCTGGACGTGGCTGCAACCGCCCGCGGACTACGACGCCACGAACGCGCGCATCCTGGCCACGATGCTGGGGGTGTTCGCCACCACCTACAGCCACGGCGTCCAGGACAGCCTGTACCGCATGGGCGAGGCGGCGCTCGCCGCGGTGCCGGAGCTGGGCACGGTCCGCATGGCGTGCCCGAACAAGCACTACTTGCCGGTGCGGCTGGAGCCGTTCGGCCTGTCTGCGGACAACATGGTGTTCGTGCCGACGGATGAGCCGCACGGCCAGATAGAGTGCGTCGTCGGCCGCTGATGCCATCCAACCCAAGTTGCGGCCGTCAGCGTCCGCGGCGGGCCGGGCAAGCGTCGCAGCCGCCATAATTGCTTCATTTAAAGCCAACTGATCAGCATTTCACCAAATCCAGTTTTGAATGCCAAAATAATACGCGCAAAGCTGTTGCGCCCGAAGCGGCTCTCCGTGACCATTTCGCGAGTAAGTATTCATTGTTTGGATTGGGAGGGCGCTGGGATGTTCAGTAGGTTGGTGGTTGCGGCAGCGTTCACGTTGATGGTGAACGCCGCGTCGGCCCAGGGTTTCAGCGACACGAGCATCGGCTACCGCTTCGGCGACTATTTCCGCGAACCCGGCATCGCGGACGGCAGGCACCCCCATGGCGTCAACATCGACAAGAGCATCCTCAACATCGGCCATGCCGATGCCTGGCAGTACGGCTCGAACTTCTTCAACCTCGACATACTGAAATCGAATCGCCGCGACCCCGCGAACAACTCGTCGCAGGGCGCGGTCGAAGCCTACTTCGTCTACCGCGGCGACCTCAGCCCCAACCAGATTTTCAAGACCAACATGTTCACCTTCGGCCCGGTGCGCGACATCACGTTGCAGGCCGGGTTCGACATCAACACGAAGAACACGGCCTTTGCGCCGCAGAAGGACCTGATCGTCATTGGTCCGAACATTCACTTCAACACGTCCGGGTTCTTCAACCTCGCCGTCCTGTTCGGCAAGGAGTGGAACAACAACGGGATCACCAACCGGTCGGTCAGCTTCGACCCGCAGGTCATCTTCTCGGCGGTCTACTCCTACCCACTCGACTTCCAGACGTTCGCGCCGCTCCGCATCGACGGCTTCGCGAACTTCAACTCTCCCAAGGGCATAGACGGGTTTGGCGCCAAGACGCAGTGGGAAATCCTGTCGCAAACGAGGCTCGTGCTCGATCTCGGCCAGGTCGTCCTGAAAAAGCCGAAGTTCCTCGATGCCTATGTCGGCTTCGAGTACTGGCTCAACAAGTTCGGCAACGACCATACGAGGGTGCCGGGTTCGCTCGCCTACTCGCCGTTCATCGGAACGGCGGTCCATTTCTGAAAAGCCATGGCGCGCAGGTTGGGCGCGCAGGTTGTGCAACGTTCAGCCTGAAGCGGCGTTCATGCCCAGCGTCCAGGCTTCGACGGCCACCGTCGTCCGCCGGGTCGCGGCAATTTTGCCAGCCGCACTCTTGCTAGCCCACGACCCAAGGAGTTCTTTCATGCGTATCCGGCTGCTTGTTACCGCCCTCGTCCTCGCCAGCGCCGGATGTGCGATGCAAGGCGCGTCGCCCTCAACCCCGAATGGCGACGTGACGCAACGGCAGGACCGATCTGCGCCAGACACCGTGCCCGGCGCGCGTCCGGCCGCTGGATACCGTGACAAAGCGGTGGACACGGACCCGTCAGAGCCACGAGTGCGCGACTCGAAGCAGAGGGTGCAGGCGCCATTGGTTACGGAGTGAAATTCCAGGACTTCAAGCCAGGGCGCACGTCCTTGGTCCTGGGCAGCGTGGCCGCCAAAGCCAGTGCCGCACCGATGGAACTCAGCTTCCCCGGTAGGTGGTGAACGTCCACGGGCTGACCAGCAACGGCACGTGGTAGTGCGCTTCAGCCTCGGCGATCCCGATACGCAGCGGCACGACATCCAGGAACGGCGGCTCAGACACCGCCAGCCCGGCCGCCGCGAAGTAGGCGCCGATATGGAACCGCAGCTCATACAGGCCGATCCGCAGCGGCTCCCCGTCCGCAACCAACCCTCCCGGCACCCGCCCGTCCCGGTCGGTCGTTCCGGCCACCACCAACTCGGCACCCTCCGGCTCCAGCACGAACAGCTCGACCCGCACCCCGGCGCCCGGCCGGCCCAACGCGGTGTCGAGGACATGGGTCGACAGCCCGCCGCCCACCGCCGGCATCCCCGGCCCCTGCACCAGGCCAGCGATGCGCAGCCGAGTGATGCGGAACACCTCGGCGAGCGCCGCCGCCCGCTCCGCCGCGATGTCGTTGGCCAAGCGCCGCTCAAACTCCCGTAGGATCGACCCCCGCGTGTGCCGCCGCACGCAGATCAGGAACGGGAAGCCGAAGCGCTCGCGGTAGGCTAGGTTCATGGCCGAGAACCTGTCGAACCCGGCCGCGTCCAGCCGGTCCAGCCCCAGCGCCGCCTGCTCGGCCGTCGAGTGCTCCCCCATCGTCCGCTGCCGCGCCGCCGCGCCCGCCAGGTCCGGGTGGCCGTTCAGGAACCCGGCCTGCGCGCCCTCCCCGGCACTCAGCAACGTGTCGTGGAGCGCCTGGTGCAGCGCCGTCATCGTGGGGAACGGCCGCAGGTCCCACGCGCGTTCGGCCACCCATGGCGCATCCTCGAACACGCCGCCCAGCGCATCGGCGAAGTAGCGGCGGTCAGCGGCGTTCAGCTCGTCCAGGCCGACCATCAAACACGCGCCTGGAACGGCAGCCCGAGCATCGCCGGGCGGTTGAGCCGGATGCGCCGACGATCGCGCGAGATCAATACGAGCACGACGATGGTGCCGATATACGGCAGCGCCGACAGCAGCGCCGACGGCACCGGGGCGCCCAGCGCCTGGACATATAATGAAAGGTACATCAGCCCCCCGAAGAACCATGCGCCGACCAGCAGCCAAATTGGCCGCCACGCCGAAAACGTCACCAGCGCCAGGGCCACCCAGCCGCGCCCCGCCGTCATGTCCTGGGCCCACAGCGGCGTGTAGGCCAGCGACATATAAGCGCCCGCCAAGCCGGCCAGCGCCCCCCCGAACACCACTGCGGCGTAGCGGATGGCCACGACCGGATAGCCCAGCGCATGCGCCGCGTCATGGCTGTCGCCGACCGCCCGCAGCACCAGGCCCGCATGGGTCGACCGGATCATCCAGGCCACGGCCGCCAACGCCGCCAACGCGAAATAGACCAGCGCATCGTGGGCGAACAGCACGGGACCCACGAACGGCAGGTCCGACAAGCCCGGCACCGCAAGCTTCGGCAGCGTCGGCGCCGCGATCCCGACATAGCCGGCGCCCACCAAAGCGCTGAACCCCCGCCCGAAGATCGTCAGCGCCAGGCCCGTCGCCGTCTGGTTCGCCTGCAAGGTCAGGGCAACGGCGGCGAACACCAGCGACAGCGCGATCCCCGCCAGCAGCGCCGCCAACAGCCCGAGCGACGCCGCCCCGGTCCCGTGCGCCACCGCGAACGCGGCGATGGCGCCGGCCAGCATCATACCCTCGACACCCAGGTTCAGCACCCCGGCACGCTCGACCACCAACTCGCCCACCGCCGCCAGCAGCAATGGCGTGGAGGCCGCGATGACGCTGGCCAGCAGTGGGGCCAGCAGTGGGGCCAGCAGTGGGGCCAGCAGGCCCGTCACGGCACAACCTGCGTCCGCCGCCAGCGGACCCGGTGCAGCAGCAGCACGTCGCAGCCCAGCAGGCAGAACAGCAGCACGCCCTGGAAGATGCCGGTCACGGCGTTCGGCAGGCCAAGGTTGATCTGCGCCGCGTCGCCGCCCAAGTACGACAGCGCCAGCAGCAGCCCCGCCGGGATCGCGCCCAGCGGGTTGAGCCGGCCGAGGAACGCCACGATGATCGCGGTGAACCCGTAGCCCGGCGAGATCGCCGTCGTAAGCTGGCCCATCGTCCCCGACACCTCCAGCAGCCCCGCCAGCCCCGCCAGCCCGCCGCTCACCAGCAGCGCCACCCACACCAGCCGGTTCTCGTTGAAGCCCGCGAACCTCGCCGCCCGCGGCGCCTGGCCCAGCACGCGGAACTGGAAGCCGAGCACCGAGCGCCCCAGCACGAACCACAGCCCAACCGCCACCAGCGGCGCGAGCGCCACGCCAATGTGGACGTTGCTGTCCTCGACCAGCCGCGGCGCCAGGGCCGCGTCGGAGAACAGCGCGGTCTGCGGGAAGCCGAACCCCATCGGGTCGCGCCAGGGGCCAGTCACCAAATACAGCAGCAAGTACTGCATGATGTAGGTCAGCATGAGGCTGGTCAGGATTTCGTTCGCGTTGAAGCGGACGCGCAGCCAGGCGACCAGCCCGCCCGCCGCCGCGCCGCCCAGCAGCCCCGCCAGCATCATCGCCGGGAACGCCACGGCCGCCGGGGCCTCGGGCAGCAGCAGCGCGACCCCGCCGCCGCAGATGGCGCCCAGGGTGAACTGCCCCTCGGCGCCGATGTTCCACAGGTTCGCCCGGTAGGCCAGCGACAGCCCGGCCCCCATCATGATCAGCGGCGCCGCCTTCACCGCCAGCGCCGCCAAGCCGTCCTGCTGCACCAGCGGCGCCACCAGCAGCGTGTAGACCGTCAGCCCCGGCGGACGCCCCATGGCCCAGAAGATCAGCCCCGCCGCCAGCCCGGTCAACGCCACTGCCAGCACCGGCGAGCCGTATCGCCAGAAGCGCGACTCGTAGCCCCGCGGCACGATTTCAAGCATGAGCGGGCTCAAGCATGCGCCGGCTGCCCTGCCCCGCCCATCAGCCGCCCGATCGACTCGACCGTCGCCTCGCGCGCCGGCACCGGGCGCGACAGCCGGCCGCCTGCGATGACGGCAATCTGGTCCGCCACGGCGAAAATCTCGTCCAGGTCCTGCGAGATGACGACCGTCGCCGCCCCGGCGTCCGTCAGCGCGCGGATCGCCTCGTGAATGGCCAGCGCGGCGCCGGCGTCCACGCCCCAGGTCGGCTGGTTGATGACCAGCACGGCCGGGTCCTGCATGATCTCGCGGCCCACCAGGAATTTCTGCAGGTTGCCGCCCGACAGCGAGCGCGCCTGCGCCGCCGGCCCGGTGGTTCGCACGTCGAACTGCCGGATGATGCGGTCCGCGAATGCCGCCGTGCGCCGCCGGTCGATCACCCCGAAGCGGGCCAGGGCGACGCGCAGGAAGCTTGAAAGGAACGCATTCTCCGACAGCGACATGCTGCCCACCGCGCCGTGCCCGTTGCGCTCCTCCGGCACGAAGCAGCCGCGGATGCGCCGGCGGTCCTGCGGCGCCATGTGCCCGGCCGGGGTGCCGTCGATGACGACGTTTCCCGGCGTGCCGGCCAGGATTTCGCCGGACAGCGCGTCCATCAGCTCGCTCTGCCCGTTGCCGGCGATCCCCGCGATGCCCAGGATTTCGCCGCCGGCCAGGCTCAGCGACACATCCCGCAGGTCCGTGCCGAACGGATGCGGCGAACGCACCGTCAGCCGGTCGAGCACCAGGCGCGGGGACGCATTGCCGGGGCGCGGCGGGCGCGGCGTGGGCTCCGGCAGCGCGGCGTTGATCATGATCTCGGCCAGCTCCTTGACCGTCTTGTCCGCGGGCTTGCACCGGGCGACGTTGCGCCCCGCCCGCATGATGGTCGCCGCCGAGCACAAGGACCGCACCTCCTCCAGCTTGTGGCTGATGTAAAGGATCGAGCACCCCTCGGACGCCAGCCGCCGTAGCGTCGCGAACAGCGACTGCACTTCGCTGGGCGTCAGCACGGAGGTCGGCTCGTCCATGATCAGCAGCTTGGGGTTCTGCAACAGGCAGCGCACGACCTCGATGCGCTGGCGCTCGCCCACGGAAAGATCATGCACAACGCGGTCCGGGTCCAGCGGCAAGCCGTACTCGGTTGAGACGCGCACGATGCGCCCGCGCAGCCCTTGCCGCTCCTGCGCGCCGGCCAGGCCGAGGGCGATGTTCTCGGTGACGGTCAGCGCCTCGAACAGTGAGAAGTGCTGGAACACCATGCCGATGCCCAGGCGCTGCGCCTGGCCGGGGCTGGTGATCGCGACCTTCCGCCCCTCCCACATGATCTCGCCCTCGTCGGGCCGGGTCACGCCGTAGATGATCTTGACCAGCGTGCTCTTGCCTGCGCCGTTCTCGCCCAGCAGTGCGTGGATTTGGTTGCGCTCGACCGTCAACGAGACGTGGTCGTTCGCCAGGCACCCCGGATACTGCTTGGTGACGCCGGTCATCGCCAGCAGCGGCCCGGCCACCGCCGCCTCCGCCGCCGCGACAGGCCCGGCCTCGATGATGCGGTCCAGGCTCAGGTCAGGTTCCCGTCCACGCCCTGCACCAGCCATTGCATGCCGGACAGCGCGCCGTCGTCCATGGTGGCGCCGGCAGGGACCTTCACCGCGCCGCCCTGGTCCATCAGCGGGCCAGTGAATACTTTGTTCTTGCCCGACTTTATCTCGGCGACCGTTGTGTTCGCCAGCGCCTCGACCTCGGGCGGCATGTTGGCGAACGGCGCCATGCCCAGCAGGCCGCTGTCGAAGCCGCCCCAGGTGTCCGTGCTCTTCCAGGTCTTGTCCAGCGCGGCCTGGATGCGGGCGAGGTAGTACGGCTCCCAAATGTCGGTGCTGGCCGTGAGCTGGGTCGTCGCCGCGAACTTCGACATATCGGTCGACTGGCCGAACGCCTTGATGCCCCGGCTGGCGGCGGCCTGGAGCGGGGCCGGGCTGTCGGTGTGCTGGGTGATGATGTCGCAGCCCTGGTCGATCAGCGCCTTGGCCGCGTCGCCCTCCTTCGGCGGGTCATACCAGGAGTTGATCAGCACGAACTTCATCCGCGCCTTCGGGTTCACCGACCGCATGCCCAGCATGAATGCGTTCAGCCCCTGCACCACCTCGGGCACCGGCACCGAACCCACGTAGCCCGCAAGCCCGGCCTTGCTCAGCTTGCCCGCGATCACCCCCTGCACGAACCGGGCCTGGTAGAACCGGATGTTGTAGGTGGCGACGTTGGCGGCGCGCTTGTAGCCGGTGCAGTGCTCATAGAAGACGCTGGGATGACGCTTGGCGGAGTTCAGCGCGTAGTTCATGTAGCCGAACGACGTGGCGAAGATCAGTTGGTGGCCGGAGTTGGCGAGGTCGTTCATGACCTTTTCGGAGTCCGGCCCCTCGGGCACGTTCTCGACGAAGGTGGTTTTGATCTTGTCGCCGAAATGCTCGGCTGCGGCGCGGCGGGCCTGGTCATGCTGGTAGGTCCAGCCGAAGTCGCCGACCGGGCCGAGATAGATGAAGCCCACCTTCAACGGCTCCGCCGCCTGCGCCGTGGAGATGATCGACGGCAGCGCCGAGACGGCCGCCCCGGCGCCGATCAGGCGGGTGAACCGGCGTCTGTGCATGACAAAACTCACTGTTTTCTCCCCGAGGCTCGCGCGTTCGTGAGGCTATGATGCAAGTGACATGCCATGGTTTTGGCTTTGGGCCAATATCTCTGTCACGAGCCGCCATTTGGCGGCGCAGGCACGCCCGAACGAGTGCTGTTGGTGTGTAACCGTTCACACCCCCCTGCCGTCAGGTTGCCAGCTTCGTGGGGATGCTGGGCAGCGATGAGCCCTTCGGAGCGACGGCGGCCCTAATCCCCGGTGGCAATCAGAGT
>JAABUX010006359.1_pt1 | contig 14141 bp, 9 predicted proteins | sample 5561851 | NCBI WGS metagenome assembly JAABUX01 (sample SAMN10711883, study PRJNA513361) | rock metagenome | isolation source: Antarctica rocks | place: Antarctica: Victoria Land, Richard Nunatak red sandstone | collected 2016-01-03 | reverse complement strand
GGGCTGGCCGCCGGCATGAACGGCATTAGCTTCTGGAACCACCGCGCGGAGCGCTTGTGGGGCGAGTGCAACGGCTTCGGCCTGCTCGACGCGCGCGGCGAGACGACGGAGCGCATCGAGGAGGCAGGCCGCATCGCGCGGGCTATTAACAGGGCGCCGGAGGTCTTCTCGCTGGGCCAGCCGCCGCGGGCCGAGGTAGCCCTGCTGGTCAACGACGACCTCTACTACTTTTGCCAGGGCACGGGAGACGGGGCAGCGGAGTTGCTCTCCTACAACACGCGCGGGCACTACGCGCGGCTGTGGCGGCTGGGCGTCGCGGTCGACTTCGTGGAGGCCGAGGAGGTCGCCGCCGGCGTGCTCTCTTCCTATAAGGTGGCGATCCTGCCGACGCCGCTGGCCCTGGACGCCGCCTACTTTGCCCACCTGGGCCGCTTCGTCGAGGAGGGCGGCACGCTGGTCAGCGACGCCTGCCCCGGGCGCTTCGACCGCTACGGCTTCTGCCCGCGCTCTCAGATGGTCGACGGGGCCGAGGAGCTGTTCGGCGCGCGCCACGAGAGCGTGCGCATCGTGCGTGAGCCGGACGGGGCGACGCGCTGGACGCCGCCCGAGCGCGGCTACGGCGAGTACGCGCCGCCGACCGTACTGGAGGGCGCGGGCGACGACGAGGGCCAGGGCCTGCGCGCCAGCTTCTACGTGCAGACGCTGACGCCGACCACGGGACAGGCCATCCTGCGCGCGGGCGAGGCGGTGGCCGGCGTGCGCAACAGGGTCGGCCAGGGCACGGCGGTTCTGATCGGTACGTTCGCCGGGATGTGCGCCACGGCCCACGCGCACCCCGAAGCGGACCTGTTCGTGGAGGGGTTGCTGGCGGAGGCCGGCGTGCGGCCGGACCGCGCCGGCCGCCTGTTGCGGCGGCGGCGCGTGCTGGACGACCGCGAGGCCTGGTTCCTGATCAACCCCACCGACGCCGCGGTGACGGAGACGGTCGATCTGGAGGGCTTTGCCGCGGTTCGCCCCCTGCTGGACGACGCGCCGTCCGAGGCGGCTGGTGGATCCGTTACCGTCACGGTCGAGCCGCTGGGCGTTACCTGCCTGCTGCTGTCGCGCTGACCTGTCCTTCAAAACGGTGCGGACGTCATCCGCACAATAGCGGCTGCCTGTCGGATCGCCATCCGCACCCTCCATGAATGGTGCGAATGCTGTTCGTACCATTCATGGAAGTCCCTCGTCGTCGCTGGTCGCACGCAGCCCCTTTTTGATGTCGTCCTCGCTCAGCAGCTTGACGCCATATTCGGCCACGAAAATCTTCTCTTCCAAGCTGCACCTCAAAGGGTTCCGTTGAGGCCTGCTGAGATGGCGCTTTTCTGACGAAAGGCCATCGGATGCGCGGGTTGTCTTGGTTTGGTGCGACCTTCTGCACGCTCCAAAAACTCTCGTGCGGCCCTGTCGTAGCTGATCGACAAGGTCCATTCCGAAGATCTTTCACCGATCTCAGCAGGCCCCAACGGAACCCGTCCAGATGGCTTATGCTCCGTTTTCGTGATCGTGACGGCTCCGGTTGTTAGGGCGGCGAACGCGCGCGCGATACGCGTTCGGCGGGCAACCGCATTGCGCGTTGAACGCGCTGTAGAAGCGGCTGAGGGAGCCGAACCCTACCTCCAGGGCGATTGTGAGCATGCCCATGTCCGTGGTCAGGAGCAAGCGTTGTGCGTTGGCGACGCGATACTGTGCGAGGAAGGCGCCCATCGTCAATCCAAAATGCGCACGGAAGAGGGCCATGGCGTAGTTGGGGCTGAGACCGATCTCGCGCGCGATATCCTCGACGCGCACCGCCTCGGCATGCCGCTCGACGAGACATTGCGCGATCCGGGCGACGTAGAGCAGCGGATCGACGCCTCGTCGCTCCGCGCGTCCAGAGGCGTCGGCGAACGATGAAACGTTGTCCGAGGCGGGAGCGGATAGGGAGAACGGTTCGGGTATAGCCTCGTCGCTCCCATACGCGAGGCGCATCGCGAGACGCCGCAGCCGCGCCTCCATCTCCAGCAGCACGATGGCCCGCGCTTCGGCGGTCCCCCGCTCCACATCGTCGCACCACTGCCGGAAGAGGTGGACATCGCCCCTGGCCTCGTCCCTGGCGCCATCGACGAGCGGTTCGCCCGAGAAGAAGCGGCGTATCAGCGTCTCCGGCAACGGCCACTGCAGGAAGGTCGGGAGCGGGATCGTGACGCAGACGTAGCGCGTCCCGTCCTCGACATGGGCGAGTTGGTGCGGCATCGCTCCCCAAAAGAGCGCCAGACGCCGCGCTTCGAAAGTCGCCGCCCTCGCCCCGAAAAAATAGGTCATGGCCCCCGTCTCGACCAGGTTCAACTCGACATCGTTGTGCCGATGCGACCGCTCCATCAGCGGCGGTTGGTCGCGCGCTGCGGTCAACCCGAGCAGTTTTACGGGGTCGTGGAGATCTTCCACCATGTCGTACGTGCGCATGATCATAGGATACGACAAAGACAGCCGCTCAAGCAGGATACATTCCTATTCTGTCCGACCTAAGATGACGATATCGCCCGCGCGGAGTGAGCATGATCGCGCGGGGGGCGAGGCATCATCACGACGTCACACGGAGGTGGAGGAGACGATGACATACGACGTACAAGACTATCTGTTCGACCTGCGCGGGTACCTCATCCTGAAACGGGCCGTCGAGCCGGACCTTATCGCGGCTCTTAACCGCGCGCTGGATGCGTTCCCTCCCCTGCAATCGGGCCAGTGGCACGGCAACGTGCAGCGAGCCGACAGTCAGGGAGATCAAGGGGTCGAGCTGCAGAATATCGTGGAGGGCGGCGTCCCGTTCGAGCAACTGATCGACCATCCGGCTTGGATCGACCGCATGCATCGCTACTGCGGCGAGGACGACTCCTACTTCGAAGGGCTCTTCATCGACGAATGTTTCGCCTCGCTTCGCCGCTCCGGCGGCTATTTCCCCGTCCATTCCGGGGCGCACGAGCACATGATCCGCACCCAGTATCGCTTCTTCAACGGGCACTTCATGTGCGGGCAGGTCAACATCCTGCTCGCACTGACCGACATTGGTCCGGGCGACGGCGGCACCATGGTGATCCCCGGCAGCCACAAGTCGAATCTGGCCCATCCCCTGGCGCACGACGAGTGGGGGACGCGCATGGATACGCTGGGCGGCGCCGTCGAGGTCCACTTGGAGCAGGGCGACGCGCTGCTGTTCGTGGATTCCCTGGCGCATGGGGCAAGCTCGCGCACCAATCCAGGCGAGCGGCGCGTCGTGATCTACCGCTACGGTCCTCGCTGGGGCGCGACGCGGCGCGGCTACGTGTACTCCGATGCGCTGCTGCAGCGGCTCACCCCGGAGCGGCGACGAGTGCTCCAACCGATTCCGCCGCGTCGACCATCCCAATCAGGGCGGTGAGAGGCCGAGGGTCCGCCAGGGACTATATCATTATGCTGGATCACTTCTGTCGGTGAGCGAACAAGGGAGAATGAGGGTGTCGTCGATAATCTCACATGGCCAGGAGGACGAACGAGACCTGCCACAACGGGTGTGCATCATCGGCGCAGGCGCTATCGCCCGACATCACGTTGCTGCAATTGCCAAACTGCCGCGGCCCACGCGGGTGGTACTCTCCGTCGCCGAGCCCGATGCAATGGCGCGCGAATCGTTTACACGGGATGTACCGCGTGCGCGAGTCGTCGTCGACGCCCGTGCCATGCTAAGCGAAGCGCCACGGTCAGATGACATCGTCATCGTGGCGACGCCAGCCTTTGTGCGCCGGGACATGGCCATCATGTCTCTAGCCACCGGCCGTCACGTTCTGTGTGAGAAGCCTCTGGCTATGAACCGGGAACAGGCCCTCGAGATGCTGCAGGCGGCACACGCGCACGACCGCCTGCTGGGCTGCTGCAGTAGCCGCTTTTTGGGGACGCCCACGACCGAAGAAGTGAAGCGCCTCATCCACACGGACGCGCTCGGCCCGCTGTACCACGTTAACTGGATCAATCGTAACCAGCGAGATCGTGCGGGCATTGAGTATCAACCGGCCAGCCGCTGGCCGCTGGACCACAGCAAGAGCGGAGGGGGCATTGTGCAGGATTGGGGACCCTATGACATCGCCGCGCTCAATGACCTCCTCGCTCCCGTCGTGGTGGACGTGGTGAGCGCGTGGCTGACCAACCCGATCACCGCTCTTAACTTGCCGCCGGACACGGTTTTCGATGTGGAAGAGCATGCCGGCGCCACCATGTGCTATCACCTGCCTAATGGCAACGACGTGACCGTCACGTACGAGGCGGCCGCATGTACCCATGCGGAGGCGCGGTCGTTGGTCGAAGTTGAGGGGTTGGGTGGCGCGGCGCGATGGGACTGGCTGTGCCTCCAGGGACACGGCGATGTTGTGCATTCGTTCGACAACGGCGGTCAGCCCGACAGGATGACGAGATCGCTCGCATGCGAGGATCAACTGACGGCGATGGACAAGCCATTGGTCTATTTCGATCGCAGGGTGCGGGGAGAAGGGTCGCTGGCCGTCGTGAATGAGCAGGCAATCTTCAACTTTTCGTGTCTGCGCGCCATTTACGACTGCGCATCCTCCGGCCAACCGCAAACGGTCCGGAGGGTACCGGCATGACGCGCCACGCGCTCTATGCGATGGACACCTTATTCTATCACTCGCTCGGCTCGTACGATTTCGACGCGCGCTGCGAGATGCTCCGCGATCTCGGTTATGACGCGACCTACCTGACAATCTGGGATGAGCCAGCATGGCACGAGACGACGTGGCAGGACGTTTCCCGCTTGGCCGAGGTGCAGGCGCGGTACGGCCTTGATGTCGCGGCCGTGTACGTCACGCTCGACATCGGTGCGCCCGATAATCACCCCGGCAATCACCGCATCGTACACCTCCTCGAGACAATGGAAGGGTGCGCGACCGTCGAGGTGAGCATCGTCGCCGGCGGGCTTCCATTGCGCCCGTCCGACCCGTCTGGCGACGCGCCCGCGACGCGGTGGCTGGGCCTGCTCCTGAGGGCCGCCGAGCGCCACGGGGTGACGCTCGCGCTCTACCCGCACGCAACCCTCTGGCTGGAACGTATCGAGGACGCGGTGCGCATCTGTCGCGCCTTCGACCACCCGCTGCTGCGCGCCGTCTTCTGCGGCTACCATTGGTACGCCGTGGACGGGACGCAGCTACCGGTGCGGCTCCGGGAGGCGGCGCCGTACCTTCGCCTGGTCAATATCTGCGGCAGCCGCAGGACGGGCTATGGGCCTCCTACCATCGAGCCGCTAGATGAGGGAGAACTGGACAACGTCGTCCTGCTATCCCAGTTACGCCACGTCGGCTACGACGGTCCGGTCGGCGTACAGGGCTACGGGATCGGGGGAGATGCCTACGCAAAGCTGCGGCGCTCTATCGCAGCCTTCCGCGATATGGAGCGCCGCTTGGACCAACATCCCTCCTGGGCCGATCTACGATTTGGATAGATGGGGGATACGGTGTCCGTGGCCATCGACGCCCCGGCTAATGTGACGGGTGGATGCGTGTCAGCATCAGGAGCGTGTCGTTCGGCAGGCTGAACGGCTGGTTGTACGCATAGTCGTCGGCTGGCGTGGGGAATCCGGTGTAGTGCGCAGTGCTATAGTCGGCCGGCCCGGGGATGACGACCACCGGGATCTCCGGCATAGTATTCACCCATACCCGTTCCATCTGATAGGCCAATCGCCGCTGCAACTGTGCGTCGGTCGTCAGGCGATAGGCGGCCAGCAACCGGTTCATGGCCGGGTTGTTGTAGCGCGCGCGGTCGTACGGACCCGTAGGATCGCACTCGAAGTAGTAGTTGTAGTACGGCGAGAACTGGCCCCCCTCCTGTATGTACATCATGTCGATGGTGCTAGGGCCGGCGCTGTACACGGTGAAGGCGGTGAATGGGCGCACGACGACGCTGGCGTCGATGCCAAGGGCCTTGAAATTCTGGACGATGATCTGGCAGGAGAGGATCCAATCGGCCTGACCCGTGGCCGTGGTGCAATTGAAGCTGACGGGGTGGCCGCGTGGATCGTAGAGTTGCCCGTTGCGTAGCGTGAAGCCGGCCTGCTTGAGCAACGCCTGCGCCTTGTCTGGGTGATATTCCGCGAACGTATTGGGGATGGTCGGGTCGATCCAGCTCGTCAGCGGCCCTTTCAGGGAGGTCGCGTCCGAGGGCGGGTCGTACCCATACTCGGCGTTCTGGCTGATAGCCTGGCGGTTGACCGCCATGGAAAGCGCCTGGCGGAACACCGGCAGGCTGAACGGGTACTTCTGGTCGTTGGGCACGAGCATGATCGGTAGGCCAGCGCGCGGGTCGTAGAAGTGGTGGAAGTTAGGGCTGTGGGAGTCGTATACCCGGCTGGCATTGGGGATGAGCGTGTTGCCCCAGTCGACCTGTCCCGACGCCAACGCCAGGTTCTGGGCGTCGTTGCTGACGTAGCCGATGATGCGGACGGTGTCGAAGGCGGGCTTGCCGGGCTGCCAATAGTAGGGGTTCCTGCCCACGTCGAAGCCCTGGGACGAGAAGTTGGCGATCTGGGTGAACGGACCGGTGCCGACAGGGTTGGGATTGTCCCAATTCTGGGGGTCCTTCACTTTGGACCAGGTGTGCTCGGGCACGACCACCGTGTTGTTCACCAGGGAGAAAAGGCGCGTCGTGTCGCCCACCGCGAAGTGGATGGCCACTTGATCGGGAGCGGGCATCGTCACGCCGGTGGCCTTCCCGGTCAGCAAGCCGATCTGATCGAGTGTCGCCGCCTTCTTGCCGAGCACGGCTAGTGTCCAGTAGACGTCCCGCGCCGTGAAGGGCTGGCCATCGGACCAGCGCACCCCGTGCCGGATGGTGAAGGTCAGGGTTTTGTAGTCCTTGCTCCAGGCATACGCCGTCGCTAGCCAGGGATAGCCCTTGCCCTGTACGTCGTCAATGATGTAGAGCGGCTCGTAGATTTCCTTCGCGACCGAGAGTTGCGTGGTATACGCCGTGGAGAAGGGGTTGAAGTTGCGCGTGAAGGGTGGAGGCAGAAGGCCAGCCACGGTGAGGGGCGGTAGGCTTGTCGCTGCGTAGGCCATGTGCGTGGGCGCGGGGGTGGGGCCAAGCGCGACGGTCAGGACAAGGCAGACGCTGACGAAGGCCTGGGCAATCGCGGGAGCTACTCGTCGACGAGCTATCATAGGCCATACTCCTAGATGACTGATGAGCGACCATATCAGAACCGCGTCCGCACGTGATCAGTGGTGCGGTCCGAGTAGGGGCGCTGCCTTTTGTTCGGCAACGGCCCCTGATAACGTTCGTACCCGCGTAAACGATCCAGTCACTCACCTCCCTATCCGCTTACTCACACGTTCAATGTCGCGCAGTCTACTATCGCCCCTCCTTGCCGTCGGGTTGGTTGGAACTGTAGCATGGGTAGTCCCTTCTTGTCAATGAAATTACACTGCGCAATCGACGCCTGGGTTGCGACGTGGAGTGGAAGGAGATGATGGTCGAGTAGGACTCCTTTCCGCGCTGCGCTCGAAAGAGCGAGTGGGCGCCAACGGCAGGCCAATGGGGCGCCTCGTCACTATCTCGATCTCAGAGCGTACCTCCGAATGTCAGAACGTCAGAACGTCAGAACGTCTCACCTCTTGATCCGCGGTCGGCAGATATGCTACAGTCTCAGTTATTAGGTTGTCTCCATTGCTAACGACGATCGCAAGCGCGCAGTGCGGTTCGACCGCCACATTATCGCCAGGTACGGGATTAGGATAGACGGTATGTCAGTAGGCGAGAGAGCGACGACGGGCGTACATCGCCCGGCATACGAGACGACGGCGGAGCGCATCCTCGCGCTCATCGCGACGGCCGATCTGCAGCCGGGCGATCGATTGCCGACCGAGATCGCGCTGAGTGCGCAACTGGGCGTCGGGCGTACGGTCGTCCGCGAGGCCGTGCGCCTGCTGACGGCAAGTGGGCGCCTGCGGGCCCGACGCGGCAGCGGCGTGTATGTGACCGACCGTCCACGCCCGTTCGCGGTGATGGCGCTCGACCTGTCCATGCCGGTCGATCCCGAGCATATCGTCGACCTGTATGACTTCCGTGCCCTGCTGGAAGCGGAGGCCGCGCGGTTGGCGGCGGAGCGCATTACCCCACGGGAGTTGCGGGCCCTGCACGAAGCCGTTGTCCTGACGCAGCGAGGCGCTCACTCGGGACAAATAGACCTGTTCGACGAGGGCGACGCGCGCTTTCACGAGGGCATCACCGCGGCGTCGCGCAACCCCTTCCTGGCTGAATCGGTCGCCGGCGCCCACAAGTTGATGAACTGGGCGCTATCGGTCGCCGCGGCTGGGGCCACCGGCTCACATCATGTGGGCGCTGAACAGCACGCCGCCATTTTGGCGGCGATTAGGGACGGTCAAGCCGATGCAGCCGCCACGGCGATGCGGGAGCATGTGCGGACGACCTTGGTGTCGTACCAGCAAGAAGTGCGGCGGCGCCTTTTCAGTCTCGTGCCAGCCAGGTAGGGCGAGGACAACGAATAGCTAAGGAGAGCACGGCGTGAGCCTGACGACGGACACCGACGCGAGTGCAATGAGCACGACGGCCGCGACGTGGGATGCCGCCTGGATCTGGCATCCAGGGGACCGCTGGGCCGTCGACGTCCACCTCCTGGCGCGCAAGGAGTTCGACCTGCCGGGCGACATCGCCCGCGCCACCTTGCGCATCGCCGCCCACACCGACTACAAGCTCTTCGTCAACGGCACCTATGTCGCGCGCGGCCCGCTGCCCGGCGACCCCCACCGCTACGCGTCGTACGACAGCCACGACGTCACCCTCTTGCTGCGCGAGGGCCGCAACGTGATCGCGATCGTCTGCCACAACTACGGGGTCGGCCTGCACTGGCACCACCGCGCGCCGGGCGCGCTGATCGCGCAGCTCGACGTCGACACCGCCAGCGGCAGGGTCAGCGTGGGCACGGACGGGACCTGGCGCATCGCGCGGGCGCCCGGCTACGGCCGGAACTCGCCGCGCATGTTCTGGGCCTCCGGATTCATGGAGACCTACGACGTCAGGGTGGCCGACGACCGCTGGCTCGCCGCGGGCTTCGACGACGGCGAGTGGCAGCGGCCCGCGGTCCTGGCCGACAGCCTCACCCGGCCGCGCGTCGCCCTCGTGCCGCGCGACATCCCGCTCCTGCGTGAGGCCGACGAGCGGCCGGTCGGGGTGGAGCGCGGGACCTTCACGCTGGCCAACGTCCACGCCGTGCGCTTCGACCCGGTCCTCACCCCCGGCCAGAGTGGCCTCGTCTACGCCTACACGCACGTCCGGAGCGACGAGGAACGAGAGGTCGTGCTGCAGTTGGAGTGCGACGACGCCTGCGAGGTCTTCGTCAACGGGCGCCTGGCCATCGAGCAGAACTACAGCGAACAGTATGCCCGCACGCGCGTGTGGCGCGGCAAGGACGACTACGAGCAGTTGCACGACGGCATGGGCGACACAGGATTCACCGCGACCGTGACGCTCCACCCCGGCCCCAACAGCCTGCTGGTCGTCGTCGACCACGGGCCGCGCGGCTGGGGCTTCGTCCTGACGGCTCTGGACTCGGCGAGCAGGCGCCCGCCCGGCCTCGCTTTCGCCTCCGAATCCGACGGGCGTGACGGGGGACATGACGAGGGGCGCTGGACGGTGGTGGGGCCGTTCCCCAGCAGCGGCATGAACGATAGCCTCGACAACGTGGCGGCGGACCCGACCGCCCTCGCCCTCCTCGCGGCAGGTTCCACGACGGCACGGAGCTTCCTCCGCGACCCGTTCGACTATACGGGAGTGACGGACTATGCCACCCTGATGGCGCGCGAGGAGCGCCGGCCCGGCGGCGCGGTCGCGCCCGGCAAGCCCATCGCGCTGCGGGCGGGCGAGTACTGCATCGTCGACCTGGGGTTGGTGCGCGTGGGCTACCCCACCCTGACCCTGCGGTCGTCGGGCGAGGGAGTGGTGGACGTCGGCTACGGCCAGACCCTCGCGGCCGACCGCGTCATCCGCTACTCCAACGGGGGCCGCATGAAGTATGTCGACCGCGTCCTCCTGCGCGACGGGGAGCAGATTTGGCAGCCCTTGCAGCGACGCACCGGCCGCTATATCCACCTGTCCTGTCGCGCGGGCCAGGGGGTGACGATCGCGGAGGTGGTCATGCGCACGGTGGGCTACCCGGTCGACGACGCGGCGACGTTTGAGTGCGCCGACCCGATGCTCAACCGCATCTGGGAGGTCAGCCGCTACACCACGCGGCTGCTGATGCAGTACGGCTACCAGGACTGCCTCAAGCGCGAGGAGGGCACGCTCAACTTCAACTCGTTCAACTACGCCGCGCGCGCAGCGGCCCAGTGCTTCGGCGACCGTGCCCTGGCGCAGCGCGCCCTGCGGGTGGCGTTGGGCACACAGAACGAGAGCGGCTGGTTCCAGGGGCAGGGCATCTCGGGGCTGAACAGCGACGAGCCCACGGAGATGCTGTGGGCGGCGGTGTTCCTGCGCGACCAGTACCTCTACGCGGGCGACGACGGGTTCCTGCGCCAATCCTTCGAGCCTATCGAGGAGGCCCTGCGCTACCACGCCAAGGCCATCAACCAGCACGGACTGCTCGACGGGGGCAACTGGCCGGTTTTCCGCCAGGGCCAGGGCGTTTACCTTGACGACGCGCAGTTGTCCAGCCCCTACCTGGCCTTCTTCCCCGGCGAGCTGGCGGGCGACAACATTCTCTACGCCGCGGCGCTGGGGTCCGCCGCCGCGCTGGCCGCGGCGCTGGGACTGGAGGAGCGCGCCGCGTTCTACGCGCGCAAAGCGGCGCGGGTGCGGCGGGCGCTCAACCGGCGCCTGTGGGACCCGCGCGCGCGCCGCTACGCCGACTGGCGGCGCGGCGACGAGATTGCCGCGACCGGCCATCCAATCTTCACCATCGCGGCGCTCTATTTCGAGCTGCCGGACGGAGGACCGGACGAGGAGCAGGCGGGAGACCTGCTGCGCCATCTCCTCGACGAGGTGGGGCTGCCCGACGAGGACAACGCGGCGTATCCCCTGGGTACCTTCGGTTTCTACTACTATTTTCTGGAGGTCTTGTTCCGGTACGGCCGCGACGACCTGGCCTACGAACTGCTGCGCCGCTACTACGGCCGTTGGCTGGAACTCGGCGCGACGACCTTCGGGGAGTACTTCGCGCTGTCCGACTATAAGGGCAAAGAGGCGCTGGACCAGGAGTACGAGGTGCATGGCTACGGCACAAGCGCCCACCTGCACTTTTACAGCAACATCCTGGGCCTGCGGCCGGCGGCGCCCGGCTTCGCGCGCGTCGTCGTGGCCCCGCATCCGGGCGACCTGCCCTGGGCGCGCGGCGAGGTGGCGACGCCGCGCGGGCTGATCCGCGTCGCCTGGCGGGCCCAGGGCGACACGTTCGCGCTGGAGGTCGAGGCGCCCGAAGGCGTGGGCTGCGAGGTCCGCGCGCTGGCGGGCGAAGCCCGCCACGACCTGCGGGTCAACGGCGAGCGCCAGGACCCTCGTAGCAACCGTGTACAGTATCAGGAGATGCTGTCGCCGACGGTGAGGAGGAAGGGGGGCGCGTTGCCATGATCGATGCCGAGCTTGCCGCCAGTCCCTGGGAACAACTCTACCAGGACTATGCCTCCACCTGGGCTCTCGCCGATCGCGCGCAAGCGTTCGACCGTCGCACGGCCCTTGTCCGGCAAGCGCGCTCTTTGCTCGCGCGAGCGCATCGTCGCGACGCATGGTGGGCAAGGGACGCGTTGGCCGATCCGAAGCGCCAGTCCTTCGTCGTCGAGGTCCTGGACTCAAACGTCCCGCGCCATCTCTTCGCGGCGATGATCCACGCCGCAGTGCGCGAGCCTGATGCCTTCAAGAAGCGCCAGTTCATCAAACCGTGCGTGTTTTCTTACGGGCAGCGCCGCGTCATCGAGGCATTGCTCGTGTATCTGGAGCATGGCGCCGACAGGGAAAAAGCCGAGGCGGCCATCGCATTGTACTGGGCGTCATCGAGTGAGGATGGCGGGTACTTTTCGGTGACCGGACGGGTGTTTGACAAGAAAGCATTGCGGTGGACGCCGGAGGCGCAGGCTGAGTACGCGTCATGGCAGCCGGTGCGAATGAGGCAAGCGGCTTTGCTGACCGAGGAGTTCAGACGACATGGAGACAGTGTCGTGCGTCAGTTTATCGTCGCCCAGTTATTCCTCAACCCCACCTACAAGGAGCAGACGGTTCGTGCCCTCGGGCCCGCGGGACTGGAGATCGCGCGACGGCACGACAACTGGTACGTACGCCGTCGCGCCGGGCTCTTGCACGATGCCGCGGTCGACGTTGAGACGCGGGATTGACGCCGACGGCGCATCCAGAGCCAACGGCGTGGAGGAAAGGCGCACGGGAGGAGCTCACCAGTTAGAGCCGCCGGTAGGCGTCGAGCGCATCGACCGGGAAGGGCGTCTCCAGGAAGAATACGTCGTGCTCGATCAGCCGCTCCGCCACCCGCAGGGCCGTGCCCACATCGTTCCAGAGGTAGCCCACATCGACGCACAGCAGGCGGTCCGGCCCCAGCTCGGCCCGCGCCAGGCGCGCCAACTCGACGATCGTTTCGGGCGCCGACTCCATCGGCTCGACCTTGACCGCCCGGTAGCCACGGTCGCGCAGCAGGCGCACCTTGTCGATCTGCTCCGTCAGCACGCTGGCGCGGTCGTTGGTGGTGGAGACAATCGTGCAGTAGGGCACGACCTCGCGGCGCTGGCGCGGGTCGGTGACCTGATGGACCGAGCGCTCGGCGCCGCCCAGCAGCTCGTAGACGGGCCGGCCGAGGATCTTGCCATAGATGTCCCACAGGGCGACCTCGACCGCGCCCATGCAGATAACCGCCCAGCCGCGCCGGTTGCCGTGCAGCATGCTGTTGTAGAGCCGCGTGCGCGCCTGCTCGGGCGTAGCGAAATCCTGGCCCACCAGCAGGCGCCCAAAGAACGAATCGGGGCCGTCGAGGACTGCCCTGGCCACGCCGGGCGGCACAGCGAAGATCTCGGAGAGCCCGCCGATGCCCTCGTCGGTCTCGATCCGCAGGAAGGCCAGCGCCTCGATCCGCTCGTCCACCGGGCCTGGCGGTAGGGGATCGCCCAGCACAAACACCGTTGTCTTTGCAATCTTCATCGTCTCACCACGTTCTCACCGCGAGCGCCCTATCCGACATCAGGCTAATACTACGACGTTAGGACCAGCCTGCTGACCCAAGTCGCATGGCAAACAACGACGACTAAAGTCGTTGGGGCGGCGCGTGTGGAGACACTTCAGTGTCCGTTGTGTGCCATGCGATTTCAATCGCAGGTCAATGTTACGTTGTAGTACTACCATGCCTACTCCCTATTGGAACCCGGCCAGCAGGCCGCCGTCGGCGGTGTAGACGCTGCCGGTCACGAAGGAGGCGCGCGGGCCGGCCAGGAACAAGGCCACCTCGGCCACCTCGTCCGCCTGGCCCAGGCGTCCCAGCGGCTGCATGGCGTCCCCCTCGCGCCGTGCTGTGAGCGGGTCCGCTGCCAACGCGAACGACTGGCGCGACATCGGCGTGTCCATCGCGCCGGGGCACAGGCAGTTGACGCGGATATTGCGGCGCGCGTAGTCCAGGGCCATGGTGCGGGTCAGCGCGATCACGCCGCCCTTGCTCGCGGCGTAGGCGGAGACGTTGGGCTCGGTGGCCAGTCCCTGGACCGAGGCCACGTTGACGATCGCGCCTCCGCCCCGCGCCAGCATGGCCGGGATGCAGAAGCGGGCGCAGAGGTAGACGCCGGTCAGGTTGACCGCCAGGGTGCGCTGCCACAACTCCAGGCTGGTGTCCACGACGCTGCCGTAGGTCTGGATGCCCGCGTTGCTGACCAGCACGTCGATGCCGCCAAGCTCGCGCGCTACGCGCTCGGCCATCTCGCACGTGGCCTCCTCCAAGGATACGTCGACTGCCATGGCCAGGGCTGCCCCGCCCCGCGCGACGATGGCCGCCGCAACCTCCGCGGCCGCGTCTACATCCACGTCGGCCACCGCCACGGCGGCGCCCTCGCGCGCGAAGGCCTCGGCGCAGGCCCGTCCCAAAC
>JAABUX010006357.1_pt1 | contig 14143 bp, 21 predicted proteins | sample 5561851 | NCBI WGS metagenome assembly JAABUX01 (sample SAMN10711883, study PRJNA513361) | rock metagenome | isolation source: Antarctica rocks | place: Antarctica: Victoria Land, Richard Nunatak red sandstone | collected 2016-01-03 | reverse complement strand
TTGCCACTGTTCCCGTGGCATTTTTAGTGTAGCATAGCAGGGGGAAGACGTGCAAACTGTTATGGTTTTTCGTCGCGCAAAACCCCTCTATACGAAAAGCCGATTTTCTGGTATAGTGTAGGCGAAAGTAGAACAGGATTAAATAAAAACGGCCTGTAGAGCCAGTCTACAAGCCAATAGAACAACAATAAAGAACAAATGACACCACACCTGACACTAAAACGCATCATCCCCCATATAGACCATCCATCCTGTCTAATGTTTCCTTCCGTGTCGATGGTAAAACATGGCCGTAAATCCCCAACGTCGTAGCAATATCACTATGCCCTAGAAGCTCCTGCACCATGTTAGGAGGCACACCCATACTTAATAGTATCGTCGCCGCGCTATGCCGCAAATCATGAAAATGCATACGTGGCAAACCTGCATCATCAAGCAGCCGATAAAAATGGCGTAAAAAAGTATGCGGCACAATAAAATCACCATTATCACGACAAAAAACAAGGTCACGCTCTACCCACTTAGAACCCATAACAAATTTCAACTTCAATTGGTGAGTACGATGAGTATGCAACAAACCAACCAAGAAACGAGGAAGCATAACAACACGTTCACTTGTCTCCGTCTTCGGCTTGCCCTCAAAAAAACCATAACCCGCACTATAATTAAGTGTCCGGGCTATTTGAACCTTCCCTGTAATCAAGTCAATATCTGACCAACGCAGACCAAGTATTTCGCCTTTTCTCATTGCTGCTACCAAAGCCAACGCTATTAAAGCATCTAAATCCCGCTCCCTCGCCCTTACCAACAACACACGCGCTTGCTCAACTTCCAAGACTGGACCCTTATAACGTTCTCTATGCGGAAGCTCAAGACCACTTGCTACATTAACACCCACAATTTTTAGAGGATGCCGAGCATGGTCTAACGCCTTATGCAATACTGAATTCATTGCACGTATACGACCCGCAGAAGTGCCTTCTCTTAACTTTCGCGCATAAAATGATTGCAGATGGCTTGCCGTTAGCTTTTGTAAGTGAATATGACCTAAGCCAGGAACAAGATGCTTACGCAATAAAATCCTGTTACTAATATATGTACTTAAACGCACGGTTGGTTTCTCTACATCCTCTAACCAATATTCTAAAAACTGCTTAATCGTTTGGTCGCGGCCTGTTGCAAGCGTCCCTTGCTTCTGCTGATACTTTGCCTCTTCCAGTAGCTTGTACGCTTCCGTTTCAGTTGCAGCATACAATGATTTATACTTTCCCGTTTCTTCTACCTTGAACTTTGCTTCCCATCGACCATCTTTCCGCAGGAACACCGAACCACCACCACGAACGCTCTTTTTTCTTTGTCCTTGTCTTGCCATACTGCACCTCCCTTTTCACCTCAAGAAAAACGCCTTGCTACCACGCCCAGCAACAAGGCGACTCAACCGACAAGACTTACGCCCCCCTTTCGTTTCGCTTCATCCAGGCTTGTAATGAGTCTGGATGGACACGCCGCGCACCACCAACCATGATATACGGCAGACTATTAGAATACATCAGGTTATACACTGTCGCACGACACACATCCAGTTGTATCGCCACGTCTGGAATAGTTAGTAACACTTTCTGTACTGTAGACACCTTCTTTCGTCTTGCCATGCGCCACCTCCAATCACTTCTGCCTTACGGCTTGTCATTAGCCTTCAATCGCGTCTAATGCAATAGAAAGCCACTGTTGTGCCTCTCTCACCTCAGCATCAGGACCTTCAATCGGTTGATCGCGTGCTTCTACAAGAAATTTCCCTACGGTATCACACCTATCCACAAGCCGTAACAATAACGTGAATACCTGATACTCTGGACTCGCTGGATCAACACTTGCTACTTTTTGTTCATTGCTCAGGTAGCTGTATACCTCTGCCATAGTTTTCATTTTTCTACTCCTCTTCATGCTTTAAACATTTACGCTACGCTACGCATCTCTCGCCGTTGACGGTGCCACGTTTGAATAATTCGCCGTGAAATATTCTTTTCCTCCTCTAATGCACTTATTAACGCACTCTGTTTTCGTCGCCTGTAGCCCTCACCAGCAAGCGTATGCGCTACCTCTCGCACCTCTTGTAACACCGCTTCCAATGCCTCACGCTCATACCGCTCACGTTCCGCTACGTCTCGCATACCATACTGTGCCTCAACCACTTGTAACACTTCCATTGATCGACGCTGTTTATAGTTCTCGACCTCATCTTGTGTGCTGGTACGATGATCGACGAGTATCCAGGGTGAGCGTTTTTTCTCATCCTCACCGCTTGCCTCACATCGCTCTACCTGCTTCTCATCCTCCGCACCCTCAATACCTGCAAACAAACGCATACGCAATTCCGCTACACGTTCGGGAAAGAATTGACGCGAATACCGCACCCGATGTGCTTTACTCGCTACTTCCTCCGTGACGGTATGTGTGCCTAAATGCGTATGCCCCTGCTCATCACGCAGCACCGCAACCCGTTTGCGCTCGACTTCTCGCGTCCCACGCTCACTAATTGAAAGAGCCTTTGTTAAGTATTTGGTCACATAGCCAATAGCACGCGCATTGCGTACCCGCTCGATGTGTCCAATGTTGGCACCTTTCCCCGTTTCCTCATCGAAATGTGTTGCCGACGCCCACAAGGGTTGTATCACCTCTTTATAGGGAATGCGCTCGACGCCCTTTATCAATAAGTGCCAGTGAAAGCCGTTGCGCTCGAAATCGCTATGCCGTTCCAACACCGCAAAGTATTCTATGTTGTAGGCGTCACGCGCCCCGACACGGTTCGGCCCCTTTCCCTTTGAGCCACGTCGTAACGCTTGCACAAACGTGGTAAGCGCACGAGCCGACTCTTCTACTGTCTTGCCCGCTTTCGTCAGTGTGAGGAATAACGTCGGTTCTGCAATCTTGACCAATTGACGCCACAAATCAACTTTACGAGGTCCACAATGCAAACATTCCCAACGGTTACACCGCGCCCGTTGCACCTCACCCGTCTCTTTATTCGTCCATGAATGCCCCAACGCCCACGGGTCAGGACAAATCAAGAGACTATCTACCTTCCGCTTTTCGGCGAGGATCGCCCGTTCTTCCAAAGATGGAATAGCTACAGGAATAGAGCGCGAAACTGTTGTTATGTTTACCATAATTCACCTCCACAACTGCTATCAGATACGCAAGCTAGTTAAGATCATTGTGCCTATTGCTCTAAGCAGATATACTTACATGAGACTCAAAATCCGCACTATTCTGACATAAAGGAAACTTTCATGAATACGAAAAAATCTCGAAATCCATTTATCCTTAGTGGAATAGCAATTGTCATTCTTGCTTTTGTCCTTACTTTCGCTATAGCAATATCCCATGCACATGATTATGCTCTTGTAACTCCCATTATTGGTGGGTTAGGAATAGGACTTATTGTTTACGGGACAATGGTTTACCAAAGACGATAATACTTCTCTAGGTACTTGTGTGATATCTGCTTATAAGGGTCAAGGGAAGGCCCCAACGGTTGTACGGCGTCCGCACGGCGCGGCGTGAGGGAAACCCCACACCTCGCCGAACGGCGCGTACAACCGTAGCCCACCGCCAGGGGCCGAGACACCCAACCCACCACCAGGGCGAGAGATGAGTGTGTGGGAAGGGTCAACATCCGTCGAATAGCCCCGCAACCGACGAGTTGACGCCTCCCCAACGTCTACGGCTTGCCATTGACAAGAACCACCTCCGTTGACTCATCCAATAACACAGAACTAGGGCTACTATTCAATAATAAGATTGCTTGCTGGTTCCCACGCTTGAGAATGAGCAAAAAGCACAACTCTTTCAAGCTGTTCATCAGTAAGGCTATACACATCAAGCTTCTTTGACTGAATATCAGGAACGTATTGCCAGGGACGACCTGAAGTACCATGAGCCTCCTCGTCGTAGCAAACATAACTATTCCCATTTATCGCTCCTGGAGTGACACTTCCACCTGTACAAGCAACCTCTAATGCCTCTCTTAATTTCATCTTGTTTGTTCCTTTACTCTTCGCCACTTCCATACAAGTATTCATTGACCCACAGCCGATGACGCATATCTTCCAGGGCGAGCCAGCGTTCGCGCTCTCGCCACGAATAATCATAGCGAGCATGACAGGACGGACACAACGCCGCTAACTTTGGGTCTGGATTCCAGGGGTCATGGTCTAAATGAGCCGCCGCCAAGTAGACCGTGTACACCACTCCTGTTCGTTCTGACACTGCTTGCGACCCATGCACCACCCCACAATGCTCGCACCGCCACTCAGCTTGTTCCTTGCACACCGCCGCCAAGTCTTCCCAATTCTCAGGATATAACCACCTCCGTTTCATACACCACCACCCTACCTACATCCGCAAGCCGCCAGAAGCGAACTGCAACACAAACCACACGACCGACATGCCGAGCAACATCCACAACAGAAATGACGCACACCCACGTATCCGCAGCGAAGACAGCAATACAACCACACCGAGCAAGAACGCAATTGCAAACACTATACCCATACGCATCACCTCCTATCATCCTCATGACAAGGCCATTAGACATCTACGACTACACCTATCCGCTTTTGTTTCTTTGCAATGCCCATTTCTCCCAGCTTCACACCATAGGCCCGATAGAACACCAAGCGACCGCCACCACTCACTCCCTCCGCCACTGCATGCCCGACACTCGTGAACCGATGCACTCTCATCCCTTTCTCTATCGCCTCAAATGCAGACACAGCCGGAATACGGTCATACGTAGGGATGAGCGTCGTCACTCCGAAGACCCTCCACCGGGGCCACAAGAACACATCGAACATCCTCGCCATACAGCACACCTCCCATCCTCATGACAAGCCATTAGACCAATGTCCCAGCTTGCAAGCGTTCCCACGCCTCTTCAATGGTCAAACCATGACAGAGACGCAGGAAATCAAACAGATCACCTGCACGCCCCCAGGTGTAGCAGTACCAATGTGGGTCAGTGCCACCAAACACCTGAAAGCTCGGGTGAACATCCCCCCGATAATGGTGGTCAGGAAGTGGGCAACGTCCGACCCCTTGACCATTCAAGCGCACCGTCCGTCCAATCACCTCCCCAATATCCTGCGAAGCGCACCATTGCCGTATCATCCTTCGACCACAACCACTCATTCCATCACTACGACCACTTGCCCACACATCCTCATCTACCATCACCACCACACTCGCAGGAACCGCCACCCGCTCAACATGCTCACCAAGCCACGCACAACATGCCGCCACCGTTTCCCCAGCAGCTATTGGCAAGCCATTGAACCCGACTTCCACGAACGGATACCATCCCCCACTTTTTCGATGCACACCGAGCGGCAACCGCACCAACGACCCAACCCCACCAGCGCGAAGCGTATCCTGTTTGGGATACAGTTCCACACCATAGGCCACCGCATAGGGCATTAACCATGCACGCACCACTTGCGCTCTTGTCGGCTTATTCAACACCACCCACACATGCCCACCACGCCGACTCGCTTCCACTACCGACGAAATACCTTGTGCTGCAAGGTCCCCTGCCAGCAACACAAGTCGCTCTAACCCATCCTCACTATCCGCATCAAACACCGCGAACGAACACATTCCCGACCCATCAACCACATACGTCCCCAGCGTATACCGCCCCATGAGATGATCTTGAAGGCGTGCCAGCGAAAGCCGTTGATAGGAAGGCCGATACGACCCATCGCCTTGCTGCACTGCATAGTAGTCCCAGCAATGCACGAACACCGACGCATACCGCTCAACGAGCTTCACTGTCACGCAATTCATTGCACTACCCACCCGTTCATAGGAGGAGCTACCACCCACCGACAAGCAACACCAGTAAAAGCGTCATCAGGGATAGCATAGACCATCGGCGCATATACCGACCGCTTTTGAGCCGCCTTCCCAATCGCATCATATGCGTCTCGCGCTCGAACACGCTGGATAACATCCGCTTGTCCAACTTCATACGGACCGTGTGCAGCGAGCCAAAACAGCACCGTAAATCCCTTCATAGCATCACCCCTTCCTACATGCGACCCTGAAATTGCTTGTACGATCTCACTTGCTCGATATACTCACGACTCGTATTAAAGAGACCCTCACCGAGTTCCTGGCCCCAATATGCTTGTGGCACAGGATAACTGTCCACCGTCCCTGTATAGTTGTCTAACTCATAGGTCATCGACTGCCAGAGGGAGCGCAATCGCTCACCGAAGTCCGCCATACGTGCATCAAACTCACTCTGTATTTGGGCATACTCCCCACGCAGTTGCGCCACCTCAGAGGCATAGGGTGCTGTCACCTGTTGCCAAATGCCGCTTAACTCCTGTTGGAGAGCGTGCTTTTGTTCCTTGATGCGATCTTGCAATGTCCAATCCATGTAGTAGTTCAAATGCTGACTCAGCACCGCTTCCAGTTGCCCAGGATACAACGCTTCCAATGCGTCCAACTCAACCGCACCTTCCCCATGCTGGGCCTCAAAACCGAGACGCCGCCGCTCAGTCTCTTTAATCGGGGTCCGTGGTAACTGGTAGTGCTGCACCTGGTCGAGCGTCAACACCACCGGAAAGAGACGAATATCTAACTCGAAATTCAGCGTTCGCACAAAGTATTCGATTTTGCGTGAGACCGCCACAGGCATCGACTGCCCCGCAGGGTCGAAGTCCGAGACATAGAGGATACGCGCAGGTTTCCCAGCTTGCTGTAAGCGATGCACCAGCGCAAGAGTCGAGGTGATACTCATTTCCCCCGCCCCCGTTTGCAGGTTGGCCCCATGTCGCTCACACAGCGGCGCGAGGATATCATTCATGGTAGACTTTTCACACCACACCTCCAAATGATAGGGTTGTGGTGACTCGTAGCCATACACCGAGTACGAGGGTAACTCTGGAAAGTCGGGCAACTTCATTTTGCCCAGCGCGTAAGTCTGCCCCGATGCATACACCTCAGGGGTACTTATGCCCCGACTGTTGGCATAGAGCATCACTTCCGGTGTGCGTCGATCATTGAACGCGCCAGGGTCCACCAGTTGCAGGTATCGCGCCGCCTTTGATGCGAGGTTCAACAGGTCCCAACATTCCACGGTGTTTTCGTATGGCTTGCCATTCGGCAACATCACAGGCGGATTTTGACTCACAATCTGATAATGCACACGGCGAATATGCGCCCGTTCCAATCCGAAGCGTTGCCACAACTCTGCAAACCATCGCCCTAATGCCCAATCCCCAGGTGTTCCCGTATAAAACGGGTCATTTTGCGCGGCCAGGACAATCAAATCATTGACCGACACGCCTTGCGTTTTGGCCGAACGCTTAATCCACTCATAATCAATGTGCTCATCATAGACAGAACTCATAGGCCACCTCCTACCACAATGGGCGTCGTGTCACCAGTTCCACACCAGCCCCACACACGCCCATTACTTGCACTCACTCATCACCTACACACTACGGATGCCGTTGAAAATGTCGCCATTGGTGCCGACTCGCAAACACCACCGCTTGCCCTTGTGCTTGCACCCCCCGTATCCACATCGCCTCTTGTTTGCTCAGTCGGCGCACATCCCCAACCATCACCACATCAATTTCCGCATCCATCCAGACGCCTAGTGCGTCACCCCTGCCAAAGGGACCGCCGCAGGTTGCCCCCCTTGCACCTGTCCTTGTGCCATCGCTGGACGTTGTGGAAGCGGCGGCATTGCCGGGCGTTGTGGTGCTTGCATAGGACCACCAACACCCTGACGCTGGCCCTGATAACCACCTTGATAGCTGCCTTGCTGCCCTTGCGGATACGTCGAGACATGCGGCGTCTTGGGCTGCCCTTGCGGAATGAGCTTACGACGTTCAAGGTCCATATCTACCACCGCCAGGAACAACGTCACCGCAGGAATGATTGACAGCACCACATACGTCCCAATCGTGATAAAGGGGCGTTGATTGAGGGGAATAGACTGGAGCCACAACGCGTGTGGCACCTCCGAGACGCCCATCACGTAGTTACAGAAAATCTCGACTAACTCGACCACCAGACAAATCGGGATATAGGCCCACACGGTCTCATGCTTCATTAAGCGATAGGCAATGCTGCGACTCAAAAAGTAGCCCAGCACACCAAAGCCAGCCGCAATCATCAGATCAACGGCAAGCCGTATAGTATCGCCATTATGCGGATTGAACACCTGCCCAATAGCATAGGCCGAGCCGAACGAGAAGCACAGCGAGACCACACGCAGCAAGCCATGTTCAACCTTCAAGACCCAGCTATCTTGCTCGTGACCTCCCATACGTGGGCGCGGTGGACCTTGCTTGTCGGACTTAGTAAACCTGTCGAAGAAACCCATACATCACCTCCCAACTAGGCCGCAGCAGACGCCGCTACCTGTGCAAATCGACATACTAACTTGATGTAGCTTGCGCTCTTGCCCTTAAACTTGAGAACCTCAAAGGCAGTGCGAGACATGCGCGGCATCTGGTCAATCAACTCACTACGGAACACATCAGCGACTTGACGCAGCGCATCATCTGCCGCCCCTTGTCGGCGCAGTTCCTTGATCTCATCTAAGCGAGCAAAACCGTTGCTCAACTGCAACTCGTACTTTTCGTTAGTATCAGCATCCAGAGCCGTCACATTGACAGTAAATCCCAACCGAGGCGCACCTGTTACCTGATCGTAAAAGGTGCTTTCACTGACTTCCGTTCCCAAAATCTCTGCATTCAAAATCATAGGCGTACCCTCCTAACTCACTTGCTCAACACACTCAACATCATCGCTTAATAATGGTCCTTGCGGTCCAACCCACCGCCCATTCGAGTCCCACCATAACCGCAATTCCCCACAACACTGTGGACACATCCACACGACAAACCCGTTGTCTCGATACTCCACCACCACATCACCTTTGCCCTCTTGCGAGACTACCACCCCATCGGATATCACCTCGAATTGGTGCAGGACTCGCACCCACAATGGATAGCCACAGGAGTGACGCACTAGCTTGCCATCATCTTGCATCCCCATCACCTCCTCTCAGACACCGATATCCCCTGACAGATGCACCGCCCACACAACGACCACATCCGCCAGGAGACCACAGACCCTTCCCCACCTATTCCACACCACCTCAATGCTCGATCTAGTGCAAAGGCCACACCAGCAACACCACCACAATTGCCACCGACCCAGCGACCAACAGTCCTGCATTCACGCGATCAACACGAAACCCAAGTACCCTCACCAACCCCAACATCACCACCACCGCCACGACTGCAAAAACCACGCTTTGTAACGTCATAGACCACCTCCCCTATGAGCGCGTATCACCGCCCACCACTTCCTGACCTGCTTGAAAACAAGGACGACACCGATTGCCGTACCACACATAGTGATGTGTTTTATGTAACGACGTGTTACAATCCACACACCGCACTGCACGCGATAAATGATAGTCAGGTGAATACGGGTCTTGACGATTGCCCCGACCATGTTTGCGACTCTGCATAACGCACCTCCTTCACTCAAACCAACCTACACGGAACGATCAACGGCAAGCCGTGAGCAAAACCACCCACGTCCACACCCAATCCACAAACCGCCGTTGTCTCAACTATTAGGAAGCGCGACTCAGCACGACCACCACACCGGAGGTATAGGCATCGAAGCAAACCCGACAGCGACTACCGAAGAACATCACCTGATGCGTTGCCCGAAGTTCACATCCGCAATCCTCACAGCAATTGACATGGAGAGAAATGCGAGCATGACGAACCTTACGTTCACGTTTTGTGTATTGTTGTGCTTTCCAACTCATAGGCCCAAACTCCTTTCACTCTTAAAAGCTTGCTATTTAATCTCGCATATTTGGACATTTCCATTATGTCCACCTGCTATCTATATAATAACATGGACATAATGGAAATGTCAATGATTTCTAATTGGACATTTTGGACATATTTACATCTTCCAAAATTGTCCAAAATGTCTTATACTTACTTTAAGCCATAAATATTGTTAGTAAGTTTTCGATGGAAAGATGCTAGACATCTTTGAAGAGAGGATGAATAAATGGAAGCCCTTTACACTTCAACAGAAGCAAGAAAAAAACTCAACGTATCTACAAGCACTTTTAAGCGTTTGGTAGATAGCGGAAAGATACGCAAAATAACACCCCCTAATAAGAAGAATGGGATGTACATAAAAGAAGACGTTGACAGAATAATCGAAGAGACGCTACCTTTTGCTCAAAAAACTGGTAAACAGAAAAAGTTAAGTACCACTGTAGACTGGCAAAAGATATCTGATTTGCCTGCTATACTCAAATTGGACTTAGAGGTCTATCATGAAGCCATTGTAGGAGATATCAATTTATATATATCCTGGGAAATGAAAAATCCAAAAATTACACTTATCTCTTATGAAACAAATAACCGAGAAAACATACTGGCGTACCTCAGTTTAGTACCTTTACCAGAACAAGTTATCATATCAATTTTAAGAAGCGAGAGAGAGGAGTTATCAATCAATTCTGATGAAGTCGAAACATACGAGCGCAAAGGTGCGTACACGCTGCTTGCAGAAAGTGTAGTCACTCATCCAGACCATCCAGAGCAACTTAATCACATCTTGAGAGAAGCACTTTACTTTTGGTGCGATCAGTATCCAAATAGGTACATAGAGAAAATATACGCGCAAGCGGCTACTGATGATGGAGATATGCTTATTCGTAAGCTATTCTTCTCACCCTTATATAACCTTGCTGATAATGCATACGTTTTAGACCTGAGAAAGCCAGGAATAGCAAAACCTATCCGCGTATTCCAAAACTGTCTTCAACAAAAAAAGGAAAGCCAGAGGGACAAGCTTTCCTTTTTGAAGGAGAGAGAGGTAAGCAGTTTTAAAAAGGCAACGAAGCACGATATTCCTTTTTGTGTCGAACTCAGTAAAAAAACGTTCCCGAACCTGTCTCAAGGCATAGCCTCAGTAAAAACGCGTATAGCATGGATGGAAAAAAACCCTGATATCTGCTATGTTAGCACGTATCAAGGGAACGTCATCGGATATACCACCATTTTGCCATTAGAGCAGGACAAGATTGAGAGAATACTAAGAAACGAAGACTTTGTAAAAGACATCAAGCCAGAGGAAATCAAACCATTTGACAATAAAACACCTGTAGACATCTATATTATGACTATGGTCACAGACCCAAACCTAAGCAGAACACAAAAGCGCACTTTTGGTGCAAACATGGTTCGCAAATTAGAAGAGGTAATACTCGATTTAGGGAAAAGGGGAGTAAGCATTAACAATCTCTATGCAAGAAGCGATACTCCTGATGGTATCCGAATATTAAGGAAAATGGGATTTATGGAGATACCATCAGTCACAAGTTCTAGGAACTTTGTCATCAATATTGATGAGTCGGGAGTACCATTGATACAAGCTTATAAAGAAATATTGGCAAGCCATTAAAATGATTGCCTAAAGATAAATATTAAACATCCAAAACCCATACTAATTGTAAGTCTTGGATGTTTAATATTACCTAGTTTTGTTTTAGGTTTGTGTTTTTAGCTATATCACGATCTTTATTACCAGGAAAATCAAGAATTTTAGCTTTATGTGTAGATAGTTCTTGATTGGTTGATTCTCGCCTTCTCGTATACTCCTCTTCGCTAGCCTGAGCTTCAATAATTTGCTTTAGCAAAGAAATCGGAAACTTAGTATCTTTTGAAAATTGTTGATAGTTTATTTTCTTACCATACACAGTTTCTGCCATACTGCGTAAACCTCGCGGCTGTTCAGGAACATCTAAACTAAAACGCTCTTGAAGCTTCTTTTTCTGTTGAGACATTTGGACGTACAAGCTTTTGTAAGTAGCACCTGATATGATATGTAAATCATGTGCTCTTCTAACCAACGCTTGAATAGATACTTTCCACTCGGACCTTAACCTTATAGCCTTAGCTAAAGAAAAAGGTTCAACAATCACACGCCGCATAGTTTCTTCAGGCATTAAAAGTTCAGAGGCAAACACATCAGCTTCACGTTCAAACTCCTGAATATCTCCAAACAAGGTTGAGTGCAAAATAAGATGACCAAGTTCATGTGCAACGCTATACCGGAGACGGTCAGCCGGAGAAACGCCAGTAAGAATGATTACAGGCATCTTGTTATCATAACCGGCCCATACAGCAAAAGCGTCTACTTTATTAAAATGAACAGGCGAATTAAAAATAAAAACACCGTTCCGCTCAAGGTCGTAAATTAGATCATCTATAGGAAGGTCAGAAGTATAGCCAAGATTCGACCGAGTAATACGAGCGGCTATACTTGCGTCAACCCTTCCCTTAGGAAATTTGAACTGTCGATAATTTAGTTTGCTAACAAGCTTCTCTGCTATTTCGTACATAAATTGACCATATCTATTAGCTTGAGACTTTTCCAAAGCATCGACAGATGTTCGTGAACGATAAAGTAACGAACCATAGGGAAATTCTGTCACTTCAATCTGCTCAAAAAAAGATTGAGGGAAATGAGTATATTCACAAATACGCTGAAGTATCTCCTCAGCAGGCTGAAAGTAGCCTCCCTCAATATACGCAATTAAGGATTGACTCACATCCAAATTTAGGGCTAGCTCACTTTGAGTAAGCCCCATTAACTCTCTGACTTGTTTCAATCTCAGCCCATTAATCATTCTATTTGCCTTGTCGAAGTTCCATTATCTTCTTCGTTAGAAGTATCCTCAGCTTTTTCTGCTTCTGCTTGTGTAGTATCCTCATTCCTTAAATCATAAGTAATGTCGTCTCTTGCCTTGTTGGAGAAATCTATAGACGCTCCATCCTCATCTAGTTCTTCTGGTGAAATGACCACATCCTCACGTAATGTGTAGGAAAGATCGTCTCTTTCTTTCGTTGAGCGTTTGAAACTATTCGTACTTTCGCTAGACATGGTGATGTCTACATCTCTAATCCAGAAGCAGTCAACACGTGACAGAGTAGCAAAACGCGGACAAGCAATCTTTAACCAATTCAGTTGACGCCATCCATCTACATCATTATAGTCATAGTACATAATCAAACTTGTGTTGTCTGAAGGAGGAAGACTAGGAATTTCCCACCCTGGTTCCGAGAAGCCACGTTGAATGGGCCAACTCTTACCATTAGCATTATAGAAACTCATACTAATATCAGTATCTTCTGGAGGTGGTACACGACCATCAGAAGACTTATAAAAGCGATATGTATAGTTTTGGTAAACTAAGCAAAAGCTACCTCCACCAATTTCAAGGATTTTGAAGCCATATATTTCTGCTTGAAGTTTAAGTGCGTTTTTCCAGCGCAGACGCATATCACTTGCAAAGGCATGTGGCTCATGACCGTAGTTGTTCTCTCTATAGTGCTTGCTTGCATCAAGTATAGCACGTCGGAGACATTCGGACAAGAATTCATTTAGTTGTTCAAAATCATCATCCGTAGGGATATCAAACATGGTTTCTTCTAGCTCCTTAACTGTAGTGTTTACTTTTGCTATTCATAAAATAACACGTAAAACTAAGTCTGTCAAGGGTTTTGGTATTTTTCTCCTGTCGTCTATATGATGTTCTTATTTGTTAGATTAATAACGGAAGATATACTATACGTAAAAACAAAATAGAAAACTTCTAAATTTTTGTAAAAGCAACAAGTAAGGTTTTTGTATATTGCTTCTACTTAGCAGTCATAAAAAGTCCTGTGTGAAGCCATACATTGCACATGGCAAAATCATTAAATCAAGTGCTTGAAACGAGCGTATAAGACACTTGAACCAGGATGTCTTACCACTATTTTTGACACTAAATTTGACACCATAGACGATAGATTTCTATGGTCAAAGCTAGACGCCATTAGACAAAAATTTCCCCTTTTCACGCTCTATAAGCGGCTTGACAAGGCCATATACGAGAAAATAAAAGTATGGTATAGTGTAGGCGAAACACCATCATTGTAGGGGAGACTACATACTACAAAAGAAGGCGAAGATGAGAAAGCCTTGAACGAGCATATACTACAAGCAGAAGAGCCAGAAGGCGACGTGACGAAAA
>JAABUX010006356.1_pt1 | contig 14143 bp, 7 predicted proteins | sample 5561851 | NCBI WGS metagenome assembly JAABUX01 (sample SAMN10711883, study PRJNA513361) | rock metagenome | isolation source: Antarctica rocks | place: Antarctica: Victoria Land, Richard Nunatak red sandstone | collected 2016-01-03 | reverse complement strand
AGCGCGGGAATGAGGTGATCCTGTGAACGCTCCAGGGCGGCCAAAATGCGATCTAACCGGTACGCGTCTTGGCTCCGCGCAACAGTGTCGCGCGTGAACTGACCTGCCACCGGCCGTCGCATGGGCATCCCTGGACTACCAACGAACAGCGGCAAGGGCTGCTCCAGCGGCCGCCGAGAGGATGACGACCAGCCAGGGCGGCAGGCGCCAGTACATCAGCAAGCCGAACGCGGCCAGACCCAGGGCCACGTCCGCTGGACGCGCGATGGCGCTGGTCCACACCGGCGTGTAGAGGGCCGCCAGCAAGAGGCCGACCACGCTACCAACCGTCCCTCCGATCAGCTCTCCTGAGACCGTCGCACTCCCGACTACTACTCTAGCAGAGACTCGTGTCACGAGTCCTCATTGGGGCACAAGCGTCCTGGGGGCGCGGGCGTCTCGCCCGTCCCAGGGCCAACGCTGGGACGGGCGAGACGCCCGCGCCCCCAGATTATCCCAGACCTCCCGCGCGCCAACGAGATGCCAGCGTCCCATTTCAGGCCCTAACTCTGGGCTGGGGAGCGAGATCAACGGGTGTGCGTCGCTCCAGGTGACAAACGATCAGGGGGAGCGGAGCCAGTATGCTGGCTCCGCTCCCCCTGACCTTCTGGCCTTCTGGCCTTCTGGCACTATCTATCGTACTGCCTACTGCCAGGGCGTATGCAATACTGCGCTACTGCGCCCCTACTGCGCGAGCCCCTGCGTGCTGCGCAACATGGTGTAGTTGTTGGCAAAGACGGTCTGCTCGGCCACGAAGCCCTGGCCGTTGAGCGAGCGCAACACCGCGCCGTGGATGGGGGCGAAGCCCGGCGCGAGCTGGCTCACGTCAATGTTGTAGCGGACCGTCGGCGGCACGCTCACCTGCACCGTGCGGGACGTCCCGTCGGCGCCGTAGAAGGTGGCGTCGATGGGGATGGTCACGGCGGAGGGATTGTAGATCAGCAGGAACTCGCTGATGCCTGCCGTGGTGTTCCCACCGGGGAAGCTCGAGCGTACGCCGGCGCCGTTCTGTCCGAAGACATCCGAGCCCGCGATGTTGGCCCCGTTCGGCGAGCCGAAGTACTCGGGGCGCTCCACGACCACCGGCTCGTCACCGGTGACGACGGCGGCGACGCCGCTGGCGTTGAAGTAGTCGTTCTCCTTGAAGTTGCCGCGGCTCTGGCCCAGTACGGTGATGGTGCGGCTGCCCAGCGACTGGCCGCTACGGTCGAAGAAGCTGGCCGTGACGTGCGCGGGCAGGGCGTTGGGGTTGAGCACGGTCAGGAAGGTCTGGAAGCGGTTGACCGTGGTCCCCTCGGCAAAGATCCAGCTCGTCGCGGGGGTATTGGTCCCCGCCCGCGCGGTCATGCCGAAGCCGTTGGTGCTGAAGGTCAGGGTGCGCTCCACCGCCACCGGCGTGGTCGACGAGGCCACGATGCTGACCGACTGGCCCGGCAACTGGCTGTTGATGTCCGTCACCACGTCCGAGTGCGGCGCGACCGTGACCGTCACGATCCGGGTGGGGCCGCCGCCGAGCGGCAGCAGGCGCAGTTGGACCACCGCCGGGGTCACTGGGTCGGGGTTCAGGATCGAGACCGACTCGTGGAAGCTGAGGCCGGTGTAGCCCTCGGCCAGGTACCACGTCGTGGAGAGCTCCGTGTTGCCCAGCAGGTTATCGCCGTCCTGGCCGTCGCGGGTCAGGTTGAGCTGTGCCGCGATGGGCCGGTTGACCGAGACGGACAGGCCGAACGAGCCGTAGGGCAGGCCCAGACTACCGACGTCGACCGAGCGCTCCGCGCGCGGGCCGACCGACAGGGAGCGGCTGAACGTCGCGCCGTTGCCCAGGTAGACCGTTAACTGCGCGTCGGTCGGGACGCCATAGGGGTTGAGCAGGTCGAGCGACGAATGCGCGGTCGGGCCGTTGAGGCCGCCCGCGAAGTAGAAGCGCGTGGCCACCGGCAGCGTGCCTGTCAGCGGCGAGACCGCCGTGACACGGCTGTCGTTACCCACCGCGCTGACCGTGTTGGCCCCATTCAGCAAGAAACGAGGCGCGCTGAACGTTGCGCTGAACGCGCCATTGGTCGTGGTGATGACGGTCGGCGTCGTATGCAGGGCCACGCCGTCAAGGGCCAGCGTCACGCGCTCCTGGGCGCTAAAACCGCTGCCCGTGACGGTGATGGGGGCGCCCGGCTGGGCGGTCGTGGCGCTGAGCGTGATCGACGGGGTCAGCGCCTGCACGACGATGCTGGCGCGGGCGACGCGCCGGCTCCTGGCGCCGATGGCCGTCAGGGTGTGCGAACTGCCGACGCTCAGGCTATACGGAACGGAAATGCCGGTGGCGGCTAGATTGCCGCTGGCGTCGGCCGCGCGGGGCGTGACGATGCGGGGCGCGCCGTTGAAGAAGATCAGGACGGTCTCATGGGGGAGGAAACCGGCGCCCGAGACCGTCACCAGCCCGCCACGGTTGATCAGGGTGGGCGTGACGGCCAGCGTGGCGCGCACAACCGGGGTAATCGTGCCTGTGGCCGTGGCGCTAGGCGTGGTCGTGCTCGTGGCCGTGGCCGTGGCCGTGGCCGTGGCGCTGGGCGATGCGGTTGCCGAGACTGTCGCGCTGGGAAGCGCGGTCGCCGTCGCCGTCGTCGTCGGAGCGGTCGTCGCCGTGCTGGATGGCGCGGTCGTGCTCGTGCCGGTGGGGGTGGTCGTGCCGGTGGGGGTGGTCGTGCCGGTGGCCGTCGCGTCGAGCGGGGCCGCGGGCCGCGCCGAGGCGCTGACCGCCCCCCCGGCCATGCCGCCGCCGACGAGGGCGCTTCCGACGAGGAGCGCCGCCAGGGATCTCTGTGTCATGTTCATCGCTGTCTATTCTCCTACCTTGTGCTGCCGTGCCGCGGTCATTCGTGGCCCGCGGCTGCCACGTCCCGGTGATGAAGGGAGCAAAATATCAAAATCTAGGAAGGCTACCGGGATCGGAACAAGAGACCTTCATCTCCCACTGTAGCGGAGGACAGGGAGGTTGCCATGATGCAAAACTCACGATCTCGCGTAAATTTTCTAATATCTCCTATCGTTAACACTTTTTTTACAACTCGCGTGCAGCGAATTAATAAATGCGCCGGATGGCGAGATATGCGCGCGGCGAGTATGCTTGACAGAGGCGAACACGACACGCCTCCTATCCCCTACCCGGTTGCTCATCGTCGCCGGCGCGGTGATCCTGGCGCTGCTGGGACTGTGGCCGGTCCGGTGGCGTCGGGGTGTCCCTCGGGCGTCTCGCTAGCGACGAACCGCCACCATCCCACGGTCTGTGAATTCTACACCTGCGACTGTGGTCGCAGGGCAGCACACGGGTGCCGCGGCGCCAAAGCGGGCGCGGTGATGCGCCTCGCTCGGTTGCGCGGGCGCTCGCCCTCCCGACCGCGGTCGTCGTCCGCTGCCCTGCGACCGCGGTCGCAGGTCGCAGGTCGCAGGCCCCAGACCCCAGGCCCCCCGCACGTCGAATTCACAGACCGTGGCCGCCATCCTTGTCACACGGCGGTCCGACCCTGTACCCTATGGATACGATGCTCCGTCGAGCGATGTCGCCCCGTACTCCCTCCTCCAACGCTCAGGATGGACTGGGGGCGCGTCCTCGACGACAGGGCAGGATCAGACCGATAGGAACACGGGACAGGGACAGGGCACGGAAAGACGATGGCTGAGAGCGACGAGTTTGGGGCAAGGCTGGCGGCGTCCGAGGAGTTGCGCGCCACGGGAGTGGACCCCTATCCCCCGCGCGCGCAGCCCACGCATAGCGCCGCCCAGGCGCGCGCCCTGCTGACCGAGCGCGAGGGCGACGCCGTCACCGTGGCCGGCCGCCTGGTGGGCAACCTGCGCACCATGGGTAAGCTTGCCTTTGTCCACTTGCAGGACGGCAGCGGCCGCATCCAACTCTCCGTCCCGCGCGATACCATCGGCGAAGAGGGCTGGGCGCTCTTCGGGCGGCTGCACGCCGCCGATTTCGTGCAGGCCGAGGGCGAGACGTTCCACACCAAGCGTGGTGAGCCCAGCATCCGCGTGCACCGTTTGACACTGCTCTCCAAGGCGCTGCGTCCGCTGCCCGAGGCCTGGCACGGGCTCAAGGACCCCGAGAAGCGCTACCGCCAGCGCTACCTGGACCTGATCGTCAACGAGGAGTCGCGCCGCGCGCTGCTGCTGCGCTCGCGCCTGACGACCTACATCCGCCGCTACCTCGACGCGCGCGACTACCTGGAGGTCGAGACACCGATCCTGCAGCCGCTCTACGGCGGGGCCTCGGCCCAGCCCTTCACCACGCGCTCGCTGGTGCTCGACCAGGACCTCTACCTGCGCATCTCGCTGGAACTGTACCTCAAGCGGCTGCTGATTGGTGGGATAGACCGCGTCTACGAGATCGGGCACAACTTCCGCAACGAAGGCCTCTCGCGCTTCCACAGCCCGGAATACACCATGCTCGAGGCCTACCAGGCCTACGGCGACTACACCACGATGATGGAGTTGCTGGAGGGCATGGTCGAGAGCGCGGCGCGCGAACTGCTGGGGACCACGCGCGTCCGCGTCGGCGAGCACGACATCGATCTGGCCGCGCCCTGGCCACGCCTGCCGCTGATCGAGGCCGTGCAGCGCTACGCCGGGATCGACATCCGCGCCTACCCCGACCAGGAGTCGCTGTACGAGGCGGCGCGCGGGCGCGGGGCCGAGGTCTCGCCGGCCATGTCGCGCGGCAAGCTGATCGACGCGCTGGTCAAGGGGTACGTCGACGCCCGCCTGGTTCAGCCGACCCACCTGATCGACTACCCCGTCGACCTCTCACCGCTGGCCAAGCGCAAGCCTGACGACCCCGAGCTCGTGGAGCGCTTTGAGTCGTACATCGGCGGCAACGAACTGGCCAACGCCTTTACCGAGCTCAACGACCCACTCGACCAGCGCGCGCGCTTCGAGGCGCAACAGGCAGAGCGCGCGGGGGGCGACGTCGAGGCGCAACCCTACGACGAGGACTTCGTGACCGCCCTGGAGCACGGCATGCCCCCGGCCGGCGGCATCGGCGTGGGCATCGACCGCCTGGCCATGGTGCTGGGCGGCGTCACCAACATCCGCGACGTCATCCTGTTCCCCCAGCTGCGCGCCACGCGCGACGAGCGCGACGACGAAGACTCGTCCTCCTCCTGACCTCGGGAGGAGAGCGCCACTTGTGTAGTTGCTCCCTCTCGCTCGCGGAGGGGGACGGTGCGCGCCCGACGGGAGCCGAGAGGGATGGTGAAAGGAGCCACGACCCATGCTAAGCCTGCAGTTCATCCGCGAGCATCCCGACGCCGTCCGCGAGGCCGCGCGCAAGAAGCGCGTCAGCCTGGACCTGGACTATCTGCTGGACCTGGACCGCCGCATCAACGGCCTCAAGCACGAGACCGAGAGCCTGCGCGCCGAGGCCAATGACATCGCCAAGCGCACCGGCAAGGCCGCGCCCGAGGAGCGCGCGGCCCTCATCGAGCGCGGCAAGCAACTGCGCCTGGAAGTCACGGCGCACGACGAACCGCTCAAAGTGCTGCAAGCGGAACTGGACGCGCTGCTGCTGCGCGTGCCCAATATCCCCGACCCGTCGGTCCCCGAGGGCGCGGGCGAGGAGGACAACGTCGCGCTCCGGCACTGGGGCGAGCCGCCGCGCTTCGACGCTCCACCGCGCGACCACGTCGAGCTGATGGAGTGCCTGGGCATGCTCGACCTGGAGCGCGGCGCCAAGGTGGCGGGCAGCCGCAACTATATCCTTAAGGGCATGGGGGCGCTGCTGGAGATGGCGCTGACGCGCATGGCCATCGAGCGCCTGGTGGCCAGGGGCTTCACGCCGCTGATCGTGCCCGCGCTGGCGCGCGACTTCGCGCTGGTGGGCACCGGGCAATTCCCCAATGGGCGCGATCAGACCTACGAGCTGCCGGCCGACGAGTTGTTCCTGGCCGGCACCGCCGAGGTGGCCATGGTGGGCATGCACGCGGACGAGATCCTGCCGCTGGAGGCGCTGCCGGTGCGCTACGTGGCGCTCTCGCCGTGCTTCCGCCGCGAGGCGGGCTCGTTCGGGCGCGACGTTAAGGGCGTCATCCGCGTGCACCAGTTTACCAAGGTGGAGCAGTTCATCATCGCCGAAGCCGACGAGAGAGCCTCGCTGGAGATGCTGGAGGCGCTGCTGGCCAACGCCGAGGAGCTGTTGCAGGCGCTGGAGATCCCCTACCGCGTGATGCTGGTCTGCACCGGCGACATGGGCGACGGCAAGGTCAAGATGTACGACATCGAGAGCTGGGTCCCCTCGCAGAACACCTACCGCGAGACGCACTCGGACTCGTACCTGGGGGACTGGCAGGCGCGGCGCGTCAACCTGCGCTACCGCGGCGCGGACGGCCGGGTCCACTTCGCCCACACGCTCAACAACACCGCGCTGGCCTCGCCGCGCATCATGGTGCCGCTGCTGGAGAACCACCAACTGCCCGACGGCTCGGTGCGCATCCCCGCGGCCCTACAACCCTACCTGGGCACGGACATGCTGCGTCCCCCGACAACGTAGCGGGCAGACCAGGATCGTCTCCACGCGCGCGTCGCCGCTGGGGTCGTGCCCGTAGGCCGTGCGCAGCCCGTCGTTCCCGCTCGCCACCAGCGTGTCGTTCGTGTCGTAGGTCGACCCCGTGGTATGCGTCTCGGTCCCCCCCGTGGGCTGCTGCGTGGTGGTGGTCGTGCCCGTCTGGTTGCCGTTGGGATCGTACTGGGGGACGGAGGTGATGGTGGTGGTCCCCCGGTCGTCGCTGGAGGTGGCCACGCTCTGCAGGACGCGGTTGTCCCCGTCGTAGGTCGTGGCCGTCCCGCGCCCGTCGGCGTCGGTCAGGGAGGCCAGGTTGCCGGCCCCGTCGTAGCCATAGCTCTCGTAGGAGAGGGTCGTGGCCGGCTGCCCCGGCGCCACCGGCGCGGCGGCCAGCAGCGCCAGGCTCGGCTCGTCGGCCAGATCGTAGGCGTTGGCGGTCATGTCGCCCGTGGGTTGCTGCACCTGGGCCACGTTGCCGTCGCGGTCGTAGGCGGTCAGCGTGGTCAGGGTCGGCCCCGCCAGTCCCCGGCTGGTGTCCGTCACCACCGTGTCGCTGGTCACGCGGTTGAAGCTGTCGTAGCCCATGCTCTCCAGCGTGGTCACGGCTCCGCCAGCCGTCGCGTCGGTGGTCGTCATCGCCACCGTGTTGCCCGCCGCGTCGTAGCCGCTCCGCATCGTCCCGGTCACGGGGTTGCTAACCAGGGTCTGCCGGCCCGCGTTGTCATAGCCGTAGCTGGTGACGTTGCCCTGCGCGTCCCGCTGCTGCGTCAGCTCGGTCGCGGTGTAGGTCATCACGGCCGTGCCGCTGAGCGGATTGGTCTGCGTCACCATGCGTCCCAGGGGGTCGTACAGGCTGGTCGTGGTGTTGCCGTCGGCGTCGGTCTGGCGCGTCGGCTCACCGTCGCCCACGCCGTCCGCCGGGTTGCCCCCGCCCGCCACGGTCACGATGGTGCTGGAGGGGCCCACGACCCCGCCGACCGCCCGCACCTCGCGCACGCGGCTGTTGTAGGTGTCGGCGATGTACAGGTTGCCCGCCGCGTCCAGGGTCACGCCCTCCGGCGCGCTCACCAGCGCCGCCGAGGCCGGCCCCCCGTCGCCCCCGAAGCCCCCCGCGCCGCCGCTGTCCACCACGGTGGTGATGCTGCCGCTGGCCGCGATCACCTCGCGCACCCGCTCGTTGCTGGTGTCCGCGAAGAAGACGTCGCCCGCCGCGTCCACCGCCGGCTCGCCGATGGGGTAGCTCAACTGCGCCGCGGTGGCGCGCCCCCCGTCGCCGCCGTAGCCGTAGGCCCCGCCCACGCCCGCCACCGTGCCGATGGTTCCGCGCGGCAGCGCGGTGCCCACCCTAGAGACGAAGGAGTCGTAGGCTCCGCCGGCCACGTTGGTCGCGGAGTAGGGCGTCAGCGTGGTGAAGTCGGTCGAGGTCGTCTTCCCCGTGATGTAGGCGTTGCCCACGCTATCCAGGGCGATGGCGTTGCCATAGTCCGCGTTACTGCCGCCCAGGTAGCTGCTGGAAAGCAGGCTGGCCGTCCCGGTCAGCCCCGCGCCGATCTCGGCCACGAAGGCGTCGGCCTGGCCCCGGTTGGTGGCCTGGAAGGCGGTGCCCGTGATCGGGAAGTTGGGCGTGGTCGTGGAGCCGATGAGGAAAGCGTCGCCGCTGCCGTCCACGGCCACGCCCAGGGCCGCGTCGTAGCTGCGCGTCTCCACGCTGCTGGCCGCGCCCGCCGTGCCGCCGGTGAGGGCCACGGTGTTGCCCACCGGGTCGTACTGATACTGCTACTGCGTGGTGTTGTTGGAGGGGTCGGTGGTCTGGGTCAGGCGTCCGGCCGCGTCGTAGGCGCTCTGGGAGACGTTGCCCTGCGGGTCGCGCGCGGCCGTCTGCTCAGTGGCGGTGTAGGTGTAGAGGGTGGTCCCGCTGACGGGGTTGGTGCTGGACACCAGGCGCTGCCAGGGGTCGTAACTGCTGGTGGTGGTCTCGCCGTCAAACCCGTTTGAATCATGCCTAACCTCCAGGCTGAGATTCCTCAGCAATGTCCTCGCCAATAGATTCGGCGATTGCCTCGACAAAATAGGCGAAGTGGTTCGGGTCAAACTCTATATCCGTATCCGTATACTGGCGTAAGGTAGGTTCCATCCACTCCTCGACAGGATATACATCGGGCATTGGGTCATCCGAAGGGCGATGCCACAATTTCTGGAGAACGTCAAGTCCAATATCGCGCAGGCGATACTCTGTGATTAGCGAGTCGTCCTTGGTGCTGTAGACTGTAAGGCTACGGTACATGCCAAGTAGTCCATTTCATGATCAGCTGTAGGGTTAGCACAATGGTGGCAGCTACGGAGGGAAGGCGAACTTGCGCTCGTGCCCTGCTTTGCCATACGGACGCATTTGTTAGAGCGTCCGAAAAAGCGGAGAAAGCTGCCGGCATGATTCAGAAACGTGGTGACAGTTTAGGCGCGGCCAGAGCGGTTTCTACGCTGCGTCAAGCGTGAATTTCCGATGTGCGGCACACGAACTGTCACCATACTTCCAGGCGCAAAATGAACCATGCCAAAGCTGCCTATGCATATCCTCTTGTCTGCTCCGCCCTTTAGCCAGTGCTACTCATCTTACCATCTCTACAAACGATTAGGATGTGTTTTACCCTCTTATCTTCTCTTCTACTAGGGCGGGACGAGGAGGCTGGGGGTGAGGACGAGTCTCACCCCCGATGTGGCAGACCGATGAGGAAATGAATGACTAAGGCTGTACGCGGCGAGTCGGATCGGCAGGTTTCGTCTGTTGACCCGTCACCGGATCAAACTCGCCGAGATGTCGCCCCCTTCTATCGTACTTCTCCACCTTGCCATGCTGGGAGTCCCACTCGTAGATATTACCATTACCATCGACCCACCGTGCCCGCAATCCTCCTCCAAAAGGAGTCTTTGGTCTTGCTCGCCTGGCAGTTGGGAATGCCGGTAATGATCTAGGCGCTGGTATGTAGCCATGCCCGCTTGCATTCACAGAGTTCGGTATCGTCACCGGCTTGATGTAGACGGGGATGGCGGTTGCGGCGGTGCATGACGACGCTCCAGGCACCGTCGTCCCGCCGAGGACGGGGCCGGAGGCGATCGTGCCGACGGGCGGGGGGCCGGTGGTGCAGGGCACGGGGATGGAGGCGAAGTTGCCGTACCTAATGACGCTGACGATAAAATCCTTCCCGGCAATCAGGAGGACACCTCCCGCGTGAATGCCCGTGCCTATCAGGTCTTTTCCTGCATGCGCCACGACAACGACAGCGCCGGCAAACAAGGTGAAGGCCTCGATGAAGTCGTCAACGGGCGATCCCGCCGATCCTGCCCCCGCGTCGAGCCCACTCGGATCAGTGGCGTCGATGGGATTGTCGCCGACGTAGGCGTAGGTACGGACGCCGTCCTGCTCACTGGGGTCGGGCTGCAGGAACCGCTCGATCTCGGGGTCGTAGTAGCGCACGCTGAGCCAGTACCAGGAGAGCTTCTCGTCGTACCAGTAGCCAGCATAGCGCAACTGCTGGGGCACCATCTCGTCGGTCGCGTCGTTGGAGGTCAACTCGCCCCAGCTGTCGTAGGCGTAGCGGTCCACCACCTTGCCATTGATGTCGGTCAGCGCCACCACGTTGCCGCGCCCGTCCACCTCGTACCAGTAGCGGCTGGTCGCGCCGCTCCCGTTTGTGCGCAGTAGTTCGTAGGGTGCGCCAGCGTCGGTGTAGAGGTAGGTGTCGGTGTAGAGCAGCGTGCCGCCCTTGGTGACGCGCAGTTGCCCCAACATGCCGCTTCGATAGGTGAACTGCTCATCCAGCGTTGCCTGGCCGGGCTCGGCCAGGGTGTACTCCGAACGCTGGCCGTTGGGGTTGTAGGCGAGGGTGACGGTGGCCGTGACGGTGGTCGTGGAGGGGGCCACGCGGTCCAGGAAGGTGAGTTGCGTGGGGCGGGCCTGTGAATCGTAGGTCAGGTGGGTGTTGAGGGCGTTCTTGGGCGCGGGACTCACCGCGCCGAGGCCGTTTGTGATGGCGGTGGTGTCGCCGTGGGCGTCGTAGCTATAGAAGGTGGTGGGCTGGCCATCGCCCATGACCATGGTCTGGAGCTGGTTAGGCGTGGCCGCTGTGTAGGTGTAGGTCACGGGGTAGCCGTTGTCGCCGAGTTGCGTGGTGAGGTTGCCGTTGAGGTCGTAGGTCCACTTGTAGGACCCGCCCGTCGCGACGACCTGCTGACCGGACTCCAAGGTGAGGCGACCGCGGGCGTCATGGACGAGGGTGTCGGTGCCCGAGAGGGTGGTGGTGCTGGTGGTCCAGTTGAGCGGGTTGTAGCCGTAGGCGTAGGCGCTGTTCAGAATGGTGGCGGGCGCGGCGCTGCCGGCGAGGGTGGCGTACAGCGCGTACTGGTCGTTGATGCTGGTGGAAGCGCCGAAGGTGGAGGGCCACGCGCCGTACTGCTGGTTGGCGGCGGAGTCATAGGCGCCGCTACCGGCCGCGCCGGTGTCGTAGGCCAGGTTATTGTACTGAGGGGCGGAGCCGGCGGCGTTGTACAGCAGCCAATAAGTGGTGGTAGGGGCCAGGGTCGCGGCGAGGGCCACCGTGTTCCAGCTGTTGGCCACCAACGTGCCGGAGGCGCTGGAGGCGACCAGCGTCCCTGGCGCGCCGTTGCTGTTCGTGTAGAGCGCGACCTGGAAGAGGTCGTTGGCCGGGGTCGGATCGATGGCGCCGACGTAGGCCGAGACGGAGGTGATTTGCCCGCCCCGGGGCCCCGTTGTGATCCGGGAGCCGTCCATGTTGTAGGAGTCGTAACTGTCGATGGAGCCGCCGATGGGGGTATAGCCCAGGGTGTTGGCGCTGGGACCGGCCAGGGTCTCCGTGACCAGGCGGCTGGAGGCGTCGTAGCCCAGGCCCTCCCGCACGCCGCTGCCGCCGGGCAGGGTCATGGTCACGGGCAGGTCGTTGAGGTTGTAGCCCGCCCGCCCGACGTAGGGACCGGAGCCGGCGAGGCCCTCGGCTAGAGCGATGGCGCGGCCCTCGGCGTCGAGGGTGGTGGCGACGGTGGTCGTGCCATCCACGATGGTGTGGGTGCGCTGGCGGCCGGCGGCGTCGTAGCCGTAGCGGGTGGTCAGGCCGTTGTCCGTCGTGCTGGTCTGGCGGTCGGCGGCGTCAAAGGTGGCGCTGTCGGTCTGGGTCTGCACGGGACCGGCCTGGGTCTGGGTCTGGCGGGTCCAGGAGACGGTGTTGCCGTCGGGGTCGAAGGTGTTTGTCGTGGTGATGATCGTGCCGGTGGCGGCGGTCCCACCCGGACCGGGCACGGTGGCCACGTCCTGCACGGTGCGGTTGGCGGCGTCGGGGGTGATGGTGTCAGTGCGGTTGTCCGCGTCGAGGTGCGTGACCTGGTTGCCGGCCGCGTCGTAGGTGTAGGAGTCGACGCGGGGCTGGCCGGGCGCGCCGCCCTTGCCCACCGGCGCGGGATCGACCTCCACGGTGCGCACCTCGTCGGCGAAAGTGTAGGTGGTGTAGGTGACGTCGCCGTTGGGCTGCTGGACCTGCGCCACGTTGCCGTCGCCGTCATAGTAGGTGTGGGTGGTCAGGGCGGTCGCCAGGCCGGGACCGCTGGTGGTGTCGGTGGCGACTTCGTTGCGTGCGTCGTAGGCGCGCGTTTCGACCGTGGTGGCCGCGCCCGCCGCGCCGCCGGTGATGGCCACGGTGTTGCCCACCGCGTCGTACTGATACTGCGTGGTGTTGTTGGAGGGGTCGGTGGTCTGGGTCAGGCGTCCGGCCGCGTCGTAGGCGCTCTGGCTGACGTTGCCCTGCGGGTCGCGCGTGGCCGTCTGCTCGGTCGCGGTGTAGGTGTAGAGGGTGGTCCCGCTGACGGGGTTGGTGGTCGCGACCAACCGCTGCCAGGAGTCGTAGCTGCGGGTCGTGACCTCGCCGTTGGCGTTGCTCGCCCGGATGACGTTGCCGTCGGCGTCGTAGCCCGTGCTGCTGGTGGGCGTGCTGGTGCTGCCGTCGTAGAGGGTCACGCGCGGCAGCGTGGTGGAGGTCTGACGGCCCAGGTGGTCGAAGGCGGTGGTCGTGGTATTGCCGTTGGCCGAGGTCATGCCCGTCTGGTTGCCGTCGCCGTCGTAGCCGTAGGTGGTGGTGACCGGCCCGGTCGTGGTGATACCGTTGAGCATGGTGGTGAGGGGCGGCGTGCTCTCACTGCGTAGGTCGCCCTGCGGGGTGTAGCTGTCGGTGCGCGTATATAGGGGCGCCTTCACCGGGTCAAGCGTGACGGTGGCGGCGGCGTCCTGGGTCACGTCCAGGCCGCGCCCGTCGATGGCGGTGACGCGCTCGCCGTACCCATCGTAGCGATTGACACTGGCCCGCCAGAGGTAGGTGCATTGCGGCAAGCCGTTCGGCGCCACGCCGCCCGTGGTAGCGGCGGTCTGCGCCTGGGGGCAGCCGCTGTAGCCGGTGAACACGGTGGTGGTGATCGGGGAGTGATAGCCGTCGTAGGCGTAGCGCGTCACGCCGCCCTCGGGCTTATCGGTCTCCAGCAGGTCATAGGTGGTGGGGTCGTAGCGGTTGGTGATGGTCGAGGTGGTCGGGGTGGTCCCGGGCGCGTAGAGGCCGACGGCGGGCCGCGTGGTCCCGGTCAGCAGGCCCACGCTGCCGCCCGGTCCCACATAGCTGTAGGCGTAGGTGGTGGTGTTGCCGTTGGCGTCGCTGCTGCTGGTCACGTCGTGGTCGGCGTCGTAGCTGGCGCTGCTCGTGTTGCCCTGGCCGTCCTGCGTCTGGGTGGCCTGACCGAGCGCGTCGAGGGTGGTGGTGGTGGTCAGGGCTCCCGCGGCGCCCAGGCCGCGGATCACCTGTGTCAGGCCCGGCACGTACGTGACTTGCGTGGTGTAGGCGGGGGTGTAGCCGGCCTGGCCCAGTGTGCCGGAGACCGGGCTTGTGATGCTGGTCAGGCGGCCCTGCCCGTCGTAGCCCAGCGACCAGGCGTGTGGGGCGGGCGTGGTCACGGTGACCAGTTGCGTCCCGCTGTAGCCGAAGGTGGCGGTCAGCGCGTCGGACGTGCCCGCCCCGCGCGTAAGGGTGGTCAACTGGCCCTGCGCGTTGTAGCCGTAGCTGACGTGCTGGCTGCCCGCCGCGCCGGCCCCGCCGCTCTGCCAGAGGGGACTCTGCGCGTCGGAGAGCAGGCCGTTGCTGTAGGTGAAGGCTAGCGCCCGCCCGCCGCTATTGGTCTGCGCCGTGCTGCCGCTCGGCCCCTGCGTCATGGTGTTCCGGTTGCCGTAGGCGTCCGTGTCCGCGCTGTAGCGGCCCTGGGTATCGAAGCTCCAGGATTCCCCGGTCAAGAAGTTGGTCAGGACGAAGCCGGTGATAGCTGAGGTGCTGAGCAGCCAGGGCTGGCCCGGCGGGGTGCCGTAGGCGGTGTAGGGGCCGCTTCCGCCGGGGGCGCCCTGGTAGGGGAAGTCCCACGGCGCGCCCGAGGCGTCGGTGTAGACCACGGTCTGGGTCAGCACGCCGCCCAGGCGCGGCGTGAGACTGCTGACCCAGCCGGGTCCCGCCGCCG
>JAABUX010001631.1_pt1 | contig 14145 bp, 6 predicted proteins | sample 5561851 | NCBI WGS metagenome assembly JAABUX01 (sample SAMN10711883, study PRJNA513361) | rock metagenome | isolation source: Antarctica rocks | place: Antarctica: Victoria Land, Richard Nunatak red sandstone | collected 2016-01-03 | reverse complement strand
TTCTAGAGGAAATTAGAACAAAATAAGGACATCCCCTTGTACGAAAGGAGTTGGGTATATTAACCTATAGTTTACCTGTTGTTTATCTACTTATATTAAAACATAAATTGTAAATTAAAGGTTTTTAACAGGACTTTTGATATACAGTGGGATTTTACTTTTCACTAAAGTATTAGTAGCTTGTATGATAATAAACTAAAACAGATGACAAATGCAACCTTACTTAAGATAGGCACGGCAGGAAAGCTATGTTAATGTTTGATAAATGCTGAATGCATATAGGCATGAAACATACCTTAAGATATTCTTAAATATACGTAGCATAACACTACGAATTAATATGTTACTAATATTAGTAAATAGGCTTAAATTCAAAGGATCTTGAAGTCTTTAGGTATTAAGTACTAATTTTATAAACTACTAAATGTTACACTTATCTAATTATTGTAAAGCAAGTCTTTCAAAAAACGTTAGTTTTGGGAAACTAAACAAATTTAATAAAAAACTGTAATTATTGCCCGGTTAGCATAAAAGTAATGCAACCGTTTTGTAACCGGTTGACGCAAGCGCAATACTTGCACTGGGCTTTCATAACCTGGGAATTTTATTGGTGATTTTATAAGATTATTACTTAAATCGCATTTATAAATAAGGGGCCCAATAGTCTAGTGGTTAAGACATGATGTTTTCACCATCACAACGGGGATTCGAATTCCCCTTGGGCTATTTGAACTGTTAGTGTGCAAATAAACAGTTAAAACTAATACCATAAAGTGCTTAAGATAAATTCTTATAAAACGTATGCGGATTGATGTAATAGTAGCATAACTGGCTCATGACCAGGATATAGGGGTGCAAATCCTTTATCCGCGTTTAATTAGCATTTTACATGGTTCGGTAAGTTATAGGGATTTTATCACATATTAATTACTCTCCATGAAAACAAAGGACGTGTACACTATGAGCTTAAATTATAATTTTCCTTAAAAAATAAAGGCAATAGCTTAACTGGTAAAGCAAGCTGCTCATGACAGTTGAGATAAGTGTTCAAATCACTTTTGCCTTAATATACATTTAATTATATTTGTCCGAGTGCTGAAATTGGTAGACAGGGTAAGCTTAAGTTTTACTGATTTTAATCGTGAACGTTCAAGTCGTTTTTCGGATACTATATGTATATATATATATATGCCTGTCATATACATTTTTGTGTTGTTGTCGTTTTGTGACGTATGTTTTGTATTATTTTTTTTATCACATATATAAAATATAGAAAAAAGGGGACATGGTTTAATTGGTAAAACGTCGATCTTGCATATCGTTATTTCAGGTTCGAGTCCTGATGTCTCCATAACAACGACTTCACTACAGTACGTTTTTTCTATACTAATTACTAATTTTACAATGAATTGTTAACCCTTAGTATTTTGGTAGAAACAGGTGAGACAAAAACTAGAATAAGGGTGATTAGATATGTAAGGTTTAGGTATATATTAGTGTAATATAAAAGTTTTATACTTTTAGGTAACAAAACTGTAAAAATAGCCTGAGAAGCTCAATTGGTAGAGCGGAACTCTGAAGATGTTTAGGTTATAAGTTCGAATCTTATCTTAGGCAAATGATTTATACTATAAGTTATATACTGCTAACATGGTCACTTTTTTACGTATAAAGCACAATGGATATAAAGGTAATGATGGAATTGGCAGACATGAATAGCTTAGGTCTATTTGGTTATTAAATCTTATCCGTTCAAGTCGGATTTACCTTAAACAGACCCGCACAAATGTACAAAAAATATGGTATTATGTACATGTGCTAAGTTCTCACTTGTTATTTTGGTATATTACCATACAAGCCAGAACTTGTTTAGTTGCACATGCTTTTTTTTAGTCTTTCAAAGGTTTATATATGTTGTAGACTAATAGGCAAGTCATAAATTTTTGATATTTACTATTGGGTGTTCGAATCACTCCAACATAAAGATCGAATAAAGGTGGTTATAGTTCAAAGGTAGAACAACTGTATGTGGAACAGTGCGTTCCCTGTTCGAGTCAGGGTATCCACCCTTATAAAACAAGCAAAAAATATCAAAGTTTTTAATTAAATTTTCATAAGCCAGGGTAGTTCAACTGGTTAGAACATTAATTTCATGCATTAATAATGAGAATTCGAGTTTCTCCCCTGGTTTGTGTAATAAGATATAAAACATGAACAGCGTTTTATATCTTATAAAAAAAAATACATAGATGTATAAAATAAATGTATAGCTGCATTAAATAAATATACATAAATAGGTTCGACTCCTAAAAAAACAATAACCATATTTTCTTTGATCTACATAATATTTTCTAATGCCCTTACATCCAGGCGGGATAAATCTATACTCTACAGCAGAGATACCATAATTACTTTACTATATTCCCTTTTACTAACGTATGAAACGTTAAATCTTTCTTTTATGGCCCTAGGTATAGGTTTGTTTGGTGGCTTGTTTCATGTTACTCAAATCACCCATACCTTTCACATTTTTTTATATTTCGTGTCTGCAGTTATTGTTCAGTTAACTGCTTTTTACCCCAGAAAGCTGTTAATTAATGGGTATTCTAGTGTATTTTCTATGTTTACTCTAAGGTTTATATATGAAGATGTCAATATTGTTAGTAAAGTTGGAGAACAATTCAAAATAATAGAATACCCACTAATATTATTATTTATAATAACAGGTGGTGTTTTTCTTATGTCATCCAGCGACATAGTTTCTATATTTTTGTCCATTGAATTACAAAGTTACGGTTTATATTTGCTGGCTACGCTATATAAAAACTCAGAGCTGTCAACTGCAGCTGGTCTTACTTATTTTTTATTGGGTAGTCTATCATCTTGCTTCATTTTGTTAGGTACGAGTTTACTTTATGCAAACTCTGGCACAACAAGTCTAGATGGTTATTATATAATAACTGGTATCTCAAATATAGCGTATGAATTTGAAAAAGGAATATCTGATTTATATAATCCTTTGTATTTAAATATATCTTTACTTATTATGTCAGTGGGGTTTTTATTTAAAGTATCAGCTGCACCCTTTCACTTTTGAAGTCCTGATGTTTACGATGCTATACCTACAATAGTAACAACTTTCGTGGCTATAGTAGCTAAAATATCCATTTTAGTGTTTTTATTAGAAATAGTACATTATACCAGTAATTTGTTTTTTTCTGATAACTTCGCTTGAACATACAGTTTGCTCTTAAGTTCTTTTTTATCTTTATTAGTAGGTACAGTTTTAGGTTTAACGCAATTCAGAATAAAAAGATTATTAGCTTATAGTACTATTTCACACTTGGGATTTATACTACTGGCTATGACAATAAATAGTTTGGAATCAATACAAGCTTTTGTATTCTATCTCATGCAATATTCTATATCTAATTTAAATTCTTTTATGATAATAATTGCGATAGGGTATTCCCTATATCCCTTTATTAATAAGGGGCCTTTAAAAACTATGTATGAAGCTCTACCAGATAGAAATAATACACCTATACAACTAACAAGTGAACTAAAAGGCTATTTTTACTTAAATCCTTTATTGGCCGTAAGTCTAGCAATAACATTGTTTTCTTTCGTTGGTATTCCTCCTTTAATAGGGTTTTTTGCAAAACAAATGGTGCTATCCGCTGCTCTGGACAATGGTTATGTTTTTATTACTATAATAGCTATATTAACTAGCGTAATAAGTGCTGGATATTATTTGAATGTAGTAAAACAGGTTTTTTTTGACAGTAATGAATTCGAATTAGACGACAGTTTTAAAAACATACAGCATGACTGTGAAATAGCACCTTATATATATAATAGATATAACACTAACTATGTTAAGTTTGGTGTTGAAAACATCACACTATCAACATTTTTAACTGTAACTATATCTGTGTTAACATTAGTAATATTGTTATTTATGTTTGCATCAAAAGAATGATTAAGTATGTCTAGATTGTTGTCATTATTAATGTTTAATCCTTAAATGTCTAGCACCATCTTTTTTTTTATTTTTGTGCCTTTAATATCCTTTATATTGCTAAGCATAAACTTTGTTTTTGCGCCACATAACCCTTATATGGAAAAAAATAGTGCTTTTGAGTGCGGGTATAGTTCTTTTTTAGGTCAGAATAGAACACAATTTAGTGTATCTTTTTTTATTTTTGCACTGTTATTTTTATTATTTGATTTGGAAATTTTACTTGTGTATCCATATCTAGTAAGCGCATACGTTAATGAGATATACGGTCTGACAATATTGTTAGTATTTTTATTAGCTTTAACTCTGGGTTTTGTTTTTGAATTAGGTAAAAAAGCCCTTACTATTGATAGTAGACAAACAAACCATAATAAAAAAAAACCAATGTCTGGCGATCTATGAAGAACTCATAGTGAACCAAGTTATCTGCGTAACCTTGTTATTACACAGAGTTTCTTTACTAGCTATAAAATGTTTAACAAAAATTTTTGATGCGTGTACTTATCTACCCTTAAAACTAAATTTACTTGTAGATATATCATTTTTACTTTATTAATTATCATTTTTACCTATTGCCTTAGGAATTATTTGCAATTTTTATTAGATTTGGACTTAAGTAAATTCACTGATTACGCTTTCATAATGGCGGTAACGGGCGCCCTATGTAAGGCTCTTTGACATTTTTCAGAGGTTATTAGCGGTGAGTCAGAAATGCATAAAATGCCTATGGGAGCAGACAACACAATTAATATTGTAACCCCAAAAAAGTCTAGCCAAGTAGGTTATGGTTTTGCCATGGATAGCGCTAATGATAAAAATAGTTTCACTAAAAATTCAAGTAACATTCCATCAAATGCTACAGGTATTGTTAAATCAGACATCTCTAACCACCCATCCATTGTGGGCAACAATAATGATTCGCTGGACACTTTGGAGAAAAGATTATTAACCATGCCACTAGAAGTGCGGGAGAATGTAGCTACAGAAATGCAAGCAGGGAGGGCTGATTTGATGAATCAGACCCAATATATCTACAGAAGAATCATGCAGTTAGATAGTCCTGCCAATTACAGGCGGATAGACGGTATAAGACCTACAATGCCGAGTATAATTTCAAAACATCGGACTTTGTTTTACACCTATGATGAACCGATTCATTTTGATACTTTTTCGAATCTTTTTCGTGGTATTGAAAAAAATATACAGAAATTGGAAGAAATGTCAGATAAACGTATAAGATTACATTTAGATGCCCCTTCGGGAGTGAGTGAATCCATTAGAAAGAATGAGTTATCTTTTTTACTTAAAGATAGATCTGTCACACCTCTAACTTATGTTTGGTGTAAGCACAGACTTCCTAGATTTGAACCTTATGGAAACATGAGCAATGTTTATGACGCAATAGATTCTATTGCTAAAAAAAACAAAACTGTCCTAGATGCGTGGGAAAGAGAAAAGATAAAACCTATAGATTGACGTATAATTGAACGTGAACATGCATCTAGACCCGAATAGATTACTTATCCCTAAATTTTAAACAAAAAATAAGTATATTAAAATAAAGTTCCCAAAAAAACATGTTGGTAAAACACACTTTTTAACGAAAACAATAAGCAATGAATTTATCGTTAGTGTTATTTTTGATAGGGGTATTAGGCTTTGTGTTAAATAGAAAAAACATAATTTTAATGCTTATTTCAATTGAAATAATGCTTCTTGCTATTACGTTTTTAATTTTGGTAAGTTCACTTGGCTTTGATGATATATTAGGACAAACATACGCAATATATGTAATAGCAATAGCTGGGGCTGAGTCCGCTATAGGTTTAGGTATATTAGTGGCATTTTACAGATTAAGAGGAAGTATTGCTGTAGAATATAAATAATGTATTTAGCTATAATCGTATTACCTCTATTAGGTTCAATAGTTTCTGGACTATTTGGTAGAAAGGTCGGAATTAGTGGAGCACAACTTACAACAAGTTTATGTGTTGGTATAACAACAGTTATTTCCATCCTTGCATTTTACGAAGTAGGCTTGAACAATGTATCTGTATCTATATCAACCTTTAGATGAGTTGATTCGGAATCACTAAACATCTTGTGGGGGTTCAATTTTGATTCTTTAACGGTATCTATGCTGATACCTGTTTTAGTTGTATCTTTTTTGGTACACATATACTCAGTAGGCTATATGAGTCATGACCCCCATAATCAAAGGTTTTTCAGTTATTTAAGTTTATTTACCTTCATGATGATTATACTTGTTACATCTAACAACTTTTTATTAATGTTTGTGGGTTGAGAGGGTGTGGGTGTTTGTTCGTATTTATTAGTAAGTTTTTGATTCACTAGAATAGCGGCCAATCAAAGTTCTATGTCTGCTTTTCTTACTAACAGGGTAGGTGATTGTTTCTTGACTTTAGGTATGTTTGCTATGTTGTGGACGTTTGGTAATATAGACTATTCTACTATATTTTCACTGGCTCCTTTTGTGAGTGAAAATATTATTACTGTTATAGGTATTTGTTTGTTGATAGGGGCTATGGCTAAAAGTTCTCAGATAGGTCTTCATGTTTGATTGCCCCTTGCCATGGAAGGACCTACACCAGTATCAGCATTGATACACGCCGCTACCATGGTTACAGCCGGTGTTTACCTGTTAATGCGAGCGTCGCCTTTGATAGAATACAGTTCTACAGTACTTGTCATATCATTATGAATAGGTAGTATTACCACTGTTTTCAGTTCCATAATAGGTCTTTTCCAACAAGATATAAAAAAAGTTATCGCATATTCCACAATGAGTCAACTGGGTATGATGGTCATAGCTGTAGGGTTATCATCATATAATATAGCTTTGTTCCATTTGGTTAATCACGCTTTTTATAAAGGACTATTATTTCTCGGTGCAGGTGCTGTCATACATGGTGTGGCTGATAATCAAGATTTTAGAAGGTATGGTGGCCTCTTAATTTTTTTACCTCTAACTTACACAGTAATGCTTATAGCTTCACTCAGCTTAATAGCTTTTCCTTTTATGTCTGGTTTTTATTCTAAAGATTTAATATTAGAATCCACTTATGGTTTATATGAATACTCTGGTGTTGTAGTGTATTTTACCGCAACTTTAGGTGCAATGTTTACTACTTTATATTCAGTTAAAGTTTTATACCTTACATTTTTAACTAATGCAAATGGGCCTATAATTAATTACAATAAAGCACATGAAAGTGGCATATTCATGAGTTTACCCTTGATAATATTAGCTCTATTTTCCATATTTTTTGGTTTCATTACAAAAGATATTTTTGTAGGGTTAGGATCCGGATTTTTTATAGATAACAGTTTATTCGTGCATCCTTTACACGAGATAAATATAAATACTGAATTCGCCGTTCCCACGCTTTTTAAACTGTTACCCTTAATGATAACAGTTGTGCTAACGATTGCTTGTTTAGTTTTGTTTGAATTACTGCCTCTATTTATTATGAAAATTAAACTTACCAGATTGGGATATAATGTATTCAGCTTTTTCAACTTACGTTTTCTCATAGAGTTTTTTTATAACAAATTTATTACGAGCTTCATATTTAAACTAGGAGGACAAACAACGAAGGTGTTGGATAAAGGTTCAATAGAGCTTTTAGGTCCTTATGGCTTAGAGAAGGGACTTGTTAGTATCAGTAGCAATCTAAGTAAACTAGATACAGGTATTGTGACATCATATGCTTTGTACATACTTATAGCTTTGGTGCTGTATATATTAACCCCCTATATATACTTAAAAGACGTTAGTCTATTGTTACTAATAATATATAGTTTATTTATATGTGAGGCTGGTATATATATATATGAAAAAACAGTAAATAATAAACTATAACTGACCTATATAGTATTCGTTTAAGCGTGCGATAGACATTAATGCACTAAATTATCTTTATATTATAATAATAAACTTATTATTGTTAATTACATAGTAAAACGTATTATGTGCGGCACACATAACGTGCTATACTATAAAAAGGTATACTAGAGTATATATAACTGTGTATATATTTAGATTAGAAAAAAAAATTAAAAGTATACAACTAAAACTAAAAAACCAAAACATAAAACGTTGACACGTTAAAGTAGTTAGTGTGTATCCTTAGATATAAAGGTCCCACATGACTTTTATTTAAGCGCGAAATACGAAATGTACTGGTGGATACCCTTCAGCATGCTTTTGAAAATCTGCCAGTCTTTTCAAAACAAGAAAAAAGAGTATCTAGCGTGACTTCTGAGAGATATTATAATATAATAAACTTTCTACCTAAACAAAAAAAAGAAAAAGAAATAATTTTAAAGCAAAGCAAAATATCTTTATGGTTGGAAAGATGATTTATGTCTTCTAATGCCAAAGATATCGGAGTTTTATATCTCATGTTTGCACTACTTTCAGGTCTCATAGGTACAGCTTTTTCCGTGTTAATAAGGCTAGAATTATCTAGGCCAGGTGTACAGTTTATAGCTGACAATCAACTGTATAATAGTATAATAACTGCTCATGCTATAGTAATGATTTTTTTTATGGTCATGCCGGCTATGATAGGAGGCTTTGGTAATTTTTTATTGCCTTTGATGGTAGGCGGGCCTGATATGGCATTTCCTAGGTTGAACAACATCAGTTATTGACTGTTAATACCCAGTATATTATTATTTTTATTTGCTAATGTTTTAGAGAATGGAGCGGGTACTGGTTGAACTCTTTATCCTCCTTTGTCAGGAACTCAAAGTCATAGTGGACCTAGCGTAGATTTAACTATATTCGCTCTACATCTGTCAGGTATTAGTAGCCTGTTAGGTGCAATGAATTTTATAACAACAATATTGAATATGAGAAGTCCAGGTATAACATTACACAAACTAGCACTGTTCGGTTGAGCGGTTGTTATTACCGCTGTTTTACTCCTATTATCATTACCTGTTCTTGCTGGTGGAATAACAATGATACTAACTGATAGAAATTTTAACACATCATTTTTCGAAGTAGCTGGGGGAGGAGATCCTATTTTATATCAACATCTTTTCTGATTTTTTGGTCATCCAGAAGTCTATATATTAATAGTGCCAGGGTTTGGTGTGATAAGCACAACAATCTCGGCTAGCTCCAATAAAAGCGTTTTTGGTTATTTAGGTATGGTCTATGCTATGATGTCAATAGGTGTACTTGGTTTCGTTGTATGAAGTCACCACATGTACTCTGTGGGACTTGATGTTGATACAAGAGCTTATTTCACAGCCGCTACGCTTATTATAGCCGTACCCACAGGAATTAAAATATTCAGTTGATTAGCTACCTGTTACGGTGGTTCACTTCAATTAACACCTTTTATGCTATTTGCATTAGGGTTTGTGTTTATGTTTACAGTAGGAGGTCTAAGTGGAGTTGTTTTAGCAAATGCTTCACTTGACATTGCATTCCACGATACTTATTATGTTGTAGCACATTTTCATTATGTATTAAGCATGGGTGCAGTTTTCGCTCTATACAGTGCATGATATTTCTGAATACCAAAAATATTGGGTGTAGATTATAATAAATCATGAGGTAAAATACACTTCTGAATATTATTCGTGGGAGTTAATGTTACATTTTTTCCTCAACACTTTTTAGGACTTCAAGGTATGCCTAGAAGAATAAGTGACTACCCCGATGCTTTTGCAGGATGAAACATGATATCAAGTATAGGTTCTATTATCAGTGTTATAGCTACTTGATTATTTCTATATGTACTATATATACAATTGATAGAAGGTAAAGGAGTTTATAGATATCCCTGGTATATTAGCCAGTTTTACTATGATACACTAAGAGCTAATTTTGTGAGGTCATATGGATCACTCGAGTGAACTATCTCTAGTCCCCCTAAACCTCATGCTTTTGACAGTTTACCCTCACAAAGCAAATTTAAAATGTCAATTTTGTTTAACCTGATTCTTAAAAATTTTACTTTAGATAAACTAATATTGGCTGCAACTATAATACCCTTGGTCGCTTTAATAAAATGAGTATTTTTTCAAGAACTTATTTCATATAACGATTTCTTAAGTATGGGATTTAGTGTGGCATTCATAAGTCGTATACTTGCTCCTGCATTTACATATATATTAGATATATATAAATTAAATGTTAGTTTGGGACAAGTTTTGTACGGAATAAACTTCGAGAATAAAATGACTATGGGAGGAGGTACCGATTCATTTGTCACAAGTGAAACAAAAGAACCCGTTCAACCGTATATAATTAAAATGAATAATCCTAACCAACAAGGAGAATCTAGCTCTAGTGGAGCTCAACAAGGAGAATCTAGTTCTAGTGCAGCTCAACAATGAGAGTATGGCTTTGGTGCAGCTCAACCCTATGATAATACAGGGAATTATGATTATGATGCTCAAGAACAAGCCTCGCCGGTGTCTGAAACACCCTCAACTCCTCCTCTCGACCCAGATAAAGATAACTTAATTGCACCTCCATATGAATTCAGTCATACGAATCCTTATGGTAGAATGCATCCTAATTACGGAAAAAATGGGCCAGGGTGATCAAACATGGATGATCATCCACCAGGTCAACAAATGTTTAAAAGAAAGTGGGAGATTCGCGAAGATCCCGATCTTACCTTAACGGAACTTCAGAGATTTGCAAGTATTAAAGCACAATTGAAATCCGAAGAAACTTGGACAGTAACGCGGGAAAAATGATACCGAGATACTGAAGCTAAAGCTATGCCCTATATCATTGCAGAAGAAGAGCAGAGATGTATAGAAGAGGCAGAGGAAGCAGAGTATAAAGCTTTACAACTTGCTGAACGGGCAAGAGTAGCTGGTGTAACCCCTGATGAACAAGCGGCAAAGGAAGCTGAGGAAGATAAACATAAAGCAGGAAGGCAATGGTGAAATCACGTCTAAGTTTTTATGTGTTGAGGCTGAGAAGGATAGTTGGAAGCCAGGAAAGCCATACTGATAAGAGTCCTAAATGTTTCGAAGTCTCAACATGTAAAAGAGATTTTAATTTAATTGGTAAAATATGTGACTTTTAATCACCATTTTATGGGTTCAAATCCCGTAGGTCTTAGTTTTTTCTTGGTATTAGACTCACTTTGATTTTTAATGTTTTATAGTGAAATTTAGTGGTATTTTTAACTATATTTTATACAAAAACTAACTTTAGTTTGTTTAACATCTATTAAAGAGTAGATGAAAACAAACATATTATGTGGAAAATCTTTATCAATTTATATAGTATAATGTTTAATTTAACTTTGTTATTGATACCTCTAACAGGTTTGATATATAGCACTTCAATAACATATGAAAATAAAAAGTTTTATAATGGTATTATAAGTCCAGCTAATGTTTTTCTGTCATTTTCCGACAACAGTGTTGTTCAACTGAAAGAACGAGAAACACAAAAAGCACAAGAAACACCGGAAAAGCAAGAAACCCCAAAAAACCAAGAAACACTAGATACACAAGAAACGCAACTTAAGGCTAAATCAAGTTATAATGATAACGATAAAAATAAAAAGCTAGCACTACAAATATCCGTCTGTGCCTTATTAATTTTTTTGTTTGTGTTTGCAATCTGTGATTTTAGCAGTAACCAGTTTCAATTCGTGCAGGAGTATTACGAGGCAAATGTATTTAATCTATATCTCGGTCTCGATGGTTTATCTATGTATTTCTTATTATTAACCACTATAATAATGCCTATTTCATTATTATCTAATTGAACATCCATTTCACACAATATTAATTCATATCTTATAATAATTCTTTTGTTGGAACTGTTATTATTGCTAGTGTTTTTAGCCTTAGACGCACTTTTATTTTACATTTTTTTTGAAAGCATTTTGCCTCCTTTGTTTATACTTATTGGTTTGTTTGGTTCAGATAATAGGGTAAGAGCAAGTTTTTATTTATTTTTATACACACTGCTCGGATCTCTATTTTTGCTTTTGTCAATATTGACAATGTTTTCAACAATGGGAGCTACACATTTTGATATATTATATAAAATGAATTTTAATTACTATTTTCAAATATTATTGTTTTGTGGTATTTTTATAGCTTTTGCAGTGAAAACTCCCACAATCTTTTTAAATGTTTGATTATTAAAAGCTCACGTAGAATCACCTTTAAGTGGTAGTATTATATTGGCGGCAATAGTTTTGAAATTAAGTTTATATGGTATATTTAGACTTGTTTTACCTTTACTTCCAAAAGCTTATATCAATTGTACTTTTTTTGTTTATTTAATAGCTGTTGTAACTATTTTTTATGCTAGCATAAGCACATTGAGAACGATAGATGTTAAAGAACTTATTGCTTATTCTTCTGTTTCACATGCAGCAGTATACTTAATGGGTGTCTTTAGCAATACCATTAAGGGTATAGAAGGAGGTATAACATTGGGATTAGCTCACGGATTCGTTTCTTCTGGTCTTTTTATATGTGTAGGCGGAGTATTGTACGACAGATCTTCTACAAGACTTATAACTTATTACAGAGGTGTTGCACAAATAATGCCTGTTTTTTGCATAATGTTCTTTATATTATGTTTAGGTAATTGTGGAGCACCTTTAACGCTTAACTTTATAGGTGAATTTTTGTCATTGTATGGTGTCTTGGAAAGATCACCTGTATTAGGTATTTTAGCCAGTTCTTCTATAATATTTTCTGCTGCATACACTATTTATTTATTTAATAGAATAGCTTTTGCTGGATCATACTCTAAATTTTTATTTACTAATATGCCAGATGTTAACAAACGTGAGTTTTATATGTTATTAACCTTAGTTACTTTAACTGTGCTATTAGGTATATACCCTAATGTAATCTTAGACGGTATACACTATTCAACTACAACGCTAATATATAATTCTACGATCTTAATTATCCCGTTTTTAAGATTTAACATAGTAGATGTAAAAGTAAAGGCTATATGTTATAAATTTTTCCGTACTACAGTAAAATTACTGTATAATTTAACAGTGTTTGCGTTAACACTTGTACCTTTATATATTATACTCCTACTTGTATACAATATATGGATTATTTTATTTGATCCGGACTGACTTGACTCATTTTGTCAGAATTGACCTGACCCATCTAATGAGTATTCACTTGACCCATCTAATGAGTATGACCGATCTAAAGAGTATTGAGTTGACATACTTAATGGGGATTCACCTGACCCATTTAATCAAGATTCATCTGACCAATCTAATCAGGATTCACCTGACCAATCTAATCGGCATACACCTCGGCTAACTATAATGTGGTCTAAAGGTAGAATTTGGATTTATTGAAAGTAGTAATATATAATAGTGATGTAAAATAATAATGTAAAATGTCTTCTTTTTTTTTTACAAACATTACACTCTTGGTGTTACCACTCGTTAAGTTTATCAAAATTTAAGCCCACTAACCATACAATGGGTTCAAAAACCCAAGCCCCTATAAGAGTTGGCTTTATAATTACTATACAAAAATGTAATTAGTTACTAATGCTTTGCCAGTACTATAGTACGCACATAGAACCATAAACAAGATTGTTTTAGTAAAACTAAATCTATTTATAGCTTATGTTAAGATTTTGTACTTTTCTAAAAATCTAGTCAAAATATTTTCATAATTAAAAAAAATCTCGTTGAAAAACTTAATACATTCTTCTATATGTTTCCCAATGTTTTTAAAATAAAGCATAAAAGCCTAAACAAGTATTTTTTTGAAAAGGTTAGAATTAGTAACATAGATAAATCTAATTTTATAAATAAGTCTAAACATTGCCCACCTCTTGTAAAAGAGTGGTATAACAGTATATACGCCTTTAATAAAAACATAGTTAAACTTTTACCTGTTCTAGATAAAAATCTGTACGATTTAGTTAATAGTTATTTCAATATATATAATATTAACCTTGATAAAAAAGCAAGATCCAAACGGTTGCGTATAAAAAAGATGAAATCTTCTACTAATAGATTACTAACAAGTAAGCTTAACTTAAAACATACAAACGATAAAGTAAATGTAACAATATACACTTACAATAGACGAAAAAAATATTTTATAAATAA
>JAABUX010001534.1_pt1 | contig 14145 bp, 11 predicted proteins | sample 5561851 | NCBI WGS metagenome assembly JAABUX01 (sample SAMN10711883, study PRJNA513361) | rock metagenome | isolation source: Antarctica rocks | place: Antarctica: Victoria Land, Richard Nunatak red sandstone | collected 2016-01-03 | reverse complement strand
TGGTTTCTGGAGCGAAGGCCCATCGGTCTATTATTGCGCGCGGATTGGGGGAGAGATGATCGGAGCGAGTTCCGTTTCTTGATTGAGATTGTGTGTTGTTTATGTCCAGAGATTTGCCTCAGCTGCCAAAGGCTATGGAACGGCTTTCAGACCTCATCTTGCGACCATGTCGAGGTCGTGAGGCGTTGCCCCAGGCTGGTATAGAGCGGGCCTTTGGCCCGCCATTTGGTTTGCTGGCCCGCAACTGTGCGCCAGCCGAAGCTATTGCCCGGCACTGAAGCTGGGGGTGCCGGCCCAAAGCTGTTTGCTGGAGCTCTAGTGAAGCTCCTCTGCGTGGAATTTTAAACTCAGGTACGAATGACGTGATCCTTGAGGTTCGCTAGAACTCGAGTTTGACGGAGACCTGGCCGGTGCGATTGCCGCCGAAGTCTGAGCCGCGGGCTTGGGTGATGGTGCCGAAGTTGGAGTTGGTGGTGTCGAGGCTGGGGTCGGCGAGGTTGGTGTGGTTGAGGATGTTGGTGAAGGTTCCTTCGGCGCGCAGGCGGAGGGACTCGGTGAGGATGAAGGATTTGCTGAGGCCGTTGGAGAGGCTGACGGTGCCGGGGCCGATGACGTCGCCGACCGACGAGGTGCCGAAGCGGCCGATGGGAAGGACGTGGGCGCCGGTTTCGGGGTCGACTCCGCCGACGACGCAGTTGCCGTAGCCGTTGGCGTCGGCCTGGAGGGAGGCGAAGCCGGTGGCACCACCGCGACCTGTGCCGCCGGGGCAGGTGAAGGCGGCGCTGTTGAACCAGTTGGAGCGGGTGCGGTGGCTGTTGTTGCCGTTGGCGACGCGGTCTGGCCGTTGGGCGCCGGTGTAGATGGAGCTTGATCCGGTGCCGGAGGGGTCGACGTTGCCGCTGGGGATGAAGGGCGTGAGGAAAGGGCCGGTCTGCAGGAGGAAGATGCCGGAGACCTGCCAGCCGCCGATGGCGAGGTTGGCGAAGCGGTTCATGCTGCCGCCGAAGCGCTTGCCGCGCCCGACAGGGAGCTCGTAGACGCCGCTCGAGAGGAAGCGGTGGCGGCGGGTTCCGGTGACGTTGCCGTAGTCGATGTGGCGGTCGTAGCTGTAGGTGGCGTTGTAGCCGCCCTGCTCGTCGACAAAGTTGGGCGCGCTGAAGGTGCCGTAGCTGCCCTGGTTGTCGGAGAGGTTTTTGGCGTAGGTATAGGCGGCGTCGAAGGAGAGGCCGCGGCCGAAGCGGTGGGAGAGTTCGGCCTGGCCGGACTGGTAGTTGGCCTGTGCGGAGGTGGCGCGGTCGGGGAGGCTGAGGAAGTTGGGAAAGGGGAAGGCTGTGCGGGGCTGGTCGACGGCGAGGGTGGTTTTGGAGTAGGGGAGCATGTTGAACTCGGGCTGCCAGACGAGGTGCCAGGTCTGGAGGCCGACGTAGGAGACGCGCAGGCCGAAGCCGCGGCCGAGATCGTGGTCGACGGAGAGGTTGGTTTGTAACGAATATGGATCGTGCCAGTTGGTGTCAATGGCGGAGTAGAAGACGACGCTGGGGTTGGCGTAGTTGGGGGTGAAATTATCGGTTGAAGCTGAAACTTTTGGGAAGCTGAAGGCGGGAGGCGTGCCTGCTGGGGAGTTGTAGTAGCTGCGCAGGTTGGCGCTGACGGTTCCGGTGAGAGCGTAGAAGAGCGCGCCGGTGGTGGTGATGTTGTAGTAGCCGACGCCGCCGCGGATGGCGGTTCGATCGTTGCCGAAGGGACGGTAGGCGAAGCCGAGGCGGGGTTCGAAGCGCAGCTTGGGCGAGGTACGGAGGCCTGCGGGGAGGCCGGCTTCGGTGTTGGAGAGGACGGGTGTGCAGGGCGCGCCGTTCTGAGGCAGGTTGGTGGCGAAGGGATTTGTAACACCGGCGGTTGCACAGGCGTTGAAGCTGGCGAGCTCCTGCGGATCGAGTTGAGCGGCGTGTCCGGCGTTGTAGACGACGCGGCCGGATTTGGCGACGGAGGGATCGAAATTGCCGATGGCGATGGTGTTGGTCGAGAAGGCCGGGTGGAACTCGTAGCGGAGGCCGAAGGTAATGTTGAGGTTGGGGGTGGCCTTCCAGTTGTCCTGGGCGTAGAAGGCGTAGGCGTTGGCGGCGCCGGTGTTGTCGGAGGTGATGTTGTCGACCTGGCTGAGGTAGGGTGCGCCGATAAGGAAGTCGCCGAACTCCTGGCCGGTGTAGCGGCCGTCGAAGGAGAAGTTTCCGAAGTTATCGGAGGGGAAGAAGCTGCGGACGGTGAAGGCGCCGAGGTGGCGGAGGTCTGTGCCGACGCGGACGGTGTGATTGCCGCGCTGCCAGGTGAGATTGTCGACGTACTGGAAGATGCGCGAGCGCTGGCTGCCGTTGAGGCGGCTGCCACCACCGGCGAGACGGCCGTTGAAGTTGAAGTTGCTCAGGCCATTGAAGGGGAAGGTGCGGGGGATGCCGTCGAAGTTGGCGCTGTTGGTGAGGCTGATGCCGTCGAAGGGATTGGCACTGCCGTCCTGTTCGAGGGTGAAGCCGAAGCGGAACTCGTCGACGAGGTGCGGGGTGATGGCGTAGTTGGCGGAGGTGGCGAAGATGCGGTAGTGCGCGAAGGCGGTTCCGTTGGGGAGGTTGAAGTCGCCGGGCGTGCTCTGGTTGATGTTTTTGAAGGTGTAGCGGGCGAAGAGGGTGAGCTTCTGGCCGAGGTTCTGGTCGCCGCGGAGGTCGAATTGGGTGGAGTTGATGTCGTTGCGGCGGGTGGTGACGTAGTTGTAGCCGCGGGTGGCGCGCGCGACGGTGAGGGATTGGTCGCCGCCAATGTTGGGATCGGGGAAGATGGAGAGAAAGGCGGCTGAGCTGGGGTTGATGGGCAGCTGCTGACCGGGGTAGGTGCCGCCGGTGAAGGGGTTTGTGAGCGTGGACGTTTCCTGCGAGAAGTCTCCGGCCTTCATGCGGAGGGTGGGAACGAGTTGTTGTCTGCCTACGGATTGGGGAAAGCGCAGGCCTTCGTAGGCACCGAAGACGAAGGTGCGGTCGTGGCCGTTGTAGAGGTGCGGAAGGACGAGTGGACCGCCGAAGCTGCCGCCGAAGTCGTTGGCGACTTTTTTGGGCTTGGTGGTCTTGTCGTAGCCGAAGGGGATGGCGTCGAAGCCGGAGTTCTGGAAGTACCAGAAGGCTGAGCCGTGCGGATGGTTTGTGCCGGACTTAGTGATGGTGGTGATTTCGCCGGGCTGGCCGTATTCGGCGTTGTTGCTGACTCCGTCGACGCGGATTTCGGCGATGGACTCGGCGGAGGGGAAGGCGTCGGCCTGGATGTTATTGGAGGTCTGGTTCTGGGCGGAGATGCCGTCTACGGTGGTTTCGGACTGGGAGGGGAGGCCGCCCTGGATGGAGAACTTGATGCTGGGGTTCGGCGAGGCGGAGGGCTGGGGCGGGAAGGAGCCGGAGTCGGGCTGGACGCCGGGGAGCGTTTGGATGACGTTGAGCGGGGAGGTGGAGCCGGCGCCGCGGTAGTTGGCGGGAAGATCGAGGACGTCTCGGGGGCTAAGGGCGGCGGAGATGGAGGCGTTGTCGGTGACGATGGTGCCGACGTCGGAGGCGTCTACCTGTATGACATCGGTGCGGGTAGCGGGGCTAAGGGAGAGGTCGAGACGGAGCTGCTGGCGGGCGTCGAGGTGGACGCCGGTGTTGGATTCGGTGGCGAAGCCGGGGAGGGCGACGGTGACGTTGTAGGTTCCGGGATCGAGATTGAGGGCGGTGTAGGCGCCGTCGGGTCCGGAGGTGAGGCTGCGATCGGTATTGGTCTCGATGCGGTGGAGGGTGATGCGGGCGGCGGGGAGGGAGGCGCCGGTGGAGTCGCGGACGGAGCCGGTGATGGAGGCGAGGGTTGACTGCGCGGAAGCGACGACTCCGCTGCCGAAGATAAAGAGCAGGAAGAGAAATTTACGGGGGCAAGCAGACATGGTGACCTCTCAAAAGGGATGGTGCGGGTTGATTTAGGTGCTTGTGGGTTGACGTGGGTGCTGTGCTTCCTGGTGCTACTTGGCGTGCATGGGTTGCATGATTGTGAGTTGCTCGGAGCGGTCTCTGCCCTCTGCGCGGCGGAGTCGAGAGCGCCAGGCGGAGGCCAGGACGAGGCCGGTGACGACGGAGGCGATGGCGCGCCCCATCCAGAGGCCGCGCAGAGCGAGACCGCTGTGGAAGGCGAGCAGGTAGGAGAGCGGGCCGCCGATGGTCCAGTAGACGGCGGTGTTGGCGATCAGAGGGGTTCGGGTGTCGCCGAGGCCGACCAAAGCGCCGCTGAAGAGAATGTTGGCGGCATCGCCGAGCTGCGCGAAGCCGCAGATGAAGAAGATGGGAGCGGCCGTGGCGATGACGGCGGGGTCGTTGGTGTAGATGCCTGCCCAGACGCGAGGGAGGCCGACAAAGAGGAGGGTGGCGACAGTGATGAAGCTGAGGCCAAGGATGAGGCTGGCGTTGGCGGAGCGGCGCACGGCGACGAGGCTGCCGGTGCCGGCGCTTTGGCCGACGCGGGCGGAGGTGATGTAGGAGAGGCCGAGCGGGACCATGAAGACGAAGGCATCGAGATCGAGGACGACCTGATGCGCGGCGAGCATGGTGGTGCCGAGGCGGGCGCAGATGATGGACATGTAGGTGGAAAAGCCGAGATCGGTGAGCTCCTGGATGGCGGCGGGCCAGCCGATGCGGGCGAGGAGACGGAGACGGGCGAGGTCCGGCTGGAGCGAAGCGAGGGTGAGGCGCAGACCGTGGCTTTTGTCCGTCAGCATGATGCCGAGGAGGAGAAGGGCGACCATGTAGACGCGGACGATGCAGGTGGCCCAGCCGGAGCCGGCGATCCCGAGTGAGTGGAAGCCCAGGTGTCCGTAGAGCAGCGCCCAGTCGCCGACGAGGTTGACGAGGTTTGCGGTGATGAGAGAGACGGTGATGAGGATGACGCGGTTGACGGACTGGAGGTAGCGGCGGAGCGCCCAGTAGAGGAGGAGGGGGCCGGCGGACCAGATGAGTGCATGGAGGTAACGGCTGGTTTCGCCGACGATCTCAGGCGAAGTGCCGAAGTAGCTGAGGAGCGGAAGGCAGGCAAGCGTGCCAAGCATGACTATGGGCGTGCCAACGATGACGAACCACAGGGACTGCGAGAGGGTGCGGACGCAATCCGCGGTGTCATGGCGACCGTAGGCCTGCGCCACAAGGGTTTCCACGCCGGTGAGCATGTAGATAGCCGAGAAGACGAGGGCGTAGAAGATGGTGTTTCCGAGCGAGGAGGCGGAGATGGAGAGGGCCGCGTGCGGCATGCGGCCGATCATGATGGCGTCGACGATATAGGTCGACATCCAGCCGAGTTCGCCGAGGGCGAGGGGCGTGCCGAGGCGGGCGGTGAGTTTGAGTTCGCAAGACAGGGATTCGGCATCGGTGGCCGAAGCATCTGCATTGCGCCTTACGGGAGAGGTAATCAGCGCGGTGCTCCGAATCGTTCGTGAACGTCATTATCGGCTTTGCTGGGTGTTAGGGGCGAGGCGTTTATAGCGTTTGGCAGGAAAAAGTCTGGTGGGCGGCCACTGTGGTGAAAACGGATTGATTGAGAGCTCGCATAGGGAGGACTTTCGCTCTCGGGATACGCGTAAGGCTCGTAGTTTGAGCTGCAGCGCTGCAGGTGTTGAAGTCTTAACTTTGTGTCTAATTACCTAAGGCACAGAAAGAGAATTCGGGGTTGGTACTAAAGTTCTGTCCTTCTTTGTCGATAGGAGATGTGAGCGCCGAAGCAACGCTGACACGGCGGGCTGCTCCAGGGGACGGTATGTTTTCAATTATTGGAATTCTTGTGGTGCTTGGGTCTGTGATCGGTGGCTTTCTTATGGAGAAGGGCAAGCTGCCCGTTCTTATACAACCGGCGGAGTTCCTGACGATTGCCGGTGCGGCGATCGGGACATTTCTGGCGGCGAACCCGATGCACGTGGTGAAGGGGGCGATTGCCGGTGTGCTCGGGGTGCTGAAGGGTGGCGGTGTCCCTGAGAAGCGTTATATCGAGTCGCTCAAGATGCTCTTCGACGTGTTCAGCAAGGCGCGCAAGGATGGCATGATCGCGATCGAGGCGGACATTGAAGAGCCCGAGAAGAGTCCGATCTTCTCCAAGTACCCGATGTTTTTGAAGGATCACCACGTGAGCGCGTTTGTGTGCGACACGATGCGCATGGCCGTTACGGGAGGCGTGAAGTCACTCGATGTCGACCAGATGATGGAGTTGGACCTTGAGGTGCATCACCACACCTCCATGCAACCGACGCATGCGCTGACCTCGGTCGCGGATGCTTTGCCGGGGCTTGGGATTGTGGCTGCGGTTCTTGGGATTGTGGTCACGATGGGTGCGCTGGGCGGACCGCCGGCGGAGATTGGGCACAAGGTCGCGGCGGCGCTGGTCGGCACATTTCTTGGAATTCTGCTGTGCTACGGAGTGCTCGGGCCGATTGCGGCCAATATGTCGAAGGCGACGGAAGAGAAGCACGCGTACTACCACGTGCTCCGGGTGACGCTGCTGGCCTTTATCAAGGGCACGTCGCCTATTCTGGCGATCGAGATGGGCAGGCGTGCGATTCCCGAGCATGTGCGGCCGAAGTTTGCGGTGATGGAGAAGGCCTGCCGTGAGAAGGGCGCCGAAGCGGCGAGCTAAGGAAAACTATGACGGATACGACAGAAGACCTCATCATCATCAGGAAGAAGAAGATCGTTCATGGCGGGCACCATGGCGGAGCGTGGAAGGTAGCGTATGCCGACTTTGTGACAGCCATGATGTCGCTGTTCATCGTGCTGTGGTTGACCAGCAGCAACGATGCAGTGAAGAAGTCTGTGGCCGGCTACTTCAACGATCCCAAGGGAACCGCGAAGCTTGAAGGAAGCAGCCGCAGCGGCACGGGGGACGCCTTGCCGGTGAGTCGCGCCGACATGTCTAAGTTGAAGGAGAGATTGCTGCAATCAGCCCAGCGGCTGCCGAATTTTGAGAAGCTGCGCAAGCAGGTGGAGATCAGCGCCTCTCCGGACGGTGTGCGGATCGAGCTGATGGAGGACTCTGGAGGAACTTTCTTTGAGAGCGGCAGCGCGCAGCCGACACCAGCGCTGCGGGAGTTCCTGACGCTTATCTCGAAGGAGCTTGGCAAGATGCCGAACAAGGTGTCGATTGAGGGTCACACGGACTCGCATCCGTACAGCAATGTTGAGGGCTACAGCAACTGGGAGCTCTCGGCCGATCGGGCGAACGCGGCCCGGCGGTTGATGCAGAGCAACGGTCTTGGCGGGGGGCAGATAGAACAGGTACGCGGCTTTGCGGACCAGATGCCACGGGTCCCGGATCGGCCGGAGGACCCTTCCAACCGCAGAATTACGGTCATTGTTGCCTCGACCCCAGTTGTGGAGAGCGGGCCGGGGCCGGAGCAGGTTGCCGACGCAAAGCCGGCAGCTGTGGGGAAGGAGTGAGCGATTTCAACGCTGGTCGAGGCCGTGACGCGAGATGGCTTCGACCAAGGCAACGAGGACCTGCTGCTCCTGATCGTTGGCGAAGCCGAACTGCAGACCCGATCGCAGACCTTCGGTGTGGGTGACGTGGGCGCGCAACTCGAAGACGCGGCTAGCCGGCTTGAGACGGAGGCTGCCGGCGGCACCGGTTCTGAGTGGATAGGCAAAGCGCGCGAGGATGCCGGTGTGACTGAGGTTGAGACAGTGGCCGGTCGTGATGCTGTCCCCGAGCACGAAATCGAGGGAGAAGTTGACATCGAAGCGTGGCAGCCGATAGAGGAAGGAGTTTACGAACGTCATAAATGTCTGCGCAGAGCTTCTGGTTCCGTGCGGGAAGTCTACTGCATGGGCGGAATCGGGCCTACTACAACCCCCGTCGAGGGACGGTAGACAAAGATGAGTGGATGGGTGGATCTCCCGGTGGAGGGTCGGTTGCACGTACGCTTGCATGCTAAGATTACGCTCGTCAGCCGTTGAGAAGCTTACGCTGGCCGAGGTCGCGTTGGCGTCAGATCAAACGAACGATGAAAGAACTGGGCTCCGGGCTCCCTCGTTCGAAGCTGATCGCGCAGGGCCGGCAACTGGCCGTGTTTTGGTGGTGGAAGACGATCAGCCACTCTCCCGATTTCTGTGCAGAACGTTGCGTTCGGCCTCGCACGAGGCCGAGGTTGCGCATGACGGAGCAACCGCGCTTCGGTTGCTGCGGCCGGCGATCGATCTTCTGATTCTGGATCTGAATCTTCCGGGTCTGGATGGGCTGAGCGTTTTGCGCTCTTTGCGGCCGATGTACCCGAAGCTGCCGGTTCTGGTGCTGACAGCCCGCAGCCGCACCGAGGATATGGTGATGGCTTTTGACAGCGGGGCCGACGACTGTCTGGTGAAGCCCTTCTCCTATATAGAGCTGCTGGCGCGGGTCGGTGCTCTGCTGCGTCGCAATGTCGGTGTTCTGCCGCGCTCGATCCACGTAGGAGATCTGATGCTGGACCGAGAGGAGCACCGCGTGGAGCGCAGGGGGCGCAAGGTGGAGTTGACACCACGCGAGTTCGATCTGCTCGAGTTTTTGATGCGGACACCTGGAGCCCCGGTCTCGCGGGCGACGTTAATGGAGGAGGTTTGGGGCACGGAGTTCGATCCCTCAACGAACGTGGTGGACGTGTACATGAAGTATCTGCGGGACAAGATTGACGGGTCCGAGGAGATCAAGCTGATCCGCACCGTGCGCGGGGTGGGATATGTTGTCGGCGCAGAGTAGCCGGGTGGGAGAGGTTGTGACGATCTCCGCGCCGGTGGCACAGTTGACGAGCGAACTGCTGCACGCCATGGGGCAGCCGCTTACGATTTTGCAGACGTGCCGGCTCTTAACGGGCGCGCCGCAGGTGGACGCGGAGCGGGCGATGGATCTGCTGCCAGAGATGGCGGAGCAGGTGGAGCGGATCACGGAGCTTTATCGCGGAGTACGTAGTCTATTTGAGGTTGAAGCTGATGCGATGCGATGCGAGAGGCAGAGTTTGAAGGCACTGGTAGACCGGCTTGAGCCGGAGTGGCGGCGGCGTGCGTCAAGGCGCGATGTGCTGCTGTCGCTTGAACTCGGGGGAGATGAGGGGCCTTGGATCCATGCCGGCCGGGGGGAAGAGGTTCTGGCGCGTGTCTTCGATGCCGTGCTCGCGAGTGTTTCCGTGAGAGGACGGATGCAGATCTCATGGATCTGCGAAGGAGGCAATCGGGGTTTGGCTGTGGAAGGAGGGTCGCTCGGTGACTTGACGGCCGCAGCCGGCGGTTTGAACCTACGGATTGCGGAGGCTCTGCTTCGAGCGGAGGGGGGCCACCTGGTGTGCGAGAACGAACCGATGCGCGTCAGATTGGAGCTGCCCCCGACGTGAGCGTTGCTTTGCCATTCGAAGACGATCCACATGCCCCGCTGTGCCTTCCAGAACGCGCCGGAGCATTGTGCTGACCCTATGAGCAGCGTAACGAAGTCGATTTCGGCAGAGTCTGCACCGCTGGTGCAGGTGCTTCTGGTCAGCTCGAATCTTGAGCTGCGGCGATCTCTGCGTGAGCGGCTTTCCCATGAGCGGTGGGTGGTGCGCGAGGCCGAAAGCGGCGCGGAGGCGCTGGAAAGGCTGATGGAGAGCAGCAGTGATGTGCTTTTGCTGGACACGCGTCTGCCCGACCTGCGGCCTGCCGAGTTCAGCAGCCTGGTGGAGTCGCAGTTTCCGGAGGTCCAGATGCTCACGCTCAACCCGCAGAACGGGCAGGGTCTAGCGGAACGCTCTACACCGAACCGGCTGTTGGGAGAGTTGACGGAGCTCCTGCGCCTGAAGAGCTTTGCCGAGCGAACTTCGAGCCCAGCTCCCTCGCTGGGCGGACCCCGCTCACCCGGGCCGCCGCAACAGGGGTGGCAGGGGGTGGTTGGAAGCTCACCAGCGATGCAGCGTGTTTACCATGCGACGCGGCTGGTGGCGCGGCGCGATACCAGCGTGCTGATCACCGGTGAGAGTGGGACGGGGAAGGATCTGGTTGCGCGTGCGGTGCATGAGACGAGCGCACGAGAGAAGCAGCCCTTTGTAGTGATCAACTGCGCGGCGATACCGGAGGCGCTGCTCGAGGCGGAGCTGTTCGGGTATACGAAAGGCGCGTTCACGGGCGCGGTCCAGTCTCGCATTGGCCGCATTCATGCGGCTCATGGCGGAACATTATTTTTGGATGAGATCGGCGATATGCCCTTTCCTCTTCAGAGCAAGCTGCTTCGTTTTCTTGAGCAGGGCGAGGTGCAGCGCATTGGCGGGGGAGATACGCTCAAGGTGGACGTGCGTGTGGTCGCCGCTACCAATGCGGATTTGAAGAAGCTTTCTGCTCAGAATCTGTTTCGCGAGGACCTTTACTATCGGCTGGCGGTGTTTCCCATTCGGCTGCCGGCGCTGCGGGAGCGCATGGAGGACCTGGACGGTCTGATCCTGACTTTTCTGGCGCGCTTTTCGCCGGGGGTGGGTTTGCAGGCTGAGGCGCGTGAGCTGCTTCACCAGCACAGCTGGCCCGGAAATGTCCGAGAGCTTCGCAATGTGCTGGAGCGCGCGAGTCTGTTTGCCGAGGCGGCGGGCGAGATACGAGCAGAGGACATCATTCTCTAGCGGATCCGTTACAACTTCCGGGGCAGGGTGGGCCGGTTTGATGGGAGTTTGGCTGAGCGAGTGCTTTTGAACTAGGCGAATGTTGCCTACTTCTCATCAAGTTCCAATGAACCTCCAACCTGCCTCGCCGCAGCTGTTGGCGGAGGCCTTCTCGGACTTCATCTCCGCGTCGGCTCGGCTGGAGCTCTCGTACCGCGATCTCCAGGGTGAGGTACAGCAACTGAGCCGCGAGCTTGCGGAGCGGAATGCGGCTTTGAACGCCAGCCTGGCCGAGAACCGCCAGATGCGGCAGTCGCTTGAACAGATTCTTGATTCCATGCCATGCGGCGTTCTGGTTCTGGACGGCGAGGGCAGAATCCGGCTGGCGAACCCTGAGGCCTCGCGCTTGCTGATGATGCCACTGCCTTCGATGAGCTCGCTTGACGAGGTTCTGGCGGAGCGTGACCTTGACCTTTCACCGGGGCACGATCTTGGCGAGGACGGATCGGAGCAGGAGCTTGCCTTCCGAGGGCCGACAGGGGCTCGATGGCTGGCGGTGCGGCGGCGATCGTTGCCGGGCTGGGCCGGAGCCGGGGCGGCGGGTCAGACGGTTCTGATACTGCGTGACGTTTCCCTGCGACGCCGGGTGGAGGCGGAGCGTGATGCGGCTCGGTCGGCGGTTGCATTGGCGGAGGTTTCCGCCATTCTGGCGCATGAAATTCGCAATCCACTGGCGAGCATGGAGCTTTTTGCCGGTCTGATTGCCGAAAGTCCGGAGCAGTCCGAGGAGTGGGTTTCTCATCTCCGAGCCGGCATCCGCTCGCTCTCGGGCACGGTGAACAATGTGCTTACGCTCCATGGCGATGCTGCACCTCGGCTGGAGCGGCTGGATCTACGGCGCGAATTGGAGCTGGCGATCGAGTTTATCCGGCCACTGGCAAAACAGGCGGAGGTCGCGGTCAGCCTCCTTGCTGACGAAGGAGCGCTTGCCATTCGCGGCAACAAGAGCGCGATCCACCAGATTCTGCTGAATCTGTGCTCGAACGCGCTGCGGCATACGACGCCGGGCGGCACACTGCGGATCTGTGTCGAGCGCTCGGCTGGCCAGGTTGCCGTTCACGTCGAGGATAGCGGCTGCGGCATTGCGGCGGACTTTCTTCCGCGCCTATTCCACGAGCGATTCAGCGGTTCGGGCAGCTCTTCAGGGCTGGGGCTCGCGGTGTGTGGGCGCCTGATGCGACAGCACGGTGGCGCGATCAGCGTCGAAAGCCAGCCTGGATATGGCAGCACCTTCACTCTGGAGTTCCCTTCCCTATGACAGATCTCAGCAAGCCTTCGGTGTTGATTGTGGACGACGAGCCGGGCATTCGCGTGGCGCTGGCGGCAAATTCTGCGCGCGCAGGCTGGCGCTCCGAGATGGCTGGCGGCGTGGCTCAAGCGCGCGAGCGTCTGGATCGGGCCGCGTTCGACCTGGTGGTCTGCGACGTGCGGATGGGCGACGGCGACGGCTTCGAGGTGCTCGGCGCGGTACAGGCATCGAGTCAACCAGCTGCCTTTCTATTTTTGACGGCCTACGGATCGGTGCCGGAGGCGGTGCAGGCGATGCAGGGTGGAGCGATCGACTATTTGGCGAAGCCGGCCTCGTTCGAGCAGCTACGGGTGGTTGCCGACCGGGTGATGGGAGCGAAGCAGACGGAGGCGCCGGGACAGCACCCGATCGCCATTGGGACGATTGGCCGATCGCGCGCGCTGCAGGCGGCATTGGCCCGGGCGCAAGCTGCAGCGAACACTGACTCCGATGTGTTGGTGGAGGCGGAGAGCGGCACCGGGAAGGAGCTGCTGGCGCAGATGATCCATCAAGCGAGCGCACGGCGCAATGGACCGTTTATCGCGATCAACTGCGCTGCGTTGCCGGAGACGCTGCTGGAGAGCGAGCTTTTCGGTCATGCACGCGGAGCGTTTACGGGTGCGACGGCAGCGAAGCCTGGGAAGTTCGAGATGGCGAGCGGTGGGACGTTGATGCTCGACGAGATTGGGGACATGCCGCTCACATTGCAACCGAAGCTGTTACGTGTTTTGCAGGAGCGGGTGGTAGAGCGGCTGGGCGAGACTCGATCCATTCGTACGGACATCCGCGTGATTGCGACGACCAATGTCCAGATGGAATCCATGGTCGATCGTGGTCTCTTTCGCAGCGATCTTTTTTACCGGCTGAATGTGATTCCGCTGACGCTGCCGCCGTTGCGCGACCGCATGGAAGACCTCCAGCTGCTGGCCGAGCATTTTGCGCGGCTGTTTGCGGAGAAGCATGGGCGACCGGCTGCGCGGCTGCACCCGCTTTTTCTGGAGCGGATGGCAGGGTATCACTGGCCCGGCAACGTCCGTGAGCTTGCGAATTTCATGCAGCGGGTGCTTTCGCTACACCCCGGCGCCGAGATCACGGCAGCGTGCTTCGACAGCGAGCACCGTTCGCCGTGGAGAGCGGCGCCGGTGACGGCGAGCAGCACGCCCCGCTCTCCTGCCGCGGCACCGGTGATTCCGATCTCCATGGGCGATCTAGAGCGGTCGCACCTGGAGCGGACGCTGGAGCTGGTGAAAGGCAATCGTACGCACGCGGCAGAGATGCTGGGGCTGAGTGTGCGGACGATACGGAACAAGATTCGCCAATACGATCTACCGCCAAGGAGGTACGCCTAGATGGCTACGCCACCCATACTCTCGCAGCTTGAGAACTTTCTGAGTCTGAGCAACCGCCGACAGACAGTGATCGCAAGCAACATGGCGAACATCGACACACCGGGGTACCGGACGCAGGATATGAACTTTCAGCAGGAGCTCGGGAGGGCGATGAACGCTTCCGCGGGTGGGGAGGTACATCCTGTGGTGCATTCGGTTGGAGGCCTGCTGGAGCGGCCGGACGGCAACAACGTCGATCTGGACCGCGAGTCGCTGCTGCTCTCCGAGACGCAGCTGCAGTACCAGCTTGGCACCCAGTTGCTGAAGCAGCGATTTCATCAGCTGCTTACGGCGATCAACGGCGACAAGTAGCCAACGGAGGAATGGACGATGGGAATCTTTGACGCACTGAATATCAGCGCTTCGGCGCTTTCGGCCGAGCGGCAGCGCTCCGAGGTGGCAGCGACCAATCTCGCCAACGTGGACACGACACATCGCACCGACGGCGCGGGGCCGTTTCGCCGCAAGGAGGTTGTGCTGACGAGCAGTGGCGGCGTGCGCTTCCGGGGTATGCTCTCCGCCAACTCGCTGACCGCTACGAATGGCCGCAATGAGCCTGGAAGCGTGCGGCTGACCAGGGTGGTGGAAGACAGCACACCGCCGGTGCGGCGCTATGAGCCGGGACATCCGGACGCGGACAAGGATGGCTACGTGGCGTATCCGGCGATCAATCCGGTGCAGGAGATGGTGGACCTGATGGGTTCGGTGCGCGCGTACCAGCTGAACGCTTCGGCGGTAAATGCCTCCAAGCAATTAATCCAGCAGTCGATTGACCTGCTGAAGAGCTA